>ERZ795030.3732-NODE-3732-length-15834-cov-16.377781_pt1 | contig 15834 bp, 12 predicted proteins | sample MGYA00375122_ERZ795030 | MGnify/ENA primary metagenome ERZ795030 (study PRJEB30165, sample SAMN05720146) | activated sludge metagenome | isolation source: anaerobic digester from wastewater treatment plant | place: Japan | collected 2015-04-20 ...
GAATTAAGCCCCTTTTTTACTACCCTAAAAAAACTTTTATCGGACAGCAATGAAAAAAATTAAATAATTTAAGAAAAAAGAACTTGTACAACTATTTTTACTATTTTTGTATTTCAATAGCATTAAGATGTCAAAAATTTTATTAGATACTAACATTATCATTCATCGTGAAGCCACAAGAGTGGTTAATCAAGACATCGGTGTGTTGTTTAACTGGATAGATAAGCTTAAATATGCAAAATACATCCATCCACTTACTGTTGAAGAATTGAAGAGATACAAAGATTCTTCAATAATAGAATCAATGAACATAAAAATCGAAAGTTATAATCTAATTAAAAATATAGCACCAACCAGTAAAAAACTAGAAACCGTAAGCAATAAAGTTGATACAAATATCAACGATAAAAATGATACACTGCTTTTAAATGAAGTGCTTTGTGAAAGAGTTGATTTTCTGATCTCAGAGGATAAAAAGATACACAAAAAAGCTGAATTATTGGGAATTTCAAACAAGGTTTTTAAGATAGATCAATTTTTGGAGAAAGTTATAGCCGAAAATCCCGATTTGGTCGATTACAATGTCTTGGCTGTAAAAAAGATGGACTTTGCAGAAGTAGATTTACAAGATCATTTCTTTGACAGCTTTAGAGAAGATTATATAGAATTTGACAGATGGTTCAACAAAAAAGCAGATGAAACCGCTTACGTATGTTATAGTGATGGTAATCTTTCTGCATTTTTGTATATAAAAGTAGAAGATGAAAATGAAAACTACGCAGATATAGTTCCTAATTTTCCAAAAAAGAAACGTCTGAAAATAGGAACATTAAAAGTTACGAATAATGGCTTCAAAATAGGAGAGCGATTTTTGAAAATTATCTTTGATAATGCTTTGCAATATCGTGTTGATGAGATTTATGTAACTATTTTTAATAAAAGACCTGAACAATTACGTCTTATTGCTCTACTTGAAGAATGGGGATTTTTTTATTTTGGCGATAAAAGTACACCCACAGGAATAGAAAAGGTTTTTGTAAAGAACTTTGACAAAAATCAAGAAGTAAATATTGAAGACCCAAAAAAGACATTTCCTTACAGCTCAAAAACAAATAATATATATATAGTTCCTATTTATCCTAAATATCATACGGAATTGTTTCCAGATTCTATTTTGAAGACAGAGTCGCCAAAAAATTTTGTCGAAAATGAGCCACATAGAAATGCTTTGAGTAAAGTATATATTTCACGTTCTCATTATAGAAAATTAAAAACTGGAGATCTAATAGTTTTCTATCGAACTGGAGGAGTATATAAGGGCGTTGTAACTACAATAGGAATTGTAGAATCTGTAGTTGATAACATTCCAGATGAAAAAACATTTATACATTTATGCAGAAAAAGGAGTGTCTTTTCTGACGACGAATTAAAGAAACATTGGAGTTACAACAAACATAATAGACCATTTATTGTAAACTTCTTATACACATATTCTTTAAAAAAACGTCCTAATCTTAAATGGTTAAATGACAATGAAATTATCCCTGATATTAATGATATGCCACGGGGGTTTCGAAAAATCCCAAGAGAAAATTTGTTGAAAATATTAAATTATTCTATAAAAAAATGAAAGTATTGTTATCTATAAAACCTGAATTCGCTAACAAAATTTTTGATGGAACAAAAAAATTCGAGTTTCGCAAGTCAATATTCAAAAACAAAAATGTGAAAACTGTTGTCGTATATGCGTCCTCTCCTGTACAACAAATAATAGGCGAGTTTGAAATAGAAAAAATATTAAATTTAGACTTAGATACTTTATGGAGCTTAACACAAGAGTTTTCAGGTATTTCGGAAAAATTTTTCTATCAATATTTTGCAGACAAACAAAACGGTTATGCTATAGAAATAAAAGAAGCTAAAAAATATCGAAATCCTAAGAAGATTGAAGAAGTATACAATCTGAGTCCTCCTCAATCATTTGCTTATTTACCCTAATTACAATTATTCAAGTGCAATACAAGTTAACAATGATGAGATGCTTCACCAAGTCTAAATTTTTAACACAAATATTATGAGACATTTAAGTACAATATTATTAATTATTCTCTTTACTTCTTGCAGTTCAAATCAAAAAAAAGAAAAAACAGAATCGTATTTACAAGAGGAAAGTAGGTCGGAAATAAATAATAAGTCATTGAATAATTTTGATAAACCGAAACCTGAGATATTTCTCATCAAACAATCAGAATGTGTGGAAAATTGTAATAAAGAAAATCTTATCTCAAAAGAATATTTTGGAGACACTTTATTGTTAAAATTTATCTCTATTCAAAACTGTGCAGGAAAATTTGATATAGACTACAAAATTGATAATGAAACATTAGACATTCAAATTGATATAAAAAAAACAATTGTTAAAAGAAAGAATGGAAGTAGTGACACTCTAATAACAATAGCTTTCTGTGATTGTTACTATAATTTTGAAATAGGATTAAAACATATCGACAAAAAATTTACAACTATTCTAGTAAATGGAGAAAAACTAAATAAAACTCTATGGCCGGAAGAGGATGAATAAAAAAACAAAATTGTTTCCTCGCTCAAACTCCCTTAAAGCTTCTCTACACTTAACTCCCCTACTCTACTGATATAGATTAGATAAGAAGAAATTGATTGATACCCTATTTCTTTTAATAAGTCAGTATAAGTATTCACTTGTTGATAATGTGTTGCTTCTTTACTTCCTGTTTTAAATTCAATGAGCGTACAATTGTTTTCGTTGATAATCAATCTGTCGATTCTGAAAATTTTGCCGTCAGCAGCTACCAACTCTACTTCCGTTTTTACAAGCGACTTAGTTTCACCGAAAAACAAGTTTTTATATTCTTCTTCTAAAAAATGATTGCTTAGTTGCAGCAATGTATTTTTTTCATTTTCAAGCAACCCACTATCTTCTTTGATTCTTTTTCGCACATCTGCCACGTCTTCAATCTTTAAGATGCGAGATAAATAAGCATGTAGAAGCTCGCCCCACTGTGTTTCTTTAGAGCTAAATTGCTTATTGGCAACCAAATGCGGTAAATTCACTTCCTCTTTTATAGGATAAATCAAGCAATTATTATCTTTTTCACTTGGTGTTACAGCTGTTTTTTGAATAAAATTGCCGTAAACATATCGTTCCACATCCGGATTAGTTGACTCATTTTCAATGTTTATATGATTAACAAAATCGTATAACTTCCATTTGTCTTCTTCATTGGAAGACACAATGTATAAACGATCTTCGGCACGTGTAAAAGCTACATAATCAATATTAATATCATCCAACTCTTTGAGTTTGTTTTCTTCCCTATACAGATATTCAAACTCTGTTTCCACCAATGCGCTATTGATAGGAATATAAGCAAAGCTCAACGGATAATCTTCTCCTTCTAAATCAACCCATTGAGAAGAAGTCGAAGTGCTTCTCTTTCTTTTTTGCGGATAAATAACTATCGGAAACTGCAAGCCTTTCGATTTATGAATGGTCATTATTTTAACGGCTTCCACTCCTTCGGGATTAGAGAGCGAAAAAGAGGCATTTCTCTCTTCCCAAAATTCCATAAAATCAGTATAATTCGTATCTTTAGTTTGCGTAAAATCGAACACTATTCCTTTGAAAGCCATCAAAAAAGGATCGTTTTTTTCTTGCAATCGAAACGTCAATATCAGTTGCTCAACACATTCGTAAGTGTTACAATATTTTAATTTAGACAAGTTGAAATCATAGTTTTTTCCTTTAAGAAATGTCAGTACATCTTTTTTATTTTTAGCATAAGGGAAAACGCTTTCCGCTTTTATATTGTGTTCATTGGCAATATATTGCAATATGACAGCAGCAGCTACTTGATTGTTAGAGTTGCTGATATAATACAAGCAAGCTGTTAAAAACCTAACTATAGGCGATTGATTGAGCAACAAAGAATCGGATGCAATCACATTGTAATCGGTTGCGGCTATTATTTTCTCTGTTAGAAAGGAAGCTACATCTCTACTACGACATAAGATAGCAATATCCGACTGCTGATAATTATCGTTGATAGCCTCTTCAATACAGTTAAGTACTTCATCGGCTAAGGCTTCTAAGTAGTTTCGTTCTTTGTTGGTTATCATACTGAGCCTGACGCCTCCGCCGGTATTATTTTCTTTCCATTGTTGCTTCAAATCTATGTAAGCATCTCTAATATAAGAATCTAAGGGTAAAGCCTCATAAATATAGGTGAAATAGTTATTATTAAATTCAACTATTTCTTGTTTAGAGCGAAAATTGTTACCCAAAGTAATAATTCCGTAATTAGCTTTGAGCGTATCTTCTCTTTCTTTCAAAAAAGGATGTTTGTCAGCACCTTCTATTTTCGGCAAACGATTAAATTGCCGCACATCACCTTCCCGAAAACGATAAATAGCTTGTTTGGCATCGCCAAAAACAGCTGATGTCCCCGCTTTTCCTTGATAAACTTCGGACGATAAACTATCGCATAGCAAGGGTAATAAATTCTGCCACTGTAAAATAGAAGTATCCTGAAACTCATCAATAAAGAAATATTTGTATTTATTTCCTAAACGTTCATAGATAAAAGGTGCAGGTTCTTTTTGTACAATTTTATGTATAATATGGTTGGTCTCACTGATATATAAAGTGCTGTCTTCCTGCTTAATTTGGTCAATTACATTTTTAATTTCTATGATAATGGCTATGGGATAAATATTGTTATAAATAGCATTGCTTAGCTGATATTTGCTGTAATACTTCTTTTTATAAGCCTCTAAGTCATTAAAACACTGTATGAGAACACTTGCTATAGCTTCTATTGCATCTTTTTTGCCGTCATCCGCTGTCTTTGCAGTCCATTGATTTTCAGTAATTGTCTTTAGTACGAAACTATTAGGACTTATGCTTGCCATTCCATTACTTGCTACTTTCGTAAACCATTGCCCAATTCCCCTACTTCCTTGAAAAAAATCATTGATACCGATTCCTTGATTGTTGATTGCCTCTACGGCTCTTTGTGCGATGGCTTTCGCACCGTTATTAATCAATGAAACGATAGTTTTTAACTGCTTAATAATTTCCTGATAATCTTCTATTTTAATGTCTTTCAGTTTTTCTAAAGCTTCAACGGAACTTTCTTTGAAAATCACTTTCGCTATTTCTTCCAAACTATTTTCAATCCGCCAATTTTTATCTTCATCCATGCGTTTAAATGCAAATTGAATAAGAATATTGGTCAAGGCTTCGTCGTGTCCTAATTTTGCAAGTACCATATCTACAGCCTTTTTCGTCAGTATATCAATTTCCAATTCTACGGTATGCTTAGAAGGTAATTGCAAATCATAAGAAAAAGTTCTTAGTATTTGTTGAAAAAAAGTATCAATTGTAAAAATAGATAAATTACTATAATCGTGATGTATCAGTTTTAATATTTCGCCTGCATAGGTACGTATTGTTTTTTCATCTTTGTCTTCATCAATAAAACTGTGTATTAGTTCATTATCCGTTCCGTCGGCAACTATTTTCAAAAAATGCAATATACGAGTTTTCATTTCATATACCGCCTTGTTAGTAAAGGTAATACCCAATATTTTACGGTATATGTATTTATCGTCGGCAAAATTAGAAAAACAAATGGTAAGATAAGCCTTGGCAAGGTTATAAGTTTTCCCTGAACCCGCCGAAGCTTTATAAATTAAAAAAGATTTGTTTTTAGTTGTGTGCATATATTAATTTTATAATGCAAAAATACATGAAATAATGTTTCAAAATATGTTATTTTTGCAAGAAAAAACAATGATTACTTTTAATAACTTTCCTAAGGTAAAAATCAGATTATTAGCATCAACAGACAAAGTTATTCGTTCTCAAGCCGATGAGGGAAACATTTGCTATGGACAAACAACAACTTTATTCGGCAACTGTTTTACTGCTTTTAAAGATGAAGCCATGTGTATGTTGCATTTTACGGATAATCCTCAAGCATCTCTCGAAGAATTAAAAACAATTTGGAAGAACAGCAAGTTTATAGAAGATAATTCGCTCATTGAAAACAAAATGCAAAACACATTCAACGGCGACCGACATTGTTCATTAACAATATGCGTAAAAGGTTCATCCTTTCGTATAAAAGTTTGGAAAACATTAATTGAGATTCCTATTGGTAAATTGATTAGTTACGAAGACTTAGCTAAACTATCTCTTCAAGACAAAGCAGTGCGTGCGGTAGCTACTGCCGTTGCGAATAATCCTGTCGCATTGCTCATTCCTTGCCATCGCATTGTACGAAAAAACGGAAATATCGGTAACTATCGTTGGGGAAGTGATTTGAAAGAAAAACTGATAAATTGGGAAAAATCTCTTTCTTATTAAAATATAACATTCTGGATAAAAACACATTATAATAATAATTCCATAATTCCCATTCATTTTAGTGCATAATTTTTAATAATTTTGTATTTTTGCATTTAATTTTAAAATCAAGATTAAATGAAGAAATTAGGTTTTTTAAGTATTATTATACTATTTTTATTTCCGGCAAAAGCTGACGAAGGCATGTGGTTGCCTTACCTTTTAAAGCAATTAAACGAAAAAGATATGCAACTGAAAGGGATGAAAATCACAGCAGAAGACATTTACAGTATCAATAACAGCAGTTTAAAAGATGCCATCGTACTTTTCGGCGGTGGTTGCACAGGCGAAATTGTTTCAAATCAAGGATTATTGCTAACCAATCACCATTGCGGGTATAGCATTATACAATCGCACAGCAACCTTGAAAACAACTACTTACAGAATGGTTTTTGGGCAATGAACAAAGAACAAGAATTACCTAATCCCCATTTAAGCGTTACCATACTTGTTTATATGAAAGACGTAAGCAAAGAAGTTTTAGAAAACGTATCCCCTGACCTTATGAACGAAAAAGATAGAGCGGTAACTATCAATAAAAACATTGATAAAATCATTAAAGAAGCAACAGAGGGAACCCATTACACAGCCGTAGTAAAACCTATTTACGGTGGAAATCAATATTTACTATTTGTGAATGAAGTGTTTAAAGACGTTCGTTTAGTGGGTGCCCCCCCTTCAAGTATCGGCAAATTCGGTGGCGATACCGACAATTGGATGTGGCCCCGACACACGGGCGACTTTGCTGTTTTTAGAATTTACACCGATAAAGACGGTAAGCCGGCACCCTACGCTAAAGACAACATTCCGTACAAACCCAAAAAACACTTAAAAATCACATTAAAAGGTGCAGAAGCCGACGACTTCACATTTGTATTCGGTTATCCCGGTACCACCCAGCAATTTACCACGTCGTGGAATGTCGATTTAATACAAAATCACCTTAACCCCATAGCTATTGATTTGCGAACTAAACGCTTAGACATTATTAATCGTTATATGAAACAAGACGAACTAACACGTATACAATACGCTGCCAAAGCTGCCACCATCGCAAACGGTTGGAAAAAATGGATAGGCGAAAACAAAGGATTGCAACGCTTAGACGTTATCAACAAAAAGAAAGAATTAGAACAAACTTTCACACTATGGATAAATCAAAATAACGCACGAAAAGAACGCTATAAAGGGCTTCTAACGGCTTTTGAAAACTTTTATACCAATTACTCGCCCACTGCCATTTCAGCCGCTTATTTTAGAGAAAGCGTAAATAATATCGAATTGCTTAATTTAGCTGTAAGTTTTAATAACTTAATCAACGAAAGCATTGCCAATCCCAATATGCGTGAAGAAGATTTACGGAAATTGCGAGACAAATATATTAATTCCGTTAACGGATTTTATAAAAACTACAACATACAGCTTGATAAAGAAATATTTATCTTGCTAATGAATGCTTATTATGCACAAGTCGACAAGGCTACTTTACCTTTAGAAAGTGCTAAAATCATCAACCAATACAAAGGCGATTTCAATAAAATGGCGGATGTTATTTATGCAAAATCATTGTTTGCCGATTACGATAAATTGATTAGCTTCGTTTCCAATTACAAGCCGTCGCAATACAAAACTTTACTAAAAGACCCTGCTCATGCACTTATCTATCCTTTACGACTTCAATATATAGAAGAAACTTACCCTAAACTTTTGAGTTTCAGAACAGAAATTGACAGCTTAGAAAGAATATGGATAGCGGCTCTTATGGAAATGCAGCCCGAAAAAACCTTTTATCCCGATGCCAATCTTACGCTACGTGTTACCTATGGAAAAGTAGACGGTTTTTTCCCTGCAGACGGCGTTAAGTATGCACACTATACCACGTTGAAAGGAGTAATGCAAAAAGAAGCCACAGGAATTTACGATTATGTGGTGGAAGACAAGCTCAAAGAATTGTATAACAAGAAAGATTACGGCGATTATGCCGATGGCAATGGCGATATGCCCGTAGCTTTTATTGCCTCTAATCACACCACCGGCGGAAATTCGGGAAGCCCTATCCTCAATGCCGAAGGACATTTGTTAGGCTTAAATTTCGACCGCTGCTGGGAAGGCACTATGAGCGACATACAATACGACCCCGATTTATGCCGAAATATTTCGGTAGATATACGTTACGTACTATTTATTATCGATAAATATGCAGGAGCAAAACATCTGATTGATGAAATGGATATCGTTAAGAATTAGCAAACAAGAATCTTATAAATCAATAGATTACTCTAAAAACAATATTTTTTTGGGACATATATTGGCTTCAAAATCGTATTTTAATTTGCCGTTTTTATCCAAACAATACACATCACCTTTTGTCTGATAATCCAAAGCATCGGCAATAAAAATACTGCCATCTTTTGGGTTGATATTTAAGGCGTAAGGAGTTTTAATATTGATATTATCTTTGATAAAAGAATTGGAATGCATCGTTTCGGTTTGCCAATTAAACACCTGCAAATGAAAAAATGAATTTGCATTATCAATATAATAAAAATACAAAAATTCATTATAAACATCAAAATATGACGCATGAAAATCGTAGGTTTTCACAAGAACATCTTCCTTCGTATTAATTTTTTGCAAACGAGGCGGAACATCCGTATAATTGCCTTGTGATAAAACAAACAAATCGCCTTTGTTATTTGCTTTCATCAGCCTCGGATTGATAGCTACTTTTATCTTTTTGATTTCTTTAAATGAATTGATATCGAAAACAGATACGGTTGAATCGTAATTCGGAAAATTCAATCCGCCCGAATTACTGACATACAACTTATTATTTACCACACAAATACCGTCGGGATTTTCGCCTGCTTTAACAATATCTTCCACTGTTAAAGTATTCGAATCTATTTTAAGCAGTGTGCCATCGAAACAACAAGCATAAACTTTGGCATTATGGCTTGCCAAACAACGCACTTGCCTATTCATGCCTTGCTCATTTTTCAATGGAATTTGTCGTATTGATTTTCCCGTATAAACATTGAATACTTCTATCAAACTCGACACGCTTACGGCTACATAAGCCTTAGAACCATAAATAATCATATCGTTAGCAACATCACCCAAGCCACGCCCGTTTTCTTGCATAAAAAAATCACTTGATAATTTTTTAGTTTCCGAATGATAACCCGTTATACTGCTGTTATTCATATTCCATAAACCTTCGTTCAATACCCAAATATTGAAATCGTACTTGACAGTATCGTCTTTGATAGGTTCTTCGCAAGCATTGAATAACAAGAGAACTAACAAGAATAAACTCACATATTTTTTTAGCATATTAGTAGTGTTTTATGATTTTAATGTATTGTTTACTCTGATTGAATGCATTGACGCATAAATAATAAATTCCTGCTGGAAAAGACGATACATCAATTTGTTTCAAATTATCTTCTACATTAATATTTTTAATTAGCTGTCCGACTGAATTATATATTATAATCGACGCACAATCTCCTTCTACAATAATGTAATCGCTGCAAGGATTGGGATAAACTTTATAAGCTATTGAATTGGCATTCTTAATGGCTGAAGTTGCATTATGAATCACTCCTACTCCGGATAAATCAAAGCCGCCCGAAGCAAAATTGGTGGGATAAGGATCGTTAATTATCCTTCCTTCAGCATCATAACTTGCATATAAACTATCAATACAGCCAACCACATCAATGATTTTCACATAGCGAATGTTATTAATATCTAAATTTCCGCTATCTGCCAAAACACTCAAATCGAAAGGTGTTCCCCAACCTATTCTGTATTTGCCCGCTAAATGATTGATATGCCTCGCATCTACACTTCCAAAACTTCCTACTTGCTGATCGGTGGGCGTGAATGATGATGCCGGAAAGCGAACAAAATGTACATTGTCGGAACTGACTTCTACAAAAGCTAATTCGAGAAATACATCGTTGAGAGAATTTTCAAACACTACAAAATCAGCTCCTTCCCCATTCACTATCGGAGTCGTAAAGCTCAAAACGGCATATCCTCCATCGCCTAAGCTAATGGCATTGGTAGCATCGGTATCGTTAGCAGCACCTAAGGCATTTTGCTCGTTTCCATAACTCACAAAACCATTTTCAGGCTTAGCTATATCTTGATAACCACGCACCACAACACAATTATCCGCCCATGCTATGATGCGTTTATCTTTGCAATGAATTGCTTTGCAACCTTCCGTACCTACTATTCCATCGTATTGAGAATACGTCAACAACGGATAGAATAGTAGAAACGACAACACATATTTTTTCATCTTAATAAATAATTATTTTTTCTGTTTTATTGAATGAACTTCCTTGAAAACGTATAAAATACAATCCTTTTGAAAATTTTTCCAAAGAAATAGATTGTATCTGTTGATTATCAACGGCTATTTTTTCACTATAGAGTATTTTTCCATTAATATCAACAATGTCAACTCTTACATCTTCTTTGACATTTTGAATATTCAAATTAATGTTTTGAGAGGTCGGATTCGGATAAATAGCTATGTGCATATTATCGAGCTTAACATTCTGAACGGCAACATCATTGGGTTTACTTACAGGAGTTATAACGATATCCCATACATATATCCAATTGGTATCGGAGATACCGCAAGACTCGTCTCCAAACTCAACAATATCTTCATTGTAAATATACTGTGACCCAATTCCGGTAGCCATTCCTTCATTGACATTGTACATCCAAAAATCGCCCGACAATCCGAGATTATAAACACTGTCTTTGTAAGTAATATTCGTGATATATCCGCCTCCGGTAAAAACAATGCGACTATCGGCTGCTGCAATATCCTCTATTATCTTGCTAACGAGTACGCTATCTTCAGAAAAACGATAACCCCATGCAAAAGCAATTTCTGGGCTGCACCAATTAACAATAAAGATACTTTGATTGCTTCCTTCCCCTACCCAAAACAAGATATCTTCAAAAGATATGTCATTGGATTTTAAAACTTGACGGTTTGTAATACTCGATGATTGTGCTAATGAATGCTGCAAACTAATGCCGGCAATGACCGCTAAAAAAATTGTTCTTAATTTCATTTTTTTTGATTTTAATTGTTATTTAATTATTTTATTTAAAATTGATAAATTATTTTTCCTTGATATTGTCTCCCCGCCATGGGATAATTTCGTATAATTTCATATTGTTTATTCGTAAGATTCAGTATTTCAAAACGTAAGTTAATAGCAGAAGCCTTTATTTTAAAACTTCTATACAGTGCGATGCTGTGTTCGGTGTAAGGTTGCAAACTGTTTTCAACTATATTTTGCCTTAGCACATAACGCTTCCCTGTGTATAATAATGAGTAAGATACATTAAGGTATTTTGTTTTTAAAGCCACAATTCCCGATGCCGTATGCAAAGGTGTGTACGGAATTTGATGTTTGTAAGACTTTGAGTTTTTATCGCTTATATCAATAGATTGCTGAAATGTATAATTAATAACCGTTTCTACTTTCAGGTGTTTAAGAATTATATTTTCAAGAAAAACTTGCACATCAACACCTGTAATAGCCACTTTTCCAAAATTCAACATCGACCATACAAAAAGATTTTTATTGGGTATTGCTACAATTTTATCTTTCACTTGATTATAATAAACATCGGTAGAGATAGAAAAATAAGGGAAAGACGAATGTAAGTATTTTGAAAAAGAAAGTCCGAAATTGACTTGGTCTATGTTTTCAGGAAGCAAATCAAGATTTCCAACCAATCTGTAATACAAATCATTAAATGTTGGCATACGGAAAACATGTTTGTAAGAACTACGAATATACCACTCCTCTTTTGCAATTGGCTGATAAGATAATTGAACGGCAGGCGTCCATTTATGAGTGTTTTTTTCTACCGTATTGCTTGCATTCCAATCGTAAAAATAATTGTGCAATATCGTCGCCGATAAAGAAATTTTTCTTTGCTCAAACAATGCCGACAATGCAGTGAAAACACCCAAGCGAGAAGGATTGACAAAGTCTTTCATATTGGTACTCATAGTGCTATAAGACACATCATTCGAGAAGGAAGTAGAAAAACAAGGAATAGGATTATACAAAAGAACTTGAGAAGTATATATTTCGCGTTGCCAATAGTGGTTGTCTATTTCTCTTTCTCTGTTTAAGTAATTGGAATCCAAATAGCGTAAAAATGCATAATTCCATTTTACATTGGATTGAAATCGGAATTTTTTGTTCACAACATTCTCATAATGTGTTTGTACAAAAAGATTTTCTTCCCACATACGTTGTGGCAAAGCAGTATTATAAAAAATAACAGCTCCCGGCAAACCCTGCTCCGAACGATAATAAAAAACATTCGTAGACAGCTGTTGTTTATCGTTAATTACGCCATAAACAGCGAGCTTTAGTCGTAGCAACTGCATATCCGAATCTTGACGCCTTTCACGAATTACGTTATTTCCATTTTGCATTTGAAAAGGATAATTCCCTTTATGGTAAAGATATTCTGCCGAAAACGAGGTAGACACACGCTTGGAAATTTTATTTTCAATAAGAACAAAAGGTTGAAGTAAAGCAAAAGAACCTGCACGAAATGAAAGTTTTAAATTTACTTTTTTCAAACTATCAAAACAAGGTTTCTGAGTCGTAAGTTGCAATATATTCGCCGCTGCAAGCAAGCGTGCCGACTGATAAATATTAACGATATTGGCGTTTGTCAAACGAATTTCATCAATGTTTTCAATGGAAAAACGACCAATATTAATTTGCCCCGTCTGATAGTCGGAAACGAGGAATCCATCGTAAGCGATTGCCGTATGATTAGCACCTAAACTTCTAACCGACACGGTTTTAATTCCGCCTACTCCCCCATAATCTTTGATAAAAACACCTGAAAGACGTTTCAACACATCCGAAAGCTGAAAAGCCGGCATGCTTTCTAAAAAAACGCTGTCCATTTTTTGTATGCCCGATTTTTTATCGCTATCAACGGGACGTTTATCTACGACGGTTATTTCTTGTAAAGTTTTGGATAAAGAGCTATCAATCTGAGCTTCAATAGTAAAACTAACACTCAAAAAGAGCAGCAAGAAAATATTATGTTTTTTAACAACCCACATAGTTACTTTTAATGTTCCATCGACTTCAAAAATAATTGCATTCAAAATCTTTGGAAAAATAAAACTCTATGTAGCGATTTTTAAAACATACAGCTCTTTCCTCGAAAGCCTTTGAACGCTCATTTGGCAGGTCTTCTGACTTACTCCTGTTTTGAACGCCTTCCCATTTCTAAGTGCAGAAACAGTGGCAAGAATTTTTCAAAACATTTTAAAGAGCTTACAGCAGCGGGACTGTCAAGGATTTACACCTTGTTCCCTTTTCATCATACACCTTTTCAGGCTTAAGAACCAAATGCAATGCAAAAGTATAACTTTTTTCAACATCTTTAACAAAAGGAATTGAAATATTTTTTAATATTTTAACACTACTGATAATGAAGTAAATAAACGATTTAAAACAATGCTGTTATCAAAATCAAACAATTATTTATAAAGGAAAAAGAAAAAGTTCAGCATTTTATCGGACAGCAAAGAAAAAAGTAAGAAAATATTTTCAAAAAAATGAATTTGTATTAAAAAAATATATACGTTTGCAAAAATAAAAAAACATTGAGGGTGTATGGGGATATGGAAAAATTCCTGCTGTAACTTGCTATTTATTTTTATAACACATTGAATAACTTGAAAACACATTTACATCTATTATTAACTATTATAATAACGCTCAATTGTGTTATATTGCCCGTTACTGCGCTTTGTACTACAACGGATTCTACACAAAATTATTCCATAAAACACAGATGGACAATAAAAACAAGTGTTGCGGCTTACAAATGTTGGATGCAAGACTTAACACATGCTGTAGGATATTTTGAAAATGAGGTTAATATTAAACGTCCAAATTTTAGGGTAGAAGCCAATTACGGCATTAATAAATATTTTGAAATTGGTGTATTTGCAGGATTTCAAAGATACCTTTACACACTTCAGGGAGAGAGTGATACTATTAATAATAATGATGCGATAATTATTTCCGGTTATGAAATTTTTAAAAAAAATCTCGCACCTGTTTTTGGCGTCAATGTTAATTTTCATTTATTACCGATATTTGTTTCCGAGAAAAAATGTCGTTGGGATTTATACTTAACTGCAAGATATGGATTTTGCTTTTTACCTCATGTAGAACATCATTATTTAGAAGGTGTTGACAAACATTATAGACAAGAATACGGTATAGGAACAGGCATTGCTTATTATTTTGGAAACAGGATAGGACTTTATACGGAATTTTCGCTTGGAAATTATTCGTATTTTCCACGTTTTGTAGATAGTAATTTTAGTTTTCGTACAGGTATTACATGTAAATTTTAATTTTTATGAAAAAAAATGTAATTATTGTATTTTTGTTCTTGTTTTTAATAAATGGCTTTTCACAAAAAACAAATAAAAAGCAAGAATTAAACATTATTGATTTTTCAAAACCGGTTCATTCGCTTGGATTTTCATTATATTCCGGAATTAATTTTGCACCGAAAGTAAAATACAACTCAGGACCTATTGTCCCCAAATTATTTAACTCATATACGCCCGAATTTACCCTACAATACTCCTGCATATTAAAAAATAATTTTGGATTTTCGTTAGAAATTCCATTAGGCATATTTAAACGTACAAGTTTTTATGATTTTAAAAAATATAATACCGATGATGTTTATATAGAGGTAGGGTCGCCATATATTGGTTTTTCGCCTAAAATTTCATTTCTAAAAGAACTAAATCGTAATATATATATTCAGGCAGAATTTGGGTTGAAATTTATGCCGTTTTATTTTCCCTCCGAACATTGGAGTTTGCAAGAATTTGACATAAATAACCCTAATTTTGAAATAAATTACCTTCTTGTTCCACAAAAAAATTATTTAATTCCGGATGCAACTACCTCTATTTTATTTTTTATCCACGGTAAAAATAAACGAAGTAATTTTGTTGTAGGAATCACAGGAAATTTATCGTTTGTAGAACGAATGATTATTGTGTATAGTACGCTTGAATCACAAATACCTTTGGAGTATGAGTTTTGGGGTCAATACGGATGGACATCAAGTTCGATAGGCATTACACTTGGGTATCGCTTTATAGGACTGAAACCTTAAAAACATAAAAGTTGAACTCTTGTCATTTTTCGGAACGAAAAACCAATTCGTAATCATTGTTATCAATCATTGCTGTCCGATAAAAGTTTTTTTAGGATAGTAAAAAAGGGGCTTAATTCTTTTTTGAATTAGCCCCTTTTTGGTTAATTTTG
>ERZ795030.3734-NODE-3734-length-15827-cov-16.268704_pt1 | contig 15827 bp, 16 predicted proteins | sample MGYA00375122_ERZ795030 | MGnify/ENA primary metagenome ERZ795030 (study PRJEB30165, sample SAMN05720146) | activated sludge metagenome | isolation source: anaerobic digester from wastewater treatment plant | place: Japan | collected 2015-04-20 ...
ACGCCCCGCGTGGACTTGCACCACAGACTGACGGCATGCCCGTCATACCAAAAAACTGAGCGTTGAACGTCCTGCGTTCAACGCTCAGCGTTCGATGTTCGGCGTTTCCGCTTCCTACCCGTTCAGCGTCCAACCGGCACGGTATTCACGCTTGAGCAACGCGTCGGCCTCGGCGCTGTTCGTCACGCGGCCGGCTTTGCCGTCGTAGTCGAGCTTTTTGCCGACCCGGTAGGCCACCAGGCCAAGGCACATCTGCTCGATCATGTCCGCGCTGTATTCGAAGTCGCACGCGGTTTTGAGCGACGGGTTCTTGCAGGCGTTGATCCACTGCTTCTGGAAGTGTCCCACCGAGGGCAGCAACGCCTCTTTGGCACGCGGCTTGTAATAGGAGAGACTGCCATCCTTGCCCAGCGGAATCAGCACACGCGAAGTGAAGTCCGCCACCAAAATGCCTTCGGTGCCCTTGAACATCGCGCCGTGGCCGATCTTGTTGATATCCACATACGAGCTGGGCGGATTCGGCATGGCACCACCTTGATACCACGAGACGCTGATCGGTCCGCGCCAGTTGTTGGCGGGATGCTCGAAGCGCATCTCGGCCTTGACCGGCGTCACGTCGGGATTGAACGGGTCACCCTTGGCTTCAGCGGAAGTCGGCAGACCGCAATCGACCGCATTCCATAGGAGATCCATCGTGTGGCTACCCATGTCGCCGATCTGGCCGGTACCGAAGTCCCAGTACATGTTCCACTTCAGGCAGTTCGCACCCGGACCGCCCGCGAAGTACTCGGGGTTGTAGGGATGATCGGTTTTGACCGGTCCCAGCCACAAGTCATAATGCAGACCCGCCGGCGGCGAACCCGCAGCGGGGAGGTAACCGGGTTTGGGAATCTGGCGGTTGCCCCACGCATACGCACTCTTCAACTCGCCAATCGCACCGTCGCGCAACATTTCGGCGATCCGGTTGAAGTTATCGTGCGCATGACGCTGCATGCCGACCTGCGTCGCAAGCTTGTTCTTCTTGGGCAGCCAGTTGGCGCGAACCACGCGCGCCTCTTCCACGGTGATGCCGAGCGGCTTCTCAAGGTAGACGTGCATATTGCGGTTCAACGCCCAGTTGGCAATAAAGGCGTGCGTGAAGTCGGTCGTGCAGATGACCACCGCATCAATGTCCTTTTGCTCTAGGCATTTCCGCCAGTCAACGTACGTCTTCGCCTTCGGAAAACGTTTGACCGCGTCCGCCAGATTACGCTCCCAGCAGTCGCACAGCGCCACCACATTCTCATCCGCGATTGAATCGAAATGTGCCAGCCCCCGGCCCCACGTACCGATCAACGCGATGTTGAGCTTGTTGCTCGCCGCATTCGCGCGCAGTCCACCCGGCAGGAGGATCAACCCCGCGCCAGTCGTGACCGCCGATTTCAGGAATTCCCTGCGTTTCATTCTTTGTCCTTCGTTGTGTTAGTGTTTTACGCCCACGGTATGCGGAACGTAACCTTCGGTTTCTCACGCCCCCAGCCGGCCCGCAACCGCGCGTCCAGTTCGGACCACGCAGGCACGCCGCTAGTGGCATCGGGTTGTTCAACACTGGCGGAACCCACTGCCACGGCCGACCGCACGCACGCATCGGGATCGAGGCCCATGGCCACACCGGCCAGCAGTCCCGCGACCGTGCAGTCGCCCGACCCGGTCGTGCCCACCACCTTCGCGTCAAAGCAGGGCGCGAAGAACTCGGCCCCGGCCCAGCGTTCACAAGCCGCCTCGTCAAAGCAGCCGCACACCGCCAGCCGCCGCGTATCGGCGGTGACGCGCAGATAAGCGCCTTGATTGCCGAGCTTAAGCATCACCACGGCCACGCCCAGCGACAGCAGTTCACTGGCCAACGCACGCACGTCGTCTTCGATCAAGCCGCCCATCGGCACGCCTTCGGCCGCCTTGTTCCGCACCACCAACCCGCGCTCGCGGTGCAGCATGAACACGATCTCGTCCAAGCTGGGTGCGAAGATATCGACCGAAGGCAACGCCTCTTCCAGAATGGCGCGCCAATCCGCTTCGCCCGAGGGCGAGGCAGGATCGGGTAGCGCCATGTCCAGCGATGTGGTCAGGCCACATCCTTTGACCTTCTGGAAGAGGCGCGCCAGCTCATCCTTACGGCTATAGAACGCGCGCATCAGCGGCGGATAACCGAAGTGGAAGAGCTGCATGCCGGCCAGTAGTGACGGCGTCACGTCATCGGCACCGAAGGTGTCGTTCGCGCCGGGGCAATGCAGGAAGATGCGGTCGATCCCTGGAGGATTGATCACCACCGTGTAGGAGGTGGCGACCGACGGATCCACGATCATCGTTTCGACCAGCGTCTCATCCAGACGCCGGAAACAATCACGCACCGCCATACCGAACGCATCGTCCCCGACCTTGCCCATCAGCCGCACCGGCAACCCCAGACGTTTCAACGCCAGCCCGGTATTAGATACCGCCCCGCCGGTCGAGAGAACGGCCGGCCCCATCTCCACCAACTTGCCGGGCTGCATCACCGCGTCAATCGTCGGTGCGCCGCGGAGGAAGGTCGGGATGATATCGAGGCAGACGTGCCCCGCCGCCACAATTTTCAGGCCGCTCATCGTGCGACTCCTCAGTGCATGTCCACGACCACCTCGCCGATGCCGCTGCGCAGGTAGTTGAACTGGACATTGGGGTGATCCGCCAACAGCGACATCGGCACGCTGCTGTCCGGAATGCGCTTCGAGATCATCAGCGCGGAGAGCCGGATGCCGAACGGGTTGTCGTGGTGGCCGGGATGCCAGATCGAAACCTTGGCCGACTTCCACGTCTCCACCGGACCGACTGTCGACGCGCTTGTCGGCACCAGAGCGACGTTGCCGCCGCCCGAGGTACGCGCGTTCTGGATGACCGTGACAGGATGCAGATCAACGAGACGCGTAGCGAGCTTGCGATACTCCTCCGGTGACGGCGGCGCATCCGCGTAGGCACCTTCGCGCTTGACCGGGTCATTGAAGGCCCAGTGCTTGATCTCGCCCTGACCGCCCTGCATCAGCAGGCATTTGATCTCGTCAAAGGAGCGGGTGAAGGCTGCCAGATCACCGGTCGGGAAGTGCATATTCTCGGCGGGCATGCTCAACTCCGGCTTGATCCGGTCGAAGCACATTTCGCGGTCGCACTTGGAGAAGGAAAGCGGATGATCGGTCGAGACGATTTTGCCATTCTCAACCCATTCGTCCATCCCCCAGAAATGCGCGTCGCGCAGGTTCAACCCAATCGCGTTCACAATGCGGGCCACCAGCGGCAGATGCTCAGTCGGGCCGATCGGGCCGCACACGCCGGTCGGGTTATCGGGCGTGGCCTGACGCCAAGCCTCGATATACTCCAACGCTTCGGCCGCGTAAAACTCCTCGACCGTGTCGTAGATGCAAACCTTGAATCCCGGACGCGAAAGCTGCTCAAGATCCTTGGCGGTGAGCGCCGCCGCATCGTTCAGGATCTCGCTGTCCAATGTCGTGTAGTCCCACCATCCGGGAGCCAGTTTACTGATCGCTCGTGCCATCTTTCTTCTCCTTGTTTGGTTGTTTCAAAAAGGGTGCCAACGCTGTTTCCAGCGGCGCATAATCGGCTGCGCAGTACCCCATGTGATTGTGCCGACGCCAGCCCTCTGCGAACTCGCAGCCGCCATAGCGGCGACCGACCTCGCGCGCCGCATCGACCATACTTTCCACATACGACCCCATGCCTTGCGTTGCGTCCAACCACTCGCGCTGACTGGTGTGGCAAGCCAGCATCTCGCGCCGCTGCGCCATCACGCTGCCCACGTCGATGCAGAACTCCGGCCTGACCGGCCTGCACAGCATGTCCATCAGGCTGTGCGGCAACGAATGATAGACCGCCACCGGCTTGTTGGTAGACGGCAGCGGCGGATCAGTCACGTAACTGGGCAGGCAGCGGTTGAAGGCGGCGGACGCTGCAAGGCGCGACGCATACTCATGGTCTTCCATGTAATCGTACATCGAAAGTGTCAGTAGGATGTCGGGACAGACCTTGCGGAACACGGCGGAGGCCTTGGCCAGCGAATCGGCATTATAGAAAAGTCCCACATCGTCGAAGAGTGACGGGTGCCAGATTGCGCCAGCCACGCGCGCTGCATCCTGCGCTTCCAACGCCCGCACGCGCGCCGCTTCCTCTTTGCCGTAAACCTGCGAGCCGTAGCAACCGTTGGCCAGATTACAGATATGGATCTCCGCGCCAGCCTGCTTTAGCAAAAGCAGCGTTCCGCTCATCATGAACTCAATATCGTCCGGGTGCGCGGCCATCGCCAGCGCAATCAGGCGTCCCTCCTGTTTGTTCTCGTTCTGTTCCATGCTCATCCTTTCATTGACAACGGGGTCACAATCACATGTTCCGGTGCCACCCACACCGACGCCTTCTCGCCTTCGCGGCTGCGTCCCGCCACCGGATTCAGTTCGACCGCAGTCAGCAAACAGGGCTCGGCGTCATCGGACGACAGCACACCAATCCGGTGCTGCGCCACCTCACCTAAGTACACACTTTCCCAAAAATGTCCGTTGAGCAGATTGTCGGGCGACACATCTGACGACGGCGGACACAAGCTCAGTGCCTCCGGTCGCAAACAAAGCGTCACGCGATCCCCCACTGACATCCCATGCGGCGCACGCACGGCATGCAACGCCCCGATACGCGTGGACACGCGCACCCCGCGCTCCTCCAGCGCCTCGATCTGCCCATCAATAAACGTGCCCTCACCGATGAACCCCGCGACAAAGCGGCTGACGGGTGCGCGATAGACCTCTTCCGGCGTACCGGTCTGTTCGATTATGCCGTCACGCATCACGGCGAGGCGATCGGCCACCGAGAGCGCCTCCTTCTGGTCGTGCGTGACGTAGACCGCAGTGAGGCCCGCCTGCTTGCAGATACGGCGGATCTCCATGCGCATCTCCAATCGTAGCTTGGCGTCCAGATTTGAAAGCGGTTCGTCCAACAGCAGACAGCGCGGGCGGATGACCAGCGCACGCGCCAAGGCCACGCGCTGCTGCTGACCGCCGGAAAGCTGGTTGGGGCGCGCTTTGGCACGATCTGCCAGATGAACGAGATCCAGCGCCTCCCCCACCCGCCTGCGTAATTCGGCGCGCGGCACCTTGCGCATCTCAAGCCCGAAGGCCACGTTCTCCTCGATGGTCATGTGCGGCCACAGTGCGTAGCTCTGAAACATCATGCCGGTGTCGCGACGGTACGGCGGCAGCGCAGTCACATCCTCATCGCCGATCAGGATGCGTCCACTCTCCGGACGGTAAAAACCGGCGATGCAACGCAGCAGCGTAGTCTTACCGCAACCGCTCGGCCCCAGCAGAAAAAAGAGTTCGCCAGGCCGCACCTCCAGCGACACCTCCTTCAACGCCGTGTAAGCGCCGAACACCTTGACCACGTTTTCAATCGTGACGGAAACCGCCATCCCGCATCATTTCCTTCCCCATCGTCTGTACACACCCCCATCCTGGAGTCAATACAGTCATTTTTCGCCCGGAATTATCGCTAATTACTGCGCGATCTGCAACCAATTTCGATTGCGGTCTGACAGCCCTTTCTGTAACGTATTGGCATTTCTCACTGTTTTTAGAGGAGATTCCATGAGTGATTTGTGTCCATGCGGCAGCGGCATCGTCTTCGAATCCTGTTGCGAGCCCTATCTGATCGAACGGGAAAAACCCGCGACCGCCGCAACGTTGATGCGTTCACGCTACAGCGCATACGCGCTGGGAGCGGTCGACTACTTGTACAAAACCTCGGGGCCTAAAGTCCGCAAAGAGTTTGATGCCGAGAGCAGCCGCAAGTGGGCGGAGTCCGCGACATGGACGGGCATCGAGATCATTGAAGAGACCGGAGGCAGCGCCACAGACCAAACCGGGGTCGTGGAGTTCATCGCCCACTACTCGGTCAAGGAGTCCGCATTCGACCATCATGAGCGCGCCGAGTTTGAAAAAATCAACGGCGAGTGGCGTTTCATCGACGGGCATATCTTCGGCCCCGCTCCGATCAAACGCGAAGAGCCCAAAATCGGACGCAATGATCCCTGCCCGTGCGGTAGCGGCAAGAAGTTCAAAAAGTGTTGCGCGTTGACACCGGCAGAATCATGACCCTCAGCGCGGTCATCTTCGATCTTGACGGTACGCTGGTTAATACCGAGTTGCTGTGGGCGGACGCGATGTGCGACTATCTAGCCGACCGGGGATGTGTCCGTTCGAAATCTTGGATTCTCGATATCGTTTTCGGCCGGTCCTGGCTCGACATCTATCAATCCATCATTGCCTTGCAGCCCGCGCTAGCGCAGGTCTCGCCAGCCGACATGGCCGTCGAGTTGCGGGCCTACTATATACGGTTGCGCGATCAAGGCGACAGTATCGTGATCGCTTCTTCTGCGCGCCTGCTCAAAGATCTCGCGGCGACCTACCCGGCCATCATCGTGTCCGGCTCGCCGCGCATGGATATCGAAGAGGCCGTCCGCCTGCTGGAGGCCGAACCGCATGTGCGGTTTGTGCTCGGCGCAGAGGACTACGCTCCGGGCAAGCCCTCGCCCGCAGGTTTTCTGGAGGGCGCGCGCCGTTTGGGCGTGCCTCCGCAAGAGTGTCTGGTTTTCGAAGACTCTGAGGCAGGCATCGCGGCCGCCCGCGCCGCCGGCATGCGCTGTGTGGCGCTCGACCGGCCAGGCGCGTATCCGCAAGACCTGTCAGCGGCCGACTGGGTACTCAGCGACCTCGCACAGTTTTCCGTCGATGCCTTTCAGAAACATCTCGCTCTCCAATCCAAAACAGCGAAGGCCCGCACATGACCCCGTCCGACATCCCCACTGTCAACCGCAAATTGAAGGAGGCGTATCATCGCGTCAAAGCGCCGATCATCGATCTGCTGGCGGTCCAGACACGTGACCCATTCCGTATTCTGCTGGCCACCATCCTGAGCGCACGAACCAAGGACGCCTGCACCGCAGCCGCCTGCGAGCGGCTTTTCAAGGTTGTCACCACGCCCGACGACCTGCGCCGCATCAGTCAAGACGAGTTGGAGAAACTCATCTACCCGGTCGGCTTCTATCGAAACAAGGCGCAACACCTGAAGGCACTGCCCGACGTTCTGGATCAAAAGTTTGGCGGCGTGCTCCCCGACACGGTCGAGGAGTTGTGCGAACTACCGGGCGTCGGCCGCAAAACGGCAAACTTGGTGGTGGCGCAGGGCTTCGGCAAACCCGCCATCTGTGTGGACGTGCATGTACACCGGATCACCAACCGCCTCGGTCTCGTCCAGACCAAGACCCCGCTCGATACCGAAATGGCACTACGGCAGATTCTTCCGCCCCGCTACTGGATCACCTGGAACTCGTATCTGGTCGCCTTCGGGCAAACACGCTGTACCCCGCGCAACCCCCGCTGTGACGGTTGCCCCATCGCCGCCTATTGCGACGCACGCGAAACAAAAACCACTTGAACGTTCAAAAGAAATCATCATCGGCGTCGGACTCTTCTTCCTCCTCATCGGCACCGAACGCCATCTCGTCATCACCCCACAGGTCATCATCCATGTCATCGTCCGCGCCGTCGCTGGCAAACAGCCTGCTCCGCAACGCGCCCGAGCCATGCGCCGCCTCGCAAAACGGACAGTCAAACTCGTCACAGGTCACGCAATCTGCAGGTGAAAAGTCAAGCGCATCGATTTCGCCGTCGAGCACCAACGGACACGACCGCGCAGTCGGCCCCTGCGGTTTCCCGCCTTCTGCTTCTCTGCCTTTTTCTGCTTTACTCATCGCTGTCACCACCTTATTCCGCAATACCGCCGCAGCCGCGCGGCCGGCTTCTACGGATCATCAATTGTTACACCACTTTCAACCAACACCTTGAGCAACGCCGCCGCAGCCGCCTTTTCCGCAGCGCGTTTCGTCCTACCTTCGCCAAATGCCTGATGACCGCCGTGTACGCGCGCGGCCACGCGATACGCGGGTGCGTGTTGCGGCCCCGACGTCTGTACCAGTTCATACGCGGGCGAGTCCGGCCAAGCGTAGCGCTGCGCAACCTCCTGTAACTTTCCCTTTGGATTGTCCCTTTCGGTGTCGACCGGAACATCCTCGCAACCGGCCATTACGGTATTGAATACCGCTCCGGCGGCCGACAACCCGCCATCGCACCACGCCGCGCCAAACAGTGCCTCCATCGCGTCCGACAGTGTATTGTCATTATCGCGCCCGCCCGCCGCTGCGTCGCCGCGCCCCAGCCGCAACCAATCGCCCACGCCGAGTCGGCGCGCCATCTCTGCCAGTGCGCGCCCGCTCGCCAGCAGGCTGCGCCGGACAGTCAGCATGCCCTCATCCGCATCCGCATACCGCGCGAAAAGCCACTGCGCACACAAGAGCCCGAAGACCGCGTCGCCCAAAAACTCCAGCCGTTGATTGTCGCGAACGTCAGGCCCGGGATGATCCGTACGGTAAGACGGCGCCGTCACCGCTGTTTGCAGCCATACCCGATCCTTGAACGCATATCCCAACTTCTGTTCCAACGCATCCAAAGACGGCTCCACTTCATCCAAAAACGCCACATCGACTCCTTAACACAGATCACCCATCCATGGCGTGTTATTGTGCCCAAAACGGCCGGTCAGTACAAGGCAATCCCTTATTGCGACCGCCCAGTGGTCGCAATGATGAGTGTAAAAACGGGCGGGGCGCGGTTACGTGGTACAAGGTTTTAACCTCGTCTTTGTGACCACTGGGTGGTCACAAAAACACATCGAAGCTTGACGGCAAACCCTGAATCCGAAACAATAAAACTTCGTATTTAAGGACTCTTTTCGGGAGCGGAAGCGGATGGGTATCGTCATCGACCATGAGGCGCGCAAGTGCGTCATCATCGAAAAATCAGTCAAACTCTTTGCGGAGCAAGGGTATGATGGCGTCACCTATCAAAAAATTGCGGACCGTTGCGCCATCGCCCGCACGACCCTCTACAAGTATTTCCGGAACAAGCGCGAAATCTTTAACACGGCGATTTGGGAAGTCTCCCATCTGCTGGTCGACCGCTTCGACGAGATCCTCTCCTCCAAAACCAGCGCACTCGCCCGACTCGAACGTGTCATGGCCGCCGTGATCCAACTCCTGTTTGAGCAGCGTGTCATGTTGACGGTAATCCTTGATTACGTGTTGGCATCGCAACGTGCCGGACATGACCTGTCGCGAAATATCCGCTGCCACACCATCGGCCTGCGACGCATCATGCACAGTCTGATCACCGAAGGCATCCGTCGCGGTGAACTGCGCAAGCTCAGCCCCGGCCTCACGACCGACTTGGTGTATGCACAATTGGAGGCAACCGTCTTGCGATTGACCGTCAGTCAGAATGCCGATTACGACCGGATCATCTCAATGTTCCAACAGACCATCGAAGCCCTTAAGGCACCGGCCACAAACAACGCGAAAAACAGCCGCAATAAAGCATCATGACTCGTCGTATCCAAATAGCAGTAGCACTCTGCGCCGTTTGTGCGGGATGCGTGTTCGCCGCCGACAACGATGAGATGGCGTATTCATCGCGCGCCTACGCACCACGCAAATCCGGTAACGCCAAAACCTACCAGGCATCGACGTACAAATCCGCACGCGCGCCGCGTACAGTTGGCAAGCCGCTGACAACATCCCCCTCAAAACGCCGGTGGAACCCATTCCGTCGCAACAAAACGCTTGAGGATGCGCCGCGCACCGAGGCACCAAAACGTATTGAGGAAACGCCGTACCAGCAACAGAAGCACATCGCCGTCTCGACCCTCAAACCCGATCCCAACGCCGTTCAGGAGCGCAAGCCGTTTGTCGCGGCTGAAAAAGACGTGCCCAATGCCGGTTTCACGCCGGCTGAAAAATCCGGCTGGAAAAACCCAATGCTCAAGCCGCGGCAAGGCATCAAGGACACCGCCGAGTGAACGCGACGCCCCGTCCCTCCGCCTGGGGCTTGCTGCCCGAAGAATGGAAGCCGCTGTGCAAGGAACTGGGGCTGCCATCTTTCCGCGCCACACAGATCGTCACCGGGCTCTACCAAACCTTTGCCCTCTCGTGGAACGACATCACCACGCTACCGGTCGAGTTGCGTGAGCAACTCAGCCAAACCATCGAGCTGACCCCGCTCGATATCGCGCACATCCAGCACGCTGGCGATGACGTCCGCAAGTTGCTCCTGCGCTGTCAGGACGGCGCATGCATTGAGACGGTCATGATTCCCTCCAAAGGCCGTCTTACGCAATGTATCTCCTCGCAAGTCGGCTGTAATTTCCGCTGTGCGTTTTGCGCCAGCGGACAGCGCGGCTGTGTCCGCAGCCTGACCGCTGGTGAGATCGTCGGTCAAGTGATGGCCGCCTGCCAACTGATGCGCGCCGATCAGCAGGCCGCCGGAGTCCCCGCGACCGGCGGCACCGCCACATCCCGTACCCCTGGCGCGAAACCCACCCTGCCGCGTCCCGGCAACATCGTCGTCATGGGCATGGGCGAGCCGTTTGACAACTACGACAACGTCCTGCGCGCTCTGCGCATTCTCAACGACCAGAAGGGCATCAACATCGGCGCGCGCCATATCACGATCAGCACCTGCGGCGTTGTGCCGGGCATCCAGCGCCTGGCCGAAGAGGATGTCCAGTTCGAGCTGTCGGTCTCGCTGCACGCACCGAACGACGAACTGCGCAACCAGTTGATGCCGGTAAACCGGCGCTGGCCCGTGGCGGAACTGATCGCAACCTGCCGCGATTATTTTGAAAAGACCGGACGCATCGTCACCTTTGAATATACGCTGGTCAAAGACGTCAACGACCGTCCGCAGCACGCCGACGCCCTCATCCGCTTGTTGCGCGGCATGCCCTGTAAAGTCAACCTCATCCCGCTCAGTCCGGTCGATGGCTTTGATGGCACGCCTCCACTCGAACAAGACGGTCTCGCTTTTCTCGATCGGCTGCTCAAAGCCAAACTCGCCACCACGCTGCGGAAATCACGCGGCAAAGAGGTGGACGCCGCCTGCGGGCAGCTTCGCTTACGAACCCTCACATGAACGCGAACCCTCAAAACAACGAATCCCAAACGGTGAATGCCGACACCCCGTCGCTCGAAACCGTCACCGGTAGTGTGGAGTCGATCGTCTTCAGAAACGACGAGACGGGCTACACCGTCTGCTCGGTGAAGACGCAGGGGGGCGGTGTCCGCCAGCACGACACCCTTGTGACTGTCGTGGGCTCCTGCGCAGCCATCTGGGAGGGCGAGGAGATCCACGCGGAAGGCGAGTGGGTGCGCCACCCGTCGCACGGACAACAGTTTCAGGCGAAAACCATCACCTGCATCACGCCGACCTCGACCGAAGGAATACGGCGCTATCTGGCCAGCGGCATGATTAAAGGCATCGGCCCCAAATTCGCGCAGCGCATCGTCGACCACTTCGGCGAGCGCACACTGGATGTGATCGACAAAGAGTCCGGTCGCCTGCGCGAGGTCGAGGGCATCGGCGAAAGACGCCGCAAGCTCATCAAAGAGTCGTGGACCGAACAGCGCGACGTTCGCGAGATCATGATTTTCCTCCAGTCGCACGGTATCGGTACCGCCAAGGCATCGCGTATCTACCGACAATACGGCGCCGACGCAATTGCCATCGTCAAGCGCAACCCCTACCGTCTCTGCGAAGAGGTGTGGGGCATCGGCTTCAAGACTGCAGACGCCATCGCGCTCAGCGTGGGCATCCCGCACGATTCCGAGGTCCGCGCACGTGCCGGTCTGATCTACACCTTGCAGACCGAATCCGATGAAGGCCACTGCTTCACCCCCGAGCCCGATCTGTTGCTGCACGCGCAGGCCCTGCTCGACATCACCGTCGAGATCTTGGGCGACGCACTAAGCAAAGAGTTCGAGAAGGGCACGCTCGTCAAGGAAGAGGATCGCATCTACCTGCGTGACCTGTTCCGTGCCGAGACCCGTGTCGCGGCCAGCCTGACCCGTCTGCTCGACGCCCCGCAGCCGTTCGCGCCGATCGATGCCACCGTCGCCATTCCATGGGCCGAACGTAAGATGGGATTGAATCTCGCCCCGTTGCAGCGCGAAGCCCTGCGCAACGCCGTCACCTCGAAAGTCTCGATCATCACCGGCGGCCCCGGCGTCGGCAAAACCACAATCATCCGCGCGCTGACCGAAATCTTCGGCGCGCGCAAAATGGACATCCGGCTCGCCGCTCCGACCGGGCGCGCTGCGAAACGCATGTCCGAAGCGACCGGACGCGAAGCCCAAACCATCCACCGTTTGCTCAAGTTCAACCCGAGTGTCGGCGGCTTTGAATTCAACATCGACAATCCGATGAACGGCGATTGCTTCATCTTGGACGAGACCTCGATGATCGACATCCGGCTCATGGATCAGTTTCTACAGGCCCTGCCCGACTCCGCCACGCTGATCTTAGTCGGCGACACCGACCAACTCCCGAGCGTCGGCCCCGGCAATGTCCTGCGCGACCTGATCGCCTCCGGTCAAGTTCCCTGCTGTCGGCTCGACACCATCTTCCGTCAGGACACCTCCGGACTGATCGTGCGCAACGCCCACCATGTCAACCATGGCGAACCGTTCGAAACGCACACCGGCGACAGCGACTTCTATTTTGTGGAAACTGGAGACCCCGAAAAAATCATCGCGCGGACGGTCGAGCTGATGACCAACCGCATCCCCGTGAAATTTAAGCTCGATCCGCTCGCTGACGTACAAGTGCTGACGCCCATGCGCCGCAACCTGCTGGGCACCGAAAATCTAAACAGCGTGATCCAGGCCGCGCTCAATCCGTCAGGCCCCTCACTGGTACGCGGCTGCACACACTTCCGGGTCAATGACCGCGTCATGCAGTTGCGCAACAACTACGACAAAGAGGTCTTCAATGGCGACATCGGCTTCATCAAACAGGTAGATGCAGAAGACCGCGCGCTGATCGTTTTGTTTGACGGGCGGCCCGTTCGTTACGCGCAGAGCGAACTCGACGAACTGGTGCTGGCCTACGCCTGCTCGATCCATAAATCCCAAGGTAGTGAATATCCCGCCGTGATCGTGCTGCTCCACACACAACACTTCAAGCTGCTTCAGCGGAACCTGCTCTACACCGCCATCACACGCGGCAAGCGGCTGGTCATGGTGGTCGGCTCCTCCCGCGCCGTAAATATCGCAATCAAAGCCAACCAAGTCCGCGAACGGCGCACCTCGCTGCGCGAGCGGCTGCGGAACGCGATTCACCGGGGGCTGAAGCCCCCGGAAGGAGGAGTTAGGATTTAGGAGTTAGGAGTTGAGCGGCGCGTTCCACGCCGCCCCCGACCGCAGTACCGGCAGTCCCCGCAGCCGCCCCCAAAACCTTTGTACCCTTCGTGTGTAAAAACTCCTAAATCCTAAATCTTAAATCCTAAATCCGCCTTGGGCGCATGCCAAAGGTGTGTTATTATCCGGCTTTCTCAGTTAAAAAGGATCAACACATATGGCTCTCGGTGTAGGCATCGTCGGTCTTCCCAATGTCGGCAAATCTACGCTCTTTAATGCATTGACCCACGCGCAAAACGCGGAGGCGGCCAATTATCCGTTTTGCACGATCGAACCCAACAAGGCGACTGTCGCCATGAACGACGTCCGTCTGGATGCGCTGGCTGCAATCGCCAAACCCGCCCAGATCGTGAAGGCTACGGTCGATTTCATTGACATCGCCGGGTTGGTGCGCGGCGCCAGCACAGGCGAGGGGCTGGGCAATAAGTTTCTGGCCAACATCCGTGAGACAGACGCCGTCCTGCAGGTGGTGCGGTGCTTCGCCGATGACGACATCGTGCATGTCGAGGGCGGTATCGACCCGGTGCGCGACATCGAAATTATCGAAACCGAACTAGTACTCGCCGATATGCAGTCGCTGGAAAAACGCATCGACCGCATCTCGCGCCAAGCCCGTGCCGACAAGGAGCTTCGCAAGGAGCTTGAGGCCATGGAGCACCTTATGAAACACCTCAATGGCGGTCATCCGGTGCGGACCTTTCCGCGTACCAAAGATGATGCTCTGGACACCACGCTGACCGAACTCCAGTTCCTGACCGACAAGCCGGTCATCTACTGCGCCAACGTGAACGAGAACGAACTCGACGGAAGCAGCAGTCAGGTCGCCCGCGTCAAGGCGTATGCGGAAGAAAAGGGGTGCGATGTCGTCGTGATCTCCGCCAAGATCGAGGCTGAGTTGGCGGGTTTGACCGACGCTGAACGTGATGATTTCTTGGCATCATACGGCCTGCAGGAGAGCGGACTCGACCAGACGATCCGCATGGCGCACCATACGCTGGGGCTTGCAAGCTACTTCACGGCCGGCCCCAAAGAGGTGCGGGCGTGGACCTTCCACCGCGGCTGGACCGCCCCGCAATGCGCGGGTGTCATCCACACCGATTTCGAACGCGGGTTCATCCGTGCCGAAGTGATTGCCTTCGAAGACTATGTCCGGCTAAACGGCGAAGCCGGCGCGAAAGCCGCCGGCCTCATGCGTGTCGAAGGCAAGGAGTACGTCGTGCAGGACGGCGATGTCATGCACTTTTTGTTCAACGTCTAGGAGCGTTCCTTGCGCATTGCGTTTTTAGATTCCGGTATCGGCGGACTCACGGTGTTACGACAGACACTCACCGTGCTGACGACCGATCAGTTCATCTACTACGCCGACACGCTGAATGCGCCTTACGGGATCAAGCCCAAGGCCGAGGTCTTTGCACACGTACTCGCAGCCGCCGACTTTCTCGCGGGGCTGCGGATCGATGCGCTGGTCCTTGCTTGCAACACCGCGACGGCGGTTGCGGTCCAAACGCTGCGTGAATGCTATCCGTTTCCGGTGATCGGCATGGAACCAGCCGTCAAACCCGCGCTCATGCAGAGCACGGGCAAGAAGATCATGGTGTTCGCCACCTCGCTGACGTTGCGGGAAGATAAGCTCGAAACCCTCATCAGCAATCTAGGACAAGGCCATCGGGTTGCATGTCGCGCGTTGGATCGGCTGGTTTCATTTGCCGAGACTTTTGATTTCACATCACACGCCGTCAGCGATTACCTCGCCGACCGTCTGGCTGATATACGCTGGAGCGAATATGAGTCGGCCGTGCTGGGCTGCACCCATTTCCTGTTTTACCGCGACCTGATCCAAGAGTGTACAGGGCCGGACATCCGGTTGATCGACGGCAATCAAGGGACCGTGAGCCAGTTGGCGCGTGTGCTCGAACCACTGCGCGCGCAGGCGACTGCCCCGGTTCACGACGCCGCGCCGCGCGTTACGTTTTACGCATCGGGGCATAAAGAAACACCAGCACGCGTCGAACGCATGCTGGCGCTTCTATCGGCACCGTAACTCTCAACACTTGCACGTTGAAAGTTGGCGTTAAAAGTTAAATGTGTTTTAACTCAGAACGCCGAACGCCGAACTCTGAACTCTGAAGTAAAAAACTCCTAACTCCCAACTCCTAAATCCTAAATCCGAGGGGAGGCTCCGCCTACCCGAGGTACGCGCCTTGCTCGCGCAGGACCTTCTGGACATCGGCTACGGGCAGATCGCGCGGGCGAACCCCGGCCTTGGCCGCAAGCGCTGCCGCGACGCCGGCCGCCTGACCGGTCACCACGCACACCGGGATCAAGCGCACGCGATCGATCAAATCCGGCGCGCACGAAATGCAGCGGCCGGCCACGATCACGTTGTCAACGCTCTTTGGTAACAGCGAGCCATACGGTATCTGAAACTCCGGCAGACGCAGTCCGTCATGCCCGG
>ERZ795030.3750-NODE-3750-length-15771-cov-7.188152_pt1 | contig 15771 bp, 6 predicted proteins | sample MGYA00375122_ERZ795030 | MGnify/ENA primary metagenome ERZ795030 (study PRJEB30165, sample SAMN05720146) | activated sludge metagenome | isolation source: anaerobic digester from wastewater treatment plant | place: Japan | collected 2015-04-20 ...
CAGCCACGTGCGTTGCATTGGGGCAATGAATCCAGATGGCCATTGTGTTGTGCAGCGAGTACCGATGGAACCTCGACAGAAACCTGAGGTATTGCGTCACCTCCTCGGAGGCCTTGGCCTCTTCCGTTCGAGTCGCCAACTCCTTTATCCTGGACTCGATCTGGGACATCAACTCACTAGTCTTCATGATCACGTCACATCCTTTCAGTGTTTTCGTACATGCTGACACGCGCCCTCGGCTGACATCGCGGGCGCTGATCACCTGTTATGGCGTGGTATCGTCATGGGGCTAACGTGATGCAGCTGCGTTGACTTGGCAGGCCGCGCACAGCGGGCGTTTGAACATGCGCGTGGAGAACTCGTAGTGGCCATAGCCGAGAGCAGCACCGCACTCTGAGCACAGCTCGTCCGGGATAGGTTCTGGTGTCTTGCGGGGCTGCAAGGGCACTGGAGTTACCTCGCTCACGACCCCTCGCGCTGGTGCAGGGGCATCCAGCTTGCATCGCATACCAGTGAACGCTTCCAGCACGCGCGCCTTGGCCCTGACGCAGGCGCACTCCACTGCCCTGGCCTGAGTCTCACCTGAGCTTGAGATAGCTGGGGCAGAGGCCACGTTCCGGTAGATGGATCCATCGTCGGCCTCGAGAGTAGCTGAGCACACTGCGCAGGCTGCGCGAGCGCTAGGAAACCGCAGCACCGATGTCTTCAGGCGCCTCAGCCCCAGGCCTTTCGCTTTGTTCAACAGCGTTTCGTAAGGCAGGGCCTTGACCTGACTTGTAACGTTCTGCATAATCAACCCTCCTTTCGGTATAGAAAATGGGTTCGCAGTATACATGGGGTGGGGCATTGAACTTACTCGCCGGGCATGCACACTCACCTATCAGGGCAGAGGATATGTGGAGGCATCGGTGGCCACAATGTGCCATTTTGCTTCAAACAGGCAGCCGGAGGCGGAGTGTTGACCTGACGCGGCTATGCGTACTATGGGATCCAATCAAGCATGCCGCCTGCGAATAGTGCATATCTTGGCCATGTCTCTAGCCTCTGCCTCAGTGCAAGACTGCGCACCAAGGCACAGCTGCCATTGTGCATGCCATGGGAGGATAAACCGTTGAATACAGCGAATAGAATTGTGTAGCCGAACAATATCCATACTCTAGTCAGGTTGCCGCCGCTGAGGCGCCTTTGGCTTTTGCGAGTCTCTCACCGTGGATCTTGATCGATACTCGAATCTGTTATGTGGCATGAGAGCGTTGACCTACGAGTGAGGAGGCGGTCTGTGTGACGGCAAGCAACAACGACATAAGCAAGGGTCGCAATGTCATTCTGGGCCCGCGCGAGTTCATGCGCGCCTGCCACCCTGATCTCTTCTCGGACACGCAGGTCAGCGATGTTCGCCGTTTGCCCAGGGCGGTGTTCGAATACCATCTTGATACGGTGACTAGCCGCAAGCAGGAATACCAGTTCGAGCATTTTTGCCGCAAGCTGGCTGAAAGGGAGATCTGCCCCAACCTTCGTGTTCAGACCGGACCTACAGGCGGTGGCGATAGCAAAGTCGATGCCGAAACGTATCCGGTAGCTGATGAGATTGCGGAGCGGTGGTGGATCGGTTCAGCGGCGGCCGGCACCGAGCGTTGGGCCTTCGCGTTCAGTGCTAAGAAGAAGTGGAGACCTAAGGTGAAGGCGGACGTGGACAGCATTCTATCTACCAATCGCAACTACAGGCGCATCTACTTCTTCACCAATCAGTTCGTTAGCGACAAGGCACGCTCACAACAGGAGGATGAGCTCTCCAGATACGCAGGAATCCCGGTGCACATTATGGACCGAGCCTGGATCGTGGAGAAGGTCTACGAGAATGGTCATGTCGAGCTTGCCGTTGCTGCCTTAGGCATTGAGGACGTGCGAGGTGACAAGGTCAACCGGGCTGGGCCCCGAGATACAGAACGATCGGCAGAACTTGAGGAACTGGACCGGCAGATTGCGGACCCGTCCTGCTATCAGGATGCGCAATACCAACTTGCGGAAGATTGCCTGCGAAGTGCGATTTTGGCGAGGGGACTCGAGCGTTCGCGGAGTGAAGTGGAGGGCCGATTTGCGCTGGCCTACCAGCGCGCATTGACTCTGAACTACCCTCAACAGCTACTTCGTATTACCTATAATCGTGCCTGGACGACTTACTGGTGGTATGAAGACTACCCCACATTCAACAGCCTCTATGATGAGGTCGAACGGCATGCTAGTGGTTCTGCCGAGGCAGACCAGATTGACCTCCTCGTCAACCTCTGGATGCTCCTGCCGACGTCGGTCTCTGTCGGACGAATCAGCTCAGAGGACGCCAAAGTTGAGTCCCGGAAACAGCGCCTTGTAACCATGTTGGAGGCAGTTGCCGCTGACACCGCGCGTCCGAACAGCGCACTGCAGGCACGCACTGCCCTTGCGCTCATGGGGCTCATTCTGGCTTGCCAGACCGAGCCATTCGACCAGCTGGAGGCCCACTGCGATGAGTTGTCACGAATTGTCGATGAATCCGAGTCTCTCGGCGACTATCCGCTGGAACGACTATCGGACTCCGTTGCCGGAATGGGAGGACTCATTGACAGTCCCGCCTTCGATGTGCTCTACGAGAAGATAGTTGACGCGATTCGCCGTCGGCGTAGCGATGGGGAAGCGGGTGATGCGTACGCAGACCGCGGCGTGCAGAAACTGCAACAGGGCAAGCCCTATGAGGCCATTCAGTGGCTTGGTCGTGCGGAGGATCTGTTGTACAACGAAGAATACCGAGCCGAACTGGTTAGGACAGTAGTTGCAAGCAGTCACGCCTATGAATGCGTCGGCCTCCTGTGGGCTGCCCGCAACAAAGCGTTGGCAGCTGTCGAGCGGACCTTAGCTACGTTTGTGAAACACGGCAAAATGATCCGACCGACGCTGCTTGCCGTGCAGGGGCTCGCATGGGTCGAGCTGAGGCTTGGACGCATCTCGCATGCTCTGAGCGCGATGAACCTCGCTGACCTGGTTGCCTCACGCCTGAGGCTGTCAATTGATCAGCAGGATGAATACGTGGAGCAAAGGCAGATGCAGGAGGCGGTGCTCGGCATTCACTTTCTCAACCTTTCTTCTGAACAGCTCCATGACGCAGCGCGCCTGCCCGACGCACTCGAACGGTTAGGACTGGCTACTGCTCGGATGGCGCTGCTGTTCTCTCTCGGTCAAGATCGGGTCCTGCGTGACGAGGGGTACATTCCTGTTGACGAGGAACCCAATGCCGTTCAGAGATTCTTCGAACAGTGGCGGGATCAGCCTGCCACGCAGGACATTGCACCTACACCTACTCTCGGGGCTGGCGCCACTACTCTGCTGAGGTCGACCATCCTCGGGTTGGAACTCGTGGTTGAGGCACCCAACAACGTCATCTCCCTCGGTGTTGCTGAATCAATCCTTGGCGCACTGGAGGCATTTCTGGCCACGAGCGATGAGGACGACGTGCTGCCGTATCGTGAGCGCACCACTATCATGATCAGGTCATCCGACCAGTTAGGCGGCATCCCACAGTTTCGTTTCTTGGATGAGAGTGATCGTATCGAGATTGTGCACCCGACGAACCTGGCTATCGGAACGGCCGTGGATCGGCGAGACTACATGGAGTGGCTTCGGGACAGCCTCATCCAAATCGCATGCCGAATGCTGCTGATAGGAGATGCTCGGTCTTGGATTGAGAGACTGGCTGGGCAGGAACGCGGTTTCTCCCGCGCATTGGTACTGGGTGATGCTCTGACGCTGAACAACAACGTGTTCGGCAGTGAGCCGAGGCTGCACTTGGCGGATTGGCTAGTGCCCGAGGACAAGGAGTGGGCTGTACTAAGGGCAGAGCCTTGGGAAGCGGACAAGCATCACTGCCCGGCTGGCGAGCAGACTGAACTGTTGGCGTTCGGCGCAGGCCTGCCACCCGAGGGGGTGTTCGACAGGACGCGGCTCAGACACCGAGACCGTCGCATTCTGTCTCCTATCGACGTACCGGTATGGGATCGGGCCAAATGGCGCGGTGTGATGTTCGCTTGTGTCCCGGACATGCCACCGATGCTGGCGCTCATATTCGAGGACGCGCAGGCCGGCGCAGTCATCTTCCGTCGCTGGCGGGAGCAGTGGGGTCATACAGATGAAGCCGATGAGCTCAGGGTAGCGATCATCACGGGGTTGTGTCAGCAGAACCCCGCGGAGTATGCAGTCATCGTGGGACCGAATCTTTGCAGTTCGAGAGTCAAAGACGAGAAGAGCTCTGTGTTCATATCAGTTTCAAGGATACAACGCATGGTGCCTGCTAGCACGGCCAATCTTGACGCATTTATAGCGGCGTATAGGAGAGCGGGTGCTTTTGTCCTTGCGCCTGCGCAGTTGGGCACGGGCACACCAACTCCATTCACGGATCTGACTATTGCCAAACGTCATCTCCATATTCGTAGGGCATGGGAGATCAGCGAGAACGATCCGGACATATGCGCATTGGACAGTGATGACCAACCAATCATCCCTGAAGACGTCACGGATCCGCCGGTCACTGGGGCATTGGCACGCATTCGTGCTCGTAGGCGAGATGATTGTGGCAAGCCGTGGGACCGGTGCCTGTGACTCGAGGAGACACAGACCCGCGGAGAAGAGTGGCATATGCCGATTTGCCGCACTGGTCGCCCCTTGGCTGCGACACCAAGCATCATTGCAAGCAGATTAGCGGAGGTACACACTTCCTGCTGAAAGATCATGATGTGGATCTTACTGAAAGAGGGAACTACATGCTTTCGGCTGGAACGCCAGCAGAAGACCGGCAGTGCCGCGAAGATATCGGGCAACTACCGTGTCTCCAATGCGTGATGGCTGTACCGGCGCGATACAGGACTGCACAGGCCAGGATGTCTCCGGTCGAGTCCAGCCTTATGCACCACCACAGAGATCGCGTCAGCTCTATGCCGCGTGGGTGCTGTAGACTGATGTGTAGCCCGTGGAGGAGGGGCTGCTCAATGGAAGTCCGCCTCACATGCATCACCCATGCGCACCGCAGGTTCTACACCATCATGCTTGCGCAAAGCCTGTTCGGCCGCGCGGTCATACGCACCTGGGGCAGAATTGGCACTGTGGGAGGTCGAAGGTTGACCGGTATGAGACCTTGAACGATGCCAGGCTGGTGCTTAAGAGGAGATGCATCCATAAGGTCAAGCGAGGATATCGGAGATGGGAAAATGCGGATGAAGGCCAGGATTATGTTCATCAGAAGGTCTACAGCAGAACCCAACGGCGATACTCACTGCGAAGAGCTTGAACGTGAGGGCCTGATTCATGTGCCTCACATCGGCGATGGGCTCTTCTGGAACGGTCGCGACTACACGGTGACCGAGGTGACGTGGGATATAGAAGAGGACATAGTCACTGTAGGGGCAGAGTCCTAGGGGCGCCATTCGCTGGCACTCATTGTCGCCTACGCACCATCCGTTTGGCAGGTAGCAAGCACATTGTTCGGCGTCCAAAATGTGCACAGACTGACCCTTACGCCTGTGGTTGAGCCTTGGCGCCCTTACGGGCGTCGCGCAAGGCCTGAATGAATCTGAGCCTACGACGCCCTCTGCCTTCCCTATACCATCATAGCGCCAGCGAAAACGTGGACGAGTACATAGTGACTGGTTTTCGCCCTTCACCTCCTTTGACCTGTGTATCTATCAGGTGAGTGCGGGAGTTGAACCAGAACCAAATTAGGGCGTGGAAGCGTTCGATTAGCCCCAGGGCGACGCTCTTGCCATTGGCGCTGCAGCAGGCTGGCTATGGAAGAATGATAGCCACCGCTGACAGGTAGCGCCTAGAGCGGCAGCTCAATGGTGCTAATGGAGCGGGGTTATCCTGGCTGGTGACTATGCGCATTCATATGCTGGCTTCCAGGGGATGTTGCCAGAGCATCGTAGGCATGTACTATAAAGTGTTATGCAGTGATTTCGGAAATCATGGGGATGCGCTTATCAACGGATCGGCCTTATCCCTTACGGAACGGCTTCGTACGCAGAGCGGCTGATGAGCCGCAGGCGATCTCCGATAGAGCGATGCTGTCTCGTCACGGGTCGAGCCTATGGGCACGGATCTTCGTGTATTGCCTGGTTATCAGTACGAGCTGATGCAGGACAATTAGGCGGATTTGTCTAATATCAAGTAAAGTATATGGAAGTCTGCAGCTGTACGAGGCTTCTGGGGGGGGATATGCACGTTGGACCACCTTCTTTCTGCTAGGCACAGTGATCAGACTCCGCCGTTGGTATCGCAGCCGCCGCGCGTTGGCATGCTCGCCAGAGTCCGTAACCGGCAGGGCCTTATCTCTGCATCCGAACCGTTCGATGGTTCAGAGGAAGGCCGGTTCCACTTGGTTACGGTCGAGTACCTCGATGGCGAAACCCCGCAGGAAGATCAGCTGATCTGGGAACGCGAAGTGGGAACCTCGTTGCGTGAACCCACCGCGCTACCCAATGTATCCGGTGACCCTGCGATGCCGCCTGACGACTTTGACGCGGTTGTGCGCGCTGCACGCTGGACGGCGCTTTCGCCCTACATCTGTGTCGATGAATGGCAGTCGGCACCCTTATTGCCTATCACCGCGCCTTTCCACAGCGCGGTGCAGATTGAAGATTTCCAGCTGGTGCCATTGCTCAAGGCTCTGCGTATGCCTCGCGTGGCTCTACTTCTGGCTGACGATGTGGGCCTTGGAAAGACGATTGAGGCAGGTTTGATCCTTCGAGAACTGCTGACCCGGCGGCGAGTTCGGCGGGTGCTGGTGTTATGCCCTGCATCCTTGCGGCTGCAGTGGAGGCAGGAGATGCAGGACAAGTTCTCGCTTCCGTTCGATGTTGTTGATCGCGCTTCCACTCATGTATTACAGAAGCACCTGGGTATGGATGCGAATCCTTGGCGCGTCTTTTCGCGCATAATCAGTTCCTACGATTACCTCAAGCAGCCGGATGTTCTCGAACAGTTTCGGTCAGCATGCCGTGTCCCGGAGGGTTCTCCGCGCCTGCCATGGGATCTGCTTATTGTAGACGAAGCCCACAATCTCTCCCCTGCCCCGTTCGGAGAGGAGAGTGATCTGACACGGATGTTGCGGATCCTGGCTCCCCATTTCGAACACAAACTGTTTCTGACTGCAACGCCTCACAACGGGTATACCCGAAGTTTCACAGGACTGCTTGAATGCCTCGATCCTGTCCGTTTCACTCAGAAGAGCGAGCCCCTTACAGAGTCTGACAAGCGTAGGGTTGAACAGGTTGTCGTGAGGCGCCTCAAAAGCGAAATAAACGCTAGAACGCAGCCTCCAAGGTTTTGTGAACGCAGACTTATCAGCCTGCCTCTTCACCTGAGCCCAGAGGAACGGGATCTATCTCGCGCGTTCGACATGTTCAGGTCCAAGATCCGATCTCTTATGGCCTCCGACCGGAGGGCGGAACAAGTGGCAGGTTCGTTTGCCGTTGAAGTGCTGGGGAAACGCCTTCTATCTTGCCCGGTGGCGTTCGCGGATTCGTGGCGCCGCTATTCCATAGGCCTGCGGGAAACACAATCAGCCGACCTAGGAGAGGTGCAGGCCGCAAGACGCTCATTGCACGAAGAGACCGGTGATGATAGAGAGGCAGAAGCACGAGGCGCGCACGCTGCACGGACTGTAGGCGCTTGGCTGAAGCCGTTTGCTGATCGCCTCGATGCCGAGAAGTCTGCTATCGATTCTGTTCTGCGTAGCCTTGGGCTGGATATGACGGATGATTCCGGAGGAGAGCTGACTCCGCGAAACGATGCTCGGTTCGATGCATTGTTCAAGCTAATTGAGGATGCTCTTCTGGGCCATCCAGATGAGCGGTTAGTCGTATTCACCGAGTATAAGACTACCCTTGACTATCTCGAGCGCAGGCTAGGAAGCCTGTATGCCGAGGACGGGTTCGTTAGGGTGCTCTTCGGCGGGATGGGCGACGAGGAGCGTGAGGATATCAAGAGTGCATTCAATGATCCAGCTGACCCGGTGCGTATCCTCATAGCTACCGATGCTGCCGCTGAAGGTCTAAACCTTCAGGAGACGGCCCGTTACATACTTCATTACGATGTGCCTTGGAACCCGGCACGCCTTGAGCAGAGGAATGGACGTCTGGATAGGCACGGTCAGGCTCGGGATGTGGTTGTGTATCACTTCACAACCGACGACGACGCCGATTTGGCGTTTCTGTCGTACGTGATAGGAAAAGTACACACGATACGCGAGGATCTTGGTTCAATGGGCCAGGTCTTCGACTGTGCCATTGAGCGCCGGCTGGTGGCAGGAGACGACACTGACGTTGTGCGTATGGAACTGGAGAAGCAGCTCGATCAAGTGAAGGGACGTGCCGAAATACCGAAGGAAGAGAACGATCAGGCTGGCGCAATCAGCCTTGCCCACTTGCGCGTCCTTGCAGATGAGGCAGACCTCGATCCCGATAGCCTGCGGGAAACCGTGGATGTGGCTCTTGGGCTACGGGGAGCCGGTCGACCTCGGCTGGACGGCCCCGATGAGCGCGGTCGCTTCAGACTGAGAGCGCCCATACCTGCTCAATGGAATGCTCTGATTGATGATTCTCTCAGAATTGACCAGAGGTGGCCTTTGGGGCGGCGCAAGCCTAAGGGCGCGCTTCCCGCGATACTGTTCGATGCGTCGAAGCTCGTCCGTGACATAGGCGGTAGACGGGTTTTCCGCGCCGATCGCGACTCCGTGCTCCTTCACCTCGATCACCCGCTTGTCAGGCGGGCGCTGTCAGCGCTTGCCCAAACGCGGTTTCCCGGAACGAGAAGAGAGTCGGGAGAGCAAGCGACGCGTTGGACTGTTCGGCAAAGCGGCTTGCCCGCAGATATTGATGCTCTTGTGCTTCTCACAGTGGAAGAACTCGCCGTCAATGAACTTCGAGAGACATTCCATCACTGGGTTCGAACTCTACAGATACCGGTCTCCGATGGGCGCATAGGCGAGATGCCGCCCCACGTGCCCGCCAAGGCCTTACGAGCTGGATCAGTCGTGGTTTCTGCCGAAGATGTCGACCGTGCCAGGAGCATATGGGAAGACATTGCAGTTGACATCCGGGATCTCGTTGGACAGCTCTCCAGCCAGTTAACCGAGATCCTTTCGAGCGCGCTGGACGCCGACAGAAAGACTGCCATCGAATTTGAGAACGAGCGGTTCTTGAGTAGACAAGGGGAGATATCGGCACTGATCGAGAACACGACTATCCGAAACATCGAAAGAGAGATAGAGAAGCTCCGAGCTGATCGCATACAGGGCGCTCTCTTCGATAGTGACCAACGGCTGGAGGGCATCGATAGGTCCATAGAGGAGAAGGAGCGGGAAATCGGGCGGCGCCGGGCGCACTATGAAGAGCTCCGGGCGCAGTTGCAGAGAGAGCGCGATCGAATGATTCGTTACATCATTCCCAAGCGGCACACGCTCCGCGGTAAGGCGTCGGTCTTCCCTGTAGCCATCGAGATACGATTGCCCGAGTATGGGAGGTGAGGGCCATGTCACCGAACGCGTCTTCCGGCAGCCATGTGTGGTGGACATCGCTTAAGCACGGCGGTTTGCTCATTGCGCCGTCTCATTTGGTCCAATACTTCCCCGCTGATCTGCCGCCGTTACACGGGTATCTGGAGGAACGCCTTCGCCGAGATGTGATGCGAGCGGAGGATGGTCGCGCAGAGTCCATGACGAAGCTTCTGGATACCGTCCTTGAACACGTGCTTGGTTTTGAAGATGACCCCTCCGGCGGGCCGGGTCGCGGGCGTTGGCTCAAGGGCTCCAGCATGCCATCCGAGCTGTCTGTTCGTACTATGACGGGAACGGTTGCGAAGCCACGTCGATTCTGGAAGGGGCCTTACAGATCAGTGCTTCCGGTATTCGTTCACCCTGATTCGGAAGTTCGGCTTGGGATCGGTCGGGGTCGGCGGGCGACGTCTGAAGTAGTTGAGTGGCTTCGCACTACGGAGCATAAGATCGCGCTTCTGACCAACGGGCGGCAATGGAGACTCGTCTACGCTGGACTTGACTATGACGCTTTCGTTGAGTGGGATACCGCCCTTTGGTTCGAGGAGGGGAAAGCCGGTCTCCAGGTCGGCGCACTCATGGCTCTCCTCGGTCGCCAAGCGCTGGCGCCTCGCGTCGAAGGCGATGAACCGCCGCTTCTGGCTGCTATAGCCGCTTCCAGGAGGGGGCAGGCGGAGCTATCGGCTGCACTTGGCGAGCGGGTTCGTCAAGCTGTGGAGCGCCTGGTGCGTGAGTATGCGCAGGCCTTGGACGACCTAGACTTGGGCGTCAACTCAAGCGACATCTATCATGCGGCCATCCGAGTGGTTATGCGCATGGTCATAGTGCTTTTCGCTGAAGCGCGCGACCTCCTGCCAAGAGATAATCCTATCTACCACCAATCATATGGCCTTCACGGTCTGAGAGAAGCACTTGATCAATTGGCGGGTGGGGCTGGGCGTGAGAGGTTGCATCATCGCTTCAATGCCTGGCCGAGAGTGTTATCGCTCGTTAGGCTCGTCTACGAAGGGTCCGGGCATGAGGCCCTACCCGTTCCGCGCTACGGGGGTGATTTGTTTCGCCCCGGAGATCGCGAGTCAGACGATCCGGTCAGCAGGGCGCTGAGTGTTTTCGAGGATCCCGAAAAGGCGCCAGATGATGCGGCAGTCCGCGATATGCTGGGGTTGCTCTGCCGTAGCCGGGTAATGATTCGCCAGGGACAGTCGTCAACACGGGTTGAGGCGCCTGTGGATTTTTCTGACCTGTCCTCCGAATACGTTGGCATGCTCTACGAAGGGCTTCTCGACTTCGAGCTTCGCCGGGCGCTCGGTGATGACCCGGTCATATTCCTGAACCTCGGCGACCAGCCGGCGCTTCCTCTTTCGCGCCTTGAGGCGCTCGACGATCGGGCTATCGCAACGCTCATGGAGAAGTTCAAGGAGAAACGCAAACCGACTCTGGGCAATAAGAGCGATGCAGATGGAGATGAGAATTCTGAGGAGGACGGGGCAGAGGAGGATGCCGAGCCTGAGGATGAACGCGATGCGGAGAATGCGGAGACCGATCCGGAGGGTCTGGAAAGCGCCGATGACTCTGACGCGGTCGACGGCGATGTCCGGCGCGAGGCCTCCCAGAGAGCATTGGCGTGGGCAGTGCGTGCTGTGAAAGCTGCCCGCCTCGTGACGAAACCGCGGTCTCCTCGGGCGTCCGCTCTGCGAGAGTATGAAGCGCTCTGCGAGCAGAAGGCCCGGGTTCTTGTGGCCAGGGTGGCACTGCCTGGCGAATGGTACCTTGTGCGATGGGGCGGCACCCGCAAGGGCGCCGGCACATTCTACACTCGACCGCAGCTTGCCGTGCCGACGGTGCACCGCACGCTGCAACCTCTTGCCTACAACGCGCCGCTTGGGCCGGAAGGCTCGCCGGACAACCAGGCTCCCGTGTCGCGCTGGACCCCGAAAACTCCCGAGTCGATTCTTGCTCTCAAGGTGTGCGATCCAGCGTGCGGATCCGGGTCGTTTCTCGTGGCCGCGCTCAGGTTCCTTACTGATGCCTTGGTGGAGAGCCTCTACTACCACGGGCGCATCACCGGGCGGGGAGACAACGCAGCAGTGGCGCTTGCCGACGGGCATTCTGAATCAGGGCGCCTGTCCGAGGACCTTCTCCCATGTTCTCCGGATGACGAAGGCTTCGAGCAGAGGCTCCGAGCGCGCCTCAAACGCTATGTTGTGGAGATATGCATCTATGGTGTCGACATAGACCCACTTGCTGTGGAGCTGGCGCGAGTTGCCCTGTGGATTGAGACAATGGATCCGGCGCTTCCATTCACCTTTCTTCACCACAAGGTCAAGACAGGCAACTCACTCGTAGGATGCTGGTTCGACCATTTCCGCGATTACCCTGCGCTTGCGTGGGAGCGCGAGGGGGGCGACAGGAATCACTCCCATGGTATCCATTTCAAGAAGGATGCCTGGTCAAGGAGCATTAAGAAGCATCGCAATGATCATGTTAAGGCTGATCTGGCGAAGTGGATCCAGAGCACCGGCGATCAGCTCACGTTCACTTTTGCCGACCTTTCGACTACTCCCGAAGCGATTCACAGCGAAGCGACGGCGCTCCTTGAGAAGATGCACAGCTTCGCAGTGCATGAGTCGGATCAGCGGGCGGATTTCTACCGCGATAACGTGCTGCTAAACCAGTCATTCCAAAGACTGAAAGAGTCCTTTGACATCTGGTGCGCCGTCTGGTTCTGGCCGCCTGAGCAGCTGGCGGATTCGCCGATGCCCATGAGCTTCGCGGACCCTTCAGAAGCAACGCGGCGCTTAGCGAAACAGATCGCCCGCGAGCAGAGATTCTTCCATTGGGAGCTGGAGTTTCCCGACGTGTTTACTCGTTCGGGCAGCGGGTTCGATGCCATACTTGGCAACCCGCCATGGGAGATCCAGAAGCCGAATTCCAAAGAGTTCTTCTCCAACCTCGATCCGCTCTATCGAACATACGGTAAGCAGGAAGCGCTCGCGAAACAGACCGAACACTTCGCGCAGGACCCTGAACACGAGAGACGCTGGCTAACCTACAACTATGGCTTGAAGGCACTGTCGAACTGGGTAAGAAACGCCGGGCGACCGTTCGGCGACGGCGAGGAAGGCAGCTCGAAGTTCTCCTTTGGGGCGGGGAAGGCCGCTGACGACCTTCACGCTACGTGGAGCGCTCGCCGCGGCACGCGGCAGGGCTATGCCGACTCCAGGCATCCGTTCAGACATCAGGGTTCGGCCGACATAAACACCTACAAGATGTTCCTAGAGCAGGCGCATGCCCTCGTACGGTCGGATGGTCGGATCGGGTTCATAGTGCCTTCCGGGGTCTACACGGACAAGGGCGCCACCGACCTGCGTAAGCTGTTCCTGGCCGACTGCAGCTGGGAGTGGCTTTTCGGGTTTGAGAACCGGGATGGGATTTTCGATATTCATAGGAGCTTCAAATTCTGCCCCGTCATCGTGCAGAAGGGAGGCAGCACGGAGTCGATTCGGACTGCTTTCATGCACAGGAACCTCGCCGACTGGGAAGAAGGCGAGCAGCATGCTATTCCCTACGCCCGGGCCCAGGTTGAGCAGTTCAGCCCTCGAAGCCGGGCAATACTCGAGATCCGCAGCCAGCGAGATCTCGAGATCCTGGAGAAGATCTACGGCAACTCGACATTACTCGGCGATCATGGTCCCGGGGGATGGCAGATTAAGTATGCTACCGAGTTCCATATGACGAACGACTCTAAGCTGTTCCCTCCGCGCCCATGGTGGGAGGCGCGCGGCTACCGGCCCGATGAATACGGTCGCTGGCTCAAAGGGCGCTGGCACGAGGCTAGCTTGACCGGTTCGCGATGGGACATGGATCCGGGTGTTATCCTGTCAGTAGATGGGGCAGCGTGGATTCATGAAGATGAGATTGAGGACGTGGCGCTGCCGTTGTATCAGGGTGTTATGATATGGCAGCTGGACTTCTCGGTCGCAGCATATCGAGGCGGTGCAGGGTTGCACGCAAAGTGGGTTGAGGCAGGATGCGAACGCAAGGTGATCGAGAGCCAGTACCTCATATCAGAGGACGTTGCTAAGAAAGCGACTCAGTGGGCAACTAGTGTGCGATTAGGCTTTCGCGGTGTGCAGAACGCGACTAACCAACGCACCATGATCGCATGTCTGATTCCTGGGTTTCCTTGCGGGAATTCCATCCCAACCCTGAGGACCGGGTGCCTTGTTACGGACTTGGCGCTTCTAGCAGCTCTTGTGTCCTTCCCGCTTGATCGGGTTCTCAGAATGAAGATGAGCCAGAACAACGTGAACTGGTTCTACGTGAGCGAGCTTCCTGTTCCACGTTCTCTCGGAATGGCATCTAGGAACGTTGCAATGCTGGAGAACGTGTCATTGTTGACCGCCGCGGGGGAGCAATTCGCTCCGCTGTGGCTCTGGATGGGCCAGACCTCGGCGTACCGTCGGCAGTGGGCGCTCGCACATCACGAACGCCTCCGTCTCCGCTGCATGCTCGATGCAGTGGTCGCGGAGCTATATGGCCTGGAGTGGGATGACCTATCCTGGATACTGCGGGAGTGTGACTATCCTGCCGACAGAGTTCAGGACAATGCCTTCACGCGGACGCTCGACCCGAAGGGCTTTTGGCGCGTCGACAAGGACAGAGACCCAGAACTGCGTCACACTGTGTTGACTATGGCGGCATTCCGCGAGCTGAAAGAGCTCATCTCTTCTCAAGGCGACCGGCAGAAAGGTATAGAGGCGTTCTACGCTATGAACGGCGGGGAAGGCTGGATGCTACCTGAGACCCTGAGACTTGCGGATCTCGGCCTCGGCCATGACGAACGTTCAGAGAAGGCGCAGCTAGTCCGCGCCAAGTTGGGCGAGCGGTTTCTGCCTTGGCAGTCGGAGATCACCCCGGAAGAGTCCTGGAAGGAATGTCACCTTCACGCCCGCAACATATTGGGCGCTGACGGGTATGATCGGCTCGTGGCTGAACTCGCCGGTATGCCGGAAGGCGTGCAAGAGGATACCGAATGGCCTGCAAGAGCGGCTGAACCAGCGCCCAGCTATGGTGTAGATGCGCTGGGCTCGCAGCTCAGGCTTTTCACGCCAGGTCAAAAGGACTTGTCCGGCGACGATGCGGGCGATGTCCGGCTTGGGAGAAACCACCGACGCTAGTAATTCTGGACGGGCTGGTGAGTGATGAAATGGCTATCAACCCCGTTAGCTTTACAGAGAGAGTCGTAGGGGATTTCCTGAAATATCAGGCTACGGCGTATGCATTTGCCGATCCTGCGCTGCACGCCCAGCTTCGAGAGCTGCTCTCGCTGGAGAGAACCCGGCAAACCCCTCTGATGAAGGGGCCGTACATCAGCCTATCTCGATCGTTCCGTATGGGCCAGAGTGTGAAAAGCCTGGTTTCTGAGGGCCTGCTACACCCATTTATGGAGAACCTCGTTCCTTTCCAGAGTGTCTATGCTCATCAGGAAAAGGCCATCAGGTCTGTCCAAACACGTCAGACCACGCTTGTTTCCACAGGCACCGGATCCGGCAAGACCGAGTGTTTTCTTTACCCGATCATCAGCCGCTGCCTAGAGCTGCGCGACGAGGATGCTGGCCCGGGGATAGTGGCCGTTATCGTGTATCCCATGAACGCTCTAGCTGAAGATCAGCTGGGGCGCTTACGCGATATGCTGGCAGGGACGGGCATCACGTTCGGAATGTACGTCGGCAAGACCCCCGAGCGGACGGCTGATGTTCCAAATGAACATCTCCCCGCCGGCTCTTCTCGCGCCGACTATCTGGCGAGACTCGAGCGGGCGCGGAGGGAACGGAGAAGGGCGACCATCCATCCTCCGGAGGAATGCGTTTCGCGTGAACAAATGCGCACGCCGGGGATGCAACCGCGGATATTACTCACTAACGTGAAACAGCTAGAGCTTCTCTTAACACGACAGTCGGATGTGGGGCTCTTCGAGGGTGCCAGGTTCGAGTTCTTAGTATTCGATGAAGCGCATACATACGGCGGTGCGGCAGGCGCAGAAACGGCCTGTCTCATTCGTCGCCTGCGTGCCTTCTGCGGCAAGGACGCTGGCCAAGTAGCGCACATCGCGACGTCAGCAACTTTGGCGAACCCCGTGCACGGGCTGGAAGGCGCGCGGGCATTCGCCTCTCGGTTTTTCGGCGTGCCAAGGGACA
>ERZ795030.3756-NODE-3756-length-15739-cov-4.551517_pt1 | contig 15739 bp, 9 predicted proteins | sample MGYA00375122_ERZ795030 | MGnify/ENA primary metagenome ERZ795030 (study PRJEB30165, sample SAMN05720146) | activated sludge metagenome | isolation source: anaerobic digester from wastewater treatment plant | place: Japan | collected 2015-04-20 ...
ATAAGACTGGAACAAAGTCGGGCAATTAAAATTGCCGGTTTGCCAACTCAGGATTCATGCCACATGCCCAAGCCGCTTTCGGTTCGCCGCCCCTGGCACCCGACCGTCCTGTTGATGGTGCTGTCCTTGTGGCTCGCCACAGCAGGCAACCTGCCCTTATGGAGCGCCATCTGGCGCTTGCCTGAAACGCATGGCTGGCACGCTGGCCTGACGCTGGTCAGTCTGGTGATGGCCGTGCTGGCGGTCACGCTGTCGGTGTTGTGCCTGCTGCTTTGGCCACGCTGGCTCAAGCCGGTCGGCCTGCTGCTGCTGGTGATTGCCACCTCAAGCAGCTACTTTATGCAGAGCTACGGTGTGGTGATTGATGCCACCATGATCGCCAACGTGGCACAGACCGATGCGCGCGAGGTGTACGACCTGCTGTCCTGGTCGATGTTGGGCTATTTGTTGGTGGGCGTGCTGCTGCCGGGCCTGTGGTTATGGCAGCAGCCGGTTCGACTGGTCGCACTCGGCGGCCTGGCGCTGCGCCAGCTCGGGCTGGCACTGCTGGCACTGCTGTTGGCATTGCTGCTGATATGGCTGTCTTTTCAGGATCTGGCATCGCTGATGCGCAACCACAAGTCCTTGCGCTACATGATCAACCCGTTCAACGCGATTTATGCCGTTGCGCGGCATGGGTTGGGACAGGCAGCACAGGCGCAGCAGCCATTGCAGAGCATTGGACTGGATGCCCGGTTGGCCCCATCCGGAGCGGCGGCAAAGACCTCGCCACTGATCGTTTTTGTGGTGGGCGAAACCGCCCGGGCTGCCAACTTTGGACTCGGTGGCTATGCGAGCGACACCACTCCCAGACTGCGCGAACTGCAGCAGCAGGGCGATCTGGTGTACTTCAGCCAGGTGACTTCGTGCGGCACCAACACCGAGACCTCGCTGCCCTGCATGTTCTCGCATCTGGGGCGTGAGGCTTACCAGAGTAGCGACGCGCGCTATGAAAACCTGCTTGACCTGCTGCAACGCGCTGGCCTGGCGGTGCTCTGGCTGGACAACCAGTCCGGCTGCAAGGGGCTGTGCGAGCGGGTACCCAATCAGGTTACCCGCACGCTGACACAAGCCGGTTTGTGCCAGGACGGCGAGTGTTTTGACGAGATCATGCTGCAGGTGCTGCCAGACCAGTTGGCGCGGCTCGACCCGCAGCGCCGGGCGCGCGGCACGGTGGTGGTATTGCACCAGATGGGCAGCCACGGCCCGGCCTATTACAAACGCACACCGGCCACGTTCAAGCCATTTCAGCCCGAATGCACCAGCAGCACCTTGCAGGATTGTCAGCCCGCGCAGATCGTCAATGCTTACGACAACACCCTGCGCTACACCGACCACTTCCTCAGCGAGACGGTGCGCTGGCTTCAGAGCGAGGCCAGGTCGCGGCCAACTGCCCTGCTGTACGTATCGGACCATGGTGAATCACTGGGGGAAAGCGGGCTTTACCTGCACGGCATGCCTTACCGTATCGCACCCACTGAGCAGACCCATGTACCAATGGTGGTGTGGCTGTCGGCTGCCATGCAGCGCGAACGCAGCGTGCGCATGGACTGTGTGCGCGAGCAGTCGCAAAAGAAGTGGTCCCACGACAACCTGTTCCACACCCTGCTGAACCTGTCGCAGGTTCAAACCAGCCTGGCAAGCCCGACGCTTGATATCCTCGCGCCTTGCGTCGCCGCAACCCATTAGGCGAGGGGCTCATTGCGTTTACAGATCGATGCGACATTGGGCGCGACGCCGCAGACAGTGCGACAGCACGGCAAGGCCAGGCCAGGCCAGGCAACAACATGGCGACATGTCGGATGGATTCGGAAATGCAATCAGACCCAAACCCTGACCAAGCGCCACAGCGCGCAGGCCCAGATGCCCCCGCACAACAACAGGCTTAGCAGCACCGCCGCGCTGCCCAGGTCTTTGGCCCGCTTGGACAGGTCGTGCAGTTCGGGGCCGACCCGGTCAATGGCGGCTTCAACGGCGGTGTTGAGCAGCTCAACCACCATCACGCCGACCAGGCTGGCAACCAGCAGCGCGGTTTCTACCCAGGTCTGGCCGACCCAGAAAGCCGCTGGCAGGGCAACCATCGCCAACATCGCTTCCTGGCGAAAAGCCGGCTCGTGCCAGCCAGAATGCAGACCCTGGGCAGAGTAGCCAAAGGCATACCAGATGCGCGCCAAACCTCGACGCTTTGGCAACATGACCGGATTGCTGTTCAAGTTAACTCCAAGTTTCAAAAGTGACCGCTATGCTAATACAGCCAAGGCATGGCACCAGATGGCGCGCCATGCGTCCGACCGGCCCCTGGCGGTGGAGTGGTTGAAGGGCATCGCGCGGCAACCCTTGCGTTCGTCCGAATCAAATGCCATCGGCAGTTCAGGCAAGCACCTGGCTTTCCGATTTAACCCAGGGAAAAATCCGCATGGGTCAGTGCCTTTGGCGTTACCCATCGCTTGGGTGTTGACGTAAAACCGGGTGCAGCAGGCTCGGCCCGACTCGCCCCGCAGAGATAAAGTAGCTATATTTTTTATAGCTACTTGGGCAATACCTGCAAGGGCTAGAGTCCTTTTTTTCATAAAGTCCGGAATGCCTCTGCTGATCTGATACCGTTCGACCGGTACGCTGCCCTGCCCTTTCCCATCACCTGTGTGTTTATGTCTGCCACCACCCAATCATCACGCAACGCCAAGTCGCTGTCCGGGCTACTGCCTTTTTTGAAACCCTACCGCTCCCGCATCTGCTTGGCGCTGGTGTTTCTGCTGCTGGCCGCCATGGCGACCCTGGCCTTTCCGCTGGCGCTGCGCAGTCTGATGGATGGTGGGCTGCTGCAAACCGACCGGGGTGCGCAGGTGATGGCGCTGCGCGAGCACTTTGTCGTGCTGTTTGCCGTCGCGCTGGCGTTGGGAATTTTTTCGGCGGCACGTTTTTACATGGTGAGCTGGCTCGGCGAACGCGTCAGTGCCGACCTGCGCAACGCCGTCTATGCCCATGTGCTGCAGCAAAGCCCGGAATTTTTCGAGACCACCCAGACTGGCGAGGTGCTCTCTCGCCTGTCAGCCGACACCACGCTGGTGCAAACCGTGGTGGGCTCGTCCCTGAGCATGGGTCTGCGCAACCTGGTGATGGGCATCGGGGCACTGGGCATTCTGGTCTGGACCAATCCGATGGTGATGGCTCAGGTGTCGGCGGTGCTGCTGCTGATCGTGCTGCCAGCCCTGTGGTTTGGCAGACGTGTGCGCAAGCTCTCGCGGGCCAGTCAAGACCGTGCAGCAGACTCCAGCGCAATTGCCGCCGAGGTGCTCAATGCGATTGCGGTGGTGCAAAGCTACACCGCCGAAGCGCGGGAAACCAGCCGTTTTACCGAGGCCACTGATCGCGCCTTTGAAGTCGCGGTGCGTCGCTCAATGGCCCGGTCTGGCCTGGTGGCCTTCATCATCATTGCCACTTCGGCAGCGCTGCTGTGGGGTTTGTACCAGGGCACGCAGGCGGTGATGGCCGGTCGCATCAGCGCCGGCCATTTGGGTCAAACGGTGGTCTACGTGATCATTCTGGCCAGTGCGTTTGCGATTCTGGGTGAGGTCTATGGCGACTTGCTGCGCGCCGCCGGGGCAACTGAGCGACTGATGGAACTGCTGGCCAGCCAGTCACCCATTGTTTCACCACCAAATCCGGCTCCAGCCCTTATGCCACCTGAAGGAAGCACTATTGATTTTGAAGCTGTTTCATTTCATTACCCATCGCGACCGAAACCGCCAGCGCTGGACCATTTTTCGCTGCGCATCGCCGCCGGGCAGACGGTGGCGCTGGTGGGACCCAGCGGCGCGGGCAAAAGCACGGTGTTTCAGTTGCTGCTGCGCTTTTACGATGCGCAAAGCGGGCGGATTTTGCTCGACGGCGTGCCCACCCGTGAACTGGCGCTGGCTGATTTGCGCCAGCGCATCGGCATCGTGCCGCAGGAGGCGGTGATTTTTGCCAGCAGCGCTTTCGAGAACATCCGCTACGGTCGGCCAGATGCCAGCGCGGCTGACGTCAAGGCGGCCGCGCTGGCAGCCTTTGCCGATGAGTTCATCACCGCCTTGCCACAGGGTTACGACACCTTTCTGGGCGAACGCGGTGTGCGTCTGAGCGGCGGGCAGCGCCAGCGCATTGCGATTGCCCGCGCCATCTTAAAAAATCCGCCGCTGCTGCTGCTCGACGAAGCCACCAGCGCACTCGATGCCGAAAGCGAACGCATGGTTCAGGCCGCCCTCGAATCTGCCATGCATGGCCGCACCACATTGGTCATCGCCCACCGCCTGGCGACAGTACAAAAGGCCGACCGCATTGTGGTGGTGGATCAGGGACGGCTGGTGGAGCAAGGCACCCACGCCGAACTGGTGGCCATGGGCGGCATCTATGCCGGTTTGGCCGCTTTGCAGTTCCACGCTTGAGGGTTTGCCGTGACGGGTTGAATATTGAACGCAAGACTCGTAAACTTGCAAATGTCCTTGAAAGGAGTCCCAAATGGAAGTTTCACGCTCCACCAACGCACCGGTGCAGTCCACCCAAAAGCCGACGCAGTTGCAAAAAAATGAGCAAAACGTGCAGGCGCAACCCCAGGAGCCACAGACCAAACCCCCAGCGCCACAGCCTGCACCGGTCATCAACGCACAAGGGCAGACGACCGGACGGGTTTTGAATGTGACGGCCTGAGGTCAGTGCTGTAGCAGGTGTCATCATGGTTGCCCTAGCCGCCACCAGCAGTGCCACACCGTCGCTGCAAACCACACTGATGCGCAGTCGTCTTGAAGTGGCTCGTCGTGAGGCAGAGCAGGCGCAAGCAACAGTGGACGAACTGCGCACAGAGGTTGACGCAGCGGAGACTGACCTTGAAAGGCGTCAGGGAAAAGTGCGCACCCTGACCGATCAGTCCAGCCAGACCGACCCGACTTATCAGCCCAATGTGCAGACTCCGAAATCTGCCGTGCCAGCCAAAACCCAGGAGCTTTTGGTCGGGCTTTACGGTGCTACCAGTGCCAAGCGCCAGGCGACCGGAAATGGCCTGAAAAGCGATCCCAACGCCGCCCCTGTGGTCAACACAAGGGGGCAGTCTACCGGACGAATCGTCAACATCAGCGCCTGAAGCATCGCCTTGCCATCACGCAAGATGGCGCAGTTCGCGCAGCGCTACCGAAATCGGTGCCAGGTCCGCTGTCTGGCTGCTGATACTGAGCAGCAACTGGCACAGGCGGTCAATTTGCACTGAATGTCGGCTTGCCCAGTCATCAACCCCTTGATCGCCCGCCAACACCGTTTTGGTGATTTGTGTGGCAACGGCATAGATATCATCGCGAGCGCTGCCACGCGCTTGCGTTTGCCACAGGGTTTCGGTCGGCAAGCGGTTGATTTGTGTTCGCCAGGCAATCAGCCCCAGGCGGCTCTCAACGGCAAAATAAGTTCGGGCGGCCTGCTCCAGCGTGGTGTCGGCGCTGGCAGCCAGGTCAACCAGGTCCAACGCCGGAAAGATGAACTCCAGCGCGGTCAGGCTCTGCGCCAACTCAGCGGCCACGCCGGCCTGCATCAGTTGCTGGGTCGCCTGCTGCCAGTTGTTCACCGAATGATCGGGTAGCCAGTGGTTCAAATGAGCGCTCAGCTCTGCCGCTTTGGGCTGATAGCGTGCAATCAGCGTTGGCATGTCGGCCCCCCTGGCACGCAAGCGCAGGATCCAGCGCGAGGCTCGCTGCGATATCGAAATCAGGCGGGCCAGCAGATCGAGTTGCAGCGAGCTTGAGACACTGTAGTCAAGGCTGTCGATCTGGTCCCACAAGGGTTCAAGGTCAAAAATCTCACGCGCCAGCGTATAGGCACGCACCACATCAGCAGTGCTGGCCGCAGCCTCTGCCGCCAGAAAGTTGATGAAGGTGGCCCCAGTCCGGTTGACCACCGTGTTGGTCACAAAAGTGGCAATGATTTCACGGCGCAACGGATGGCGCGCAATGGTGTCGGCAAACTTTTCCGACAAGACCTTGGGGAAATAGGCCTTGAGTGTGCGGGTGAAATACGGATCATCTGGCAGGTTGCTGGCAACCAGGTCATCAAACACGGACATCTTGGCATAGGCCAGAACCACCGCACCCTCGGGTGCCGTCAAACCGGTCTTGTTGGCGCGGCGACGGGCGATTTCCTCGTCGCCGGGCAGAAATTCGATAGCGCGGTTCAGACGGCCAGCACCTTCGAGCCATTGCATCAAACGCTGCTGGGCATCGAGCACATACACGGGCCGATGGCAGGCCACATCAAGCGCCTGGGTCTGGTAGTAGTTGTCTGCCAGCACCAAATGGCCCACTTCCTCGGTCATGGAAGCCAGCAGATCGTTGCGCTGCTTAAAGGTCAGGTCGCCAGATTCCACCACCCGATCAAGCAGTATCTTGATGTTCACCTCGTGGTCCGGGCAGTCCACGCCAGCCGAGTTGTCGATCGCATCGGTGTAAATCAGGCCACCATGCCGGGCATATTCAATCCGGCTGTTCTGGCTGCAGCCAAGGTTGCCGCCTTCGACAAACACTTTGCAACGCAGTTCGTTGCCATTGACCCGGAAAGCGTCGCTGGCCTTGTCACCGACTTGCAGGTGGGTTTCCTGCGAAGACTTGACGTAAGTGCCAATGCCGCCGTTGTAAATCAGGTCAACCGGTGCTTTCAGGATGGCATTGAGCAATTCTGCCGGGGCCAGCTCGGCCGCATCGATGCCAAGCAGCGCGCGTGCCGCATCAGATAGCCGGATTGATTTGGCGGCCCTGGCATAAACACCACCGCCGTCCGAGATGACATTTTGGTCAAAGTCAGCCCAACTCGACCGTGGCAATGCAAACAGCCGACGGCGCTCGGCAAAACTGCGTGCAAGATCCGGGTCAGGGTCAATGAAGATGTGCCGGTGATCAAATGCCAGCACCAGTTTGATTTGCTCTGACAGCAGCATGCCGTTGCCAAACACATCGCCCGACATATCGCCAATCCCCACCACGGTGAAGGGGGTGGTTTGGGTATCAATGCCCAGCGACCTGAAATGGCGCTTGGCGGACTCCCAGGCGCCGCGTGCGGTGATGCCCATTTTTTTATGGTCATAGCCAACCGAGCCGCCAGACGCAAAAGCATCACCCAGCCAGAAACCATATTGAGCCGACACGCTGTTGGCAATGTCCGAAAAGCTGGCGGTGCCCTTGTCGGCTGCCACCACCAGATAAGGGTCATCGGCATCGTGGCGCACCAGCTTGGCCGGTGGCACAACGACACCGTGTACCAAGTTATCGGTCAGGTCCAGCATGCCTGCCAAAAACAGGCGATAGCAGGCGATCCCCTCGGCCAGGTAAGCGTCGCGGTCACTTGGGTTGGGGGCATTCTTGAGGACAAACCCGCCTTTGGAGCCAACCGGAACGATCACGGTATTCTTCACATGTTGCGCCTTGACCAGTCCCAAAATCTCGGTGCGGAAGTCTTCGCGCCGGTCTGACCAGCGCAGGCCGCCACGGGCCACTTTGCCGTTGCGCAGGTGGATGCCCTCAAAGCGTGGCGAATAAACCCAAATTTCAAACCAGGGTTTGGGCTCGGGAACACCGGGCAATGCACGCGGATTGAACTTCAAACTCAAGTAAGGCTTGGCAGCACCGCTGCTACTGGTCTGCCAGGCGTTGGTGCGCAATGTCGCCAGGATTGCGTGGTAGAACTGGCGCAGGATGCGGTCCTCATCAAGACTGGCAACCGCCACCAGGGACGACTCGATTTGACTGCAAATCGCCTGCTGCGCTGCGTCACGGTCCGTGTCGAGCCCCGGATGAAAGCGCGCATTGAACAAATCGAACAAAAGCTGGGCCATCGCAGCGTTGCGAAAGAGTGTCTCTTCGATATAGCTCTGGCTGAACCCAAAGCCAAGCTGTTTGAAATAGCGGGTGTAAGCACGCAGCAAGGAAATTGCCCTTGCATCCAGTGCGGTCTGCAACACCAGCTTGTTCAATTCATCGTTATCCACATCGCCACGCCAGACCTGAACAAACAGGGTTTCAAAGCGATCTTTGACCACGGCGAACTCGACGTTGGCAGGCAACTGCAAGCCCAGATCATTGATCCAGAATTCGCCGAACTCAGCGTCAGGCAGCCGGTAAGGATGTTCGTCCAGCACACGGGCACCCATGCGTTCAAGTACCGGCAAAGAGTCAGACAAAGCGAGCTTGGCGGTGCTGTAGATCTTCAATCTCATTTCGCCAGCCACTGCGTCAAGCCTGCGGTAGAGTTTGACCGCCATCCGGCAGGCATCCGACAGACCAGAGAGCACCAAGGCATCGTCCGCTGCTACCACGCCGGAAAAGTCATCCCGATACGCGGCAGGAAAAACATGCGCAAAGCGATTGGCCAACATCAGACCCTGGGTTTCGCCATGAATCTGCATCAGGGTAACGCTGCAATCGTCCTCCCAACGCCGCGCCAGGCGCGAGATGCGCGCCTCCAGGGCGACCATGTCAGGATGGTCCGGCGCTTGCTGGACAGTTCTTACCAGGTAATGAATGCGCGCCAGCGGGTTGTCGGTCAGCATGGGCGTGAATTCGATCGACTGGCCATTCAGCGTGCGGCTCAGTTCCTGGCCGATCCGCACGCGCAGTTCGGTGTTGTAGCGGTCACGCGGGACAAACACCTGCACCGAAGTGAAGCGCCCAAAGGGGTCGCGTCTGGCAAACAGGCGGGTGCGCTGGCGCTTTTGGAGCATCAAGATGCCAATCGCATGGTCTATCAAGGTTGGTGTGTCGATCTGAAACAACTCATCACGTGGATAGGCATCCAGAATCGCCTGCAGGGATTTGGCGGCGTGACTGTCGGGCATGGCACCAGCCATGTTCATGACCTGAACAATGCGTCGGCGTACCAAGGGAATTTCTGCAACAGGTGCAGCGTAGGCCCTGGATGTGTAAAGCCCGAGAAATCGCGATTCTCCTACCACTGCGCCAGTGCCGTCAAAGTGCTTGACGGCAACGCAGTCGAGCCAGGCGGGCCGATGCACCGTTGAGCGGGTCATGGCTTTGGTGACCATCACCAACTGGTCTGAGTTCAATGAAACCTGCGCATCGGCAGGCAGTTCGCTGACCAGCGTTCTGGGGTCACCGCGCAAGATTCCCAGGCCGCTTTGCGGCAAGGCCACCAGCCTGATGGTCCCATCGACGCGCTGCAAGTCGTAGTCGCGCGCACCCAGGAAAGTAAAGTGCTTGCCTTCAAGCCAGCGCAAAAACTCGACCCCCTCCAATTGAGCATCGGTTTGCTCGACGTGTCGCGATGATTCCTCGCGGACCGCTTTCAGGCGGGTCAGCATGGCGGGCCAATCGTTCACAGCGGCTCTCACATCGCCCAGGACGCGCGCCAGCTCATCCGCCATCGCCGCCCGATCAGGTTCGCGCACGATACGATCACACTCGACAAAGATAAAGGACTGAATCTGTGCCAGCACCGGTCCGCCTGACCCGGCCAACCGGGTGTTGACGACCTGCCCTTGCTGACCACGCTCAACAATCAGCAAGGGATGAACGATCCAATGGGCAACGCTGCCGCTGCGGTTGACCACCATGGTGACGGAATCCACCAAAAACGGCATGTCGTCCTGAATGATCTGGATCACCGTGTGTTCACTGATGAACCCATCTTCAGCCAGCGTCGGATTGAACACCCGGATTCTGCCGCCGGTTGCGCTGGCCAGCATGTCCAGCAACCTCAAGTGGGCCATGGCGACAGCCATCAAATGGGCTGGGCCACGAGCCGATAGCTCATCAGGGTCAGTGTTGTCAAAATAAGCAGACACAAAGTCAGTCAGCGCATGACTGTTTGCGCCTGAGTTCTCGTGAATGTAGGTACTCAGGCTCACAAGTGCGGCATTGGTCATGCGGGTCTCCTTATGTTCTTTCGCAAGAAATTCATTTTAGGTATCAAGCTGAGGAAGAAGGGAACATATTGAATCTTGGCCGCCCGCATCAATCCAATTGCATTGCAACATCAGCTTCAGACTGCCTGAGCCGACCTTTTGATCTGGGGCGAGGCAAACTCTCCGCCTCCTGGGGCGCTTGAAAAACGACAGTGTCCGTAGGGCGCTCTGGAACAAGGACAAGCCGCTGGTCATTCAATCGGCACCAACAACAACCTGATCTTCTCCCGAAACCAACGCTCAAATTGCAAGTCGTTGAGCACCATGGATAGACTGGTCAGTTTGTCGCGCAATAGGCATGCTTCACCTTTCAATCGAGCAGTCAAACTTCGCTCACCAGGACTAAATTCTGAATCAGACATGGCAGATGACCATCCAATGGGACGGCCTTCAAGGATCAGGGACATCACATTTCAATACGGCCGGAAATTTGATCCCCTGGGAACTGACTTTGCCGTGAGTCTGGGCACTGATGCCATTCGCTCTAGCGCTGGGGCTTCATGCCGGCTTCGTACCTTGGGAGCTTCCTCACCCGTATTGAAGAAGGCGATCGACTGCTGCAACTGCTCAGCCTGGCCAGACAACTCTTCGCTGGTCGCTGCCAACTGCTCTGAGGCCGAGGCATTTTGCTGTGTTGCCTTGCTGAGTTGCCCCATGGCACCACCAATTTGATTGACAGATTCGCTCTGTTCGCTCGACGCACTCGAGATTTCCTGAACCAATTCACTGGTTCGTTGGATGCTTGGAACAATCTCTTCGAGCAGTTTGCCAGCACGCTCAGCCGTCGACACACTGCTGTCAGCCAAGTCTCCGATCTCTTTTGCCGCTTCCTGGCTGCGTTCAGCAAGTTTCCTGACCTCGGCTGCGACCACCGCAAAGCCTTTACCATGTTCTCCTGCTCGTGCCGCCTCAATGGCTGCGTTGAGCGCCAATAGGTTGGTCTGGTAAGCAATGTCATCCACAATGCCAATCTTGGCGGCTATTTGCTTCATGGCAGCGACCGTCTGACTGACCGCGATGCCGCCATCAACAGCCTCTTTGGAGGTTTTGGTAGCCATCCCGTCCGTGATTCGTGCGTTGTCGCTGTTTTGGCTAATGGACGCTGACATCACGTCAATTTGTGAAGAGGTTTCCTCCACATTGGCGGCTTGTTCACTGGCAGCTTGCGATAAGGATTGCGCAGTGGCGCTGACCTGGTTGGCGGCTCCGGTCAACGCATCGGCTGCTGAATGCACCTCGCCAATCACACGCGTGAGATTCTCGGCGGTTGAGTTGACATTGAGCTTGACCTTGCCAAACAGTCCCTCGTAGGCGCGATCCATGCGTTTGGTCAGGTCGCCAGCGGCAAAGGCAGCCAGAACATCCGAAACGTCGTTCAATCCTTGCTCACTGGTATCGAGCAACTGGTTCATGTTGCTGGAAAGGTTGGCAAAGAAACCTGTTTTGCCGGCCATGTCCAACCGGTGGCTAAAGTCCCCATGCGCTGCCGACGCGACAATCGATGCGACCTCCTTCTCCACACCAACTTCAGCCGTACGGTCAGCCCATTCAACCACTGTGCCAACGCGTATCGTTTGCTCGTCAATGATCGGGTTGGCACTTAACGAGAAGTACAGGTCGCTGACCTGAATCTGAGTCTTGTACACACTTGTCAACTGGGCCAGCATATTGCGCTGGTGTGCCGGGTTCTTATGAAACATGTCCATGTTTTGCCCCACCAGGTGTCGTGCGTCAAACTGCGGCAATGTCTTTTTCAACTCAGCTTCGTTGCGCTGCATCATGGCTTGCACCGTCTCGTTCATGTAAACGATCTGGTTGTCGGCATTGGCAATCATCACATTGGTTGTGCACTTGTCCAGCGCCTGGCGAATTCGCAGGTTGGTGCGCGCGGCGCTTGCAGCTTCTTTCATGGTTGCCTGCACTTTGTCCAGTGCTTCGCTGATTCTGGCTTTCTGGCCAGGCAAGCGGTCCATCGCCACGTCGAGTTTGCCTTCTGAATAGTCAGTGATCACATCCACGATTTTCATCTTGATGGCGATATGGGACTGGACCATGTCGTTGATGGCTTTGGCAATATCACCATAGGCACCGGGAAGGTTGTTGGTTGGTATGACGTGGTCGAGTTGTCCTGCACTGTGTTTGGCTGACATTTCTGACAGGCCAGACTGAAACTGGGTCAAAACGGACTGCATCTTGCTCATCGACCCGACCAGTCGCCCAATTTCGTCCTGACGATCGGTTTCCAGCTCGGAAGACATGTCGCCTTGGGCAATTTTCTCTGCTGTTGCACTGACTTCACCATTGGGTTGAATGACTATGCGACGAATCAAAACCAGCCAGCCCGCCGAGATCGCCACAACAATGACCAAGCCCGCCAAGGCAATCGAGTTGCGCAATTTGTTGATTTCTGCGGTGAACTCTTCGACATAGGTTCCACCTGCAATCACCCAGTTCCAGCTCGCAAGGTGGGTAAAGGACACAACCTTTTCGCGCGGACTGGCCTCACCCAAGTCTTTGTTGATCCACGGGTAGCGAATGATTCCTGTCTTTCGATCCAGGATTTCCTTGATGAACTCCCGCCCGCTGGTGTCTTTTGATGCAATGATGTTCTTGCCTTCACTGACGGGATGGATGATCAGCTTGCCATAGCTATCTCCCGGGCGGGCATCGAGCACATAAAAATACCCTGACTCGCCAATCTTGATTTTGAGAATGGTGGCCTTGAGTGAGGTCAGATAGTCGGTAAAGTCAAGTCCGACAAAGCTCAAGCCAATCACTTTGCCCTGTGAATCACGAATCGGGTCATACTGGGTCATGTACTGCCGACCAAACAGCATTGCCAAACCGGTGTAACTGCCACCACCAGTCACAGCCTTGTAGCCGGGATGATTTCGGTCCAGCAGCGTGCCAACGGCCCGTTCTCCCTTGTCGGTTTTCAGCGAAGTGGTGATGCGCACAAAATCGTCCCCGGTCCTGGCAAACACGGTGGCGACGGCAGAAGTGGCTTCGGTAAAGCGGTCAACCAGTGCGAAATCAAGGTTGACAGATTTGCCATCAAGCTTGACCACCGGTGTGGTTTTGTCACCGATGAGGATGCTGGCCTCGGTCAGCTCTATTTTTCCTTTGAGGCTGGCCTGGAACGCCTTGGCCAGGTTGGCTGTGCGAATTTTCAAATCCTTGTCTGACCCATCAATCAACTCAAACAAGATGTTCGTCTTGGCAGTCAGCTCGGAAATTGCCCTGGACTCAATCGTCCGGGAAACGCCATATCCGATGGCTACAACGCAGATCAGAAGTGCCACTGCAACCAATAGAAAATTGCTCAATGCCAGTTTGGACCCCAAGCCTGCTTTGCGCCAGGTGTTGATGATGACGTTCATGATGCTTTCGTGATGACAGGGAAGAACTGGTGGGTGATCGCGGTGTCGCAACTGCCATAAGCCGCGTGATGAAACCGCGTTGAAGTGGACTTGCCAATGAATATCGGTGGAATGGACGAATCACGATTCAAGACAGGGCGAATCTGATTGCACAAAGCTGGTATCAAATACGCATGATTGTCAGTATTTCAGACTGCTGAATGTTGCGATAGATCAACTTTGGCAAGATTTGGGAGGCTTTTGTGACCCATTCAGTGCAGGCTCAATTGATATGCGACTTTCAGTTGCATAACGTTTGGAAAACAGCCTTGAATGGCTTGGGCTACCTGCAGGGTAGCCGGGGGTCGCGCACCCCATATTTGTTTGAAAATGCCAAGTCAGAACGCCATGCGTTGCCGTACTGGTCGCACTGGGTATGTACTTCGACGGCATCTTGCGCGACATCGTTCGTCAGACCAATGTATGCCTCGGGCCTTGGGTGCGTCCTCATCAAAGCGGCCATCGCCGAGCACTTCACGCAGGATGGGTTGGATTGTTCGCGTGACAATTCTGGCATTGCTGCGATGGCGGGCTGACAGCAATTCAATGGCTTGACGAATGAGCGAATTCTCTTTGTCCGGACACCAGGAAATCGACACCTTTTTGCTGTTCAGGATTAAACTTCAATGCGAGTTCTGTCGAGCAAATTCGAAAAAGGCGCATCATGAACATCAACGACTTTGTTACTGCCAATTCAGCCAGCAATTACCTGGGGCTCAACAGTTCTTCGCGCGCTGCCACCGGTGTCAGCGCGACCGGGCAAAACAGCTTGGCAAGGGCAGAAAAGCGCATCCAGTCGCAGGTGGATGTGACCACAGCCCAGTTGTCGTCTTTGGGCAAACTCAAGTCTGCGGTATCGGGCACGCAGATCGCTGCCCAGGCGCTGGGCAAATTGTCGGCTACCAGCACCAATGCTGGGGCCAAGACTGCGGCAGAGAGTTTTGTGACTGCCTTCAACTCGGCCATCGGCACCGCCAAAACAGCTTCTGAGGCCACCGGCGAGCCATCATCTTCCCTGAGCGCGAGTCGGGTTGGCAGAGATCTGGTGCGCACGGTATCGGCCGACACCAGCACCCGCGATGCGCTGAAAAAGATCGGCTTCAATCTGACCAGTGATGGCAAGTTGACGCTCGATGCCAGCAAGTTTGCTGCAGCGCAGACGGGTGATGCGGCCGCAGTCAACGCGACCCTGGCCAAAATTGGACAGCAAGTGGACCAGACGGCCACCCGTGAGCTGGCCTCAACCGGCAATGTCGGCACCGCCGTCACGTCGTTGAACCAGCGTGCCTCCGTCCTCAAGAACCAGCAAAGTGCGCTGGCCACATTGCAGCAAACGACACCCGGAGCCGCCGACAACAGCGCTTACAGCAACGCCTTCTCAGGCTTTGGCAACCTTGGCCTGTCGGCTTACAAGAACTATTGAGCATCCCAACCCCGCAAGCGGGGCAGGCGTTCTCAAAGGAACATGGGCTAGGCCGATGGCGCAAGCTGCCGGGGTTTCAACTGCCAAATCGGCGTCCAGCCCTTATGCAGACTGCGTTGCCAGCTATATTTTTGATTGTTAACACAGTATCTGTTTCTTAGGAATGGCCTGACCCCAAACGCTGCGTGATGCCGGGCTTGCCAGGTGGCCCCTGACTGCAGGCGGTTACCGCCGCTCGTTTACCGCCGCTTGAACAAATCCAGCGACATGGCCGTGCCAAACAGGATGACCGCGCCGCACAGCAGCATCCACGAGGTAACCGACTCGTCCAGAAAGACGGCACCATAGATCACTGCAAACACCGGAATCAAGAACGTTACCGTCAGCGACTTGGCGGCCCCCATTTTTTCTATCAACCGGAAAAACAGCACATAGGCGATACCGGTACACAGCACGCCCACCGCCAGCAGCGCCAGCCAGGCCGTGATACCGGGGTTACGCTCGGGCCAAAGCCAGAAAGTTGGCAAGCACAGCCCCACCGCAGCGCCGATCTGGCTGCCGGTGGCAATCACCAGCGACGGCACGCCAGCCAGGTAACGCCGGGTGTAACTGGCCGAAATACCGTAACACAGGCAGGCAAACAGGCAGGCCAGCACGGCCCAGCCGCTGGCGTGGCCAGAGGCATCGGGCTTGAAACTGGCTTTACCCCAGGCCAGCATGGCGACACCGACAAAGCCGATCAGCAGGCCGATGATTTTCAGGCCGTGTGGCCGGTCTTTCAGCCAAAGCCAGGCCACCAGCGCACCGAACAGCGGAACGGTGGCATTCAGCAGTGAAGACAAGCCGGTGCTGATGGACAGCAGCGCAAACGAGATACTGGCAAACGGCAGGCCCGAGTTCAACATGCCCAGCAGCAGCAGCTTGCGGCGG
>ERZ795030.3759-NODE-3759-length-15731-cov-4.171664_pt1 | contig 15731 bp, 16 predicted proteins | sample MGYA00375122_ERZ795030 | MGnify/ENA primary metagenome ERZ795030 (study PRJEB30165, sample SAMN05720146) | activated sludge metagenome | isolation source: anaerobic digester from wastewater treatment plant | place: Japan | collected 2015-04-20 ...
GACGCAACTTGACGCTTTGTTCTCCCCTCATCATAGTGCAATATCGTCCCGCTATCGGCATCTATAACTACTGAAGCGTGCGCACCCGGAACCGCCAGATCTTTGACGCCTTCTTTCCGTACGGGCTGGAAAATCGGATCATCAACCGCCTGAGCTTTGGGCTTCGGTCTTTCTTCTTTCTTCTTGTTCTCGATTCCTTTGACGATACCCTGTATGCTGTTTTCTTCTCTGTCTACTTCCGCCTGCACATGACTTTGGTTCCCCACAATTTCATGTGCCAGCAAAACAGAATTAAGCGGAAACAAGACTATCATTAAAATGGTCGCCCCTATTCCCATAATATAACTTTGGTTACTTTTCCTTATTATTTATGACAATTCTTTCTTTTAGCACAGTTGAGATCACTATCAAATTCACTCCGCAACCTCCAGGTCCACGTTTGTGATAGAGTTGATTCTTTCGTCTTTTGACAGTATATCATGATCCGGAAGTTTTTTCACGTCTTCCACGCCGAGTTTTTTCAGAAATTCAAATGTAATGGAATAGACATAGCCCCTGCCGTCACGTGGATTATCGCTTCTTTCAATCAATCCCCTTAACAATAGATTGCGAAGCGTGTAGGAACAGTTTACCCCTCTGATCGATTCTATTTCGGTTTTTGAAATCGGTCCGCGATAGGCGATGATTGAAACAACTTCCATCGCGGCATTCGACAAAGAATCCTGAAGTTCGCTTTTTACCATCTTTTCAACATATTGAGAATTCTCAGCTTTGGAAGCTAGCTGAACTTCCTCCCCTTTTCTGAGCAGAACAAGTCCGCTTGCGGAACCCGCGTATTTTTCAGAAAGAGCGTCAATTCCTTTCTCAACATCTTCAGTCTTTGCCTGTCCTGAAAAAATTTTCACGAGCTTTGATTTTTTAATAGGTTCACCGCTGATAAAAAGAATGCTTTCAATCGCCGATAATAATTTTTCCTGTTCCATAAATTTAGATTAATTCTAGTAACAAAAATGATTGACCTAGATTTATCCGCTAGCCATAAATCGGGATACTTATATTTTTCTAATACCGATGACCCGTAACCGTTCCGCTGTTAGCGGCTTGCATCATCTATAACAACATTTTCTTTGTGCTTCAAATGTATTTCACTGAACAGTCCTTTTTGCTCGACATGAATAACTCTTTGTTTCACCAGCTCCAGCATGGCCAAAAAAGAAACCACTACCTCTATTTTATCTTTTACACTCGATACCACCTCCGAAAATGAGCTTTGAATTTTTTCTTTAAGATATTCCTGAAGATGCGTGATTTTGTCTTCAAGTCTCAGCACCTCCTTGACCATTTCTTCCTCAAGCTTCTCAACGAGCGGAATCTCCCCCAAAATCCTTGAGAACGTCTTCGCCAGATCCGAAGCCGCCACTTTTTCAGGAGGACAGAAGATTGTCCTTAATCCGAAAAATCCTTCCCGCGTAAAGTTTCTTAACGTAGAATCATAGACTCCGGCCAGTTTCTTTGCAGTTTCCTTGAATTTTTTGTACTCGGCGAGCTGCTGCTCCAAGTCACGTATTTCCTCCTCCTCTTCTTCCGTAAATTCAAGCATTGGAAGCAACGCTTTCGACTTGATAAGAATAAGCTTAGACGCTACCGACAAAAAATCGGCAAGATGCTCCAAAGTGATGTTTTCCGCTTTTCCGATATACTCAAGATACTGGTCGGCAATCTGAGCCAAACTTACCCTTGTTATATCAAGTTTTTCTTGCTCCGTAAGATGCAGAAGAAGATCGAGCGGACCTTCAAATTGTTCAATTTTAATTTGATAAGCCATAAGATATTTTCTTGGTTCGCTTTTTCATTTCAGCTTCACATTTGTTGTCAACAAGCTTTATCGCAGGATACAGCCCGCACAGGACAACTCCGGCCAGTAGCAGAAAGACATATTTCATAGGTAGCACTAAAAGCAACACCGCTGAAGTTGCCGCGGCCAAGATATATCCAACTGATCCCGCTGTCCTGAAAAATCCTATTATGTCAACATCTCTTGCGTCAATCTTTTTATAAAAATAAGAATCGCGCATAATTTCAATTATTGCAGCTCCGATTCTTGTTATAAAAAGTATTGTGCCCCATACCCAGATCTCCTTACTTGTGATAAAAAAAATGCACGCGGATGAAATTCCCATAATAATTATTCCCATTATGAGCATCTCCTTTTCCCCGTATTTTTTGTCCGCCAGAAGTCCGAGCGGATATTGAAGAATTATAAACGGTATGAGCATTATCGTAAAAATTATTCCGATCCTGTCCCATGAAAATCCGTTGTCAAGCAGAAAAAGAGGCACATAGATCACCGTAAGAGCATAAAAGAAATCCAAAAGCAACGCAATCGAATAAATTTTCATTACATTTCTGTTTACCAGTATTTTCTTAAACAAGTCCCTGACGGTGATTTTTTGTTCAAATTTGCTGTTATTGATCCGCCGAAGTTTTACGAGCATAAACAAAAATATCCCCATATGCACCAACATTGCCGCAAAAAACAGACCTTTGAAATCATAGTGAGTAAGAATTCTCGTCGATACAAAAGGCCCCAAAAAAATCCCTATATTCATGATTGTAAGATGCAATCCCCTTATCCGGCCCGATTTTTTGTCTTCCGAATATGATTCAACTATGACATCCAGAGACGCCCAAGATAGAGTCATCGAAATTATATAGCATACCAAAATAATCGCTCCCGAAATGGACGGCTCAACGAGAGTCAGAAATGCCACGAAGCATATCTGCAAGAAGTAAAAAACAAAAAATATTGTCGACCTTCCAAATTTGTTCATGAACCTGTGAAGGTTGAGTATCATCACAAGAGAAGCTGCATAAGCGGAAAAATAGAATAAGCTCACATTTGAATATCCGAGCGATGTCATGAAATAATCGGAAAGCACATAAGAAAGAAGTGCTCCGGCAAATCCAAACAAAAATGTAACGATACTTAGGATACCGAGTTTCTTTTCATCGGCACGCTCTATGTGCTTTCTTGATTCACTTGTCATGATTTTGTCAATCATTTTTTATTTTTTATTTTCATTAATTTTGCCGATTGTGCCAGCAAAGTTTTTTGCCGGTTTTTGTTTTCTTTTCGAGCGGAAACGATCGCCAAACTTTCCACCTCCACTTCGACTTTATTTGGATCACCGTCTTCCTTGATGCTCGCCGGACATTCCCTGATCATCCCCTTCACTTCGACCACATATCCTTTTTCAATTTTCTGAGACATGGCATATGCGACCGAATTGTCCGGTATCACAAGAGCTTGGATCAGACATCCGCCACTTTCAATATCAATAAAAAGAAGTCCTCCTTGATTCCTGATGCCGCTGACAATCCCCGTCACACTCACCTTCGCGCCGATATAGCACGCTATTTTCTCGACAGAAAAATATTCGTCTGAAGTTTCCATAGGAATTCGCGGTTATTAATTTACGGATTCAACCTTTTCACATCCCTTGGAAACAAAACCGCCTCCTTTATGCTTTTGAGGCCCAACAATTGCTGCACAATGCGTTCGCTGCCAAGCCCCCATCCTCCATGCGGAGGCATTCCCCAACGAAAAATGTCGAGATAATCTTTGAAAGTTTCGGGTTTCAGCCCGAATTTTTTCATGCTGGCGACAAGCTGCTCATAATTATGTATGCGCTGCCCTCCTGTTGCAATTTCAATTCCGCGGAAAATCAGATCAAATGTCTCCGTATATTTGCCATCAGCGCTCGGCATAGTATAGAACGGACGCGAATGCCCAGGATAGTGTGTCAGAAAGACAAAATCGGATCCATGCTTTTCTTTTGCCCACTGGCAAATCAAGCGCTCACTCTCCGGATCAATATCTTCGTTTTCAACTTCCTTACCATACTCTTTTTTTAAAATTTCCAAAGCTTCACTCAATTTTATCCTCGGTATAGCCTTCTTTTTCGGCACCTCCGCACCATATCTCAACAAATCTTGTTTGCAGTTGTTTTCTACTGATTTCATCATGTGCCAAATGACAGATTCAAGCGCGTCCATGACATCGCTGAAATTATCAATGAAACCCATCTCAGCATCCATTCCTATATATTCGTTCACGTGACGTGTCGTATAATGCGGTTCTGCACGAAAAACGGATCCGATCTCGAAAACTCTTTCAAAAATTCCCACTCCCGCCTGCTTATAGAATTGCGGACTTTGTGCAAGATATGCGTCACGATCGAAATATTTTATCTTGAAAAAATTGGCTCCGCCTTCAGTAGCCGCATTGACAATTTTTGGCGTTTTTATTTCTTGAAACCCGCTGTCTCTCATAATATCTCCAAAAGATTTCAAAACATCCCCGTAAACCCTGAATATTGCCTTTATTTTTTCATTGCGCAAGGTAAGCGAACGATAATCAAGTAAGGTGCTAAGGTGTATATTTAGATTTTCTTCTGAAATATCAACCGGTGATTCAACTTCGGGTTTTGATATGACCTTGATAACGTCGGCTTCGATTTCGACGTCGCCTGTTGACATTTTCTCATTTTTTGACTCCCCAGGACGCTTTTTTACTATGCCTTCCATTTCAATGATATATTCACTCCGCAAACCCTTTGCAGCTTCATAAGCTTCGTCATGGTTCGGCAGAATCACTGTCTGGATGATCCCGGTTGCATCACGCAAATCGATAAAAATAAGCTTGCCATGGTCGCGCCTGATGTTTACCCAGCCTGCAATTTTTACTTGCTTTCCGACAAACTTCGGAGCATCAATTATTCTTGTTCGTTTCATAATTTATGGCTTTAATCTAAAAACATATCGAACCTATCATCCTGCATCGATATCATATAACGCTTGCGGACAGGCAATTGATGATTCGAATAAATTTTATTAAATTTGATTGTTTTTCACAAGCTAGATCACGCTATTGGAGTATCTTGTTTACTTTTCTCGCCAAATCACTCGGCACAATCTTGGTTTTTTCAAAAAATTCACGCACTTCCAGCCCTTCAAACATTTTTTTCTCTTCTTCATCCAAGGAAGCAGAGAGCACAATTATCGGAATATCCTTGGTCTTGTCATCAAGCTTGATGCGCCTTACGATTTCATCTCCCCCTGCCGCAGGCATAACCGCGTCCGTAATAATAAGATCGTATTGCCTTTCCATTGCCATCTTGCTTCCGCTCGCTCCATCATTGGCGTATTCGACAATATACCCCTCGTCTTCAAGTTTCTTGCCGAATATCTCAAGAAAAATCTCCTCATCCTCAATAAGCAATATCCTTTTATTGTTGCCGCCGGCCTGCACTTTTCCCGACAAACGTTCTCTGTTTCTTTTCTGTTCTTCAAACTCATTCAAAAGACGCTTGACGTGCGCGACCAGTTCGGAAGTATTGTAGTGGGATTTTTCGATATATCCGTCAGCTCCGTTCTCTCTGGCTTCTTTTTCATTTTCAGTTTTATCCAAATTGCTAAGAACAATGACTTTGATGTCCTCGCCGTATTTTTCGCGATTCTTAAGTTCTTTAAGAACCTCTATGCCGCTCATCTCCGGAAGGACCATGTCAAGAAGAATAAGGTCAAACTTCTCGCTGGCCGCCAGTTTCAGCACATCTCTGCCGTTTGCAACCATAGCAACATCAAAACCTTCGGCTTCAAATTTTTTCTTAAAGATTTCCGAAATCATCGGATCATCTTCGACGAGCATTATCTTGGCCATATCACCTATGTTTCTTTAGTATTATAAACATTTAAAGTATAGCGTATATAAGGGAAAAAGCAACCTTGAAAGTTCTTCGGGTCCCCAATCTGAAATTTGCCAAATGAAAGATTCGATATGCTCCAAAGGCTCGATAAATTTGGCAAATTTTCAACTTTCATCCATTGACCTAAGACGGAGAATAACTTCGTCTATAACCCATCCCGGCGTGCTTGCTCCCGCAGTAACAGCAACCTTTTCGCATTCCCTAAACCATTCCCTTTCAATTTCCTCCGCCCGCTGGATAAAATATGACTTTGGATTTATTTCTTTGGCAATTTCCCAAAGTCTTGTCGAATTGGCGCTTTCCGGAGATCCTATGACGACCGCAACGTCGCATTCCTCTGCGAGTTTTTTTATTTCCGCTTGCCTGTGGTGCGTCGCCTGACAGATCGTGTCGATAACTTCAACATTCGGATATTTTTCCGAGAGTTTCTCGGCGACTCTTTTAAAAAAATCCCTGTTCTGGGTGGTTTGTGAAATGACGGCAATTTTTTTGCCGCCGTCAAGACCAAGACCATCAAGATCCTCGTCCGTCTCGACAAAAAATGCCTTCTCTCCCGCCCATTCATATATCCCGCGCACTTCCTTATGATTTTTTTCGCCGACAATAACAATCTGGCGGCCCTTTTTTGAAAAAATTTCGGCAAGCTTCTGGACTTTGATAACCTTCGGACACGTTGTATCGGCAATATTTGTTCCTCTGCCCTTTGCCCAACCGTATATTTCCGGACCGATACCATGCGCCGTAATGACAAGTGTGCCAATCCTTTCGGGATATTTTTCAAGCGACTTGATAAGATCATTTTCAACGCTTATTTTTTTTACGCCCATGGATTCGATTTTGGCAACCACATCAGAATTGTGAACGAGTGAGCCCAGCACAAAAATAGGCCTCTTGGCCGAAGGATCTTTCGCAATTTTTTCAATCATGTCATATGCCCTTGCAACTCCCTCGCAAAATCCGGCATATTTACTCAAAACTATTTCCATGCCGAGGTGAGTAATTTATTACGTAAAATTTTACGTAATAAATTACGTAATTCCATAATTTCTTGCCTGCTACCGATGTCAGCTTAAAAGCTTGATAAAAAAGTATATTGCCACAAACAAAGAAAAGGCAACCTGCAGGACTATCATCGAAAAACTTCCCAGAATGGTTCCGATTCCCGCTTTTAGCGCTTTCAGAAAATCTTTTCCATCCATCATTTCTCCCAGAAGAGCTCCAAGAAAAGCTCCGATAAAAATTCCAAGCGGAGGCAAAAAAATTATTCCAGCCAGGCCTCCCAAAATGGCTCCGGCGAGTCCTTTTTTGGAAGCGCCGGAAAATTTGGCGCCCAATATGGGCGCGATATATACCATAAAAGTCAACAGGGCGACTGTTCCTCCAAATAGCGCAAGGGAAAACGCGGAAATGGATCCTGATTTTCCGAAATACAAAAGAACAAGCCCGATAAAGCTCAGGATCGGCCCCGGCATTGCCGGAACAATGCTTCCGATTACTCCCAAGACAATAAGTATCAAAGCAATTATTAATAACGTGTTCATAAATTTTTCTTCAGCTGTTAATTAATACGCTACAATCCCTTTTAAATATCATGATTTGCACGGCCAATCAAGCAAGCATCAAACAAAAATCAGCAATCACTCTCAACTTAATAATTATCTAAATTTTTATTTTTGTTCAAATTTTATAAAAATATATATCTTATATCAATATAAATCATTTACACATTCTTAAGAATGTTGGAATGTTTTCAGGAATTTACAAAATGTCCAGCCGTACGGAGACAGCTCATGCGTAACCGTACGTCCCCTATAATTTTTTCTAACAAGTCCTGCTTGTGCCAAGCGTGAGAGGTGCACAGACGTCGTCTTAAAATTGCAGCGCAAATTTCTGGAAATACTTTCGACATCAATCCCCTTGTTTTCTGAAATAAGAAAAAGTATTTCAATCCTTCTGTGATTTGCAACACCCTTAATATGTCTCTCGATCTGCCTTGGGGATTTTGCTTTTTTAATTTTTGCGACTGACGCTATTCTTCTTTTTTTAACCAACATCACATTTGCACCCCCTTGTTTATTTAATATATCAATAAAAATTATTTACATATTCTTAAGAATGTTGGAATGTTTATACAAGTTACTAAAAATTGTCTAATTATATAATTAAAAACTAAACATCAATGTGAATTTATTCTCTAATTCTCGAGAATTCGAGAATAGTTTTTCTTCCGCAAGAATATTAAATTTATTTTATTTGTTTTATAAACTCCTCAATTGAAACAACTTTACTTTCGGATTCGTTTCGCTTTTTGATTTCTACACCGCCGGCTGCCAGAGATTTTTTGCTGACAACAACGCGGAGCGGAATTCCGATAAGATCACTGTCTGCAAATTTTTCTCCCGCGCTTACATCTCGATCGTCAAAAAGCACTTCAATTCCTTTCTTCTCAAGCTCATCATAAATCTTTTGAGCTTGCCCGTCCTCACCCAAACTCAAAAGATGAACCTGAAATGGAGCAACCGATTCAGGCCAGACAATTCCCTTCTCGTCATGAAACACTTCAACGATTGTTCCCATTACTCTTTGCAGCCCTATTCCATAGCATCCCGTGATCAAGAGCTTCTCGTTTCCGTCCTTGTCTTTGACTGTAAGATTAAAAGGTTTGGTATATTTGTCCTTGTTCTTAAAAATGTTTCCGACTTCCACCGCCTTTTCGGTTTTGGAAAGCTTTTCGCCGCACTGGGGGCACTTCCCTTCCACATCATCGATAATTTCTTTGTTCACCGCAATCCTGCATTTTTCGCAGATGTATATCGTGTCTTCGCCGGCAAGAGTGATCGTCTGGAATTCATGCGAATATTTGGAAAAAGACGCGCCCGAAGCGAAGGTTTTGTATGTCCTGTCGCCTATCCCGCACCTTGAGAAGATGTTTTCATACGCTTTCGTCGCTTTTTCATAGTATTCATCCAGATCTTTTTCTTCGAGATGGAAGGAATACAGATCTTTCATGACAAATTCCCTTCCACGAAGCAGACCTGATTTCGCCCTTTTTTCCTTGCGGAACTTGTTCTGGATATGATAGGCGGCGAATGGAATATCTTTGTAGGAGCTTATGAATCTCTTCACCAACGGAATGATCACTTCCTCATGGGTCGGCGCAAGCATGTATTCCTTTTCGCCGTCTTTGGTCTTATAGACATCTTCGTCCATAGATTTCCACCTTCCTGTCATTTCCCAATTCTCTTTAGGATTGAGCGTCGGCATGCAAAGCTCCTGCCCGCCGATTGCATCAATCTCTTCGCGAATGATATTTTCGATCTTCTTGTAGACTCTAAGCCCTAGCGGCAGAAAAGTGTAAACTCCGGCCATCAATTTGTCCATAAATCCCGCTCTGATGAGAAGCTGGGCATTTACACTTACTTCGTCTTTAGGCGCTTCTTTCCTTGTTTTTGTGAACAATTGTGATTGCAACATATTTTTTAGCCTTCCTGAACGCCCGCCTGCTTCGAAATGTATCGACAACATTTGTGCCTTCTGATTAGTTTGATTATTTTTTTATTACTATTGGTTATTTGACGTTGAAGCATTTCGGGCAGGCAGTGAAGGAACTCGTTATTTTTTTTACGGGATTCTTCGTTTCACTCAGAATGACATCGTGTTTTAGTCCTTTTATAGTACCAAATTCAAGCCTTTATTGTCCAATGGATATGCGTTTGCATTTTTGCTTGATTTAGCTATATTTAATATACTATGGCAAGTCAAACAGAAAGCAAAATCTTTGTGGTAATCCCCGCCTTCAACGAAGAAAGGGTTATTGGCGATGTGATTAACGAGATCAGGAATGTCGGATACCGGAACATCATAGTCGTTGATGATGGAAGCTCCGACGAAACATGCCGTAAAGCGAAAGAAGCCGGAGCAATTTCCCTGAAACACAAAATCAACAGAGGCAAGGGAGCCGCGACAAAAACCGGAATTGAGGCTGCCAAATTGCTCGGAGCTGACATTATTGTTACCATGGATGGAGACGGGCAGCATGATCCGGAAGACATACAAAAACTGATATCTCCGATAGTGGACAAAGAATGCGATGTAGTGCTTGGAACACGGCTTTTGGATCCCAAGGGCATGCCATGGCACAAAATCTTTGCCAACAAGATTGGAAATTTCTTCACATGGTATTTGTTCGGACTTTGGGTAACTGACAGCCAATCTGGCTTTCGGGCATATTCAAGACACGCGGCCCAGGTTATCAACACAAAAGCCGACCGCTATGAATATGACAGCCAAGTCATAAGAGAGATATATATCTACAAGCTGAAATTCAAGGAAATTCCGATCGCAGTGAGATACACCGAATATTCCATGGGCAAGATCCAAAAACAAGGCATCGCAAACGGCTTCAAGACTTTGTATAAAATGGTCTGGAGCTTATTATTTTAAATTTTCCCATTAAACAGTTAAGCGCAAACATATGAGGTTCCATATCTACCAGGTAGTCATATCAGTCATTTCCGCGATAATGATCTATCAAGGCGTGACAAATTATATAAAAGGAAAAAATAACCCTACGCTTCTCAAGCTGCTGGCTCGCATTGCCGTTTGGGGAAGCATGGCGTTGATTACGATTTTTCCCAATATCTCAAATGTGGCGGCAAAGATTATTGGAATAGAAGGCAATATAAATGCTGTGATCCTGATCGGATTCATCTTTGTCTTTCTTATGATGTTTAAGCTGCTTTCGGCAATTGAAAGGCTCGAGCAAGACCTTTCAATCGTCACACGCAATGATGCGCTCAAAAGAATAAATGAAGAGGAAAAATAATGAAACTATTGGTCTTTTCTCCATACTATCCGCCCCATATGGGCGGGTTAGAATCACATGCCGATGAGTTTAACAGGCATCTGTCCCAAAGAGGGATGGACATAACGGTCTTCACGCCAAGACTGCCGGTTTCGGCTCCCGAAAAAGAAAACTGGCACCGCGGCGTGAAAATACTGCGCTTCCCTGCTTTCGAAATTATTCCGAATTATCCTGTTCCGAAATTCTGGAGTTTGCGTTTTTGGAAATTGTTCAGAAATCTTTTCGAAGAAAATTATGATATTGTGATTTCCAGGACAAGGTTTTTCCTGACTTCCCTACTCGCTCTTATTTATGCAAAAGTAAAAAAAGTAAGATGGATTCATATCGAACACGGTTCTGATTTTGTAAAATCAGGCGGAACGTTTTCTGTAATAATTGCAAGACTTTATGATTATACTTTTGGAAAATTGATTCTTGTGTCCGCGGAAAAAATCATTGCGAATTCCAAAGCTTCCGCTGAATTTTGCAGAAAAATTTCACCAAGAATAAATTGTGAAATAATTTATCGCGGAGTCGAGATTAAAAATATAAAATTTGTCGAACCTGATGTGAAGATAAAGGAAAGATATCCGAATGACTGTATCATCACTTTTATGGGAAGGCTGATAGACGGCAAAGGTGTAGCAGACTTATTAAATGCGGCAAAGAATATAAAAGAAAACTTTAAGATTTTTATCGTAGGTGACGGTCCTCAAGCGGAAGCGCTGAAAAGACTGGCAAAGAAATCGGATATGGAAAAGAAGATTGTTTTCTTCGGTCATCAGACATTTGAAAATACCATCGGAATCTTAAAAATATCAGACATCTTGGTTAATCCAAGCTACACGGAAGGATTGCCCACGACAGTAATAGAAGCGGCTTTGTGTAAAAAAGCTATTATTGCAACTAATGTTGGAGGAACTCCTGAAATTATTTCCGAAAACAATGACGGATTTATTATCGAACCGAAAAATGTTGCTTTGCTAAAAGAAAAATTGGAAATTCTTATTAAAGACAAAAAAATACGCGTAGAATTTGGAAACAACGCCTTTGAAAAAGTGAAGGATAAGTTTGATTGGAACAAATCTATTGAACAGTATTTGAAAATATTTAAAAATTTTTAATTGTGCATTGTCATTTTGATTTTTGACTTTTGCATTTTTATTTTTACTTTATGTGCGGAATTACCGGGAAAATCTATTTTGATGAAAATACTGTTTCCGAGCAAGATATTTTAAGCATGAATGAAAAGATTATGCACCGCGGACCAGATGATGGCGGAGCGTATATTTCTTCTGACAGAAAAGTAGGGCTTGGACACAGACGCCTTTCAATCATCGACCTTTCCCCTCTCGCTCATCAGCCGATGGATTATCTGGACAGGTATCAAATCGTTTTTAACGGTGAAATATATAATTTTAAAGAAAAAAAAAGCAAACTTGAAAAAGAAGGCTACAAGTTTAAATCTCACAGCGACACGGAAGTGATTCTGGCACTGTATGACAAGTTCGGCAAAAATTGCTTGGAACACCTCCGCGGGATGTTTTCTTTCGCAATCTATGATGAAAAAGAAAAGACCCTTTTCTGCGCGCGTGATCGTGTCGGGAAAAAACCTTTCAAATATTATTTGGATGAAAAAGTTTTTATGTTTGCATCCGAACTAAAGGCGATTTTGACACAAAAAGATTACAAAAAAGAGCCCGACTATGTTGCGATCCATCACTATTTGACTCTTCAATACGTCCCCGCGCCTCTCACCGGATTCAAAGATATAAAAAAACTTGAACCTGCGCATTATCTTTTCATAGATCTGAATACCAAGAAAGTTGAAAAAGAAAGATATTGGAAACTTGATTATTCAAAAAAACTCAATCTATCAGAAGACGAATGGAAAAAAAGAATAATGCAAAAACTGGAAGAATCTGTGAAACTTCGGATGATTTCAGATGTTCCATTGGGTGCATTTCTTTCCGGTGGCATCGATTCCAGCGCGATTGTCGCGCTCATGAGCAAGCTCAGTGATAAACCTGTCAAAACTTTTTCCATAGGTTTCAATGAAGAAAAATACAACGAACTGAAATATGCGAAAATTGTTGCTGAAAAATTCAAAACTGACCACAAGGAATTTATCGTTGAACCTCACGCGATTGAGCTTCTGCCAATGCTTGTGAGACAGTATGAAGAACCCTACGCGGATTCCAGCGCACTTCCCACATACTATGTCAGCAAGATAACCAGAGATTATGTCACAGTCGCCCTCAACGGCGACGGAGGTGATGAAAATTTCGCGGGTTATGGACGCTACAGTGTCCAAAAATTTAGTCTTTGGTATGACAAAATAATGCCTTTGCATAAATACTTTGCTTTGCCAATCAGCAAATTTTTAGCAAAGAATATAAAGAATACTTTCTTCGATAGAGCATACTTGTTTGCAAAGACACTTTCTGAAGAATATAACTATCGCTATTTGAATTATATCCGATATTTTTCAAATGAATTAAAAAATGAAATATACACTGAAAATTTCAAACAAAAAACATTAGGGATAGATTCTTATAATATTGTCGCGAAAAGATTCAACGAAGCGGAAACAAAAAACAAAATGGATCAATGCTTATATGCAGATTTCTCAACATATTTGCCGGATGATCTGATGGTCAAGGTAGACATTGATTCGATGGCGGTTTCACTTGAAGGACGCTCGCCTTTTCTTGATCATGAATTCCTCGAGCTTACCGCAAAAGTACCTTTTGATTTGAAAATCAAAGGATTGAACAATAAAAAATACATATTAAAGGAAGCGCTAAGAGGCTTGGTTCCGGATGAAGTCATGTTTCGATCTAAAATGGGGTTTGGAATACCGATAGACAAATGGTTTCGCAAAGAACTCAGAGAATATGCATATGAACTCCTGCTATCAGAAAAAGCCGTCAATAGAAAAATTTTCAAGATAGAAGAAATTAAAAAAATACTCGATGAACACGTAAATACCAAGATTAGCCACGCCTATCGCATTTGGGCACTAATTACCCTTGAGCTCTGGTTTCGAGAATATTTTGATTAGCGTATGAAAACATTTTATAAAGAACTAAAAATAATTTTATTTATTGTTGGAATTCTTTTATTGCTATTGAATATTTATGGCTTGTTCATTCCCTTACATAGTCCCTTATTGAACAATAAGAATCTTTATAAAAATAAAACAAGCGATGAAATTACAATGTCGAAAGAGGAAGTTTTTGAAAAACTCAAAAATAAAAAAGGTTCTGATAAGGAATTTGTTGAAATCGCCAACAATGCCATCCACGAAGGCATATTGCATTATTGGGATGATGAACTTGCCAAAGAATTTAATCTTTTGATCCCCATTTACGAAAACTACTTGCTTTTCTTATCCAGCTATATTCGTCCTGACATATTTAAAAAATACGAATTTTGTGGTTTATGGAAAAAAGGTGTCGAACAAGGTGTGGGTTGGTGCACTCAATCGTCTGCCCTTTTGACATATGCCCTAAGAGACAGAGATATAGAATCTGATATTTATGTTATGCTATATCATGCAGTTTCTTTAGTTAAGGTGCAGGATAATGAATGGTGGGTGGCTGATCCCGATTATGGAGTTATTATTCCACACAGCATACAAAAAATTGAGAGCAATCCTGAGCTCATCCGCCCTTTTTATCAAGCCAAAGATTTCAATAACGAACAAATTGATACACTTATAAAAATTTTTGATAAAAATAATCCAGATGAGCAGAAAATCGGATATATAAGAGATACTAATTATTGCACTTATAGGCATAAGCCATTTGAATATTTGGTATACTTCCTAAAATGGCTAATTCCATTACTGCTCATATTTCCGTTGATATATTCCTCAATACCTAGAAAAAAATATGAAAATGAATAAGAAAAGAATATTACATCTAATATCTGGTCTTGAGATAGGAGGAGCTGAAAAGCAGCTGTTGAGAATTTTGCCGGAACTGCAAGGCGATTTTGACAATCGTGTCTGCTGCATCAGAGGCCATGGCTCAATAGGAAAACTGCTTGAGAAAAAAGGAATAAAGGTCCACTACCTGAATATCAAAAATATTTTTAGCCCGAATTTGATAGTCAGATTCAAAAGGGTTGTCGAAGAATTCAAGCCGGATACATTGGTTACGTATTTGATTCATGCCGATTTATACGGCAGGGTGCTTGCCAAATTATGCGGAATTAGAAAAGTTTTGTGCAGCCAACGCGGAATACTTTTGAATTGGGAATGGCTGAGGTTTTTCGATCGACTAACGAAATCTTTGGTCACAAAATATACAGTTCAGACGGAAGTGACAAAAAAAGAGCTTATGCAAAAATTAAAGCTTCCGGAAAAAAAATTCATCATTATCCCAAATGGAATCATGGTCGAAGAATTCGATTTTGATTTGAACGTTGAGAACAAAAAGGCTGAACTAAACATAAATCCGAACAATTTAAATGTTGTTTGCGTAAGCAACTTGCGAATCAAAAAGGGTCACGAATTTCTTTTGGAAGCGTTCGAAAAAACATATAAAACCAATAACAATATAAACCTGCTGATAGTGGGCGATGGCGACCGGAAAAAATCGCTCATTGAACAAGTGCGGGACTATGACTCAAGAGACAATATTTATTTTCTGGGAAACCGGAACGACGTGAGGGAAATCCTTAAAATAAGCGATATTTTTGTCTTGCCGACTCTCGGTGAGGGAATGAGCAACGCAATTCTGGAAGCTTTGGCAAGTTCCTTACCTGTAATTACGACAAACATTCCGGTTAATGCGGAAATTATCACGGACAATGTGGATGGCTTACTGGTAAGCCCGAAACAAAGCAAGGAATTGGCCGATAAAATAAAATTTTTGATCGACAATCCTGAAATAAGAGAAAAAATAGGCGCAAACGGACGCTCACTTGTCGAAAGAGAATATGCCATCTCGAAAATATCTTCAAAGTGGAGCGGCACTTTGAAGAATTTATAAATATGAGACAAATAAAAATATCCATCGAAAAACTGCAAGCGGCGCTAAAAGACAAGCAAACTATAAAGCGCACGCTTTTTTCCCTGATAAAGATCTGGCTGATACCTACTATTGCTTTCT
>ERZ795030.3762-NODE-3762-length-15713-cov-11.772768_pt1 | contig 15713 bp, 16 predicted proteins | sample MGYA00375122_ERZ795030 | MGnify/ENA primary metagenome ERZ795030 (study PRJEB30165, sample SAMN05720146) | activated sludge metagenome | isolation source: anaerobic digester from wastewater treatment plant | place: Japan | collected 2015-04-20 ...
GCAACGAACCTTATGTGATTGAATACAATGCCCGCATGGGCGATCCGGAAACTGAAGTGGTGATGCTTCGCTTAAAAAGCGATTTGGTAGACTTACTGGAAGGGGTGGCAAATGGCAACATACATGAAAAAACAGTAGAATTTGACGACAGACATGCCGCCACGGTAATGCTTGTTTCGGGGGGCTATCCTGAAACTTATGAAAAAGGAAAATTGATCACAGGATTAAATCAAGTAAAGGACAGCATTGTGTTCCAGGCAGGAACCACACAAAAAGACGGAGATATTGTCACTTCAGGCGGAAGAGTGATGGCAATCAGTTCGTATGGCAACAGCAAAGAGGAAGCATTGAAATTATCCTATCAAAATGCCCGGCTGATTCAATTTGATAAAAAATATTTCAGATCAGACATCGGATTTGATTTGTAAACCACATCCTGATTTTACCTGATATAATTGATATAACTATATGGCAAAAATATTAGTTGTTGATGACGAACGCAGCATAAGAAATACGCTGAAAGACATTCTTGAATTTGAAAAACATCAGGTCACCCTGGCAGAAAACGGTAAGGAAGGGTTGGATCTTGCAGAAAATAATTTCTTTGATCTCATCTTTTCAGATATCAGAATGCCCGAGATGGACGGAGTGGAATTATTGACCGCCCTGAAAGAAAAGGAAATAGAAGCACCCGTTGTGATGATTTCCGGACATGGCACCATTGATACGGCAGTGGATTGTATCAAGAAAGGAGCCTTCGACTTCATCGAGAAGCCGGTCGATTTAAACCGCTTGCTGATAACAATCAAAAACGCATTGGACAAAAGCACTTTAGTAGCTGAAACAAAAACATTAAAAAGAAAAGTAGCCGGCAGATATCAAATGATCGGTGAGACGCCCGCCATTCAAAAAGTAAGGGATATGATCGACAGGGTAGCACCTACGGAAGCCAGGGTGCTGATAACAGGCTCTAATGGTACAGGGAAAGAAATTGTTGCAAGGCTTCTTTACGAACAAAGCAATCGTTCCGGAGCACCTTTTGTCGAGGTCAACTGTGCAGCCATCCCCTCCGAACTGATTGAAAGCGAACTCTTCGGACATGAAAAAGGGGCATTTACTTCCGCCGTTAAACAACGCATTGGAAAATTCGAACAAGCCGATGGCGGAACGATTTTTCTGGACGAGATAGGCGACATGAGCTTGTCGGCACAAACCAAAGTATTGCGCGTATTACAAGAGAATAAATTGTCGAGAGTGGGTAGCGATAAAAGCATCAAGGTTGATGTAAGGGTATTTGCAGCCACCAATAAAAACCTGCAAGAAGAAATAGCAAAAGGCAACTTCAGGGAAGATTTGTTTCACCGCCTCAACGTCATCCCCATCCATGTTCCGGATTTAGAAGAACGCAAAGACGACATCCCTTTGTTGGTGGATTATTTCATTGAACAAATATGTTCTGAACAAGGTGTCCAGACCAAACAAATCAACAAAGACGCCATTGTATTATTACAACAGAGAACATGGAACGGCAATATCCGCGAACTGAGAAATGTAGTGGAACGACTGATCATCCTGGGTGAAAACCCCATCAGCAAAAATGATGTAGAACAATTTGCTTAGTAATCACAGATACATTTAAAACATATATTATGACTCCTCTCAATCAACTTAAAATAGCCATTTGCAGCGACCATGCCGGCTACGAATTAAAAGTTAAGTTAATAGAGTATTTACAGGGTAAAAATGTGTTGGAATTGAAGGACTTCGGTGCATTTTCTTCCGAGAGTTCCGACTATCCGGATTTTGCCCATCCGATGGCGGAAGCTGTTGAAAACAGAACCTATGACTTCGGAATTTCAATCTGCGGCAGTGGAAACGGCATCAGCATGACAGTAAACAAGCATCCCGGCATTCGGGCAGCCTTATCATGGACACCCGAAATTGCACGATTGGCACGTTCACACAATGATGCCAATGTGCTATCATTACCTGCCAGATTTATTTCTAAGGAAGAAGCTTACCAAATAACCGATGTATTCTTCTCAACCGACTTCGAAGGAGGCAGACACCAGAGGAGAATCGATAAAATCCCGTGCTGATGGAAAGAACTCAAATATCTACCTTAGGGGAATTCGGACTGATCAAACACTTGACTGAAAAGTTCAAAATCACAAATCCATCTACTGTAAAGGGTGTGGGTGATGATGCTGCTGTATTGCATTATCCTGATAAGGAAGTTCTGGTGACGACCGACCTGCTATTGGAGGGCATTCATTTCGACTTGGTTTACACGCCGTTGAAGCATTTGGGCTATAAGGCAGCCATTGTCAACTTCTCGGATATTTATGCGATGAATGGACAACCCAAACAAATTACCGTTTCTTTAGGCATCTCTCAACGCTTTTCCGTAGAAGACTTAGAGCAAATTTATGAAGGGATTTCAACGGCTTGTCAACTCTACGGAGTGGATTTGGTGGGAGGCGACACCTCTGCTTCCCTGACCGGATTAACCATCAGCATCACCTGCATAGGAGAAGGTGCAAAAGGTAAAATCGTATATCGCAACGGCGCTAAAGCCAATGACTTGATTTGCGTAAGCGGCGATTTGGGATCGGCGTACATGGGATTACAATTATTGGAACGGGAAAAAATTGTTTTTGAAGCCAACCCTGAAACCCAACCTGATTTTGAGGGAAAAGACTATATTTTACAGCGACAATTAAAACCCGAAGCCCGAAAAGACATCATCCAAAAATTGGCAGAAAAAGAAATTATTCCAACGGCGATGATGGATATTTCGGACGGATTATCCTCCGAATTGATGCATATTTGTTCACAAAGCAACACCGGATGCCGCATTTACGAAGACAAACTGCCTGTCAATATTCAAGCAGCGATGATGGCTGAAGAATTTAACATAAGCATTGTAACAGCCATTTTGAACGGCGGTGAAGATTATGAATTGCTCTTTACTGCTTCTTTGGATGACTACGAGAAAATCGTCACTTTAGAAGGAGTAGGCATCATTGGACATATGACTAAACCTGAATTAGGACTACACCTTATCGGTCGCGAGGGTGAAGAAATTGAACTACGGGCGCAGGGATGGAATTCGTTGAAATAGCCAAGAAGCAAGGATATACCACCCGATAATAGGAGCAAACCCGTTCCATCCCATCAACAGTAATAATACAATACATCCGGATAAAAAGATGTATTGTATTTTATTATCTGCCCATTTCAGATTTTTAAATTTGAGGGCAAACATGGGAAATTTGGAAACTAGTAACCCACTGAAAAAAATGGTAAGTATAATGATAAGCCACGGCGTATCTATCAGCCAGGGTGCACAAGAGTATGCCATGCCCGTCCAAAAAATGGCATTGGCGGGAGTGGACAGGCCGATGAAAGAATCCTTTTGATTTTCGTCAATATTGAATTTTGCCAATCTCAAGGCTGAAAAAACCACTATCAACAGTCCGATGTATTTTGTCCAATCGGGATACGTGCTACTTTCCAACATTGAAAAAACCACTGTTGCCGGTAATAAACCAAAGCTAATTACATCAGCCAGGGAATCCAATTCTTTGCCCATGGGCGAATAAGCTTTAAGCATGCGTGCCGTCAAGCCATCCAAAAAATCGAATAATCCGGCAATCAACACCGCAAAAAATGCCACCGTATAATTCCCGCTGAACGCAAAATATACTCCCACGCTACCTGTCAGTAAATTGAGCGAAGTAATAAAATTGGGTATGTGCTTTTTTATCTTCATTTGATCATTCCCTGATTTTACTGTCGATAAGGATGGTAACCGGACCATCGTTTACGAGAGAAACCTGCATCATGGCACCAAACTCACCGGTTTGAACAGACTTTCCCAACAAATTTTCGGTCTGCCTGCAAAAATACTCGTAAAGCGGAATAGCCTGTTCCGGACGTGCCGCTTTGATGTAGGAAGGCCGGTTCCCCTTGCGGGTAGAAGCGTGCAAGGTAAACTGACTAACCACCAGCACCTCACCTTCTATATCTAATACAGAACGATTCATCACTCCATTGGAGTCATCAAAGATACGAAGATTTACCAACTTGGCAGCCAACCAATTCGCATCCGTTTCATCATCCGCCTCCTCTATCCCCAACAGCACCAACAAGCCCTGATTGATAGCCGACTTCATCCGACCGTCAATCTCCACAGAAGCTTGCTTAACACGCTGTACGACTATTCTCATAAAACCTTATTGCCTCTATAATTTCTTACCTTATCCAAAGAACCCGCTACCACGCAACCTTGAAACTCATGAACCCGCAACCCGGAACACGTGACCACGGAACTCGTACCCCGCACCACGGAACCTGTGAACCCGGAACGCGAACCCCGGAACGCGTCTACACCTCCCCCTCCTGAATCAAATACTCTGCAATCTGCACAGCATTCAACGCAGCACCTTTTTTGATCTGATCACTTACACACCAGAAAGTCAGCCCGTTAGGATTAGCCAGATCTTTGCGAATACGCCCAACATACACCGGATCTTTCCCGGAAAGGAATAATGGCATGGGATATATTTTTTCAGCAGGATTATCCATCACTTCAACACCGGGAGCGGCTTCAAAAGCAGCACGAGCCTCTTCAACAGAGATTGGCTTTTCAGTCTCAACCCAAACGCTTTCAGAATGGGCACGCAAAGAAGGCACACGTACGCAAGTTGCACTAACTTCCACATCAGAATGCATAATTTTGCGCGTTTCATAATACATCTTCATTTCCTCTTTGGTATAGCCATTATCCAGGAAAACGTCCACTTGTGGAATTAAATTATAAGCCAGCTGATAGGGAAATTTCTCAACAGTAACTGCTTCACCGTCCATAATCTGACGGTATTGTAATTCTAATTCTTCCATGGCAGCCGCACCGGCACCGGAAGCGGCCTGGTAAGTCGACACGTGAACGCGCCTGATATGCGAAAGATCTTGAATAGGTTTCAATGCCACCACCATCTGTGTAGTCGTACAGTTCGGATTGGCAATGATGCCGCGCGGACGGTTTTTGGCATCAGCCGCATTCACTTCAGGAACAACCAAAGGAACATCCTCATCCATGCGGAAAGCACTGGAGTTATCAATCATAACCGCACCAAATTTGGTGATGTCATCTGCATATTCTTTAGAAATACTTGCACCGGCAGATGCAAATACTATTTGGAATCCTTTAAAATCATCACCATGTTTTAATTCTTTCACTGTAAGTTTTTTCCCTTTGAATTCATAAACTTTACCTGCGCTACGAGAGGAACCGAATAATACCAATTCAGTCATGGGAAAATTTCGTTCGGCGAGAACCCTTAAAAACTCCTGACCAACCGCGCCACTTGCGCCTACAATCGCTACTTTCATTTTTAACTTATTTTATGGTGAATATTATTTTATATCCTGATTTTTATCACGGATAAAACCTAACTTTGTTGCCCCTGTTTGTTTTATGCAACCACTGATTTTTTCAGCTGCAAAAATAACTTAATTTGTTAGATATTACAATCCTATACCTACTTAGGTGCTGATATTAAAGCACCAGCATAAAAAAATCGATAATTATTACACCTATGAAAAATTATTTGTTATTGTTTACCATGTGTTTACCGGCATTTTCCCCAGCCTACACATCCGACACTATTCAAGTTTGCGACATCATCATCAACGAAGTCATGTTCAATCATCCGGAAGGTGGTGCTGAATATGTTGAATTATACAACCGCTCTTCATATCGGATAGACTGTTCAGGACTAGTCTTTACTACGCGTAAAACCGACGGAACTCTGAATACAGGTGTAAAGATTCCGCCTAACACCGTCATGCCGCCCAACTCCTATTTAGCTTTGACAACTGATGCAGAGGCAGTCAGAAACTTCCACGACTGTCCTGACGAAGCGGTATTATTAACAGTCAAGTTAAACACCTTGAACAACGAATCAGCTTGTTTGGTGCTGACCAACGCAAATAAAAGCGTCATATACGATGAATTTCAATACCATGCCGACATGCATCACGTATTGATTAAAAATCCTAAAGGCGTTGCTTTGGAACGCATATATCCAAATCGGGATACGCAAGATAAAGACAATTGGCATTCAGCAGCAGCTTCAAATCATTACGGAACCCCGGGATTTCAAAATTCTCAATACAGAGAAGAATTAATACCAGACTTGGGATCAGCACAATATTTTTATCTTGAAAATGAAATATTCACTCCCGATAATGATGGCAATGATGACTTGTGCGCATTACATTATACATTTCCCGAAAGGGGCTATGTGTTTACGGTGCATGTGTTATCCGCAACGGGAGTAAAGGTTTTTACCCTGGCTGAGCAATATCTTGCCGGAACAGAAGGTATCCTTACCTGGGACGGAAGAAACCAACAGGGGAACATTTCCGACATTGGCATTTATGTCTTTTATATCGAAGTGATACACCCTCAAAAAGGCAAAAGAAAAATACTGCGGCTCCCGGTTGTGCTTTCTTCACGATAATTTTCAATAAATTAACACCTAATTTTCAATAAATCAGCTATCTTTGCAGACATTTAAATTTAATAACAATTAAATGGAGAAAATTAGTTACGCATTGGGAGTTAGTTTAGGAAACAATCTCAAGAACAGTGGTTTTTCACAAATTGACACCCAAAGGCTTACTGACGGAATCAGGCATGTTATCAAAGGCGAACCATTGGATATGAGTCTCAATGAAGCTCAGAAAATTGTTAACGAATATTTACAACAACTGCAAAAACAAACATTTGAGAACAACATCCGTGAAGGCAAAGAGTTCTTAACGAATAACGCTAAAAGACCCGGAGTTAAAACAACAGCTTCCGGTCTGCAGTATGAAATCCTCACCCGAGGTAAAGGGGCTATACCCAAAGCAAGCGACACCGTAAAAGTACATTACCACGGCACACTGATTTCAGGAAAAGTATTCGACAGTTCCGTACAAAGAGGCGAACCCGCAACATTTGGTGTTACACAAGTAATACAAGGTTGGGTGGAAGCACTGCAATTAATGCCCGCAGGTTCTAAATGGAAATTGTATATCCCTTCTGAATTGGCTTACGGAGAACGAGGTGCCGGTCAGTTGATTGGTCCACATACGTGCTTAATCTTTGAAGTTGAATTGCTTGATATTTTATAAATAATTAAAAATACATCCCCACACATATGAAGAAAATATTGATTCTCGTGCTTGCATTGACCACAGTACTGACTGTGGGTGCAAAGGAAAAAAAAGCAAAAAGGACAAGCAAATCAAAGGCTAAAGTGGAGGTAGTTGCAGAACCCACTGTTACTCTTGATAATGATGTTGACTCCATGAGTTACGCTTTGGCAGTGAACATCGGCACCGATTTACTGAGAAATTTAGAGACTTTACCCAATGGTGAATATAATTTAGAGTTATTCTTAAAAGCTTTCAATACGGTGATGAAAGGTGATTCGACCCTAATTTCTGTGGAAGATGCACAAGATGTTCTGCAAAATTATTTCACCCTTGCACAGGAAAAAATAGCTGCTGAACAACGTTCTGCCGGTGAAAAGTTCTTAGAAGAAAATGCAAAAAATCCGGCAGTACAAACCACAGAGTCGGGTTTACAATACATTATAATGAATGAAGCAGATGGTCCTAAGCCCGTTGCTACTGACAGAGTGAAAGTTCATTATGAAGGCACTTTGCTCGATGGTACCGTGTTCGACAGCTCTTATAAAAGGGGAGATCCTGCCGAATTTCAACTTAATCAGGTTATCCCCGGATGGACAGAGGGAGTTCAGTTAATGTCTCCGGGTTCGAAATATAAATTTTTCATACCTTATAACCTCGCATACGGCGAACGAGGTGCAGGTGGGGTAATTCCCCCTTTTGCGACCTTGATTTTTACGGTTGAACTCTTGGAGATCGTTCTTCCCGCAACTTCGAATTAATTCAAAGAATTAGAAATATAATAAACGTATCAAAATGAAAAAAATAAGTAGTTATCTGATAGTTGCCATAGGGCTTACTATTTTTTCAATCAGTTCGTGCACAAGCAACAAACCCAAAGAGGTTACACTCAAAAACATGAACGACAGCATCAACTATACCTTGGGACATTGGCAAGGTGATGTGATGAGATTACAAGTTTTCGGTGAAGATTCAGCTGAAGAATTAGATGCTTTTATTCAGGCATTGGATAAGGCATACGCTGAAAAAACAAAGAGTGAAATGTACGTTTTAGGAGTACAAGTTGGTAAATACTTCAAAGACCAAATTGAAAATGGTTTCTTTGGAGATTCAACCTTGACAGGAAATGTTGATTTGGTAATGACTGGCTTGGTAAACGCTTTGAACGATTATCAGGAAGTTGTAACATCAACAGAAGCAGATTCTATTGTACAGGCCGTACAAATGAAATCACATGCAAGAATGTACGGTCAACCCAACAATTAATTTTAAAACGATAATAATATGAAACGAACATGAACTAATTTAATCAATTATTTCGCCTATGCGATGATAAAATTAGTTCATTGGGAGTTCCATATGACAACTAAAAAATAAATTATAATCATATGAAACGAATAAATATTTTCTTGATTATTGTAGCTGCCTTGTCATTGGTTGCAACTTCATGTACAAATTACAAAGAAAAACCAGTAAAACTGAATACTGAACTGGACAGCCTGAATTATTCATTTGGCTTTGTTAACGGCAATATTCTCAGGAATTATCACTTGAGCAGAGACACCACTGATAACGCACTTCAGGAGTTAATGAAAGGTATCAAAGACGGCTTGAAAGAGAAAGCCACCGAGCCTCAATTGGGACAAGTTACAGAAATTGGAACTGCAATAGGAAATCAACTAAAGTCAAATCCCGATTTTTATGGAGATTCAGCGCTTACAGTTAATTTCAAACTTATCAGACAAGGTTTGATCAATGGAATTTCCGGTGAAAATTTCGGAATGGATGCTGACGAAGCCAGAATATACTTCAATGAAACCATGGAGCAAGTCCAAATAAGAAAATTGGAAGTTCAGTATAAGGAAAACAAAGAAGAAGGTGAAAAATTCCTGGCTGAGAACGCAAAAAAAGAAGGTGTTCTTACCACTGAATCAGGATTACAATACGAAATTATCAAAGCCGGAAATACAAAAGGAAATTATCCGTCTGAAACTGACAAAGTCAGAGTACACTATCACGGTACGCTCATCGACGGAACAGTTTTCGACAGCTCGGTAGAACGTGGAGAACCCACCGAATTCGGATTAAACCAGGTCATCAAAGGCTGGACTGAAGGTTTACAACTGATGCCTGTCGGTGCAAAATACAGATTTTACATTCCACAGGAATTGGCTTACGGTCCTCGCATGCAGGGAAGTATCAAACCATTCTCTGTACTGATTTTTGATGTTGAATTGCTCGCTATCGTTAAGTAAGCCTGTAGTATTTTGCTTTTATTGATTATTGTGCTCCACGCAATTTAATCTTCAATTCATCTGTAATATGGAAAAAATTGATCAATTAGATCGTAAGATTTTACGTATCATCAGCCAAAATGCACGCATGCCTTTTAAGGATGTTGCAGAATTGTGTGGAGTATCCCGCGCAGCTATCCATCAACGTGTACAACGCATGATAGACTTAAACGTGATTACCGGATCGGGCTATACGGTGAATCCCAAAATGTTGGGATATAATATCTGCGTGTATATCGGTATCGCGCTTGAACGCGGTTCCATGTATAAGGCGGTAGTAAGCGAATTGGAAAAAATTCCTGAGATCGTCGAATCTCAATGTACCTTAGGAGCTTACACCATTCTCATTAAGCTTTATGCAAAGAACGACGAACACCTGATGGAGTTGCTAAATGGGAAAATACAAGAAATTCCGGGCGTTGTTTCAACAGAAACTTTGACTTCTTTGGATCAACGCATCCGGAGAACCATACCGATTGAATGATCTTTTCTGAATTTATTTAACAGTACCAAAAATGGAGATAGTTGTAAGCGGCATCCGCCCTACAGGAAACTTACATCTCGGAAATTATTTCGGGGCATTGAAGAATTTCATCAGCATGCAAAACGAGCATAATTGCTATTTTTTTATTGCTGATTATCATTCTTTAACCACCCACCCTACCCCTCAGGATTTACACGGCAACGTAAAACAGGTACTGGTTGAATATTTAGCTGCCGGATTGGATCCTGAAAAAGCAACTCTGTATATTCAAAGCGACGTACCGGAGACCGCCGAATTGTATCTTTTCCTGAACATGAACGCCTATATAGGTGAATTGGAGCGTTGTACTTCTTTCAAAGACAAAATACGGCAACAACCACAAAACGTAAATGCCGGTCTGTTGACTTACCCAACTTTGATGGCAGCGGACATCATCATCCACAAAGCCACCAAAGTTCCTGTGGGCAAGGATCAGGAACAGCATTTAGAAATGACCCGCCAGTTTGCCAACCGTTTTAACAGGCTGTACAATGTCGATTATTTCCCTGAACCTCAGGCATACAATTTTGGGAAATCTTTGGTTAGAATTCCCGGCTTGTTAGGTAGCGGGAAAATGGGCAAATCAGAAGGAGAAGGCAATGCCATCTTTTTGGCCGATGAGCCTGCCGCTATCCGCAAAAAGGTGATGCGTGCCGTTACCGACAGTGGCCCAACAACCCCTAATCAGGAAAAACCGGAACCCATACAAAATCTGTTTCAGCTGATGAGCGTGGTGTCTTCGAAAGATACGGTCGATCACTTCAACGACCTGTATAATAACTGCCAAATCCGCTATGGCGACATGAAAAAACAGTTGGCGGAAGACATGATCCGTTTCACAACTCCCTTCCGTGAAAGAATCAAAGAATTGCTGAACGATGAGGCTTATATTTCCAAGGTAGCCCGCATGGGAAAAGAAAAAGCCCGGGCCAGTGCAGCAAAAACCATCAAAGAAGTCAGGGAAATTATTGGGTTTAAGAGTTTTTAGAATAGTTGAAAATGTACTATTTAAAGAATTCTTTCATCGTGTTTGAATACATATTGCCGTAATTTTCTATATTGTAAACAGTTGCATGAGACCCGACAGTCTGGCGAGCCAGTTGGTAGTACAGGTCTCTCAATGAAATTGACGGATTCTCATCTATGGCATCCTGAAATGCCCGCGTAAATCCATTAGACAGCCATATTTTCATTTCAGGATCTTTCATGTCGGCTTTAGAAGGTTCATCTGCATTTGCTGCCGTAATGAACAAAGCACCGGGAACGCCGACACATGCCTCACCTATGGTACCGGCATAACAAGCATCTATTACAAATAAGGCTTTCCGATACTTTTGCTGTGCTTTCATTTCTTTTAAGATATTGCGAACTTGCCAGCCATAGGCAGTGCGAAGAGAACCCCAGGCTAACATATTGGGATAGCCATGTCCACACCAGAATACTATCAGATTATCATTTCTCCCTGATTGAATTACATTTGGAAGCTTTGTTGATGAATTTCCCAAAAAAATTTCTTTTAAGTCATCAATATTGATATCGCTTAGTTTATAGTCAACGACCACATCTTTATAGACATTTTCCCCGTCCGGTTTAATCTTTACTACACCAGGATAAATATTATTAGGGGCATAAGCAATATTATCTTCTATGATCAAAATGATGTGATCATCTTCATATCCATGCCTTTTAAGTATCTGATACATCGCCATTGCATCAGCCTGATGCCGATAATTTGCCCATGTGTCGGAAGTACCGACAACAACAGCCCAATTACCTTGATGTTCTCCATAACTAATATCTTCCTGATATTGATTGAACTGCTGATAGTGTTCTGTTTGTGTTTGCCATGTCTGTAAAGAAGAAGTCGTCCTTCCTCCACCATCTGTGGACAGATATTCAAGAATATTATACGCTCCGTTTTGCAAAACCCAATGAGCATAAGAAGAGTTCAATACACTTGAATGATACTTTTGATCAAAGGTCCAGTCTCCTGTAACACCTTTAAGATCGGGGGAACCTCCTGACAGCAGCTTAGTCAAAGCAGCCCCCATATCTATTGGCATCCAACTTCGATTCCATGTATCTCTACCATTTACTATGCTCTTAATGGATTCGTTCAGATTGGTATCTCCATACGCTGCCAACGCATAACCTAATAAAGAGATTGCATCAAACAAGTGCGCCTCACCGGCCACAGGCAATTCATTGAATTTGGCACGATAGGCATTGATAAATCCTGATGTAGGATCCGCACTTGGCGAAATGCCTTCATAAAAATTTTCAACTTTCCCTGCCAGATCTTTTGAATGAGCCACATCCGAACAATAGACGAGAGGAAATACTTTTTTATTCACAGTTGAATATTCGCTGTCAAACACAAGGAAATCAGAAATGTTTGATGGTGCAAACAGCAGGGCTTTGTATTGAAAGTGTTCGCTGTTAAAATGTCGGACTCCTTCTTTCAGTTCATCACTATTACGATAAATAACAATATCATCGACATCTAATCCAAGCTCTACAGCTTGATAGGCAAACCAATCACTAAAACTCTTACCGTAGTCATCATTTGAAGTCAGCAAACTTACTCCTGACATTTCTGATGTTGCCATTTGCATTAACAGTATTTCGCATTGAGTTATATCGCTTTGTGCAAGATTCCAGATATAATCTGATCCTGCATATTTGCGCTGAAACTCGGTAGAAGTTGCCAACGGAAGGATCAAGGTCTTATGACTTTCTTCACAGGCATCCGCTGCCACCTCTGCATTGAGTGAACTGTATGGACCGATAATAGCTGCATAGGTTTTATCATTTGCTATGCGTTGCAGGTATTCAGGTAAATCCTTGTCTTCTTCGTTCTTTAGTTCAACTTGAATGTCTGTAATTTTGGGTAATCCGGCTTGTGCCTGGCGATAGTTTTCTACAGCCCAATCGATAGTACGCTTCCAGTTGTTCTTCGGAGAAAGAGGCATGATCACAGCGACTTTATACGACTTCTTTTCCTGCCGCATATCATCATTGCAGCTGAAGCAACAACCAATGATAATACTCAAAATCATCCAATACAGCTTACTTTTCATAATATGACCTTTCTGCATCTAAGGCTGACTGATAATATTTATCGTACATTTGCTGCCAATAATCAACACTGTCATAGTACTCTTCCCAAACAATGATATTCTCGAAAAAAGTGCTGTTTACGTTTACATTGACAAAACCATCAGATAATCCACCTTCTGTGTGCTTATCAACTATTTTCCCTTCTAACCATTTGTCCAAAAAATCATTTAGGACCTCGTCTATATTTAATATCAAAGAATAAGGAGTACGTGTAGAAAATGGCGAACAATCAACATCCATCCCTGCCACTAATATTCCTGTAAACATATTTTCTCTGACAAATTTATAGATACCATTATTTGAACCTCCCGCCAAAGGGAATATAAACGCATTATCCGGTAGTGATTTTGTTACTGAATATGCATCTTCAGGATTAGAGTAACCATCTGCATCATCTGATAAATAAATGATTTCAGCAGTCTTTCCCGATGCTGTCTTGTAACCCTGTTGGAATCCTTTTATGGCCAAATTTATCGTGGAATCATTGGGACATGCTGCAATAACATAAGCTTCCGGACACTCCGATGCCATGCTGCCACACAGATATGATGCCCCATAACGTCTGAGGCTGAGTGTAAATACGCCTTCCGGCATATCTTTCTTGTCGCTTTCAAAAAGCAAGACGTTTTTTGATTTGTCAATTTCGGGGAAATTGGAGGTAAAAAGCGTTTCGTATTCGCTTGAAGCCATTATCAGTAACGATTTCTTACTATATGACCTGGCAGTGATCCATTCCTGTAATGCGCCTTGAGCTTCCTGTTTGTCTTTTGGCGAAACAAGTGATAGGCTAAGGTCGTTTTTTGTAGCGAAATGAATGATACCCTCAAAAATCAGGTCGTTATACCCATTGTCGCCCAAATTGCCCGTTGAGGTTATTACAGTAATGGAAGGACCTGATTGTCTGACTAAATGTCTTTCTCTATCGTCGCAAGAGAATAATGTCAACAATACAGATAAAACTAAAATAAGCAAGATTCTTTGTTTGTTCATCTACATTAGTTCAAATACTTATCTCTGAGGTATTCTTTCACCTGCTTTCCTTTTATTGGATTAGTTACTTCAATAACCTTCCATATCGGTATCACTTCGTAAGCTATCATAGTTAAATCCTCATCTTTTGCTGTTGACGAATCACTAAAACAATCATACCAATTGTCAAACAGGGTCTGATCATTCATGGGCTCATTCAGTTCACCACATTGTTTTAACGCCTTTTCCAACTTCTTTCCGGCATCTCCGCCTCCCTGCACATGGTAAGAAGCATAGAAATCCTGTTTGACATCTAACCATATCTTCTCGTGGTTTACGCTACTTGATTTCTTGAAGCCGAAGATTTTCACGTTGATGGTGGTAATGACATTCTCTATACTTTCCTTCACATCCTGACTGATGGTGAAGTAGTAATCAAACTTACCTCCGAGACTGGATGCTATAATCAAGTGTGTCCCATACTTCTCCACTATTTTTGCCGGAGGAGTGTCTCTTTCTTTGCTAATTGTTTTCCGAAATTCATCTGTAGTGCATTTTCCTAGTACATTCTCATCAAAAACACTAATGTCGTTTGCAAAATAGGCTTCACTTACCATGCGCATCTCCCTCCACCAAACATAGATCCTATCTTTACTTTCATTAATTTGTTTACTGTATTCTACAGAGACCTTTGCACTTGCAACCTTTACATTGACTTCACCCGTAACTTTGCCTGACATTGACTTTTGTAGTTCTGTATGCGTTTCTCCCCTGGCAAATTGTGATCTTGTCATGGTGCTATTGTCAACCATCACTGCATCTTCACTATATCTTTTTCGTAGTTGCTGACCATCGAACACCTGACCGCGGATACCGCTGATATCAGCGATATCCGCGGTCAGATCGTAGCCCCATCCGAGTCCGTAATACTCAGGCAAATCAATAGCAATACGATTATTTAGATCGGGTAATTGCTGCACAATGACTACACTGACCGGCTTTCCACGCTCCGGAGTGATGATCAGCGTAGCCTGACGTTCAGCGTCTCCATCGTTTTGCTGGATGTACAGAGGCAGCTCAAAATTTCCACTACCTTCTTCAATGCGCAACGTTATCCATTCGCAATCGGTGGATGCACTCCAGCTACATGACGCCGTGAAAGATATCTTGTCTTCCTGACAACTTGCATTATAGACTCTCTCTGAGTTGGAAGAGAGATGTATGCTCTCAATGGCATCATTGTCTGTGCAAGATGACAATACAACAAAAGCGAAAAAATGCAAGAGAAAAATAAAGATTCTTCCGGTCATAATACTATTTATTCTTGACTTATATTTTTTGTATTAATAGTTATATTACCACACTTACAACCATCATCATATTTACCAATATGATTTTGTGCTTTACTCCCTTTACGTAAAATCATACGTGTTACTTTAGAGCCGATTGTAATGTCTCCACAACGAGCAGAGTTCATTCCTGTGCCTATTGAAGTTGCAACAGTAGATGCAATATTGTAACTTCCTCCATCTATTGTTATGTCTCCACAATGTCTACCTTCATCACTATTTGAGACTCCTCCAATTCCTGCACCACCT
>ERZ795030.3772-NODE-3772-length-15686-cov-13.514810_pt1 | contig 15686 bp, 10 predicted proteins | sample MGYA00375122_ERZ795030 | MGnify/ENA primary metagenome ERZ795030 (study PRJEB30165, sample SAMN05720146) | activated sludge metagenome | isolation source: anaerobic digester from wastewater treatment plant | place: Japan | collected 2015-04-20 ...
ATAGAAGTGCCATTATATATTCGGAAAGCTGGTAATCACCCATCTTATCAAATATATCCGCAATCTGATAAGCTTCATTCCTGAAACCTACATCATTATTCTCTGCATAGTATTTTATTAAGTTAATAATATTAGCCTTTTTCATATCCCAACACCCCCTACCGTTTACTTCCGAAGACATTATATCACACTGGGACAATAATGCAATAGTTGGGACAGGAATGAGATATTTTTAAATTTGGAAACAATCCACAGAATAAGATTGCTAAACTCAAGAAACAAAGCCAAGTAACTCTGTCAGTTCGGAAGGGTGGCTCTCATCCTACCGGACTGGCAGCTCCGTCGCAACGGAATAGGCAATGAAAGAACATGACAGTACAGACAACAATAAGTATTATCACCACTGCTATTATGATTATTATGTATAACGGTTTCATTGTGAGTCCTTTCCTAACCTCAAAGAACGGTCAATTATACGGTTTCGATTGTATTTTGCGAGAACTCAAGACATTACATTTCGACTTATTTGATTTATGTAACATCTTTTGGCACTTTTGACTCTTTTATTCTGGGCACATATCGATTGCATTTTTCGCCAATATTTGCACACTTTTCTAACTGAACTGATTCAATATTAGTTTTCGAAATAGTTTGCAAAGTTTCATTAATGTTATTTAAATTTATAATTAGTTCCTTTATCTCACTTCTCAACTCATCTATTTCTGATATATATTCTAAAAATATACTATAGTCATCAAAACATATTATTTCCTTTTCAGTAAATTTTTTTTGCTTTCCTTTTGAAACGTATGTATATGTGACTTCAAGCATCTTATTCTTGTAGTCTACAACTTTTGAAAAAGTCTCTCCAAGACATAAAACCCATTGTTGCTTTGGATGAATAGATACATTTATTTCCTTACCAACTAAACAACGTTTCTGAGCATCGTGCGAAAGTTGCTTTATAAAACTTTCATTATACTGAACCTTTTTTAATACAGCAGGTACTACACCAACATTCCGTATAACTATACACACTAAAGTACCTCTAATCAATTCAAGGGACACTTGTAAATAAGGTCTTTTTTTCTCTGCACGTTCTTTCAATAATACAACAATAGCAAGAAGAGAAACAACTGAGCAAACAGCTGAAATAGCAGATGGCCAGTTAAAATGCATATTAACCTGTTGTATAGTTTCACTCAACTCTCTAATTGCATTTTCCATAAAAACTCCTTTCAAAATCCTTCCATTTGTTTTTTAAAATAAAGCTCACTTAGTTTAATCTTTTCGTACATCACTCCCACTCTTCTTATCCGATTGTTTGATAGTGCAAAACCTTTCAAAATAGGCATTTACGAGCAGTTCATTTTCATTCTGTACATAATAATCCGTATGGTTTTTCTGTTTTCTCTTCCATTCCACTTCCAATTCCGGTTTATTGTGCATTTATAAAACAAGTTCTATGCCTAAAATTATCAAACTCATAATTTAATTTTCGCCACCATTTTAGTCAAAACTGAGTCGGTGTTAAAACTCATCTTTAAACTAAGAGAAAATAAAATCAGAAATCTCCTTTGAAATCTTTTCTGTTCTTTTATTTATGTCTTCAACAGTCCAAACGGGTTCAGAACTATCACGATATGTATCAATCATATTCTTCGCCAATAAAAACATGCTGTCTTTGTATCCTTTTTTCTCTTTGACTGAGCTTTGAATTTTAGTTCTAAACCAAGCATTTCCAATTGACCGGTTAATATCTTCCTCAAGCAGCATCTTGTTTCCAAGTTTATTTACTACAGACAAAAACTCTTCTTCATCTGATAAACCCGCATCTATGCGTATTTGAACAATGTTTTTACCACTTCTCGGCATAATATGCTCTATTTCATATTTTTCCGGCAATTTGAATTTTTTATCAATTTTTTTGGAGTAAATATATTCGCTTAAATAGACAAGTGGGTTCTTGTTATAGTCTAAAATTTCTTTTTCAATGTTTTCTTTGTCCCAGTTTTTATTAATATGAGATTTTATGTCTTTTTTAATCTCTTCAATTTCCGTGTTTTTATCTACAACTTTTATATTTAACCCAAACAAAAAAGTCTTAAATTTAGCACTTGAATAACCAATGTCTTCCAATTCTAAAACCGAAAATAATTTCAAAAGATAATGCAGGAAATCGACGACCAAGTTTTCAGTTATTTCGTCCAACTCATATCTATAAAGATAAGAGATCAGATATAACTTAATATTCTCATTGAACTTCGCACTCATTTGAACAGTAGGGTAATATTTAATTATGTCCCAAGTCTTTGCTATTTTTAGCAATTGAGCCGTTAGTCCCAACGAATTTTTTAATAATTCCTTATTTTCTTCTGTATAATATCTTCTTAGCCCGGGCGTTGTTACGCTTACTGCACCTGTTTCAGATATGTATTCCCTATCAATAGCACGCTTGATATACATGTATTGCATAAGGATGGAATCAATATCTACTATCCTTCTTTGTTCAAGGTCTGAAACCAATCCCTTTAATTCAGTCCATTTTTCGACAAAATCTTCTCTGTTATCCCCTGAATTTGAGTATAACTTTGCAGAAATGATGTCTGCATCAAGAAGCGGCATACCGTCAGAATTTAAAGAATTAAACATTGTTATCGCTTGTTCTACATTCCAACTTCTAATCTCGATTATTTCTGACTTATCCAGTATATACTCAGAAAAAACATTGATATTTGATTCAGAACGTTCGAGTAATTTTGTGTAAAAAAACTTGAAATTCCTAAAATAATTTGTATATTTATTATTTCTCTGTTTATATTTAATTTTTTTGACTTCATTTTCGGCCTTTTTAAAATCATGGCTGTTTAAAATTGTTTTTAAATCCGAAGAAAACTGTTCATTTATTGAAAGATTTTCTAAGATATCCGCTGTTTGTACATTTTCAAAGTTTGCTAATATATCATAAATGTCTTCGTCTTTAGCTTTGTACAAGATTTTTATAATTCTATCTCTTTTCATCTCGAGGGCACGAGTTAATCTTTGTGAATCTTCATCTCCTTTTGTCTCTTCAATCGATTGATTTAAGCGGATTAGAAGAGCCTTTAATAATAAAATAAATGTTATTGTCCTTTGCTGCCCATCGATTAAACTTAAGTTTTTATCCTCTTCTTGGCAACTAATAATAATTGTCCCGAAAAAATATGGATCTGTACCACCGCTATCAATAAAATCTTCAATATCTTGCCATAATTTATCACATTGTTTCTCTTCCCATGAATAAGCCCTTTGGTATTCAGGCACTAAAAACTTTGAATCTCCTTCCAGCTTCAAATATTCTCCTATCTTTTTTAGTTTTGGTTCAATGTTTTTTGCCATCTGTATCTCCTTTTATTTGTCCATTACTTTTCGAGCAAACATCTATGTCTCACGTTTACCTCAAAAATTTATAACCGCCTCTACTGTCCTTGTTCAAAATAATATTCTCCCTTATTCATAATCTCCGTAAACACCGTATCTGAAAGCCATCTCTTAAATTGCGGATTAGATGTAAACTGCAAAAAGAGCTCCATATTATCCTTCATCATCGAACGCATGACGTCTTGAAGAACAACATCGTATTCAATTCTGATATTTCTTTCATCAGAGTTTTTTATTGCGTTGGAAATACGCTCATCTTTAGCGACCATATTTGGCAGTTCTCTGATTTGTCTGGCCACATTATCCTTGTCATTCCAGTCAATATCGCCAAAAATATCATTGAAATTAGCTATAATTGTGTCGAGGTATTCAAACTGAGCCTCAGATATAGAAACTGTTGAAAATTGTTTTGCTTCCAACTCACCATCCACATTGGAAAGGGCAATATCTATTTCATTTTTCTTTTCAAGCCTATAAGATTCAAGATCTATTGATTCTATAAGCTCATCTATATTGTCGTCAACTCGTGGAGTGGGCAATCTATGAACCAAAAACTCAAAAAAGATACATTTTTTGGTCCACTCAACTTGGCCTATCGGAAGGATAGCGGAAAGAAAATTATAATTCCTTATAAACGCTTTTACGCCGGACTTAAACTCAACCTGCTCTTCTTCTTTAAGTTCTTTATATCTCTCAACACAATTGTCCATAATCGGGTCTATGAACTCTCTCGGTTGGTCTTTGAAAAACATGTCAACCACTCGCTCTATCTGATCCTCTTCGTAGACGCACAAAGCATCTAACCTTCCCAATATTTCATATAGTTTGTTAGGATCTGTTCCCTCTATCAGTTTTGTTTCTTTATAAAACGGCTGAAATGCTTCCTGTATATCTTCAGGTTTATTAGCAAAATCCAGAACACAAGTGTCGATTTTTCCGGGATATGACCTGTTAAGTCTGGAAAGAGTTTGAACCGCCTTTACATCATTCAAAATTTTATCCACATACATAGTATGTAGAAGAGGTTCGTCATATCCTGTCTGGTACTTGTCCGCTACAATTAAAAACCTATATTCATTTCCTTTAAAAACAGTCGCTGTTTCCTTATCGGAAAAACCGTTTAATGAAGCCTCAGTGACTTTTTTACCCATATATTCTTTCTCACCTGAAAAAGCAACAAGCGCCTTAAAAGGACTGTTATATCCCTTCAAAATGTCTTTTATAGCATGGTAATACTCAATCGCTCGCATAATTGAGCTCGTAACAACCATAGCCTTTGCCTTGCCACCTATTTTATTGGAAGAATTATGAATAAAGTGTTTCACCATCTCATCAGCCTTTTGCCTAATGGGAAACGCCTGTCCTTCAACATAAGTTTTAATCTTTCTCGCAGCCTTTTTTGAGTCAAAGACAGGATTATCCTCAATCGTCTTATAAACCTTATAATAATTCTCGTAAGAGGTATAATTCTTCAGGACATCTAAAATAAAACCTTCTTCAATAGCCTGCTTCATAGAATAGAGGTCAAACACCGAGCCGAACATCTCTATAGTCTTTGCTTTGGGCGTAGCTGTGAAAGCAAAATAAGATGCGTTCTCCGGCATTTTTCTCGCTTCAATAATGGCATTTATGAAGTCTTCCGAATCCATATCATCTTCTATATGATATTTTCCGGAAATAGCAGTAGAAAGCGAAGCCGCTGCCTTACCGGATTGAGAGGAATGTGCTTCATCAATGATAACCGCAAAGTTTTTGCCCTTCATTTTTGTTCCGATAGTTTCAATGATATAAGGAAATTTTTGTACCGTAGTCGTAATAATCTTCTTTCCGTCTACAAGCAAGTCATGTAAATCTTTAGAAGATTCGGAATGAGCAAAATTGGAGGAAACTGACATAAAGTGCCTTATATTATCCGAAATTTGTCTGTCTAAGTTCCTTCTATCCGTTACGACGATTATTGAATCAAACAAAGTCTTATCGTCTTTTTCCGCCTTCACCAATCGATAGGCGAGCCAAGTTATGGAGTTGGATTTTCCTGAACCGGCAGAATGTTGAATCAGATATTTTTTACCGACACCGTTTTTTTCTATGTCCTCTATCAGTCTCTCAACTACACGCCACTGCTGATATCTGGGAAAAATCAGAGTTTCTTTTGTTTTGCCTGTATCTTTATCCTTTTTCTTCTCCACATAGATAAAGTCAACAATCAACTTGGCAAGCATTTTTCTATCCAAAAACACCTTCCATAAGTAATCCGTCATTGTCCCCGTACCTATAGGGTTTCCTGCGCCTCCTTTTCCGTCACCTTTGTTAAAGGGCATGAAGAAGGTAGATTTTCCGGCAAGCCTCGTTGTAAAAGAGATATTGTTTTCATCTACAGCAAAATGAGCAATACATCTCTTAAATGAGAATAGTGTCTCTTTCGGATCACGGTCTGCTTTATACTGATCTTCTGCATCCCTATAAGTCCAGCCTGTAGAAGATGCTTTTGATTTTAATTCCATAGTAAAAATAGGTAGGCCGTTTATGAATATGCAAATATCCAGTTCCAATCCGGGATTTTTCTCTGAATAAGTGAGCTGATTGGTCACAGAAAAAGTATTAGAATCAAATTCTTTGAAAGAGTCGGGTCTCTTTTTATCCAAAGCGTGATAAAAGAAGATAATGCCTGTAGGATACATTTTTATGCCGTCTTTTAAAACCTTGGCCACACCTTGAGTATGCAAGTTGGAGGAAAGAGTATTGAGAAATTTTTGTCTTCCTGCATCTGTACCCAGTCTATGATCTGTATAAGCCTTGGGCTGGGTTTTTTCTATAAAACGAAAGAGTCTTTCTTCATCTACAGCATGTCTTTTGTTGTAGACGAGTTTCATCTTTTCAGGCTCTACATATTCATAAGCCACAGATTCTGAACTTAAATATTCGATTATCTGCTTTTCAAGCGAACTCTCGGCTTTTTGTGTTCTTATGCCCATTCTTAATCCTCCTCTTCAAAATCTATTTCCACTTCTGTATCTTCTTCAAGTGTATCATCTAAGATTTGAACTTTTTCATATTCGGGGATATCTATATTACGAATATCAACTTTGCCGGTAACTACATCAGATATCAATGTCTTCTTCAAGTTTTTTAACGCTTGGATTGTGTTATCCAAATTTTCAATGTACTTATTTAGCGACAATAACTCCGATTTAATTTTATCAACTATCCGCTTTTGTTCATCAAAACTCGGTACAGGAACATACATTTTTAAAAATTTTTTTGCTGGTAACCTCCACCTTCCCATACGTGCAGCTCCCTGCCCCAATTTATAGAATACCCTTCTTTTATAAAATAGTTGAAACATGAGCAAATAATATTCCGGATATATTTTTTTGTCATTTTTTATTCTGAAAACCCTGTAATCCGGACTGGTTACGCCAAAATGTTTTGAAATGTCTATATATCCTGTCAATAAGTCCATATGATTCATCGCAAAGTCACCAACTTCTACAAATTGGTAATTAGAATAATTCTGTGCCATCTGACCTTCGTTAGCACTTATATCTTTAATCTTAATTCCTTTTTGAGTAATAGAAAGAATATTATAACCTTCTTCGCCCACAATATTTTTAACAATTTCAAAATTTCGCTTGATACTCTCGAATTTCCAACTTTCAGGGATGCTATTAGTATAATCTGTTGTGATATTGACTTTCGGAACATTTTTGTCTAAACCGGAAAACAAATATTTATTAATCAATACTTGCTTTAAATTCTCAACACTATTAATCTTAGCTCTTTCTAACCCAATCAGCCTATCAATTTCATTGATTTTCCAATCTAAAAACTCGGCGATTTGTTCTTGTTCTTCTTTTGGCGGGAGTGCAAAATTAAATGTACCTAATTTCCCTAAATTCACACCATTTCTATCTCCTGTGACAGACATTTTGTACTGGTGCTTAAATTGATTACTAAGAAGTAAAAAAAATACAAATTTGTCATTTACTTGTTTTTCAGATGAAACACAACATAATTTATTTACAAACGATACTTCTTTTTCAAGATATCCTATTTTTTCGCCACCACTTCCACCTTCAATGCATACTAAAGAAGCTCCTTTTGGCGCAATTTTAAAACTTAAATCATTTTTCTGAATATACATTCCGTTATTATAATCAATAGTGTTATTATCTTTTCTAATATCTTTTGTTGATATATAGGGTCTTGCGCTATCATTTTTGGTATAGTGGTCTTTTTTCTCATCAGGAATACTATTTCCTGTATATATATCCGTAAATCTTTTTAATGCTGCAATTTCCCAGTGTTCCGGGATTTCCTCAAGCCAAGGAAGATCTACTTTTTTATAAGCTTTATATCTCATAATCAAGTCCCTCCAAAATAGTATCCATCAAGCCTTCGGACTCTTTTTCCAAGCTTTTTATTTCTTCTACAATCTCTTTCACCGACGGCAATTTCTTAGGTTCATAGAAATATTTAGTAAAATTAATTTCATAACCGACCTGAATAGACGCTTCGTCTACCCAGGCATCTTCATGGTATGGGATGACTTCTTTTTCAATAAAGGCATTTATGCCGCCATCATGTGTCAAAGGAATTTGCTCCGTATCACGCAAGTCCGCATCGGGAACGAGATTTCCTTTTGAGTCTTTTGTTATCGCAGCTTTTTCATTTTTCTTGACAAAAAGGTCTAAAAGGCTTGTTTTATTCAAGTTATTGAGAGTTAAACCGCTTATTCCTTTTGCTTTTTCATTAAATTTTTCTTCAAATTCCGTATACGATAAATAGTCCTCCGCTGATTTTAAGGTGTCCATAATTTCTAAATAGGCTTTCATCTTATCAGTATCAGCGAGCTCTGTCTTTGAACCCTTAGTTGATTTTACACCTTTGTCCTTATATTCCTTCAAAGCTTTAGCGTCAAATTCACCGTCAAGAACACCCAAGCCTTTAAGGATAGCGTTGAATTCCGATAAGGTTTCGTCATCAACTCTCACAGCCTGTCTCAAAGGTCTTTCTACAGTCACTTGATAATAGCCGAATTCATCATTATCAAAGATTTTGGAATACTCATTTTCTTCAAAGTCCAAGTACAGGTTTAGGATTTTTTTCTGATCGTATTGGCTGAATTCACAATTCTTCTTACCCATATTTTTACGAAGAGAAGTCTTGATAGAAGATGCGTTTATTAATTGTATTTTCCCCTTACGCCTCTCTTCTTTTCTGTTGGAAAGAATCCAAATATATGTTGAAATTCCGGTATTATAAAACATATTCTCCGGCAATTCGATAATAGCTTCAATAAGGTCATTTTCTATCATATATTTTCTGGCATTATTAGCACCGTTTCCTACTCCGCCGGTAAATAGTGCCGAGCCATTATGAACTTCTACAATACGTGAACCCATTTCGGTATCTTTCATCTTAGAGATATTATTAAGCAAGAATAAGAGCTGTCCGTCCGATACATCCGGTATCATTCGAAAATCTCCGTCTCCTTTGTGCGTAGTCACAAAACGAGAGTCTATCACATTGTCCTTTAGATTTTTACTTTCTCCTGCACCGATTTTTTCAAGATCTATTTTCCAGTTCTTCCCGTAAGGTGGATTGGATAGCATAAAATCAAAAGTATGTCCTGCCAGAAAATCGCTTGAAATAGTCGAACCGAAATAAATGTTGTCAGAATCCTGACCTTGTCCCTTTACAAGCATGTCAGCTTTGGCAATGGCATAGGTTTCCGGGTTAACTTCCTGCCCATAAATATGTGTACTAATGGTTTTGCCTTTTTTCTCCGCCAAATCCTGCATTTTTTCTGCTGCAACAGTACACATGCCAAGTGTTCCGGCTGCACCGTCATAAAGAGTGTAAGGGGCATCTTTTATTTTATCTGCCACAGGAATAATGGCTATATCTGCCATAAGTTCAATAACGTCACGAGGCGTAAAGTGCTCTCCAGCTTCCTCGTTATTTTCCTCGTTAAACCTTCTTATCAGTTCTTCAAACAAAACGCCCATTGTGTGATTATCAAGACCGGGTTTAATCACTTCATCTTGACTGTTAAGAACAGGATAGGGGCTGAGGTTAATTTCAGTTGAAACAAATTTCTCGATAACTGAGCCTAATATACCCGCTTCAGTCATGGTGTCCAATTGATTATAAAACTTGAATTTATCAAGAATTTCACGGACATTCGGCGAAAAACCGTTTAGATAATCCTCAAAGTTTTTCTTTAGGTTTTGAGCAGAGGTTTCACTCTTTAAGTCCTTTAATGTGAATTTTGAAAGATTATAAAAGGGAAGATCAATAGCTAAAGCCATAGCAGCTTCTAAATTTTCTGCCTGATTTTTTATAAATGTCTCTTTTAAGTCCAAAATTTCTTTCTTTTTAGGCTCCAATATAGCATCAAAACGTCTGATAACTGTCATGGGGAGAATAATATCTCTATACTTTCCACGTACATACACATCTCTAAGGCAGTCATCAGCTATAGACCAAATAAAATTAACCAATTTATTATAGTCTGCTGTGCTTAATTTATAATTTTTCATCAGGTAGTCTCCCTCTTTCTGCGTCGATAATACAATTTTCAACAAGATTCAATTGATTTTGAGTGCTTATGAAATTGCTTACAAAATAAAACAATCTCACAGTTATTCATAAAAGTCCAAGTTTGTGAACTTTAATGTGAACTTTAACTTGTTATTAATTATATCACAGATGTGCTTTTAAATAAGATTAAAGTAACTTGTAAATAGTATGCCTATTCCGGTGTGGAGGAGCCAACAGTCCGGTAGAATGAGAACCACCTTCCTTTTTAATTATCTTATGTTCTTGGATCCAATCCATAACGCTTTTGCATTAATTCATTCTTGCTTTTATCTAGACTTTAAAATTAATCTTGTAAAAATCGTATGTGATTCTGTCCATAACTACATCTGCTAGAATACTATCATCACCAATTCTTTCATACCAACCTTCTTCTCTGAACTGCGAGCAGAAGATTATGGAACTTCTTTTGCAGCATTTGCGGATTAACTCAAAATCATGTTTTGCTTCTGAATTGTTAGGTTTCACAAGCAACCATTCGTCAATTATGAGTAACGTCGGTTTAAGATATTTGTTTAATGCCTTAGCGTAATAGCCTTCGCTTTTTTAGTAACTTCAATCTCCATTGGAAAATCAGGAAGTCTAACATATCACACAGTGAAAAACTGTTTACAAGCTTCCATGCAAAAGGGCAGACCATGTAGGTTTTTCCACTGCCTCTAGCTCTGGTGATAAAAATGTTTTGATATTGTGCAATGTTTCTCTCGCAAAAATTTATGCAATATAGTCGCAGAAGTCTTGATATTTGGTTATAATTCTTGACCCGCCTTTATATATATTTACGCCAATGTGATGCATGTGGAAGGAACAATAAAGCCAACGAAAGAGGTGCCTCTCAAACTCTGGACAGCTGGCTCAAAATGGTCCGGAATATTGACACCTAAATTCAGTTATCTTTCTTTTATAACTTAGTCATTAATACTTTACTCTGATTTATCGGACAGGGTGCACTATTTAATCGGTATATCCAATCTAGGAAAATATCTTTATATAGCACAGACTTTTAGATGAATAGTTATGAGAAAGAATTCAGGCTATACTCCCAAATCAAGTTAGACAACAAGATTTTATTTATCCTAAAGAAAAAGCAAATATCAATATGCATATCAACAATGTCCCTGCAGTCTCTTGCTCTTGAGAAATAAAGCTATTAAGCAAGAACTGTTTTTTCTACTGTTTTTTCTTTCTTGGTTTTTCTCTTTCTTAAAACTTATTTACCTCAACCCAATCTTCATCAACATCAAATTGCTGAAGAGCCCAAGATTTCTCAACCTTTTTTAGACTTACTTTTATAAATTTGTTTTTTTGATTGTAATAAGTAATATTTATTTCATCAAAATCACTAGGACACTCTGTTTTCTTTAAAACAAATAATAGGTCAAATGCTCTTATGCTTTCAGAAGGAATAATGAAGGAATATCTACCATTATCTCCATAATAAACGAGAACTGAATCTTTCTTAGTATTGTCCTTCTGATAATTAATTTGTTTCATTTTCTTGATTCTTCTCCCTTTTTTATAAAGAACAACACCAAAATCTCTGATGATAACGGGAGTTTTTTTCATATTTTGTATTTCTATCCAAATTGGTAGACGCATAACAATTTCACCATTCATATTATAAATTCCAGAAGGTCTTTTATCACTATTTTTTTCATATACAAGTTTTCTGTAAATAGTTACATCTCCTGTATTATCTAACCACCTATCAACTAATTTATGAAACACATATGCAAAACTCGAGATTAGAGCTCCAATACAAATTAAAAAAACCTGTTCATGCATATTAATACCTCACTCCATCAGAAAAAATTATTGAATTAATATTATGATTAGTTTTCTCAATTTTACTTTTATCCAATTTACTATCTGCAATAAATAACTCATCCAGTAAACCAAATTCTTTTTCTAAATATAACAACGACTCTAATACTTTTGTTTTTACACTAGAAAGTATGCTATCAGCAACATTATAGCCATATTTTAGTACTATACTTATGCACGATATTCCCATGTTTTTTTTAACAACCTCTGCATACTTTGTCAAATCATACTGCAATGTACCTCCTTTTAAATTCTCTAATTCTAATATGCTATTCGTTATAATGTTTAGCTTTCTTACTTCATCCGCATAATCGCCAAATGAGTTAATAACAAGTGGTTGATTCTTAACCAAAAATGAACCATTCATTCCAGAATATAGAATTGCAAAAGGCAGATTCTTCCTGTAATCCGGAATGTCCTCATCCGCTCCATATCCATTTAATTCATTTTTAGCCCATTCTTTTAACTCTTTGTTTTCTAATTCATCTACAATAACTAAAAGTTTTTGCAATGAAACTGTTATTGATTTGTCTCCATCTATTAAATCCTTAATAATTTGACTTCTAGCCATTATTATATCCACCTCCCATTTTATAACTCAGCCCTACAACTAAGTAATCCCCCGCTTAACAAACATTCTTCTTGGCATAACAACTAATACACTTAATAAACAAGCTTACAAAAATTTATGCATGTGTTTCTTATAAAATTTTATATGTAAGTTCATCTATAAGTTTCATTGATAATTCTCGTAATATCATCAATGTTTCTTTATTATAGCGGAATAATTCACGTGTTTTTGGGTGGTCAACTATAAAATTAAGAATTCTCTTATATCTATCTATAATCTTAACCTTCGATTCATGTGGTATATCAGACTCAATTATCCTTTCTAGCTCACTAGCTACATCATACAACCACGGAAAATCATCCCGATACAAACTTAAAATAACCATTAAATCATAACACATAATATTGTCAAAATCTTTCTCACTACGGAGCATATAAAAGATTTCTTCCGCAATTACAGATGACATCCTACACGAATAGTGCATTGCATCTACGTCAAGAACCCTATAACTCTTTGACATAACTTCCTCAACCATCTTCTGAAATTGCTCATTGTTTTTATAAATCCTAGCATCTACATTGCCTAATAAGCGCTGTGTATTACGCGACATTTCAAGAATTTCTTCAAGAACATCCGATTCTACCGTTTCTAAGTTATCTTCACTATTTTCTGTTGGTTCCAAATGTAAATCATTCAAACTTTTATCTAAAGTTGGATACCAAACCTCGAATGTTTTTGCGAGTTGCTGGTCAGAAAGACTATTTTCCGCAGCACGATTTAGTGTTCCAAGCAATCTCTTTAAATCTTCTTTGTTAAATGAAGTGGCTTGGAATTGGGAAATAGGCGAATTTTTTAAATCCGAGGGTTTTACATCAAATAGAAATGGTGCTACATAGGTATTATCCATAGTTTTTGATAGTGCGCCGGCTTCAAAATTTAACCATGGAGCTAATAAGTTTTCCTTTGTTACACAAATGATACCAAATGTAGATTCTTTTAATTCTCTTGCAATATCTGTGTTCCACCTTGCACCTTTGTCTATGTCTTCAGAGGAAACAAATGGTTCAATAGATTGAATAACCGATGGAAGCCAATCATGGAAAATTAACGCAACTTTTCTACTCCGAGTACCTGACCAACTAATAAAAACTTTCATTGAATAAACTCCTTTTTAAAAACTCTATCTTAATAAAAAAATATTCTCTTATTATATAGCATAATATGCAAAATTTTGTCAACCACGCCTATTTTCTGTGTAATCCCATACAACATACTCAATAGCAACCTTAGGCAATTGTTCCTTTGGCTTTATCTTTGTTATCCTATGATAATCCAATGTAATTCTGTTTATACTGTCTGATTTGAGTTTTTCATCAACAGCAAACAAATCTTCTATACTACCCCTCCCGAGAAGCTAATTCTTTATCAATTCGTCACGCAGTGCGTGACGAATTTGTCTTTATTTTAAAATCTCCCAATAACCATAACGCCTACCACCTTTACGCTCTATAATTCCTTTTTCTTTTAAGGTATCTAAGCCTCTTTGAATCGTTCGCCTCGCTACTGACAAATTCTCAGCCATTTCCGTCGTAGTAATAGCTTTATTTTTTCTTACTAAGTCTAATATCATTTCCTCAATTGTGACATCCTTTGTGACATTTGGCTCATTGGATGTCACAATGGCCCTTTGGAGAGCCTTAAACTTAACCATTATATCTCCACCATGAACGATATATTCCGGCTCTTCCGCACCATGTGCCACGCATGCTTCACGGATTTTCTGAATTCCGCGACCCCAGTTTTCAATATAGCCGGCTCTGTAAAATACACGAGCAATATCAGGATTATATGGCTTTGATACATGTGAACCTAAAAGAGTTTCTGCCGTCCAGCCAAAAGGAAGCATACTGCAATTACTCACATACATCACATCATCTTCTATCCTGATTTGCACAGGAACATTCTCGGCCCAATTACAATGGATTATGGCGTTGAAGACGGCCTCCCTTACTGCCTCACGTGCAAAGGGATAGGTCTCCACCCTGGTATCTTTATAGTAAGAAATTGCGGCCTTTAAATACTTCAAATAAATCAAGTCAATTACACGGTCTGCCATAATAATGAGAGAGCCGTGTACCTCATCCTGATATAAAATCTCACTTCCTTCAAATTTACCGATCTTAACATAACAGCCGCCGCTGACTCTCTCCGGCTGACGATAAAAACATAAGGCTGCAGCACGTTTAAGTTTTCCGTCAACAATCAAATCCAGCTTCTCCAAAAGTTCAGCGTTGGAAATATCCAAATCTTCTTTTGTCATGCGGCCGCTGCGAAGCGCTTCTCGCCTGAAAATATCAAAACTTTCCTTATCTAAATCTTCTATGCCTACATTGGTAATTGTTGCAGCATCCCACTTACGTCCTGTCTTTTCCATCAGAAAACTTGTAAGTGCATTACCACGCAATAACTGTTTTGTGCTACCACTGCGATAATAATATAAACCATCGTAATTTACCGGAAACGCCCACGGACTCACGACGATTTCAATATATTCATGTTCTCCCTCTGTAAGTAAATTGACATCAGCCACAATACCTAACTTACTCTGTATTTTATTTGGTAAATCGTCAAGTAAGCGTTTAGCATTTTTGACGCCGGTAATGCTTCCATCATCACGTGTTCCGATATATATTTTCCCGCCCTGAGCATTAGCAAAGCCACAGATCCATTTCAAATATTCATCTCTCCATGACTCTTTCCACTCAATGTTTTGGCTCTCTTTCATTTCTTTGAACTCCGCTTTATATATCTCGGTTTTACTTTCTTATTATATCATATAAGACATAAAATCTTATGCTACATACTACAAACCTATATAAAAAATGAATAATGAATAATGAATAATAAATAATAAAAGGTCAAAGCAATTATAAATCTAAGTCACCTGATACTACTCACACCCAATTGTATCTGGAGGTTTAAGAAATCCTTAATCCACTATTCTTATAATACCATACATCCAACTTATTTTATTTCATTTCACTTTACTTTAATTTTGTACTTTCTCTACATTATCCCTCTATATAAGTCATAAATATTCGTTCCAATATTTGTAAATCACCTGTTATATATTCTCCCTACATCTGTTATCATATATATGTGTACATTTCCTTTATTGTTATATTTACGTGTTTCTTAGAAAGCGGTTAGCAAGCATTAAAGGATGCACAAAAGGAGATCTTCATGATTACGCAAAAAGAATACAATA
>ERZ795030.3784-NODE-3784-length-15642-cov-5.790274_pt1 | contig 15642 bp, 11 predicted proteins | sample MGYA00375122_ERZ795030 | MGnify/ENA primary metagenome ERZ795030 (study PRJEB30165, sample SAMN05720146) | activated sludge metagenome | isolation source: anaerobic digester from wastewater treatment plant | place: Japan | collected 2015-04-20 ...
ACGGAGGCTCCTCCGACTCGACCGCACGCCGCTTCGCCGTCCAATGCAACCGCGCGCCCACCGCATACGCCAAGTTCGCGACCGACGCCCACGCAACGCGATTGCCCAACACCCCCGCCCACCGCGGCAACACGAATTCCGGATCCGCGACGACATAACAGTCAAACGCCCCGCGACTCTCCACATCTTCCACCGCCGCAAAAGCCTCCGCATACGGACCAAAAACCACGAGAAGCGCCTCGGGCCTTTCCTCCCGCAAACGCCGCGCCACCCGAACGGCAACCGCCGCATCTTCCGCCGCCGTCAACGAAAACCCCACAAAATGCAGGCCCCGCTGCCCTGCCAAGGTCTCGGCAAGCTCTGCACAAAGTTTCTCGCAACGCGAAGCAAACGCCCGGTCCAACGAACCGCGCTGCACCACCGTCTGCAGCACCGCCCCCGCCGACGGCATCCCCCCCTCCATCATCGGATCGGCGATCCGCTCCAAAACGCCGCGGTAACGCGCCGGAAAAAGCCGCTCCATCGTGTCCAGCGTCCCCAAATCCCAAACCTGCGTGTCATGCCCCTCTTCCAAAAGCGCGCCCGCCGCGCTCGCCGCATGGATATCCGGCAGCAAAGCATTGAAGGAAAAAGGGTTGCCTGGGAAACGCACCAAGACACTGCACGTTTTCATGAGCGCTCCTCACTGTATGACATCCAACCGCACGCCATGCCGGCATTTGCCGACCTTTCGACGACACAAGATATAGAAATCCAGGCCGCAACGCCGCCCGAAAAACACAATATATCGTGGAGATAATATCACGACACCCATATATGTGGCAAGAGAAAAAATTTCGTAGCGCTCCTATCGAGCGCCATGTGGCAGGAAAACCGTTTTCGAAGACTGCCGAAAAAGCGATGCAGGGCCGACAAGAGAGCCAATCGCCGGAAAATTCGCCGGATGTTCAAGACGCACGCCGTCTGCCGCCGCGGACAAGCTTCCGGATCGCCTCGTCCGGCTCAAGCGCGTCCCGATCGAAGGCGCCGCCAAGCCGCTGGGGCCATGTTCCCGCCCAGGGCCATCGGGATGGCTACGCTTCTCACCACGTATCCAGCCAGCGGATTCCGCCAGCCCCGCAATCACAAACGACGGCGGGATGGCTGTAGTCGGATGTCAACACGTGTTTGCGCTTGAGGAGAAAATGAAGACGGAGAGCCGTGTAAGGATGGCCGCTGAACGCCGATCGGGTGCATGTATCCACTTGTGCCAGACCCTCGCCATCGGGAATGCGCTGGATGGCTTCTGCAAATACGCGGTAGTCCTTTGTGCCGAGATAGACCTTCCTTTCCAAGTCGAACAGGTAGAAGCCTTTGCACCATTCCGATGACCACAGGCGCCACACGACAAGCATGACGTATCGCGGCAGCGGATCGGCATACAACGTCGCGTACCCTTCGCCCGAGAAGCCGGGACTGGACTTTGCCCGCTCAACGAGTTCCTTGTCGGACACGACGCCGATAGGGACATCGTCGGGCAAACGATGCTCGCCGCCGGCAAGCAGAAACGCAACGGCCACGTGCCCAAACGCGTTCAAAGGCGCAGGCCGCCACTCCGCCGCGCGGCGCGCCGCATCCCCGGCTTCGACGTTGTCCCAGGCGACAACCGCGGCGATCAAGAACGCCGCGCCTCCAACAACCATTGCTTGCAGACGCAGACGACGCTTCATGGCTTTCCTTTCCTCCCACGACGCACGCCGCAAACAACGGCGCCGCACCCCCCCTGCGATGAGAGCGGTTGCCTCAAAGCGCCACCGCCTTCAGAGCGTCATACAACTCCCGCATGGCCGCGTACCGCTCATCCGGTTTTTTGGCGATGCAGCGCATGACGATCCCATCGAGAACGGCGGGGACATCTTGGCTCACCTGGCTCGGCGGCGGCGGCATTTCCTGCAGCTGACGTTCGAGAACATTGTCCCCCCGGAACACGGTTTGCCCCGTCAAACACTCGTACATCACAAGCCCCAGCGAATAAACATCGCTGCGAGGATCGGCTTCCTTTCCGAGCACCTGCTCGGGAGACATGTAACTCGGCGTGCCCATGAGCATGCCGGTGCGGGTCAAGCGCGAATCCTCGGCCTTGGCAAGACCAAAATCGGTGAGTTTGACAAGACCCCCCTTGGCGACAAGGATGTTGTCGGGCTTGATGTCGCGATGCACGATGCCGGCCTCGTGCAGCGCCGACAGCGCGAGACAGGATTGACTGACGACGCTGATGGTTTCGCGCGGCGAGAGTTTTCCCTTGGCCTGGCAATATTTGTACAGACTCGGCCCCTCCACGTACTCCATCGCGATATACGATTTGCCGACGCTCGCGCTGATGTCGTAGATGCCGATGATGTTGGGATGCGTGATGCGGGCGGCGGTGCGGGCCTCGCGGATAAAGCGTTCGCGGAATTCCGGCGCGTTGTCAATGAGCGAACCCAGAAATTTCAACGCGACGGGCCGATCAATCTGCGTGTCGCGCGCGAGAAACACGACCCCCATGCCGCCGCGTCCAAGTTCGCGCTCGAGCCGATAGCGGCCGCCCAACGACGACTCGACGGTTTCCATCACCTTGGTGGCGTCATCGCCGGGGGCATGCGCGCGGCCGGCGGCAAGCTCCATCGGGGCGGCCGGAATGGAACCGGAGGCCTGCATCGAAATCCGCGACGAAATGTTGGAAATGCGCTCGGCCACGTCGCGGAATCCCACATCGACGGTGCGTATCTTGTACAGAATGTCGCGCGACTCGCCGAGCTTGCCCAATTGTTCATAGGCCATGCCGAGCATGTAAAACTGCTCCTTGTTGGCCGTATCGACTTTCTTGCCCATCAGATGGTTTTCGAGCGCCGCGGCGCAATGGGCGAAATCATGCAACTCATAGAAACACCGGCCCAGCAACGGGCGCGACGCATCGAAATCGGGGTCCCTCTCCGACACCTTCTGCAACGTCCGGATGGCCTCGGCGAATCGCGCCGCATGCGCATAGGCAAGGCCCGCACGGTAAAACGCGTTCGCCTTTTCATAACACTCGGCGGCGCGCACCGGATCCGCCGCCCGCGCATAGCAATCCGCCGCATGCAGATAATCCCCCGCCTGCGTATACGCAAACGCCGCCTCGCGCCATTGGCCCGACGTTTCGTAAAACCGCGCCGTGATCTGCGAAGCTTCCTTCATTTTTCCAGCGGCCTTCATGCATTCGGCCGCCTCGCGCAGCTTGCCCGCAAGCAGGTACACTTCGCCCGCGCGCACCATGTTTCCCGAGGTTTTGTACAATTGCGCGGCGAGATCGTAGCGTTTGGATTGTTCAAAACGCGCGGCGACATGCGCCTGCAGCGCGACGCGCTGCTCGTCGGCGATCTTGGACTGGGCCTTGGGGTCTTGCAGCAACGCAAAACAGTCGTCCGCGGCATGCGCCTGCACCTCGATAGGATCGCGCGGCGCCTCAAAATATTCCGCGAACCGCGCCACGGCAAGAGCCGTCTTGCCCGCCTTGGCGTACGCCGCCGCGGCAAACGCCATGCTTCCCATTTTTTCGAACGCCAACGCCGCCTTGTCAAAACGCTTTATCTCGGAAAAGAAGCGGGCCGCCGTCGCGAAATCGCCCTGTTTCATCAAAAGCTTGGCCGCCTTCATGGTTTCGCCGGCCTGCGCAAGCGACATCGCCGCGCGTTTGAGGTCCTTGGCCTTTTTGAACCATTTCGCCGCTTCCTTGTGCTTCCCGACCGCGGCATACGCCTCGCCGATGTGGGCATAGTCCTTCACGCGCTTGAGCGCGGCGACAGTGCCCTCCAGATTGCGCGACGCCTCGATCGACAACGCGAACTTCTTGTCCTTGGTTTGATTGATCTCGCCAACGCGCGCATCTTCGAGCAGGGAATCGGATTCGAACAGCCGCTTGATGCGTTTCCAGGTGTCGGAGACAAGCAAATACAAAAGAAACAACGCGAGAAGAAGCAACGCAACCTTGGCCAACGGGAATAGCAGCGGCGACGGCCCCAAGCCAAGCATCGAGAACGCATAGTTCACCGGGGCGTCCAACCATCCCCACACCAGCCACCACCAGCCCATCACGCGCATCACGCTCCCCCCCATTCGTTATGGTTGTCCGCATGCGAGCCGCGCGGGCAGTGCCGCCGATCCTGCTCGCGACGCAGCCCGGCGCCTCTACGCACCCGTCTTCCGGGCTGCACGCTCGCGCAACGCGCACCGGGCGTCGCGGCTGGCGATGCGTTCCGGATGGTCCGCAGGCAACGCCTTCTCCTGAATGGAAACGGCTTTGTCGTACAAACAGAGCGCTTCGTCGTCGCGACCCTGCTCCGCGCAAAGCTTGGCCAGGTTCGCCAAAGTCGCGGCCATGTGCGGATGGGTGCGGCGATCCGCGCGTTCGTGCACGCCGACGGCCCGGCGCAGCAACGCCTCCGCCTCCACCGTTTTCCCTTCATGCCCATACAGCGACGCAAGGCCGTTCAGGCTGCGGCATACGTACAGGCTGGTCTGATCCGTCGCAAGGATGAGCAACGCATGCCGGTATTCGCGCGCGACCTTGTCGTACTGGCCGCTGGCAAGATACAGATCGCCTAGATTCACGATCGTTTTGGGGATCTCGCGCTGGTGCGGGCCCAGAACATTCTTCTTCATGGCCAGCGCGGCGGCAAGAGACTTCTCGGCCTCATCATAGCGGCCCTGCGCCGTGTACGCCTGACCAAGCGCGTCAAGCGTCCACGCCAGCCGGAAATTTTCCTGCGGCAAAGTAATCGCCGCTTCGCGCTTCGCGGCCAGCAGCAATGTCTCGGCCTGCGCATACCGCGCGGCGTCGAGGGCGTCCACGCCCTCGTAGTAATACTTCATCCACAAGGTCAATTCCGCATGCGCCGACGCCGCACAAACGCCGATCGCCGCAAGCGCCGACAGGAACACAACCGTGAACGGTGTACGCATGGCCCATCCCCTCCAGGTTCGCCGAACACACGCACGGAGCCCCTCTCGCCTGGCCTCGCCGCACCGTCCGGTCATTTCTTCCAAAAACCGCCCATCGCGAGCCAAACCCTTCCGCCACAGAATAGTCCGCCCGCAAAAGACTGTCAACACGGCGGCGGCGCCTCCCCCGCGCCTGATTGCGCGCGGACAACGGCATGAGGTATAACAACCCAATAGGTCCAGCGCGAACGCTGGGCCGTGTTTCCCAAAACGCCCGTGCTTGTGTGCCGCTTCACCCAAAAGGAAATCGACGCCGTGACGCCACGCGAACGTTTTGTCAAAGCATTGACCTTCGACCGGCCCGACCGCGCCCCGCGCGACTTGTGGGCCCTGGCAGGAATCGGAATGTTCCGGCAAGCGGAATTCGACCAATTGCTGCAACGTTATCCGCTCGACTTGACCAACGTCGGCTCGCCATTCCCCAAGTCGCCGCGCGTTCAAGGCGCGCCCTCCACAAAGGGAATCTACATCGACGAATGGGGCACGGAATGGGTCTCCGCCGAAGACGGCGTCATCGGCGAAGTGAAAAACCCGATCCTGGCGGATTGGGACAAGCTGGCCGATTGGCAGCCGCCGCACGAATTGATCGATGGCGCGGATTGGGACGCCTTCAACCGCAAATGCGAAGCGACCGACGTCTTTCGCATGGCGGGCGGCGAGGTCCGGCCGTTCGAGCGCATGCAGTTTCTGCGCGGCACGGAAAACATTCTGCTGGACGTCGCGTTTCAGTCGCCGGAATTTTTCGAGCTGCGCGACCGCATCCACGCGTGGAACGTGCGCTATTTCGAGGGACTTGCAAAATCGAAGGTCGACGCCTTCTTCATGATGGACGACTGGGGGTCGCAGACAAGCCTGCTGATCTCGCCGGATATGTGGCGCGAACTGTTCAAGCCGCTCTACAAAGAGTACTGCGACATCGCGCATGCCAACGGCAAGTTCTTCATGATGCACTCCGACGGCTACACGGAATCGATCATTCCCGATCTGATCGAGATCGGCGTGAACGCCCTGAACACGCAGATATTCTGCATGAACATCGAAGACCTCGCGAAACAGTTCCAGGGGAAAATCACGTTCTACGGCGAGATCGACCGCCAAAACATCCTGCCGTTCGGCACGCCCGACGACGTGCGCGCCGCGGTCCGCCGTGTCCGCGCCGCACTCGACGACGGCACGGGCGGCTGCATCGCCCAGTGCGAATGGGGCAACACCGATCCCCGCGAAAATATCGAAGCGGTGTTCGAGACGTGGATGGAATAAAATAAGCAAGCGGGGGAAACCTCTTTGGAAAAGAGGTTTCCCCCGCACCCCCTTCCAGAAACTTTTGCGTGCTGCGCATACCTACACGCGAAGCGCCAACAAGCGTTCTTGGGAAGGGGCGTGGGGGAACCCTTCTTTCAAGAAGGCTTTCCCCAAATTCCCCAACCTCCCCAAGAGGACCAAAACATGGTCGTGATGGAGAAATGTCGGCGGCGGCTTGGGCCGGGCGTCGAGTTTTATTGTGAAGCGTTTCGCGCGCCGAGCGGGGCGCAGATTGCCTTGTGGGGCCCGAGCGGCTGCGGCAAGTCGACGATGCTGAATCTGATCAGCGGACTGTTGCGCCCCGACTCCGGCGTGGTCCGGGTCGACGATGTCGAGACGCAAACCTTGTCCGAGGGCCAACTCGACCGGTTCCGCGGCGAACGCGTCGGCCACATCTTCCAGACCTTCAACCTTCTCGCGCCCTTCACCGCATTGCAGAACGTGCTGCTCGGCATGCGCTTCAGCGACACCGTGCCACAATCCGAATGGAAGAAACGCGCGACGCACCTGCTCGAACGCGTCGGCCTCGGCCACCGCGTGCACAGCAAACCCAACACGATGAGCGTCGGCGAACGGCAACGCGTCGCCATCGCCCGCGCACTGGCCAATAAACAAAAACTGGTCGTCGCCGACGAACCGACCGGCAGCCTCGATCCCAAAAGCGCAAAGGCCGTCATGGACCTGCTCCTCGAACTCTGCTCGGAGGAAGACGTGACGCTGCTGCTCGTGACGCATGACATGGGCATCGCCGAACGCTTGCCGGAACGTTTCGACTGCACGCACCTCGCGCGCGAGGTGACGTCATGAGTCTCTGGCACATCGCGTGGAGTTACCTCTGGAACCGCAAGCTGACGACCGTGCTGACGATTCTGTCGGTCGCGTTGGCGGCGGGGATGATCTCCGCCGTGCTGACATTACGCGAAGAAACGAAGAAACGTTTCGAGGAAGAGAGCCAGGCATTCGATCTCGTCGTCGGCGCGAAGGGCAGTCCGCTCCAACTCGTATTGAGCAGCGTGTATTTCATGGACACGCCGACCGGCGCAATCCTCTACTCCGATTACGAGAAACTGAAAGCCCTGCCGGACGTAACGGCGGCCTTTCCCATCGGCTTGGGCGACACGGTGAAGGGGTTTCGCATCGTCGGCACGGACAAGGGGCTCTTGAGCCACCGTTGGACCAACGCCATCGGACAGGAGAAAGCTCCATTCCGGATGGCCGAGGGGCGCGTGTTCGAAAAACCCATGGAAGCCGTGCTGGGAAGCGTCGTCGCGCGGAAAACGGGCCTCAAGGTCGGCGACTCGTTTACCGGCACGCATGGATTCACCGAAGGCGTCGCAGGATCGGGACACGATCACAGCAACCAGCCCTATACGGTCGTGGGCCTGCTCGCGCCGTCAGGCACGCCGATGGACCGCGCCGCGTTCTGCGATCTGCGATCCGTGTGGGAAGTGCACGGCCACCATGAACACGGCGACCGCCATGACGACGAAGCAGAGGAAGGGCACGATCATGCCGCCGAAGCAACCGCCGGGAACGAACGCACCGAGGAAGACCACCTTGACGACGCTGCCGAAGAACCCGCCGACAGCACGGCGCGCGGCGATCAAGTGACGGCGATCCTGGTGCAGCTAAACAGTCCCGCGGCCCGCTTCCCCATGCGTCCGTACATCAACAAACACTTCAACGCGATGGCCGCCGTGCCGACCGACGAGATTCAAACACTCTACAACCAGCTCCTGGGCGCCGCCAAGACCGTGTTGTTGACCATCGGCTATCTCGTAGTGGCCATCTCCGCGCTGTCGATCTTGATTGGCCTGTACCTGTCGATCCTGCAACGCCGCCGCGACCTCGCCATCATGCGCGCGCTCGGCGCATCGGCGTATGAGATCGTCGGCGCGGTGCTCATCGAAGCCTTCTGGGTCACCCTGCTTGGAATCGGTTCTGGCTGGATACTGGGGCGCGGCCTCACCTTCGCGCTTGGGCAATACATGACCGAACGCTTCGGCATGACCATCAACGCGTTCTCCTATAACGCCGAAGAAATCGGCGCCTTCGCAACCATCGCGCTCGTCGGCCTCATCGCGGGCATTGTCCCCGCGTGGCAGGCCTACCGCACCGACATCGCCCGCGACCTCGCGGAAAATTGAGCCGCTGTTTGGTTGACACGCCTCGGATCAGATTGATACAATGCCTCTGCACTGCCGGATGGCCAAATTGGTAAGGCACCTGGCTCTGGACCAGGGGATTCTAGGTTCGAGTCCTAGTCCGGCAACCAGCTATTCAGACGCGGCAACGCCGCGTGGTTTTTTTGTGCGGCCCGTTCATCTAGGGGTCTAGGATGAAGGATTCTCAGTCCTTTCACAGGGGTTCGAATCCCCTACGGGCTGCCATTGTTACCGACCCAACCGCCTCGGCTCGCTATTTCGCCTGTGCAGCGGCAGGTCTCTGTGCGAGCGCGTCTGGGGCAACACTCCACGTTGTTGCGCTCTTGATGGATCGGAAAAAGGCGACTTTGCGGCGTGTTTGGAACATGCGGAACACGGCGTCTTTGTGAAAAGGCGCGCGTGAATCAGGCGGCGGGCGAGGCGGATTTCACCCCGGAAAGAGACGCATGGAGTTCCGCAAAGGCGGCCTCCGCGCATACGGGACAGTACCCGTGGCTGATATGACAACACGCACTCAACGGGGATGTGATGTCAACCCAGCGCTTTCCTTTTCGTATTTTCTTGCAAACGCAGCATTGAACGAGCATCTTGCGCACCTCGCCTTTCCTAGGTTGTGTGCCTCGTATGACGCTCATATGCAGACCTCGTGCCAGCGCGCCCGCTGCAGGGCGCGCTTGACTAAACAGATTGTAAACATTACAGTTATGCCCAGGAAACGTGAAACTTTCCAGGGGCAGTCTCTGCCGCCTTGCCGATGCAAGCGGAAGAATTTGCCTCGCACATTAATTATTGACTGGACGGCTCGAGTTGTCAAGTGTTTCTGCGCGAGATGACGCTGCGATCAACCCGTTTTCACCGGGGCATAATGCAAAAGCGGGGCGTTTATGATTGAAGTCGAAGGACTTACAAAATACTACGGAGCCAGCCCAGCAATCCGCAACCTTTCCTTTCGCATCGAAAAAGGAGAAATCGTTGGATTTCTTGGCCCCAATGCCGCCGGAAAAACCACGACCATGCGCATCCTGACGGGTTTTTTCCCGGCCACAAGCGGCACGGCGCAGGTGGCGGGCTTCGACGTAGCCGAGGCGCCCATCGAGGTGAAACGCCGGGTCGGCTATCTCCCCGAAAGCGTGCCCCTGTATACGGAGATGCTCGTAAGTCGATTTCTATCGTACGTGGCCGAAATCAAAGGCGTTTCCCGCGCAAACCGAAAACGGGAAGTGGGCCGCGTGTTGGAGAGGTGCGGCCTCGACACCGTGCGCGATCGCATTATCGGACATCTGTCGAAGGGATATCGGCAACGCGTCGGCCTGGCCCAGGCATTGATAGGCGATCCGCCCGTGCTCATTCTCGACGAACCCACGGTGGGGCTCGATCCAAAACAAATCATCGAGATCCGCCAAACCATCAAGGACCTCGCCAACGATCACACCGTTCTGCTCAGCACCCACATCCTGCCCGAGGTGGCCATGGTGTGCCGACGCGTCCTCATCATCCACCGGGGACGGATCGTTGCCGAAGACAGCATGGATCGCCTAACCGGCGCATCCGACACGATCGAGATTGAGGCGGAAGGCCCCGTCGAGACGGTTTTGACGGCGATCCGGTCCGTGACGGGATCGCTCCAGGTCGAATGCACGGGCCAAGGACAATATAAGACGCATGGCGCCGCAGACGCCGCGACGCGCCGCCAGTTGTCGGAGGCGCTCGTTTCGGCGGGATGCGGCATCTCTTTGTTGCGCCCGGTCGGCCGCACTTTGGAAGACGTCTTCGTCGAAGCCACTTCGGGCCAGGAGGACGCCGCGTGAAGAATGCATGGCCGGTGTTCCGACGCGAATTCACGAGTTACTTTGTGACGCCAATGGGGTATGTCGTCGTTGGCGTGTTCGCCGCGATCATGGGCATGGGTTTTACGCTGCAATTCGTGATGTACTCCTGGCAATCCCAAGCCCCAAGCGCGTATGGACTGACCGCCGTGCCCGATTTCGAGGAACAGATGTTGGCCCCCTTCATGATTTTCTGCGGGTTTCTCATCATGTTTCTCGGGCCGCTCGTGACGGGCCGCCTGCTCGCCGAAGAACGCCACCACGGCACCATGGAACTGCTCTTGACGCATCCCCTGCGCGACGGCGAGATCATTTTCGGCAAATACCTCGCGGCGCTGGGAATGCTCGCGGTCATGATGTCCCTGCTTGCCGTCCCGTCGCTCATGCTCATCCATTTCACGGACGTCGAGCCCGCCGTGTTGGGCATGGGCGCACTCGCCGTATTTCTGATGGGCGCAGCGTTCTTGAGTTGGGGCTTGTTCATCTCGGCCATGGCGAACAATCAGGTGACGGCGGGCGTATTGACGTTCGGCCTATGGTTCGTCTTCTTCATCCTGGGCAAAATTGGCGACGGCATGCCCGAAAAGATCGCGACGCCTTCGGCATGGCCAACGGCAGTGGCGCACAGCGTCCTGTTTCTGTACGGCATCCTGCGCGGGCTCGTGCGCGAATTGCCCCTGGACGCGCACGCCGCCCACATGGCCCAGGGCGTCGTCGAACCACGCGACATCGCCTATTACCTCCTGTTCACGGCCTTCTTCCTGTTCCTGACGTTCCGCGCGTTCGAATCGCGCCGGTGGAGGGGGTGACATGTCCCGAATCCGCGCCATCGCAGGAATTGCCGCGCTGATCGCCACCGCCGCCGGCCTCAATCTCCTCGTGCTCACGGACGACCCCTTCGGTCCCGCCGTGTACGCGCCGTTGGCGCTTGCCGTCGCGCTGGGACTCGTCTGGCTGGCGTTGACAACCCTCGAACTGGCGCGCGGCCTTCGACGCGGGCGATCCCTTCACGGGATTGGCGCGGCAGCGGCAACGCTGGCGTTCCTAGGCATCTGCATCGTGCTCTACGCCTTCAGCGCACAATGGCGCGTCTCCTGGGACCTGACCGCGGAAGGCCGCCGCTCCCTGTCCGACCAAACCATCCAGATTCTCAGCATGTTGGACAAGGACGTTGCGACGTATTGTTTCTTCACGACTTCGGACGACCCCCAACTCGCCATCACGCGCGAAAAAACACGGCGCTTCCTGGAACACTGCCAACGCTTCAGCCGCCACGTGACATTCGAATTCATCGATCCACAGGTCGACCAGTCCAAACTCGATTCGTTCGACATCCAACGCGTGCCCAAACAGGGGGCCATCGCCGTGCAATGCGGATCGCGCAAACGCCTGATCCCCCTCTCCGAACGGACCGCGCGTCTCGAAGAGCGCGATTTCATCAATGCCCTGGTGAACGTCGTGCGCACCACCGATCCCAAAATCTACTTCCTGACCGGCCATGGAGAACGGAACGCCCTCGACACCGCCACCCCCGAGGCGACAGGCCTTTTCCGGGCGCTCCTCGCGCGCGAATCCTACGCCACGGACACGCTCAACATTCCGGAAACCGACGCCAGAATCCCCAGCGACGCATCGGCGATTGTTATCAACAACCCCACGAGCGACCTCCTGCCGCACGAGATCCAGGCCCTCGACGCCTACGTCGCCTCCGGAGGACGGCTGCTCACGCTGCTGGACGCCTGGTGGAAGGTGGCGGGAGACAGCGCAAGCGGAGAACAGCTGCGCCCTTGGCTGCGGCAGCGGTTCGGAATCGTGTTTGGCGACGACATCGTATGTTCGAAAGAAGCCGGAGCCACGGTCGAGTTGTACCCAGACTTCGGAGCCCTCAACTTCGATCAGGAAGACCTGACCCAGCGCGGCTCGTACGACGACGCCCATCCCATTACGCGCGGCTTCGACAAGCGAATGGCCTTGAAAGCGGCGCGAAGCGCAACCTTGTCCTCGCCCATGCCTCCCAAGACGGCTGGCACGGTTTTGTTGCGCTCCCTGCCACAATGCTGGGCCGAAACCAATCTGCTTCGGCTGCAACAGGAGAAAGCCGCGGAGAAAGACCCCGGCGAACTCGCGGGCCCCGTAAGCGTCGCCGTCGCCGTCGCCATGAAAACCGACGCGCCGCTAGGCGATACGGGCAACACGCGCGACGCACGCGTCGTCGCCATCGGCAACTCCTTCCTATCGACAAATGAGCAAATCAAATTCGTGGGCCACCTCAACTTCCTGCTAAACACGGTCGCGTGGCTGACGGAAAACGAGGAACTCATCGCGATCCGCCCGATCGGCAAGGAAGACCCGCCGCTGCTGCTTTCGCGCGGCGAACAGCGCGCCGTCGCGTGGATATCCATCCTGGGCGTCCTGCAGGCCATTGTCGCGGCCGGACTCCTCGCCCATTTCCTCCGGAGAAAACGCCAATGAAATTGCGCGGCACAATCCTGCTGATCGGCGTGTTTGCCGCCTTGACCGCTGCATATTTCTACATGCTGCACGCCCGGAAGGCATCGCGCCAGACAGCCGCCGAAGCGAAAAAAATGTTTGTCGCCCTCGCGCCCGAAGATGTCGTCGCGCTCCGCATCGAACAAATCGATCAGCGCCCCGTCGTCGGCGTTCGCGGCGAAGACAACCAATGGACCATCACCGATCCCGACGCCTCGATCGCCGCAAGCCAACCCGTTTGGGACTACGCCGCCGCGGGAATCGCGAGCCTGGTGAACGAGCGCACCATCGAGGAACGGCCCGCAGACCTCAAGCCCTACGAATTGGACGAACCGCGCCTCGCCGTTGAGGCGCAGACAAGACCGGGCCAAAAAATCCGGCTGATTTTCGGAAAAATGGAGCCGACCCAGCAATGCCGGTATGCGCAACTGGACGGCGGCCCGGTGTTTCTGGCGAAAGAAGACGCCTTCTTCCTGCTGAACCGATCGCTGCTGGAATTGCGCCAACGGTATATATTCACGTTCGACGAAACAGGACTGATGCGCGTCGAATTCGTGCGCGTGCGCCGCGTAACGCCCGCCGCGCCCGAGGAAACACGCGATCCCGCCGCCGCCTCGACTTCCATCGAAACCGAAGAATCCATCCCCGTCGTATTGGAGCGATCCCCCAAGAACGCGTGGAGACTCGTCAAACCCGTGGACGCCCCCGCCGACCAGGAAGCGGTCAACGAGTTCGTGCGCCAGCTCCAATTCGCGACCGCCCTGCGCTACATCGAAACGCCGGAAAATCTCGCAGACTATGGGCTCGACCCCCCCCTGGCGCGAATATCCGTATGGACCGACCTGGACGGCCCGCCGCAAACGGTCTTTGTCGGATCGGTCGAGCACGAACAAAAGGGAGGCGGGTTGTTCATGCGCCGTTCGGATTCGACCGCCGTGTTCACGGTCGATCGCATGATACTCGACAAAATGCCCAAAAGCCCCGAAGCTTTCCGCGAAAAGCGCCTGCTTACGAAAAGCACCCGTTCGCTCTCGCGCATCCGATACCAAGACAACAACGGAACCTTCACCCTCGCCAAGGACCCCGTCAAAGGATGGCGGATGATCGAGCCCCCCGCCGACGACACGGACCAATTCGCCGTGTCGCAGTACATCGCGTTTTTGACAACCCTCGACGTCATGGGATTTCCCGGCGACCCGCAGCCCGCGTTCGGACTCGACCCGCCCACTTCCCAGTTCACTTTCGCATTTGACGATGGATCCGAGTCCTCCATCAAACTCGGCGCCGCCACCGCCGACGGCTTGGCATATTACGCAACGCAGGACACCGGCCAGGTCGTGACCCTCTCCTCCGCGACAGGAAAAATACTGGTGCGCACGCCTTTCGATTTCCGGGGCAAAACCCTCCTCGCGTCCGACCCGGAGATGGCGCGAAGCCTTGCGTTGACTCTCGATGGCGAGGAATATGCCTTCGAACGGGCAGCGGGAGGCTGGCGCGTCCGCGCGCCCGCCAACAAGGTCTGGGACAGCCCCAGCGACATGCAGGCCCTGCTCGAAGCCATCGCCACGGTCAAGGCCGAACGCCAGGAAACCGAAACGACTCCCGATGACCTCTCCCCCTATGGCCTCGACACGCCCACCCTTGCGCTACGCGTCGTCAGCCTTTCAAAAGATGGAAAACAAAGCGTTTCGATCGGACCAATCGCCATCGGCGCGCCCGCGCCTGACGACCCCCGCGCCCGCTTTGCCACGGCAAAGGGCACGCCGGGCGTCTACCGCGTCTCTCAAGACTTCCTCGACAACATCCGCGAAGCCCTGAAGGGATTGCGCACGCGATAGGGCAACCCCTCCCCTTTCCAAGGGCGTTTGCGTGTTTGGCGAACTCAAAACCCTTCCACGCGAACGCCCAACGGCGGCGGCGCCGTCGGGGGGTCGCGCGTGTCGAGGAAATGCGCGAGGACAGCGCAGCGGTCCGCATCGATGAGATGGTCGTTGCCTTTCTCGTAGACGATTTGGCCGTTGGCGTTGGTCGAGTAGGTGTGCGCGGCGTATTGCTGTTCGCGCTCGGCCAGGCGCGGAAACACCAGGGCGCGGTCCGCCATGCCACGTTGCAGCAGTTCGGTCATGAACGCCTTGGTCGGGCGGCGATGCGGCGTTCCGTCGGGGAATGGCTCCAACTCGACGCTCCCGCCGAACTCGAACGCCCGCACCTTCTCGCACCATTCCGGGCCAAGCGCCATGAGATTGTGCGCAACGGCGCGACCACTGTTGCCGCAATCGATGCCCACCACGCGGAAATCGTACGCGCGGTCGAGTTCCTGGATGATTGCCTGTTGCCGCGCATAATTGACCCCGCGCAGATGCACACGTAGCACGTTGACGAGATGCGGCGGCTCGGAACGGTACACGACATACTCCGACGGATCGCGCGCGTAGCCCAAGTCGCAGCCCAAATAGTACGCGCCTTTCGCAACGCCAAAGGGCGCAGCAAACGCGTCGCCCTCGCCGAGCAAGATATCCTCGAACGCAACGCCGTCCCGCACACATTCGAGATAATCATCGAGGTTGAACACGGCATGTGCGGGCGAACCGTGCAGGCCCAGCACACGATGCACATAGCCCGGCGAGTCCTTGCCGCCGTAGAGCAACGTCAACTCCGCGTCCTTCTCCGCCGTGAACGATGGATTCAACGACGACGGCCAGTTGTACTGCTCGGCGTCCTTCATCTGCGTCATGCGATGGAACGTGTTGCGCAAACCGTTCGGCACGCCATAGACCCAGCGCCGACCGCCGAGGAGCAGGAATCCAAATAAGTCGAGTAAATCCATGTGCACAGCCTACCTGAATTTCGTGCCCAGA
>ERZ795030.3789-NODE-3789-length-15617-cov-5.478345_pt1 | contig 15617 bp, 14 predicted proteins | sample MGYA00375122_ERZ795030 | MGnify/ENA primary metagenome ERZ795030 (study PRJEB30165, sample SAMN05720146) | activated sludge metagenome | isolation source: anaerobic digester from wastewater treatment plant | place: Japan | collected 2015-04-20 ...
TATCTCGATTACATCAAGATTCAAGAGTAATATCACATTTTCTTGAATCATATCACAGTGTTATGGGTAAATCGGTAAATAATGAAATACCTGGTGCTGTTTCATCTTTAATAAAAAGTAAAATAAAATCAAGTAGTTCTGCTACATCAAAAACATCTATTGAACCAAAAAATAAAAAAAATGCAAATATTGATACAGAAACAACTAAAGAAAAAACTAAAAAAAATGTAAAAGATGATGAAGAAGCTCAAAAAGAACGCAAAAAAAGAAAAGAAGAAATTAGAAAAGAAAATCATCCAGGGCAGAATATTATTGTAAGGGATAAATCATTATCAAATGTTAATACTATAAAATCAAAGATTTGGACTGAAATTGAATCTATTGGCAGTGATGACGAATGGGAAAATAAGAATAAAAATAACCTTCAAAAAGAAAAATTCGTAACCCCTTCATGGTTTAAATATAATCAAAAAGTTCCACAAAAATATTTTAAAGTTATTGAACGCATGGTTAATAGTATTAATAATAAAATAACTAGTAAAATCAGCCATTTTATTCCAGGTGCTGGGGCTGGTAAAATAGAATCACAAGCTGGTGAAATAGTTATGATGATTTCATCAACTATGAATAATGATGAATGGTCACAGTACAAAAAACATTTATTAGATGCTGTTGAAAAAACAACTAATGGTATTATAACTAAAGAATGGATAATTGCTGCTGATAATAATAGAAAAGCTTTATATAAAAGGTTAAAAAGACAATATAAAGGAATTAATATTCCAGATGATATTATTGCTGGATGTTGGGATACTAAAGAAGAAGTTGAAGGTCTTGGTTTAAAAGATTATAAGAAGAATAAGGGATTTTCAACCGATGTTTATTTTAAAATAAAATATAATGGAAAAGAGTTTCTTGTTGAACAAAGTTTAAAAAAAGATGGTAATGCAAATTTGTCAAATAGTGGAACTGGAAAATTTTCTCAATGGGATAAAAATATTCCTGATGATATAAAACTTAGTGTTTATGCTGAAAATCAGAAAAATAAATTGTCATCTTTTGTTACTAAACATAAGATGATTATTGATAAGATGTTGAAAGACATGAAAAACTTTGATCCAGATAATAAAACATATAAAGAAATATTATCTAAGATGGAAGATGGTGGTATTGAAAGTATAATTGATGGATCAAATAGAGATAAAAGAAAAGCAATGAATCTTATTATTAAGCTTTTATCTGATAAAAATTTCAATGAAGCAACAAAAATGCTGGAAGAATTGAAATCTGATGAAATTACATATTCAAAAAATTGTATTTATGCTATAAATAATAATCCTAAATTAAAAGAGGGAATGTTAGAAGATATTAGATCAAGCTTACCACTTAAAGAAGTATCTGTTGGTGAAGAGGCTATGTCAATAGGTGATTTATCTCTTGATATAAAAACATTTAAAGAACTTTTTGGTACTAATGATTGGGATAAAATAAAAGAAAAAATAACAGTAAAAATGGTTAAAAATAAACCTATTATTGTTTATAGTGGTTCAACAAAAGATGAAGATGTACCAATAGCTAATCTTGTAATAAGGGAAGATGGTGTTGGATATGGTGGTGTTGTAAAGTTTGAGTTACAAATACATAAAGAATTTATTAAAAAATTGAAAGAAGTTGATTCTTCTTTGATTAATGAACTAATAAATAATAGTATGAAAAAATATGTTGAAAAATATTTATTTGAATATAAATAATAGTAGTATATTTTGTGGAGGATAGATATGGATACTGGGGTTATTAAAAAAGCTATTGATTCATTTGAAGCTGATGATTTTATAAATTCTAAAGAGCTTTTGCAAAAGCAGATACATCAAGCTAAAAATGATTTTCTTAAAGCTAAATTGGAATTAAAAGGTGATATTGAAGATCAGTTTGTTAATGTTGAACCAAAACTAAATATAAAGAAAAGAGTACTAATCAGAAAGAAAGCAGGAGGGGAATAATGGATTACAAACGATTTGGTGGTGAAAAACTACTTGGGGAATCTGATCCATTGGCAGTAGATGTTACATCTGCTGAAAACCAAACCTTTGATAAAATTCCGCAGATGATTGCTAGTTTCAATACTGGATTAACAAGACTGGAATATTTTTTAAAAAGAGCTAAAAATCTTCAGCAATATCAGTTTGCATTTCAGCTTGGAAATGAATTGCTGAAAACAGCCAATACAGTTCAAAAAGTTAATTTAATTTGGAAAATATTTGCTGATTCATATACTTCAAGATTTGTAAAAGAATAATTATAGGTAAGGTTTGATATGAAAACAGTAAAACTTATTACAGAATCTTCTTACCAATATGATATAAAAGAAGAAGAACAAGGACTTTTTATAGAAGGTATTTTTTCGACTGCTGAGGTTATGAATAATAATGGGCGAAGATACCCAAAGAAAGTCTTGGAACGTGAAATTGATAAAATAATGGAATCAGTTAAAAATAAGACTTGTTTCGGCGAACTTGCTCATCCAGAGTGTTTTTCATCATCAGCTAAAATTTTAACAACAGAGGGTTGGAAATATTTTGAAGATGTAAAAAATGATGAAAAAATATATACTTTAAATCCAAAAACAGAGATTGTTGAAGAATATCAAATTACCAAAAAACATAAATCTTTTTATAAAGGTAAAATGATTTCCTTCAAAGGAGAAAATATTAATACAATGGTTACACCAAGTCATAGAATGTATGTTCATGATGAGTATGATAACCATTATTTTGTTACTGCTCAATCTATTCTAGATGATAGAAACAGATTTAATAAATATTATATTCCCCAAACAGCTGAATTGATTGGTATTAATAAATATACTAATAATGATATTTTCCTCGATGAAAAATTTTTGAAAGTTGAAGAAGTTGATTTTGAGGATTATGTATATTGTGTTACTGTCCCACCCAATGAAACAATCTATATTATGGATAATGATAAATGCTTTTGGTCTGGTAATTCACCAGAATTAAATCTTGATAGAGTTGCTATTTTGACAACAAACCTTTGTTGGGAAGGTGATAATGTTATTGGCAAGGCAAAAGTTCTTACTAAAACACCAATGGGTAATATAGCATCGGTGCTTATTAAAGAAGGAAATCTTGGCATTTCATCACGTGGTCTTGGTACTGTTAATGAAAGTGATAATTATGTAAATGAAGATTTTAACCTTCTTAGATGGGATTTAGTTGGTGATCCAAGTAATCCTGGCTCATGGGTAAAAGGAATTTATGAAGGAAAAACCTTTACAATTCCAAGTGAAGAAGAAGATGGGTCAAAAATAGTAGTTCCTTTTATAACGATTGAAGAAGCTCGTAAAGCTTATAAAAGGCATATTTGGCAAGTATTAGAACAAATCGGGAGGGAAATCTAATGATAGAAGAAAAGATTAATAAATATTTAAATGAAATGAATTACAAAGAAGGATATTCTACTTCTGGTAAATCTGAAATAAATAAAATAAAAGAGTTTCTTAACAGAAGCATCAGAATGTATAAACAAGGTAGTAGAATGGGTGGTGATGAATACGCTGATTTCAAGGAATGGGCGGCGGCTTATCAATATCTTCTAGATTTTATAAACAGGGGTATGAAGCTATGATACTTGAAAAAATTGATGAATACCTTTCTAAAAAGGAAAAGAAAATTATTAAAGAGGACATTGATTCTCTGGATATTACTGATGATATTATTAAACTTATAGATAGTCTTGATGATAGTCTTCTTAATGATGAACAAATCAAACTAAAAAATAAGATTTTACTATCTCTTGATATTTCAATTAATGATGAAATACCACCTGAACCTGTTTTGGATGATAATTTTATTGAAAATGATATTGATAATTTACAAGATCCAGAAACAGAAGAACCTTTTGAAATACCAGATGATAAGTATTATGAAGATAAAACAGAGTGGGTAAAGAAATTATCAGAAGGTAAGAAAAAACCCGTTACAAAGAAAAAAAATTCAGTCAAAAAGCCTGAAAAAGATATAAATAAAAATAAGAAGAAAAATTAAGGAGGAGTCTATACGAAATGGATGAAATTCTAAAACTTTTAGGAATTGATAAGTTGGATGAATCATCTTCATCTGACATTAAAAACAAACTTTCAGAGATGGTTGATGTCAAGGCACGGGAACGTGCGTCTGTCTATCTGAAAGAAGAACGTGAAAATCTTCTAAGGGAGTATGAGGAGAAATTTGAGGATTATAAAAAAGACATCACCAGTAAGTTCTCTAATTTCGTTGATTCCGTACTTGAAGAAGAACTTCATATTCCAGAAAAAGTGATGCGTTATGCTAAAATTGGTGAAATGTATCATGATCTCATTGAACAATTTAAAATCAAACTAGCTATTGATGAAGGTGTTCTGGATGAAGAAGTAAAAAATATTTTAAAAGAAGCAAAAGAAGAAATCGTTAATCTGAAAAATAAAGTAAACAAACTTACAGGAGAGAAATTACAGGTTGAAGAAGATGCAAGGCAGATGGCAGCCCATATTTATCTCCGTAAGAAATGTGATGGTCTTTCAGAGTCAAAACGAGATTACATTATTAATTTGTTAGGTGATATTACAGATTCAAAAGAGATTGATCGTAAGTTTGAATATGCTCTTAAAATGTCTGAAGAAATAGAGCCAGGTGTTGAAGTTCCAGAAGCAGAAGCGGCAAGCAATGCATGTGTATGTCCACAGTGTGGTGCTATCACATCTTCAAAAATGGAATGTTCAGCAACCCCATGTGAACATTGTGGTTCAATGATGGAAGATGTTAAAGAAGATCCAATCCCTGCTGAAGAAGCAGGACAGGGGTCAATGGAAGTACCGGCAAATCTTTCTGATCCTGAAGATAAAATGGTCGAAGAGGGCACAGACGGCCCTTACAATGAAATGAAGAAAAGATGGCTTAAAATTTTAAAAGAAAATAGATTTTAATTTAGGAGGAATAAAATAAAAATGGATTTGAAATCTCTCGTAACAAAATGGAAAGATATTCTTGATGAAGGCAAAAAAATCAAGAATGCTAAAATTCAGAAAGCAACAGCATTGATGCTTGAGAATGAATCAAAGTACCTTCTTGAAACAGGAAACTACTCTGAAATTGGTCGTGGAAATGCTGCTGGTTATGCAACAAGTGGTGACTTTCATCAGATCGCTGTTCCAATGGTTCGCAGGACATTCCCCGAACTTATTGCCCATGATATTGTTGGTGTACAGCCTATGACTGGTCCTGTTGGTCTTGCATTTGCACTACGTTTCCGTGCTGGTAACACCTATACTGCTGGTTCAATGGCAGATTATGGTGGATTGAACACTTACAGCGATGAACTTGGATACAATAACATGGATGCTGGTTATTCTGGAACTGGTTCAGGGTTTACTGGTACTGGTGTGGTAACATCGGCTGGTGAAATTCTCGGTTCTGCTACATCGGGTGATGTCGGTCTTGGTGTGGGTTCTGGAACTGCTATCAATGAAGTGAATATGACAGTTGAAAAAGCACAGGTTGAAGCTAAAACCCGTAAGCTTAGAAGCCGTTGGTCTCTTGAAGTTGCTCAAGACTTGAAGGCAATGCACGGTCTTGATCTTGAAGAAGAAATGATGGACATTCTGGCATACGAAATCACAGCTGAAATTGATCGTGAACTTGTATCAACCATCAATACAGTAGCTGTATCAGCCGGTTGGGACTATTCTAATATCAATGATGCTGATGGTCGTTGGCAGGCTGAAAAATATAGAACTCTATATTCAATGATTGTAAGAAAAGCTAATGCAATTGCTGTCAATACTCGTAGAGGGGCAGGTAACTTTGTTATCGCATCACCTATGACATGCGCAGCTCTTGAAGGTCTTTCTTCATTCGTTCTCTGGCCAACAGATGGTGAAACAAATACCCTGGTGTCTGGTGTAGCAAAGCTTGGTTCTCTTGATGGACGTATCACAGTTTATCGCGATACCTTCGCTGCTTCTGATTATTGTACCGTTGGATACAAGGGACCATCTGAATATGATGCAGGTATCATATATCTACCATATGTTCAGCTAATGGTTTCTAAGACAGTCTTTGAACAGTCTTTCCATCCAACTGTTGGTTTGATGAGCAGATACGCTATTCATCAGCATATCTTTGGTTCAAAGAATTATTATCAAAAGATCACAGTATTTAATCTGCCAAACTAATGTATTGGTAATAATACTGATTAAAAACAAAAGGAGTGGTAATCATTACCACTCCTTTTTTTATTATTGATACACCAATAATTTTTTTATTTTCTCTTTTACATCTTCATTATTATTTTTCCATTCTAAATCTGTAACTATTAAAAGGATAATACCATTTTTATTACATTCTGAAATTTTGATTGAGTCGGTTTTTTTCTTTGATGGAATTGAATGCCAATAAACACCATTAAATTCTATTGCTACTCTTTTTTCGGGTATCCATATATCTAATTCTAAACCATATTTTCTTTTATTAGTTTTATTAAAGATTGTGGTTCTATCATTTTCTATTATAACACCATTATATATTGATTTAACATATTCTAATACTTCCCGTTCTTGCGATGATTTTTGTTCCATTGAATTGCAAATAGGGCATCTTTGTCCTTCCCGAAAATTCCCATATCTCATTTTGAATATATGTCCTTTTGGGCATTGAATATTTAGATTAGTATGCTGGTTTTTATATTCTGATGGTAAAAGCTTGTAACCTTCAACATTTATTATTTCTTCTAATTCTTTCCATGTTTTTAAACAATATTTACCAGCTTTGTTTTGATGATAGCACATTTTACATCTTGAACCGATAAGAAATCTTGTAAAAGTTGTTTTGAATGGTGGATGTTTTTCATCTGGGCATGATACTATAATATTCTTACTATATGATTTTTCATAAGGTGATAATAATGAATATTCTTCTTTCTCTAACGTCTGTTTTACATATTCTTCAGTATATTTTTCATTCGATTTTGCTCTTTTAATTTTAGCACATATTGGGCACCTATGATTATGTTTAAAGTTCCAGAATGTCATTTCAAATTTATGGCCTTCTGGACACATCATTTTCATTTTAGTAATAACATTTTTAAATTCGGATAAGTGAACATATCTTTCTTTTTTTATATAATCATAAATATATTCCTTTTTATAAGCCATAACACCACCTGTTTTTTTAGAAATATACTGTCATGAACAGTTATTGTAAACTATTATTCATTAATGTTTACAATGTTTATTTATAATGTTATAAATATGATGGTGGTATTGTATATTATGATTGAGATATTCGAGAAGTCATTAAGAAACGAAGGATATAAACTTTTATCTCGTGATTATAAAAATGCCAAAGCTCCTTTACCTATTAGATGCCCAAATGGTCATGTAACCGAAATGAGATGGAATGATTTTCAACAAGGACATCGTTGTAAATATTGTGCTAATAATGTAAAATATGAAAAAAGTAATGTATTTAAATATTTTAATGAATATGGATATATAGTAGTATCAAATGAATATGAAAACACAAATAAAAAATTAAAAGTTATTTGCCAAAATAAACATGAATGGGAGGTTTCTTTTAAGAGATTTAAAAATGGTGTTAGATGTCCTTATTGTAATGGTAATGCTAAAAATACAACTGAAAATGTTAGAAAAATACTTGAAAATGAAGGATATGAATTATTATCAGAATATATAAATGCTATTACTAAATTAAAGATGAAGTGCCCAAAAGGACATTTAATTTTTATGCGTTATAATAATTTTCAACAGGGGCAGAGATGTTCTTATTGTAATGGTGGAGTAAAATTTACAAACGAGTATGTGAAAGAATATATACAAAAAGAAGGTTATGTTTTATTAACACCATATAAAAATGCTTTATCTTATATTACACTTAAATGCCCCAATGGTCATGAATGGAAAACAAAATGGAACTGGTTCAAATCAGGTCAAAGGTGTTATTGTAATAATAAAATTAATAAATCTAAAGCTGAAGAAGAAATAATAAATTATATTAAAAACTTTTATAATGGAACTATAATAAATGGTGATCGAACACTTATTAAAAATCCATATACTAATAAAATGTTAGAATTGGACATATGGATGCCTGAAAAAAAGATAGCAATAGAATTTAATGGTGTTTATTGGCATTCAATAAGAGATGTTATGAATCGTGATAAAATAAAAAGGGAATATTGTGATAATAATGAAATAAGATTATTGATAATTGATGAGCAAAAATGGATAACAAATAAAGAAAATTGTTTAAATTATATAAAAAATGAAATATTAAGGGGTTAAAAAATGTCAAAAGATCGCGAAAATATTGAAAAGATTACTAATTTTTTAAATGAAAATGATATACCTTTTACTGTAAACAAACCAGATGGTAATGATACACAATGTATTTTTACAGTAAAAGGTCTTAATGATAAGATTATAGAGATAAGATATGTTAATTCATATGTATATAAAATGGATTATAGTAAGAGATTTGGTATAAAAGGCATTAAACACAGTTATTTTATTGATATTTCACATGAAAATGCTGATAATGGAATAAGAACGATATGGATAAAAGATTTTGAAATAAATGAATGTTATGATATAAAAGAATCTAATGGTAATATAATAAAAAATTATCCGAGAAAATGGGAAGTATTAAAATCATATATAAAAACAGCTGTTGGAAAAATACAAAATAGAATATATGCAAGAGAATGTGAAATAGGAATAGTTTCAAATAAAGAACTACGACCTTTTCTTGAACTTAATTGTTTCTATGGTTATAGGCCAGCCAATAAAAATATAGGTCTTTATTTAAAGAAAGATAAAGAACCATTTAAAAAAGGAACTTTGGTTTATGTTTATACATTTGGAAGTGCGTTTTATAATCATAATAAACCAGGACAGTTGGAAATTATAAGAGTTGCAACACTTCTTAATACACAAGTAATAGGAGGGGCTAGCAAATGTATTAAATATTTTTTAGAAAATTATCCAATAGTTAAAATAGGTAAGAATGATGTTGAAGTTAAATCGTTGTTATTTTATGTAGATGCAGACCATAATTCTGCTCAAAGTATGGAAACACTTGGTTTTGATTTTGTATCATGGAAAGGAAATGGATTTATAAATGTTTATACAGATACAGGTAAAACCTTTCAAAGAAAACCAATGATTCATAAACAAATAATGAATTTAATGTCAGAAGGCAAAGTATATTCAGTTGCAAATTCAGGAACTATTGTTTATAAATTAGACAAACAAAAATGGTTAGATATACATTCCAAATAACGATCAATCTCACTGGCGGTTATAGATCGCATCGGAATTACTGTCTGGTGCAGTGCCTTATTATGTAAATAATAATCATATTATGTAAATTTTTAGTTTACATAATGGTAAATTGTCAATCAAGAATTATCTAAGAAAGCTGATAACTAATTATACTGTCTTTTTTCATAGTGTTAACTATAATATTTTTCTTTATAGATTGTCAAATGTATTTTAGAATTTTTTAAAAGTATAACAAATGCAATATATTTCCCCGCCCCCTCAGATAAATCTATTATAACGCATTTTTGAAAAATGTAAATTATTAAAAATATTATTTTACATTTTAAGGTTATTATGATAATATGTTTTATAAATAAGTCGTAGAGAAGGGAATATATGTCAGAAATTGATTTACAAAGGCTACAGGAAGAATTTGGTGTTATACAAGAACCCATTGAAGTAGAATATAATATTCCCGAAGAACAAATAACACCAGATAGGGTTTTACAAGAAAATGTTGTAAAAGCTAATTTGATTTTGGATCGCATTATAAATGAAATGGAAAATGGAAACTTTAGTGCTCGTATGGCTGAAGTAGCGGCAAAAGTAGTAGAATCAATAACAAATATAGCTTCTGTAATGGGAAATATCAGTAATCAATTTGCTGATTTACAAACCAAGCTAGAAATGATAAAATTAAAAGAAAAACAAATACAATTACAAGAAAGAAAAATAACCAATATTAATAAAATAGGAAATCAAAATATATTAGTTACTAATAGAGAAGATTTATTGAAACTCCTTAAAGGTGAAAATAAATTAATTGAAAATGTTAAAGGAGAAGGAGAATATGATGAACGGAACCCCTGATTTTAAACAAATTATTTTAGATCAAAGATCAAAATTAAATAATTCTGAATGGGAAGGAACAACATTAGATTATTTGTATCTGGTAAAAGAATCACCAGAAATTGCACAATTTGCACCGGGTCGTATTTATAATATGATTATGAAATATGGTGTAGAGGATATACCGGACGAATTGAAAACACGTTCTTACGATGATATGGTTCGATATAAATTTTTTGATAATAAGATTTATGGAATTCTCGAACCAATCCATGATCTCATGCGTTTCTTAAAAGCATCAGCTCGTAGAACAGAAACGGGAAAACGAATTCTTATTATGGTTGGTCCTGTATCTTCAGGTAAATCAACTATTGCTTCCCTTATTAAAAGGGGATTGGAAAATGATGATACACCTATATATTCTATTAAAGGATGTCCAATCAATGAAGATCCACTTCATCTTATTCCTTTAAATGATCGTCCTTATTGGGAAAACCAGCTCGGTGTAAAAATTGAAGGTCATCTATGTCCAGTTTGCCAGATGATGGTGGATAATGAATATACTGAAAATGGACACGTTAAATGGGAAGATGTTTCTGTTGTTAAAACATTTTTCTCTGAACAGAGGCGAAAAGGTATTGGAACATTTGCTCCTTCTGATGTAAAAAGTCAAGATGTTACTGAGCTTATCGGTCGTGTCAATATGTCTAAAATGACACGGTATGGTGAAACTGATCCTCGTGCTTATGAATTTAATGGTGAACTTCAGGTTGCCAACCGTGGTCTTATTGAATATATTGAAATTTTGAAGGCAGATGTAAAGTTTCATTATATTCTTATTCCTGCTGCTCAAGAACAATTAATTAAATCACCTGGATTCCCTCAGATGTATATTGATACACTTATTCTTGGGCATACAAATCAAGTGGAATTTGATTCTTTTAAAAGTGAAAAGAAAAATGAAGCTCTACATGATCGTATCTATCCTATCTATGTTCCATGGAATTTGAGAGTAGATGATGAAGTAAAAATCTATGAAAAACTTATTAAAGAATCCGATTTTCGTAATATTCATATCGCTCCTTATACTCTTAAGCTGGCTGCGCAATTTGCCATTCTTAGTCGTTTAACACCTTCAACTAAAGTTTCCAGCTTGGTTGAAAAGATGAAGATTTATAATGGTGAAATTACAGAAGAAATGAGGAAACAGGAGGTTGATGTTAGAGCCCTTCGTGAAGAAGGAAGAGCAAAGGGGGAAGGACTTACAGGAATCAGTCCACGATTTATTATCAATGCTCTTAATGTAGCATTGGGTATGAAAGAAGATAAACAGTGTATTAATCCTATTGATCTTATTCGTTCTTTGAGAACAAATTTTGATCATCAGATGGGTATTGAAGATAAAGATAAAGAAAGATATTTGGCAATGTTGTTAGGTGAAAAAGAGTCTGTAAGTGCTGAGTTTAAAGATATTGCTCGTAAAGAAGTAAATATGGCATTTATTTCTGCTTATGAAGAACAAGCACAATCATTATTTGATAATTATATGATTAACGCTTCCGCTTTTTGTCGTAAAGAAAAGGTTCAGGATATGTTGACTGGTGAATCAAGTGATCCTGATGAAAAACTTATGAGGCAGATTGAAGAGCTTATTGGTGTTCCTGTTAATAGTAAAATGGAGTTTAGGCAGGGTCTTTTTGTTCATAAGGCTTCTTTGTTGGAAAGGGGATTGCCTTTTACATTTAAAGACTATGCTCCTTTGAAAGATGCTATTGAAAAGTTTTTAATTAAATCATTGAAAGACCTTGTTAATCTTACATTGGCTAATAAAGCAGCTACAGATGAAAAAACAAAGAAACGAAGACAGGATGTTTTTGATAGACTTATTACCAAAGGATATTGTGAACACTGTGCTAATACACTTCTCCAATTTATTAGTGAAGTGTTGCGAAAAGAATCTTAATGAACATTACGAATGAATGTTAAAAATAAAAAATGCCCCTTTAGGGGCATTTTTTATTTACAGAAATAGATAAATATGATATTATACATATAAAAAATGAGGAAATATAGATGAGTATAGTAGATCATAAAGAGTGGGATTTATCTGGTCGTTCTATAAGGGATTCACAACGCCATAGAAATAAAATTGATGAACATATACGCAAAAATGTTAAAGATGTTATTGCTGAAGAATCAATAATTAGTCGTAAAAGTGGTAAAACAGTAAAGATACCTGTTAGAGGATTGAAGGATTATCGTTTTGTTTATCGTTCATCAAATGGTAACAAAGCTGGCGCTGGTCAAGGGCCAGCAAAGCCAGGTGATGTTATTGGTAGAAAACAAAAAGATCAACAAGGTAAAGATGGAAAAGCTGGAAATCAACTTGGTGATGACATTATTGAAACTGAAGTTGATATTGATTATCTTATCAAAATAATGTTTGAAGATTTAGGACTACCTTATATTGAAGAAAAAATAAAAACAGAACAACTTATTCCTGTTGGTTGGAAGTTTGATTCCATATCTAAAGTTGGAACAAGGCCAAGGATTCATAAGAAAAAAACATTGATTGAGTCTATTAAAAGAACAGCCTTGTATGTATCTGAAATAATTAACGAAACTGGATGTTCCGAGGATGATGCTTATCGGTCTCTTGTTCAATCTTTTGGTGATTTAGAAGAAGCAATAAAAATTGTTAAAGATTGTAAGGTTGATCCAAATGTAAATCCAGATGATATATTTATTGAAGATGATGATTTGAGATTTAAGCAGATTGAAGAAGAAATGGAGCCTCATTCTAACTGTGTTATTTATGCTATGATGGATACATCAGGTTCTATGAGTACTGATAAAAAATACTTAGCAAGGTCTTTTTTATTCTGGCTTGTTCAATTTTTGAAAAAATCATATAATAATGTAGCTATTGAATTTATTGTTCATACAACAGAAGCAAAAGTTGTTGATGAAGATACTTTCTTCAAGAAGGGAGAATCGGGTGGAACGTATTGTCATACTGCTTTTGATTTAGCGTCATATCTTATTGAAACAAAGTATTCCATTGATATGTGGAACCAATATGTCATTTATTGTAGCGATGGTGAGGATTTTGATACAAATAAAACCATTGATTCAATAAACACGATACTTTCTAAAGATATTAACATGCTTGGATACCTTGAAATAATACCATCTTCATATCCTACATATGAAAATTCTCAAAGTCTTTTAGATAAAATATGTAAAAGTTTTAATTTTAAAATTTCAACAGAAAATGGTAAAAATTATTATAAAGATGTAGATAAACATATTTTAGCATGTAAAATAACAAGTAAAGATGATGTTTATCCAGCATTGAAACACTTATTATTTACACCAAAGAAGGGAAATTGATAATGAATAAAAGTGATTTAAACAGATTATCAAAAATTGAAGATAGGATAGTTCAAATAATAGAAGATGATTTGAAAATAGAATACGTCCCTATTGAATGGGATGTAATACCATATCAAAAAATGCTTGAAATAATGGCTTATAGAATCCCCACAAATATTAGTTCTTGGAAATTTGGAAGGGATTATGAAAAACAAAGAACCATTTATGAAAATCTTGATAATAATATACCATATGAAGTAATCATTTTTTCAAATCCAGCAAGAGCGTATTTAATGAATACTAATCCATTTGCTGTTCAAGTATTAGTAATGGCTCATTGTTTTGGACATTCCGCCATATTCAAGATGAACAAATGGTTTAGTAATAATAGATATGATATAATGGATTTAATGTTTAATGCATCTGTTCGTTTTAATGAATATGAAAAACTATACGGCATTGATAAAGTTGAAAGAACTATTGATGCGGGTCATTCCATTCAATGGCATTCTAGTCCTTTTGAAACAGAAACAGAAGAAGAACGAAAGAAAAGGGTATTTGAACAGAAGAAAAAAATAGCAAGGATTGAATATTCCAAATATGGTGATTTAGTAAAATCAAATAAACCAATTGGAGATGATGAATATAATAGAAGACTTTGGGAAAAAATTAAAACAACATCACCAGTTGAACCAATAGAGGATATTTTGAGATATATTATTGATAATTCTAAAATACTTGATGATTGGCAGATTGATATACTTGAAACACTCAGGAGTGAAGGACAGTATTATTGGCCAATGATAAAAACTAAAACAATAAATGAAGGATTTGCAACTTTTGTGCATCAGTTTGTAATGGAAAAACTTTTTAATGAGGGGTTATTAACAAATGATGAACATGGTCAATATAATTATTCTAATTCTCTTGTAAAAGCAAAAAGATATGTAAGTCTTAATCCTTATCATATAGGTTGTGGAATTTTTGAAAATATTCGTGATAGATGGGATAAAGGACGCCATGGATTTGAATATGAACAATGTAAAAACAAAAAACAAAAAGAAGAATGGGATACTAAAGATGGTAAAGGTCTTGATAAAATTAGAGAAGTTATAAGGTCTTATACTGATTGGTTTTTTATGCAAGATTTTTTAACATCAGAGTTAGTTCATGAACTTGATTTATACATATATCAAGTAGTAGATCAAGGAAATTACTATGATTATATTGTAACCGATCATACCGCAGAAGAAGTTAGACAAATTATTATAAATAGTTATGCACATAGCGGTATTCCAAAGATTGAAATACTTAATGGTAATTATAATGATAATGGAAGTTTATATATGATTCATAGATTCGCAGGAGCGCCTTTAGATAAAGGATATGCTGTTGAAACAATGCGTCATATTTGTCATCTTTGGGGTCGTCCTGTTATCCTTGAAACAAAACAAGACAATAAAGATATTATTTTTAAAGTGGAAAAGGATGACAAAATAGGATTTAATGTTACCCATAGCGTAGCAAATCCATTAGATCAAAATTATTTTATCATATAAATATATAATTATCATCTTTATAAAGAGCCTCAATAGTTTATAAATAGCTATTGAGGTTTTTTTATTGCGATTAGGAGGTATAATCTGTGGGTTTAAAATATGATGATTATATTAAAAAACCATTACAAGAGCATGAATATACTCTTGAAGAGGTTAGAGAACTCAAAAAATGCTCAGAAGATATATGGTATTTTTTTAAATATATAAAAATAGTCCATCCAGATAAAGGAAGATTGTCGTTTGATCCATATTTATATCAAAAAGAAATGATAAATCTAATAGTTAATAATAGATTTACTATTTTTTTATTATCAAGGCAGTCTGGAAAATCTACAACAGTTGCTAGTTATGCTTTATGGTATGCTATATTTAACAGTGATAAAACAATTGGTATAGTATCAAATAAACAAGTATCAGCTATTGATATATTACATCGTATCAATATAATGTATGAAGAATTACCAGTATGGTTAAAACCAGGTGTTAAATCTTTAAGTAAA
>ERZ795030.3791-NODE-3791-length-15613-cov-22.854930_pt1 | contig 15613 bp, 15 predicted proteins | sample MGYA00375122_ERZ795030 | MGnify/ENA primary metagenome ERZ795030 (study PRJEB30165, sample SAMN05720146) | activated sludge metagenome | isolation source: anaerobic digester from wastewater treatment plant | place: Japan | collected 2015-04-20 ...
CAACCGTTGTGCCGTCCTCTATCTTATTAATGTCTTGTTCGGCAGCGGTCATGCGATTTTTTAAACCTAAAATATCAGCTTGGGCTATTCCCATTGCTTCCTTTAAATCGCCAATTTGCCCTTGCCAACTGCCTACATACCAAATAAGATAATCGTATTGGGCTTGTGTGATGTTTTGGTCGCTCTTAATCACGCCAGTTTCCGCTTTGAATACTAAAACCCCTAACGCACTTAAAGTGTCCTCGTAGGTCATTCTAATCGTAGCTTGATAAACTCCCGCAATCGTGATTTCATCCGAAATAGTGAATTTATAAAATTCGTATTCTTTGAAATCCTTAAAGAACTTCATATCTCGCTTTGGATCATACGGAATTTCCCTCACTACCTTATTTGCGATAAATGATTTCTCGACTGATAAAGTGCCATCGGGTCTTTTAAGCGTGAGCCAAATATCATCTAACTCCACCTCGTCGACATAGACATAAATCTCGTTAGCGTTCAAATCGCCAAGTCTTGCCGCCTTATCGTTGATGACTTCTTGCAATACGCCGTTTCTATCAAAATAAATAAACATAATTATTCCTCCTGTGCCTTTTCTTGTTCGACAACTTCTTTTTTAACGGGGATTTCTTTTAATACATGAGTTCCCTTTTTATATTCGATATAACCACTATATAAAGTATGCTTTAAGATAACCCCTTTTGGGATAGCAAATTTTAATCTAAACATTGGCGGCATAAACGATAATAAATAAGTAATAATAAGGTTGGTCGAGATTACGATAACACTCATCATTGCTTCGCCTAAGCCATCGATATTGAATACAATGTTTACACTTAATGCTCCGAATAATATCCCAGTTAGCACTTTACCCGCTCTTTTTCTCCATGTGCCCTTATTCTTATTAAATGAACTTTCATATTTTATTTCGCCATTTTTAGTAAGTTCGTAATATAAAGGTAAGTTGAAGCCGCTAATATCATGTCTAATCGGTTTTAATTTTTTGAACTTTCGCAGTTGTTTCTTGTTTAACTCGCTAATATCATTAACGCCATATTTATATAAGAAGTTCTCTTGCACTCTAATCATCTCGTTATAATTTAAAGTCTTGACATATTTTCTAAATTCGACCATTTCATTAATTACGCTTTTGATAATTTTATTATTAACTTCATCGGCAGCCTTAAATTCCTCACTATCAACACCAGCCGTAATACCACTATTTATCGCCCCAGTTTGAACATTTAAGTTTAGCCAAATAACAAAGGCGATGTTTAACCATGTATTCGGATCATTCGCCACCGACTGAATATCTCCCTTCATTTGAAATGTGCGATATGCTAAATAACCGATAATGGACATTAAAACAATAAGCCATGTAAGGTTTTTATAAAGATTATCTAATAATTTACTTGTAGTCATAAGAGCCTCCGTAATTCATCGATTAAAGCGTTTTGTTTTTGTTGTGATTCATTAACTGGCTGTAGCGACTTAAAGTAAGCGTCCTCTAAACAATAAGCACCCCAACTGATAGTCGCCACCACAAAGACTGTAAATATACTACCAATGATGGCATTAATTACCCCGATTATAACGGTGGCACTTAATAAGGCAATAAAAGTTGCCGACTTTGGATATTTTCGATGTAGTTTCATTTTACCACTGATAATGCCCACAACTACTAAAGTGGCTATGACACTCACGATAAGTGATAAGGACAGTTTATTACCCGTTTGAATGTTAATGTGGCTCACTTTATCTAACTTGATAATTGATTCGCCATGTTCGTTTTTGCTATCGATAATCTCTAAAACTTTGTCGAAATCATCACTTAAAAACCGAATGTATGACTTATCTTTAACAATGTATTTTCCATCGATAATTTTATCGTAATAGGTAAAATCGATATTATAAAAAGTGAATTCATCGAAAGCAATGACTAACGCTTTGTTTTTATCATCATGTTCGGTTATAACCACTTTTTCATTAATCGTTTCTAAATCAACCGCTAAGGCATCGTTAAAAGTGATTACATAATCGGGAGTAGGCTTCGACCAAATGGCACTTACTACCAATGTTATTGAAATCGGTAAAGCAAGTGTCATCGCACCGATGATTTTAAATAATAGTTTCTTTTTTCCCATTTATTGCTTCCTCGATGAGTTCTTTTGCTTTTTTATCAATTAACGGGTTGCTTAATTTTGCGGATAAATCGGCGGTAATTAACTCGGCTAAATGTGAATTATCGGCAGTAAGCTGTTTAATCAAAATGCGTAATTCTCTCACTTCTTTTTTAATCTCGCCATATTTTTCACCAACGCTAATAGCCGATTGTAGAGCTTGATTTGTAAGATTCCGACTTTCTATTAACTTGCGGTTTAAAAAGTCGTTTAAGACCACGCCAAGCCCACCAATAATGGCTAAACCGCCACTCGTGATGTAATGCGTAATCTTTTGTTGGACTTCGGTCAGGTTAAACCCGAATAAACTGACATCGCCTAATAACCCACTTACAACTTCGACTCCGCTTAATGCGATAAAGCCATAACTGATAGCAATCGCCAAAACCTTAATTATCTTTTTTACTTTGTTCATCGTGAAATTAACTCCTTAATTGTATTTTCAAATACGAGTTGCAATTCAGCAAATTTCGTTTGCGTTTCCGCTAACTTTCGCTCTAACTCGCTGGTCTTTTCTTTTAATTCGATAGCCTTTTGATTTACTTTTCCAATCTCGATATAAGTTTGATTCAGATATGCACTTTTGCTTGTTGCTTCCCATTTTTCATTAGCGGGATTATATACCAAAATCATATCTTTTTGTAAATTATTAATCGCCACATCTAATACTATTTTTGCCATAAATTACTCCCTTACTTATATTATACGATATTTTTGTAAATTGTCGTTAATTTCATCTGCATTTAATTCTTTTATTTCGCCCACAAGATTGTTATTTCTATCATAAACCCGCTTGTCAGCGTTCGATATAAGCGATAAATAAATACGAACGAACCCATTATTGCGATCGGTTTCCGTTAAATTAACCGCTAACATCAATTTATAACTCCCGTTGGATTTATACCATAATTCGATAGTTTCAAAATCACCTTGCGGTAGCGTTATTTTAATAGCTGGTTTGCCGTTATGAATTTCGTATCGGTAAACATCACTAATGAGCAGTGCGGTATTGTGATAATATTTTTTACCGGTATCGACATCAAAATCTATATCGTCATCCGTTATTTCCTCCGTAATGGTGTGTTTTTGTATTTTCTCTCGGCGTTCAATGATGAATAAGTTTTTTTCGTAAGTTGTGGTAATGCGCTCCGCTTCGGTTAAGAGATATAATACATCGATAAAGTCCGCTTTTTCCGCATTCGGATTTGAGTAGCCATTGTATTTTCCGTTTGAGATATTATCGTTCGATTGTAAATTAACTTGGGTGGGACTAATAACTAACCCAAATGAGTATTTTCCCACCGTGTCTGGTTGATTATAAAATAACGGGTTTGTAGATGATGTCCCGGTGTTTAAGCGTTTGAAAGTAAAATCAACGGTGCCGCGATAATGACGATTCCAAATATAGTAAACCGATGTATCATAATAGCCCGTTCCCAACCAAACCTCGACATCGCACTGAATTTTAATCTCGCTTGTTGAAACGGATTTTATCTCTTTTCCGGTAATGTAAACTTTATTTAACGATAAACCAGCACTTGTACCGCTTTCCCATTTCGCCACAAAGTTAGCGGTATCACCTACTTTTAAGGAGGCAAAGTCAGTCGGGTCAATGTTTAATTGAATTGTGCCACGACCACCCGCTTTGACTGATGATATATAGGCTTGGTCTATAAACCCCCCACCAGCGACATCGTTTACTTGGTAGGTTTGTTCTACTTTATTCACATTCCCAATTAAATCGCTTAATTCAAGCATTTTAGGAGTGATGATGATATCTGGACTTGTTGCGACTGCTTCGATTTGCAGTGTGTAATCTAAAATCTCTTTATTGTCCTTATTTACTTTGTAAACGCCGCCGATAAGGTTCTTTTGGTCGTTTGGTTCGATGTTTTCATAAGGTAGTTTTAGCAACTTATCGTTATAAATGGTGTTGATTTTCGCTTTATTATACGCTTGTGGTAATGTTTCATACTCGGTTTCAGTATCTAAATGGCAAAAGTAAACGCCGATGTTTTCGATAAATCCCGTTTCTTTGTCATCTACTAATAAATACCAATCTTGCTTTGAACCCACGACCGCTGGTTCTTTTTCCTTAATGAAAACCCCGCCCGAAACATTGTCGAACATTTGAATATTAAACGCCATTGAGTTTCCACTAACAAATCGGTTTACATCGCTTATATAAGCAGCATTATCTTTATAAAAGAAACCTTTATTGATTTGATTTGGTTTCTTAAAGTCATCTTTCGATGTTAGCCTTTCATTTGGGCGCAACCCGCTTAAAATCTCGAATTCCGGTCTTGTTGTGAAGTTCTTAAATGAAATCGCTTGTTCTTTTTCATTAATGTATTTCTCTTTATCTAACACTAAAAACATCTTTTTATTTTCAGCTCGTATCACGCTTTCGCCATAAGATAATAAATTGCTTGTCCGATGTTTCGCAAAAACGCTCGTGAAGTAGTTTTTCATCACATAATCTTTCGAGCCGAAGTAATTCGCTTTCACTTCGTTATTCCCAACTGATATCTCGTTTTTGAAAATCACCACATCATCATCATAAACTGACCCGATATCTTGCACTTGGGATAGATAAGTATATTTTCCAGCCAGTGCGACTATTTCGTTTCCCAAGCGGTTTAATTTCTCTTTTTGAAAAATGCCATCGCTTTCGAGTATCGTTAAACTTGAACTCGGGTTATCGTTTATTGTAATATTGCCAAAATCGTTATCTTTCGAGTGAATTAAAGTTCCGTTATAAAACCCGTTATAATCGATTTCAAAGAATAGTCCTTTGAACTTTAATGCCCCTTCACTTGAATCATCGCTAAATGGACTGATGATATTTTCATGATAGTTTGTGGTGTTTTTCGGTGTGATGATTGCCCCTTTGTTAAAAGCATCTCGAACTATGTTATAAGCGTTAACGCCAAGCGGAGCAATGTGCAAGTCCATCACTCGTAAAATGTTTTCGATATAGGTTTTTTCCGTTGTCGACCACCACCCACTTGGATAGGTGTAACTCGTTCCCCATCCACTGATATATTTAGAACCGATATCATAGCCTAAAGTCGCCAACCGATATTGTGCTAACTCGGTTATCGTAATCGGGTTTACATTTTCAAAATCGTTCCAGTCTTTACTTAATAGGTTTCTTGCTTCGTTAGTCAATACCAAAGGAGTGATATCTTGCTTAATTAACATCATCGCATCTTCGCCTGTGTCACCAGCCGTTTTTTTAACGACAATCCGTTTGTAATAACACATTAAAATCTTATTAATCTTGTAAATCGGGTATCTCGTTTCTAACCGCATATTTTCTAATGTTAAAAGACCATCATCCGAATTGCGAAACCCCATCTTTTCAATGAACCGCACTGAATTATCTTGACTTAGTGCGTTGTTGTAATTCTTTTTTAAGTTTTGCGTATAACTCTCACTATCCATTGAGCGTTGAATATCGGTTATGTTATCTAAATTAAACGCTTTCCCTCTTGCCGATAAGTCTAACGCTTTAATCACATTGTTTTCGACCCTCGGTATCCGATCTCTTGTAATCATTAAATAGGATAATAAATCCCGCAAGTTTGGGTTATTTAGCGAGAAATCGGGAGCGTAAATATTATTAAAAACACTTTCAAGTTCTGGATCAAGTTTATATTTTGGTTGATAAGTCCAAGTATTAAACTCCCCCGCTATTCGCACTCGTGGGTTATATTGCTCTAAATATAAAACTAAATATTCCCATACCGATTTTTTCTTATTTTTCATAATCGGTTGCGTTAAAGAAATATTCGGTAATTGGATTACTTCCAGCCCTTTTGTTTCGCTCATTAAATTAATCACATACGAATATTGTTTAGTCGCTTTATTATATATTTCATTCCAATTATCGATTAAATAGCGTTTCCTAATTGTCTTTAATAACGGGCTATTAGCGGTCTTTTCTACAAAGATGCCGTTAATAACATAATCTCCCGTAATTACTGCTGAACGATTAATAAATGTTATAAAAGTGTTATATGGCTCGGTTGTTTCAGTGACCTCATATCCATCAATGGTTTTCTTGATAAAATAGGTCTTTTCATTGATAATGATTTTATTATTTGCGTTTGATAAAACTTGATAGTTTTCAATTTCCGCCCCGATAGTGAATGAACTTTTTAATATCTTTCCCCGATATGTAAAAGTATTCGGAGTTTGATATTGATCTAGTGGATATAACGACATCTCGAGAATATACGCTCTTTGGTTATCTAAATCATATAATACTTGGTTGTTGTCTATTCTTAAAGAATACTTGCCATTTTCAAAGGTAATTTGAGCGTATAATTTATTGTCATAAATTGGGCTTTCTAATTGTAAAGCGATGTTATTTATCAAAGTCGCAGTGAATGTTGGATAAGTAAAAACACCGCCTATATTAAAGACAGACATAAACACTTTAAGATTACCATGTAGTTCATGCGTTGTTTCCAGCCCTAAAATACTGCGGATAATTTGATCCATTGTTGAATGATTAATATCGTAGAACCGAGTAAAAGTAGTAAAGCGTTTCCTTTCCACTTTTTCATAACCCGCACCCGTTTCTTTAATCTCGGTTTCCAAAACGACACCATCCTCGAAGTATTGTTCGTTAGTAAAACTAATTCTTGCCGCCCCGCTATCAACTTCGATAAGCACATCATCGTAAGGTTTCATTTTGATTTTAGGCGAGTTTTGAACCTTAATAATAGCACTGTCCAATGTTTCATTTAACTCATTAGTCATTACAAAATTAGTCGATATGTTTTCGACCGGTTTGTTGTTAATCCATACCTTTGTCAATTTTGTGTCCCCCTGCTTCCATTACTCAATCCCGCTCTTGTTTGTTGAAAGGCGGTTTGAATGTTTGTGGTGTTTAGCCCCATCATCGTTTGGTCTTGTCGCTTAAATATAGTAAAGGCTTCATTTGCCACCCAACCGACCGCAGCCACTGCTGCTCCTGGAACATTCCCGAGCATGAATCCACCAGCAACCGATGTCCCAAAACTTGCCACCTTATTAATCGCTGTTAAAGCGTTATCGACATTTCGTTGCATTAGGTAGTTTTCTTTGAGTGTAAAGTGTTTATTCATATAGTATAATGCGGCGTTTTTCACCAACCCCTTAACTTGATTAAAGGCTTGATTAACCACTACACTTGAAACCAGTGTCCCCTCTTTAACCGTTTCTATCGTTTCGCTTGTGTCGGTCTTTTGCACCTTATCGATTATCTTTTGCGATTTGGTCGTTGCATCCTTTGATACAATCTCAATAACAATTTTACGAGTTTCCATTATTTAGCCCTCGTGAATGTTAAACTGACTGCCGGTAAACTTGCTAATTCATTAGCGTTTTCATAATCGACTAATTGTAAATTAACATTTGAATAACTCACTTTCCGATAAGTAAATCGGCATTGATAAGTTCGGTCAATCGGCAAATCAGCGAATATCATATTTAAGATTTCATCGAATAAAAAGTTATCCGTTTGATAAAGCACGATATTTACTGTTAATGTTCCTTGTAAAGCAGTGGCAAATGTATGAGCTGTTGGTAAATCTACGAAAGTATCTGGACTCACCTGAATCCCAAAGTTAATGCGACTACTAATTAAATCGAGAGCGACATATTTTTCGCCATCAAAGACCGCAAATTCGGTCAGTGCGTTCATGTTCTCGCTAATTAAAAGTGTTCCCGACATTGTGTAAAGCCCACGATAGCCGTCGTAATACTCGTTAAAAGCCCCTACTAATTCGGGAGTTAAATAAAACTGCTTAATGGTAAAGTCTGCATTTTCTTTAGTGTTATAACTTTCGGCATAAGCATATAATAACGCTTGTGTTTTCTCAATGTTATTATACTCGCTTAAAATACTTAATTGCACCGGCATTAATGTTTGCCCAGCGGTTATTGCGCTCTCAAAATAACTAATCACTACAATAATGCGATTTTTCTTTGGCTTTAATGTGTCGATATTTCGTTCATTGCTCACGATTAATTCGATATCATTATATAATTCATTTGTGTTCATTAATCGCCGAAAGTTTGCATATATAAGTTCATTGATTTTTTTAATCATTGGTTATTCTCCCTTTTATTCCATTGCTTTTCATCCAAGTAAATATGGCTAACTCGATCGCTCTTTCGACATAGTTTTTATGCGATCCGCTAAAGCCACCTTTTTTATTTACCGCTTCAGCATAAGACCCTTTCCCCGTATAAACAATCGCACCCTCTTCTTTGAATAATTTAAGGTCATACATTTCAGCGGGTATCTCGACAGTTGCCGATTTTCCATCATAACTGACTTTAATGGTATCTCTTAAATTACCGCTTAAATAAATGGTTGAAAACTCCTCCACTAATTCACGATGGATTAATTTAGCAAGTTCAAGCATCGATACCTCGTAAGGAGATGTAATACTTGTAAAATGGGCGTGTCATGTTCTCCGTTGTCATCGCCACCTTTTGAATGTTCGCCACTCGCCACCAACCGCCACGAATACGCATTTTAGCGTTGATTTTAAGGTCTTGTAAGTCATCTACACTCTCAATGGTAAAACCCGCCCCAGTGGTCATAAAAACGCCACTGATGATGTTCGCATCTTTGCCCGTTGCACTTGCTTCTTTAAAGCGAACACGCTTCACGATGGTTTCGTGTTCTAATCCCTCTTTAATGCCCCATAGTTCGGCAATCTCGTTATAACTTCGTTTACTTATCATAAAATCTCCACGAGTTTAGAGTTCCCACTCTCAAAATATAAAGATATATCATCATAACATTCATAACTCTTAATCTTAACTCCGTTTAAGTAATAATGAACATTTGATGCTGAAACACCACCAATATAGTGAATAGATAAGATTTTGCCAATACTATCGGTTAAGGTAATATTTTCTTGGTTATCTATATCTGAAATCGTCGTGGTTGCTTGTCCCGTTGCCGACACCCCATTGAAAACGATTAAGTAGTTTTGTATAATGTTCCCTTCCCCAAATCTGGTAAAGAAAAACTCATTACCATTTGTCCAAGTATCCCCGAACCCACTACCATTATCACCTTTATCACCCTTATCACCTTTTACACCTTTTACACCTGGTATTCCTTGTTGTCCAGCAGCCTTTACTCCCGTATCTAAACCGCCTATCCACCAGTTTCCATTATTACCGATTAAAGGTGTTAAGCCATCTTTTCCAGGTTCGCCTTTTTGTCCCATTCCACCAACAACGATTTGTTGTGCAGTTGCGACACCACCTTGATAGTAACCGCCACGCTTGACAATGCGAGTGTTTAAGAAACCACCGTTTTCTAAATGTAGCATCGCATTAGGTGCGACCGACAATTCGTTTATCGTTGAACGACCCGCGATAATTCCCCGTTCTTTATCATAGCCACTATCAACTGAAATGTCCCCCATGCGTAAAACATAATATGCTTGTTCGAGTAAAGCGTATTTGTATTGCTCTTTTTGGTTATTGGTTAATGTTTCCCAAAACTGCGTGACATTGTAGAAATAATTAGCGTTAATCCACGCTTCAAGTCGATTCTCAATTCGAGTGAGATATGCCGCTACTTTCCCACTTTCATTGTCGCCGTTTGGCAACTCGATTTGTAGGTCAATTCCAAAATACTGCTTAAATTCATCCGCTGTTATATATCTTGTTTTGAATTCCATAATAACTCCTTAATTGTCTATATACTTATTTTATCATAAAAAAAGGAGAGCAATAAATACTCTCCCCGTTTTTTACTAAATTGTTAGTAATTAAGCACCTTTGGGAATGCTTGTGTATTGAGCACTGACAGCGATGACTTTGCCATCTTTTACAAGACAGAAGTAACCTTTATCGCCAGAGAATGCGTTATACGCTGTTCCAACCGTAATAGCGACTGCGGATGAGTGATCAGTAATTGCATCACCAACGGCAAATCCTGTATCACCCGCAATACCGTATAACGCTCCGGTTAAGCCGAGTGGTAAGGTAACGAAAGCAGTAACTTTCGTTTTGCCGCTTGTTCCAGCTTCTAATGCGACATTAAGTCTTGCGGCTTTACTCGCTGCGGCTGTAGTGCCAACATGAGCGTATACCGCACTTTGTAATTTCGCAGGAACGAATAAATCGTGATAGAGTTCAAAGTTGAGTTTATAACCGTTGAAATCTTGCACTTGTTCTGGGGTGAAAATGCGAACATCATCAACCTTAACAACTGGTAGAGCAACAGTTTTATCAACTAATAAGAAGTTAATAATCTTTGAGGTCGCTTTCGGGAAGTATCCTTTTAATCCAACATTGACTTCAGTAAAGAAGCGGTTTGATGGAACTTCTTCAATAATCCGACCATCATATTTCGTAATCGCAAAGGTAACGCCCTCTGTGCGGCTACGATATTCATCTTGTGTAAGTTTCTTTTGTAATTCAGTCGTGTTGCGAACTAATGTCATAACGGCTGGACTGACAAAGAACACTTGATTTTCAGCGACCGATTCAGCTTCCGTAAGCCATTCAATAGCGGCGTTAAATTTGCCGATAATTTCATTCGCTGAGATAGCGGCTTCTACTCTGTTGCCAAGTAAGGTGTTTGTGAATCCCGCTAATTTTGAGAAACGAGTTGCGTCGATCTCTGGGATAACTTTAGTGCGAACGAATTCGGACACCGCATATCCAACTAATAAACCAGCGTTTTCTTCATCATCGGCTTTGTCAATTTTTAATTGAGCCCCACGATGATAGGCAAGTTGGAATACTTCCCATTCTGCACCGACATCACTTGGGAGATAACCACGACCAGTGGAATCTCCAGCGTTGAATTCGGTATAACCAGCAGCAGCGGTGATATCAACATTCGCCGCCCGTTTGTAGTCTGATAAACCATCAAATGCGAGGTTTAATACTTTTACGATGTTTCCACCGGCAAAGTCGAGGTTGATTCGCTTTGCATCTGCTTCTAAAACTCTCGATTTACTTTCAGCCGCTAAGATTTGAACGACTGCATCACGAGTGTACTTTTGAATTAATGCGATTTTGTTTGCCATTTTGTTCTCCTTATACTCCTAATAGCTCAAAGGCTTCTTTTTTGTCTTTTTCCTCTTGAAGCTGTGCGACCGCCCAATCGTAATCCTCTTGGGTAATTTCGCCATCCTCAAGTTTTTGTTTTAAGACACTGATGAGTTCATCACCATCAAGCCCCTCGCCTATCAGAGCAATTAATAATTCTTTAATTTCCATTCTTTGCTCCTTATTTCCTGATACCGAATAATTCCAATGCTGCTTTTCGCTCGTCTTTCACTGGTGCTTGTTGGCGTTGTCCGCCAATCGTTTGCACTGACTTTTGAGCAAGCCACTCCGGATGTGTCTTTAATTCAGCTTTTAGATTTTCCGGTGTCAAGGTTAGTTCTTTGCCCTTAAAGTATGCTTTAACATCATCGTATCGCTTTACATCGATATTATGTTCAATGAATGTTAATTGTTCTTTGTAGAGCGTGTTTTCATTTTGTAGACTTTCAACGATGCTTTGCAGTTCATCCGCTTTTTTAACTTTCTCAATCAGTTCGGCAATCGCTTCATCATTCTCGACACCTAATTGTTGGTGGAGTCGGTTTTTTTGCCGGATAAGGCGATTTCTCACGATTTCGTTCAGCTCTTGTTCGGTGAATGTTTTTACATCGCTATCCTCGATTGTCGGTTCGAGTTCCGTTTCCTCGATTGTCGGTTCGAGTTCCGTTTCCTCAACTTTCGTTTCGGTTTCTTCTACTGGTGGCGTCTCCAGCAATTTACCGCCGTTTTCATCAATCATAGTCTAACCCTCCTATGTGGTACTTTCATTTTAACATATTTTTACTTATTGTTAAGCATTTTTAATACTTCTTCCCATTTTCTTATAAGTAATTTATCTTTATCAATCGCTTTTTGTAAAATATGCGTGTGTTTAATAGCCGACATTTGTTCATGCAATAATAACCTTTCACGATATTTACTTAACAACGCTTCTACCTCGTTTATCGTATAAGTCTTGCGTGTCATATCGTGCCTGATGGTTTGCCGCATTGACCGCCGCCCCTTTGCGTGAATCATCCGATTTTGTTTCAGTATGTTTGCCGCACTATTCCCTAACACCTCACTCACTCGTAAGTCCTTAAAGTAATGCCGACAATTTGGGCGGACTACAAGCCACACCGGTTCAAAGATAACCCATTGGTAAGTATCGACATTATGATTGCGGATATATTGTTCTATTTTTAATATCTCTTTATCGTCCTTTACTACTTCCCGCCAATTAGCATCGATGTAAACTTTCCCTTGATAATCTTTGTGATCCACCGCACAGTCATTATGGCGACTGCATATATAAAATATTTTAGGATCATCCGATTGCTCACTGCGATTTCTTTCGGCAGTTTCAAGAAGCAAGTCCTCTTTTTGTTCCCCCTCATATTCTCTCGTGTATTCATAGACTTTTTTTGAAATCTTTTTCGATAGTTGTCTTTTGTTGATGGCTTGAAACGCTAAAATCGCCAACCACTCGCCTCTTTCTCGGTCTTGTTGCGGTTGCGCTAATTTTAATCTTTTTACTTCGTTAATGGTTTGTTTAGCCGCCATTACAGTAGGCGTGAATAAAAACCTATCATTAGCAGTTGTTTTCTTTAATCGAGCGTGTAAATCTTTTCGTTCGTTTACAATCGAATCATAAATCGTTAATATCGCTTTATTCTTTACTGACATCAAGCGGTTCGTTAAAGATTTCTTCCTCAACTGAATCGTCTGTAATTCCCGTTCCATCGAAATCCTCCGGTGTCAAATTATCCGCGTTCCGTATTTTATTAAGTCGCTCGACTTCCTCTTTTTGTTCCTCATCACTCATCATTTCGCCCCATAAAGTTTCCACATACTTTTCAGTCGATATTGCTCCACCAGAATACGCAGGAGATAAGTATTGAAGTTTGCTTTCAAAACTTGGAGTCGCAAAGTCGTTATAGATAACGCTAAAATCGGCTCTCTCATCGCTGATAGGTTGCCCGTTTTTATACATTAATAAATCTAAACAGACATCGACTACATCTTGGATAATCTTTCTTTGGGCGTTAATAATGTTATTACGAGTCATGAGCGTGATTTTCTCTTTTTCTCGTTGTGCTTCCGCATTGTCTTTTTTCGCCACATCTATCCCCATTGTCGCTGGGCTTAAAATACCCGTTAAAATTAAATCGAGTTTGTTTTTCACCTCATAAGCGTATTGCGCGAAGTTTAATTGCGGTTGGCTCGTTTGAATTGTATCCGAACCCATAACACCATCGCCACTTGGGATACTTGCTGGTTTCTTGATAAATTGTCGATTATACGCCACTGGTAGAATTGGCACTCCAAAAGAATTCTTTTCTAATACACTTACCGGATAATATTCGACCGGAGTTGATACCTTAACCGTTTGACTTGCTTGACTTAATGCTTGATCGAGGTCATCGAATAAATCAATCTTACCCGTTAGAATTGAGCGCCCGTAATTAACATCGCTTGGATCGTGAAATATCCTTGTCGGCACTCCGAGTATTTTCATATAACCCGGAATAAAGATGGTTTCAAGATTTGATAACTCTTTAATCGTGGATAGTTCGACCGGTATGATGTTGTTGTTTTCTTTTAGTTCAAAGAGGTTATACTCGACATATGACCCAGCTTCTACATTTTCAGTCTTTCGTTTAATCGACCGAGTTTCAAATAATACATACTTTTTATTATTAACTTCATAGTAATCAAGGTAAATAATACCCTCTATCCGCCTGTTCTTGCCGATAAAACGGACATTCTCCGCTTCGTAGTATTCGATTAACGGATATTTATACGCTTCATCGATGTTTATTTTATACGCCCCCCACCCTTGAGCGAGTGTTAAAGGTAATTGCTCTTGATTAACCATGCGGATAAAGTCGTTATCTTCCAACATATCATAGATAGTATTCTCAAGTTCTTTATCATCGCTTGTGATTTGATGTTCGCCTACCACATTAACTAAAGTATTAATGATAGCATTTGGAATACCCGAGTGAACTTTTTTGACCATCGCTTCTTTGGTAGCTATCGACCAAAAGTAATTGCGATCGTTAAACCCCTTACGAGCGGATTCTCCTACCATGTAGTATTGTTCTATTTTATCGCCCTCGCCTAAATACCAGAGTTTGAATTCTTTTGCTTTTGAAATTCGCAAAATTTCCTCATCGCTGATATATTGAAAATTTATATCATTCGGATTCTTATGTATGTGCTGTATTCCTAAAAATTCTTTAACTTTTTCACGTATGTAATCGATAATGAGCATTTGGTTTCCCCCGTTTTCGCATAATTAAATCAGTTCCTTACATTTATTATATACCAAAATGCAATAAACTATAATTTTATTGTTGCCCATAATTGTAGTTCGTTTACAAAACTTGCCCATCCGTACTCGCAACCATCTTGTGCGTGGTCGTTTCCCGCTCTTACTTCACCCTTTTCCCCGCTTGTCGCAGTTTGGTGTTCTCGGATAAGATTTGGACATAGTGAAGACACTAAATAATCCCCGTAAGCCATAAGTGTTCGGATGAAGTAAACCCGCTTCTCGATTCCGTATTTTGTGCTTGGTTGAAAGATAAAATTAATCAATCCATTTTGCCGAGCGAGTAGCTGCAGACCATCCTTAAACCCGATATCAGCCGATTCGACATAGACTAATACTTGCCCTTTCATTAAGTCAGGATGGTTATGATATTTCTGTTGCCACCGTTTTAATGTTTCAATAATCTCCGCCATAATTTCCGGTTCTGTTTTCTTAACCTTTGAATTCGAGTGGAAGTATTCATCGATAGCAATAATCTTTTTTCGATCCCAAGTCAGTCCAGACATAATCATCGTGGTCGCACTTTTCACTTGGTCTTTGTTTAGTTTTGCTGCACTTAACCCAGTGTCAATGCCGATCGCATAACGCCTAAATCTTGTTGCCATTACCTTTTGCGGTTCAGCAATACAGCTATCATTCCATTCCGGGTAGACTAACTCGCCGGTAACTCCCCACATGCCTAACGCCTCGACTTTATATATTTCAGGTGCTTTTTCTCTTAAGTTCTCCATTGCCACATCGTAAATGCCATCGCGAAATTCATTTATCTTATAAGTCGATATGTGAAGATATAACCCTTTGCCATAGTCCCCGATAAAATCTTTATCATAATAGTCAATGTAATCATTTGCTTCGAGTAGGTCGTAATCATCCTCTAACCGCCCCTTAAAGAATACATCATAGAGCCAGTGTTCTTTTCTCCAAGCGTTGAATAAAAATGTAATTTGATAGAAATAACCCTCTGGTAGTTTCCCCCGTAATGAGCCATCTAACTTTCTAAACTCATCATAATCTTTAATTTCAAATGCTTCTTCAATGT
>ERZ795030.3798-NODE-3798-length-15577-cov-12.192179_pt1 | contig 15577 bp, 9 predicted proteins | sample MGYA00375122_ERZ795030 | MGnify/ENA primary metagenome ERZ795030 (study PRJEB30165, sample SAMN05720146) | activated sludge metagenome | isolation source: anaerobic digester from wastewater treatment plant | place: Japan | collected 2015-04-20 ...
GGTGCCGATCAGGGCGCGGATGGCGTGCGCCGCAGCGGGTTGCGGTGCGGGCGGCGGGGTCCAGTGAAGGGCGCCGGAGTCCGGGGCGAACAGCCGCTTGACGAGGGCGGCGGTTTGCGGGTCGTCGCTGCCCGCGCGGTCAGTGGCTTCGGGAAGTTCCCCGAGCGCGATCACGCGTCCGCCAGCCTGCTGAAAGGCCAACGCCTTCTCAAGGGATGCGTGGCGGATCGCGAACATGCCGGGCAGCACCAGCGCACGGTAGGCTTCACCGGCCACGCAGAGGCGTGCGTGTGTATCTGGACGGAGGCGTGTGCGTGACTCGCCCGGCGGCACAATCTCGGCACGCGCAAGCGATTCGGCATCGATGAAGTCAAAGTCGATCTGCTGTGCGATCAGATCGGCGGCCAGGGTATAGGCGCAGGACTGCGCCGCTTTACCGCGTGCCGGATCGACCACCAAGGGCTCGTGCGGCTGGATGATCGCGACATCCGCGACGTGATCGCCTTGGCTGAGCAGGTAGCTGAGGCGCTCGAAGTATTTGAAGAACACCGGCATGTGACGCCAGTAGGGCATACGGAAGTGGTAGCAGGGCGGTGCCCACTCCCACCAGCCGCCGAAGGTGGTGTAGTAAAGTCCGTGCAGGTTGAGCAGTGTGGTGCCGTAGAGGAAGTTGCGGTTGCTCGAATCGAAAAGCACGGTCGGCGATGCCTGCCAGCCGAGACTGTGGTAGCCCTCGACCCACACGCGCGGCCGTTCGTAGAGGTGGGCGATTGATGAGCCGACCTTGTTCTTGATCAGGTCGGCGCTAGAGCCGGGCGTGTCGAAACCCGGCGCGGTGTACCAGCGCATGGCGCGCATGTAGTCGCCGAACTCCATCGGGTCGCGACCGCGCGAGGCCGGGTCACATGCGTAGATCATGCCGCGGCTGTTATGCCACTCGAAGATCGGTTTGAAGTAGTAGGCTTCGCTGAGCGAGACCATCACGTCGTTGAAGTCGAGCCGGACTTTGGCGGTCTCAGGGCCGATGTCCATAAAGAGCGCAGCCAGTTTCGGACGAACGTCATACCCCTTGCGTGTTTTGAACTGAGCGGCGAACTCCGTGCTCCAGAGATGCTTGTCGCCGGCAAGGCGCAACTCATCCTGAAAGAAGTAGTTCAGCGCGCTGCGGGCCTCGGGCGGTGTGCGCGCGAGGAACCGATCGAAGAAACGCTTGATCACGCGCTGGCCGGACTCGGGGTTGAGCGGGTCGAGCGTCGCGGGGCGCAGCGCGGCGGTAACGGTGACGATGCGCCATGCGCCCTGCGGTAGTTCCCACTGCGCGGCTTGGGGATCAAGCGAACGCGCGGTACCCGGCACAATACGGCCTTCCTTCAGTTCGAAGGCGGTGGCGGAAACCGCGTCGGTGCCCGGCCCTGCGGGCATACGGCCGCCGGTCACATCGCGCGTCGCCGCACTCAAGACGCGGGCGTGGAGGTCATCACCGGTGATACCGAGTTGACGGAAGAGGTTGTCGCGGCCCGGCCAGTCGAGCGTATAACCGCTCATTCCGATACCCATGCCGCGCTTGGCTGATTCTTTGGCCATAAAGACGAACACATCCCACCACGCTTCGGAGAAGATCGGGGGCTCCACCGTCTCGGTTTTCCAGCCGTCCGAGCGCGTGTGCGCGTAGTTGATCTGCGTGCCGGGGATTCCGGCCTTATGCAGCTGCTCCAACTGCCAGAGCAGGCGCTCCTTGTCCAGCCGCTCGCCGGTCCACCACCAGAAAGGCACTTCACCATAACCTGGCGGCGGCGTGACGAACGCACGGCGGATGTCGGCATCCGGCCCGCGACTTGGGAACCCCGCGCCTTGTGAACCCAAGCCGCTGGTCGCCACAGTCAGAAGGGCCGCCAGACATGTGGCCGTCCCGAAAGAAACTTGGTAAAGGGCCTCCGTTTTTTTCCGTCGGTTACACATGTCTGGTCCTTTCGTTCTGCTAGTTCAGGAACAGAACCGAACCTTTACTCTTCCATCCACCACTTCTCGCCTTTCGTCGGCTCATGCTTACCGATGTCAGGCGTTTGTCCTGTTCTGTCCGAAGCAAAGCAGGGTCGGCTATGCGGAAACCGGTTCAAGCCGCTCGAGGCCGCGCAGGTAAGGGCGGATCGCCTCGGGCAGCACCACGGAGCCGTCGGCCTGCTGGAACTGTTCCAGAATCGCGATCATCAGGCGCGGCAGCGCCACACCCGAGCCGTTGAGCGTATGCACGAGGCGCGTCTTGCCGTTCGCATCGCGGTAACGGCAGTTCAGGCGGCGGGCCTGGAAGTCCTCGAAGTTCGAGCAGGAGGAGACCTCCAGCCAGGCCTGCTGGCCCGGTGCCCACAACTCGATGTCGTAGCACTTCGCGGCCGCGAAGCTGATGTCGCCTGAGCAGAGTTCAAGGATGCGGTAGTGCAGGCCCAGTCCTGTGAGCACGTCCTCGGCGTTCGCGACCAGGGTCTCCAACTCGGCGTACGAGGTTTCCGGCTCCACGAACTTTACCATCTCCACCTTGTCGAACTGGTGCACGCGCAGGATCCCGCGCGTATCTTTGCCCGCCGAACCCGCCTCACGGCGGAAGCAAGGCGTGTAGGCGGTAAAGTAGATCGGGAGCGGACGGTCGATGATCTCGTCGCGGTAATAGTTGGTCACCGGCACTTCGGCTGTGGGGATCAGCCAGAAGTCATCGATCTCGCAGTGGTACATGTCCTCTGCCATCTTGGGCAATTGACCCGTGCCGCGCATGGAGGCGGTGTTGACGAGAAAGGGCGGCAGCATCTCGGTGTAGCCGTGGCGTTCGGTGTGCAGGTCCAGCATATACTGGATCAGCGCGCGCTGGAGTTTGGAGCCGTTGCCCAACAGCAGCGGGAACCCCGAGCCCGTGAGCTTCACGCCACGCGGCAGATCGAAGAGGCCGAGCTTTTCTCCCAGTGCGATATGGTCGAGCGGCTTGAAATCGAACGTTTTGGCGGTTCCCTGTACCTTTGCCACGCGGTTGGCCGAGGCGTCCGGCCCGGTCGGGATGGTGGCGCACGGCACATTCGGAATCATCAGCATGGCCTTTTCCAACGCCTCCTCGACGGTGCGGATTTGGGCATCAAGATCCGTGATCCGGTCCCCGATCGCGCGCACCTCGGCCTGCACCACCGCCGTATCCTGTCCGGCTTTTTTGAGTGCGCCGATCTCTTTCGAGCGCGCGTTACGAAGCGTTTTGAGTTCGTCCGTCTGCGTGACCAGCGTTCGCCTCTGCGCATCCAGATCGCGGGCGCTTTCCGCCAACGCCACTGGTGCGCCACGCCGGCGCAAGCCCTCGGCAACCTCATCGAAATGCTCTCGGATCCGTTTGATGTCTAACATAGAAAACCTCGCGTTTTTTGAAAAGAAAAGTATATTCCATCCTCCCTCTCCGCGCAAGCTTATGACTGCGCCTGCCGCCGTGACCTCACTTGGCAAAGTAAATGCGACTGGGGTGGTCGCATTCACTTCTTCCGAACGGGGTTGATGCGACCAGTGGCATTTAATTGCTCCAGGGAGGGGCGGGGGGCGGCGGAGAGGGACGGGCGGGGTGCCTTCCCTTCCCCCATGGGGGAAGGTCGCATTTACTTTGAGAATCTCGTTGTTGCCTTTTCAGGGTAATCGGTTAGTGACAGGGGTGCGATCAAAGGTCATGCGTTTCAGGGGTTCCATTGCGGTGCCATCGCTATCGCCATCGGGATCGGGATCGCCGCCATCATTACACTTGTCGCTGCGAGCCACTGCGTGGGCGCAACAGTCGATTTCGAACCCGATAGCGATACCGACACCGATCTGGAGAACGTGAACGTACACCGCTGCGCTGTGAACGTGAACGTTGGCCATACCCCGTTCACGTACTCGTACGCGACAACTCTTCCCCCTGTCACGAACCGATTGCCTTTTCCGGCTTGTCTCAGAGTGTAAATCTGGCTACCCTCTATCCGCAATGTGTGTGTAAGACGCTTCAATCTTACCTGTTTGCCGCACGAATGCGAGGTCGCCTCCAAAACCTTAAGAGTTGCGATAGCCAGTCGCACACGTGCCCCTGAAAACCCGGTCGCATCGACCTGTTCCGAAAAAACATGGTGCGCCCGGGAAGGGTGGACTGTGCCCAAAAACAACCCCGGCGAAGGCCGCCGCGCTGCGCGGAGCGCGTTCCGCGCCGTTTTCGGAACAACTAAATGCATATTCGGAGCAACTGAATGCGACCGTGCGTCATAAAGACCCAGTTTTGGTCGCATTTACTTTGCCAAGTGACCCCTGCCGCCGTGATCGAAGACGCATCCCCGGGGCGTTGATCGTTGGGGGGGGAGGTTTCATTCGGGAACGCGGGTGTCCCCGTCCGCCGCTATGCGCCATCGGCGCGGGGCCGGACCGCCGAAATCGAGGACGAGGACGGGGACGGGGGAAACGATCCCGATGCCATCAGGCCGGGAGGGCAAACGTCTGCTTGCCCGGACGAGCCCATTTCTTACTTGAGCGTGGGCGGCTGCGGCGTGTCGTCGAAGAAACGGTTGCCGTCTGATTTCCCCTGATTGAAATACTTTTGGCGGACGTTCTCATACCGGTTGCCGGAGAACACGTTGTCAGGCCCCGAATGCATCAGATTAAAGGCGATGGGCGACGCGAAGAACGCGTTGCCCGTGATCCGGTTTTCCTTCGCCGCATAGAATGCCATGCCGATATGGCAACGTGTGAAGCGGTTTCGGAAAATCTCCGAAAGGCGCGTTGTGTTGAGTTTCATCGCCTCGTGCGGGGAATCGAAAAACTCATTGCCCTCCACACGGCACTGGGTGGCGTTCAGAAGCGCGAGTCCGCCCGCGCACCGCACGAACAGGTTCCGCGTGAACATGCCGTGCGAAACCGCCGCGGACATGAAGGCCGAACAGTCCACGAACGTGTTGTGATCAAGCGTCATCTTCCCGTTCGAAATCGCGAATGCGAAACCGTAGATGAAGCTGCGCTTGTCCGGTTTCTCGGTTCTGAGCCCCGTGAACCTGCAATGGCGCGCCTCGAAACCGCACTCGGTGAAACGCATTCGGAAATCGTTCGTGAGCACGCTTTCAGACAAAAATTCCGCCCGCGAAGCCGTGAACGAACCGTCCCGCATGTGGATCCGTCCTTCGCCCGCAAAGATGATCTTCGCGCCCGGCAACACGCGGACGCGTGCCCCGACGATCTTCACCGGCTCGGATATGACTTTCGTCCCGGACCACACCTCCTCCGATGCCATACCCGGCAAGACAGACACAGACAGGAAAATCAGGATCAGTATTCTTTTCATGAACGCTCACACTTGTTGTCACCGTTGTCGGCAATCCGTTTTTTGGCCGTCATTCGTCCTTTTCCTTTAGGCGCACGTTCGTGAAATACTCCACCGCTTCGCGGGCGAACTCGGCGTTGGCTCCGAAGAGCGGACACGCGCGCGTCGCGTAGCTGTCGGCGACGGAACCGATGTTGAGCGTACCGGAAAAGAATACCTTGCCGAGACCGGCGACGCCGCGGACGGCGAGGACGTCCCCGCTGTTCGGGCCGTACGCGAGCACCTCGCCTTTCGCGCCAGGCGTCAGGCGGAAGTAGTCCACGTACATCGTTTCCCCTTCGCGACCGTCCGCGAACTTCATTTTCCGCTTGAAATTCTCCACACGCGCCGGTGAGGTCTTCACGATCTCCGGGAACGGCGTCTTAACGTCGAATCGGACGTTGCCGCAAAGTTCGCCCTCGAGAAACACGCCGCCACCGCCCTTCTCCACATAAGTCTTCACGTTCGTGAAGAACGCATCCTTCTCATACTGCTTTTGCGTGAGGAACACGCAGTCGAACCGATTGAGTTCCGCAAGCGAAATGGAGTCGAAATACTCCGCCTTTACGTTTTCGAACTGGTCGAAATATTCCTTTATGCAGACATCGCCGCCACCCCGGTGGACACCAAGTTTCACGACAGCGCCGATTTTACGCGGTTCGAGTGTTATGCGTGCCGAGGCCTCGGTCTGGTCGAGCACCGTCGTCGCGGCCTTCCGGTCGAACTTCCAGGTTTGGGAGGCATCTCTCGGCCGCCGCGGATCAGTGAGCGTGTCCGCTTCCTCCTCGAGCCGTTTGAATGTCGTTTCAGCGAGGTCGAAGTCCTTTTCGATCCGAACACGGCCTTCCTTGAGGATTCCCAACGCCTTCGCGTTGTCGCCGTCATAAAGCGCGGCGCCGGCGAGACGGACCACATGATGCGTGCGTGCGGTCGCGAGCCAATACGGCGCATATTTCAAAAAGCGCATGAAGTGCTTGCGTTTGTAGCGGTCGAGTCCGTCGAGACGCTTTTCCGCCTCCAGAAGCGTATGGACACATCTTTCGGCCGCTTCGACCTGCGCGAGCATCAACTCGGGGGTGTCGATGATCGGCGGATACTTGAGCGAGCCGGAGTTCTTCGACTTCTCCGGTTGCGTGGGGTCGAAATCGGGATCGCGCCGGACCTTGTTCCAGTATTTCACCTTCGCCGCCGGATCGCGCAGGTACTCCGGCATCACGCCGGATGACAAAACCGTCTGCATGTACGGCGCGAGCACGTCGCCCCAGAACGTGCGGCAGATGCGGCCAAGGCTGTCTTTCATGATCACATCGGGTGCGACATGATCCTTCAGGCCATCGTAATAGGTGAGGCCGTCGTAGTTTTCGGTGCCCGGCGCATGGAGATCCCAGAGGTGCTCGTTCACGAGCAGCAGCGTTTCGATTTGCAGGTAACACTCGGTTCCCTGCGTGGTCGCGAAATTCCGCCCCCCCTCGCAACTCGACCCGATCTTGCGCGGGTAGGACGCGAAGATGCCTGCGGTGAGCGGATAGGTATCGCTTAGATGGAACGGACGCTCTGGCACGAGTTCCCGTACCGTTTTGATCACGTCCGGTGTGGTGATCCAACTTGAGAAGTAGAACTCCTTGTCGGCAAGCCCCTTGTCGAGCTTGTCCCAGTATTCCGGCATGGACTCCTTCCACTTCGCGGTACGTTCGCTCTCCGGCTTCATCAGCGCGTTGAACTGGTACGGGTAGATGCACGAGCCGACGACCGCGCCAGGAAGTCGCTTGCGGAAAACCCTTATCCAGATGTTGAACTGGTTTATGCTCGCCTTCCAGCGCTCGTGGTCGTTCCATTTCGCACGACATTTTTCACAGCGTTTGCTCCACTCCTCCGGGTCCTGCCAGCTGCCGCCGTCTACGGGATGGATGTTGACGACCGCTTTTTCCATGCCGGCCTTGACGAGGAAATCGACCGTCCGGTTCGCCGCGGCCTCGGTAAGCGCGTCGTCCGCCCAGCAGTAATAGGAGTCATTCCACGGGCAATGGAGCTTCACGCATTTCCAGTCATCGAACTTCATCCCCTTCGGCGCGGTACGGCGGATGTACACCCCGGTTGTTGCGTAGTAATTGCACCAGATGCCGCGTTCGGCGGCGTAACGTCCGAGTTCGCGGAAGAACGGGAAGGTGCTGTCGGGCATGCCTTCCTCAAGCCAGAAGAGGTCGCTGAACAGGTTCATCTTCGCGCGGAGCATCATGTCGAGGCCCGCCTTGATCGCGTCGGAATATCCCTTTTCGTCCTTCTCGCCGTAGCGGAACTTCCAGAGTCCGCGCCCAAAGGAAATCGAGCCGCGGTACAGCACATCCGGCCAGTCCCGCACGTATGCCGCCTCCACCCGGCCGTTCCGGGACATCTGCGCGAACGTCACCGCGCCGTAAAGCGCGCCGACATCGTCATGCCCGACAATCGCGACACGCCTGCCTTCCGCCTTGATCGCGTACCCCTGCGGTTTCGCCGGGACGTCGAGCGAAAACGCCTCGATCAGTTTTTTGCCGCAGGCACTGTCCGCGATCGCGAGGTAGACGCCGTTTGCCGCAGCGCTTTTTCCGTCCCAGATTTTCCGTTCGCCTTTAACGAACGTTTCAGCCGCGCCGATCACGCACTGCCGCTGATCCTGATGAAAAACCGGCAGTTCCGCCGTGTTGAACGCCGCGCTTTCGAGCGCCCTGTATTCTTTCACGCACGGTTGTAGTGTCGGCATGGCCACGACCGTCGCCGACAACATGGCGACCGACACCGTCATCATCTGCTTTATCATGCATTTCATATCGGTTTCTCAGCTTCTACGGACGAACGCGGTGCGGAATCCAAGCAATTCCGCATGAGTAGGGCTAACTGTGCCGCCTTGTGCTTCGTCGCCACATCAGCCAGAGGGCGATGCTCTTGCCGTCGATCAACTCGCCAGAGTCGAGGGCCGCGTCGATCTCCTCCGCCGTCATCACCACGGGCGCGAGGTTCTCGTCGAAATCCGGACGCAGCGGCCGGGGCTCCTGCGACAGACGCGCGTAGAAGAGATGCAGGCGCTCCTCTGAATAGCCGGGGCACGGCACGATCACGCCGATCTTTTCCAGCGTCTCCACCGGATATCCGCTCTCCTCCTCCATTTCACGGCGCGCGCACGTTTCCGGAGACTCCCCCTCTTCCAGCCCTCCGGCCACCATCTCCAGGAGAACGCCCTCCACCGCGCGCCGGTATTGGCGGATCAACACGAACCGGCCGTCCGGCCGCTGGCCGAGAATCACCGCAGCCCCGCGGTGCCGCACGATCTCGCGCGTTGAGCGCCGCCCGTTCGGCAGTTCAATCTCCGCCACGTCGATCGTCAGCGCCCGTCCCTCGAAAACCCGTTTCACGCCCAGTGTCCGTTCTGTCAGATTCATATCCGCTTAAGTGTCGCAGAAACAACCGCACCGGACAACCCCGAAAAAAGGGTGCGGAAGGACTATTCTGCGCCGCGATTGTTTGTCAGCGCCCGCGGTTTCTGGTTTAATATCCCCTTTTTACGACCCGTGACCTGTAACCGTAACGATTAACCCGAACTTTTTTATGGACAAGCATTACGATCCCAAGACCGTTGAGAACAAGTGGTATGCGTGGTGGGAGGAGACCGGCCGGTTTCACGCGGAGGCCGCGCAGGGCGGCGAACCCTACAGTGTCGTCATCCCGCCGCCGAATGTGACTGGCATCCTGCACATGGGCCATGCGCTCAACAATACGATCCAGGACGTGCTGGTGCGCTGGCGCCGCATGCAGGGACGCAACACGGTCTGGATGCCGGGTACGGACCACGCGGGCATCGCCACCCAGAACGTGGTGGAGAAGACATTGCGCAAGGAGGGCCTCTCGCGGCGCGACCTCGGGCGCGAGGCGTTTCTGGCGCGCGTGTGGGAGTGGCGCGAGGAGTACGGCGGCACGATCGTGCGCCAGCTTCGCAAACTCGGGGCGAGTTGCGACTGGTCGCGTGAGCGCTTCACCATGGACGAAGGACTGAGCGAGGCCGTGTCCGAGGTGTTCTGCCGACTCTACGACGAGGGACTCATCTACCGCGGCAACTATATCGTCAACTGGTGCCCGCGCTGCCACACTGCGCTGTCCGATGAGGAGAGCGAGCATCAGGACACCCAAGGACATCTCTGGCACATCCGTTACCCGATTCCGGACGGCGGCGAAGTTGTGGTCGCGACCACGCGTCCCGAGACCATGCTGGGCGACACCGCCGTGGCCGTCAATCCGGCGGACGAGCGTTATCAGGCGCTGATCGGCAAGCGCGTGACGCTGCCGCTCATGAACCGCGAGATACCGGTTGTCGCGGACGACTACGTGGACCGCGCTTTCGGCACGGGCGTCGTGAAGATCACGCCCGCGCACGACCCGAATGACTTTCAGGTGGCGCTGCGCCACAATCTGCCGATGCTGAATGTCATGAATGGCGACGGCACGATGAACGAAGAGGCCGGGCCGTACGCCGGCATGGATCGTTTCGCTTGCCGCAAGCAGGTGATCGCCGACCTCGAAGCGCAGGGGTTGCTGGTCAAGACCGATCCACATCAACATGCGGTCGGCCACTGCTACCGCTGCGATACGGTGGTCGAGCCGCGCCTCTCCAAGCAGTGGTTCGTGCGCATGAAGCCGCTTGCCGAGCCGGCTATCGAGGCCGTGCGCACCGGCAAGATCGTCTTCGTGCCGCAGCGCTGGGAGAAGACCTATTTCGACTGGATGGAGAACATCCGCGACTGGTGCATCTCGCGCCAAATCTGGTGGGGCCACCGCATCCCGGTCTACACCTGCACGCCGTGCGGACACGAGTGGGCGGCCAAGGCCGCGCCGGATACCTGTCCGAAATGCGGTGCCGCGGCGGATCAAATCACGCAGGACGAGGATGTGCTCGACACCTGGTTCTCCTCGTGGCTCTGGCCTTTCAGCACCTTTGGCTGGCCTGCAGACCATCCTGACCTGAAGTTCTACTATCCGACCAACGATCTGGCCACCGCGCCGGAGATCCTCTTCTTCTGGGTCGCGCGCATGATCATGGCCGGTTGCAAGTTCATGGGCGACGTGCCCTTCCGCACGGTCTATCTGCACGGCACGGTGCGCGATGACAAGGGGCGTAAGATGAGCAAGAGCCTGGGCAACTCTATCGACCCGCTCGACATCATCGAGACCTACAGCGCCGACTCGCTGCGCTTCAGCCTGATGCTGATCACTTCCACCGGCATGGACGTCTACGTCAACATGGAAAAATTCGAGATCGGGCGCAACTTCGCGACCAAGATTTGGAACGCCGCGCGTTTCATGCGGATGCACATGGAGAAGCTGCCCGACACAGACTGGCGCGCGCTGGCCAACGGCGAGCTGGCGCTCGATCCGGCGCTGTTGCGCGACGACGACCGCCACATGCTCGCCACCTGCGAGAATGCCGTGCGCAATGTGACCGGACATCTGGAAGCGTTCCGCCTGCAAGACGGTGCGCTCGCGATTTACGATGTCGTCTGGAGCCAGTTCTGCGACTGGTATCTCGAATACGCCAAGCAGGACCTGAACGGTGCAGACGAGGCGCGTCGCCGCCAAGTGCTGGCCGTGATGACTGATGTCTTCGCCAAGGCGCTCAAGCTGCTGCATCCCTACATGCCGTTCATCACCGAAGAGCTATGGCACCAGATGGGTTACGCCACTGAGTCCGAAAGCATCATGCGCGCGCCGTGGCCCGCACCCTACACCGATGCGCAGCGCACTGCATGGGGACTGAGCGACGCGGTCACCGCCTACGTCAACGCCCGGCGCGAACTGGTCACCGCCGGACGCGCATTGCGCGCCGACTACAACCTCGCGCCCTCCAAGTTCCTGCACTACGTCATTCAGGCGATGGACGAAGAGACGGCCGGCCGCCTGAAGGCCGACGCCGAAACGCTCAAGCAACAGTTGCGCTCGGACAATCTGGAAGTCGTCGCGGGCGGCGGCGAGAAGGCTATGCCCGGTACGCTCTGCAAGCTCGGCACCGTTTATCTGCCGCTCGAAGGGGTGGTGGACGTCAAAGCCGAAGCCGCGCGTGTGAAGACCGAGTTGGAGAAAACGCGCGGGTTCCTCAAAGGCGTCGAAGCCAAGCTCGGCAACGAGGGGTTCGTGGCCAAGGCGCCTGCGGCCGTGGTCGAGCAGCAACGCGCCAAGCAGAAAGAGCTGACAGAGACGATCGCTCGGCTGGAAAAACTGCTGGCCTCCTTTGGGGGATGAGAAGATAGACGAAGACGCACGGGCGTCCCGCCTGTGAACACGGGCAAGATGCCCGTGCTGGATGGTCGACTGAAAAAGGCGACCTTGTTTTTCCTGATCTGGGGGTCCAATCGCCTTTCGGCTGATCCCGTCGTCCCGTCGTTTAAGCTGATAAATGCGCTTGCGCGTGCGCCGCAAGGTGGTATGATTACGTTTCTTTTTTCGCCCGACCTTCTGGCCATGTGCGCCGGGTTGTTGGGGCGGACTGAAGTTAACCGAGGAGTAAAGGTAATGGCCAAGATCAATTTTGGCGGTGTTGTGGAAACCGTCGTGACCCGTAAAGAGTATCCCTTGAAGAAAGCCCAGAAGGTGCTCAAGGATGAAGTCATCGCCGTCATCGGCTATGGCGTTCAGGGGCCGGCCCAGTCACTGAATATGCGCGACAACGGGATTCAGGTTATTGTCGGGCAGGACAAGCGTTTCGCGAACGATTGGAAGCGGGCCGTCAAGGACGGGTTCAAACCGGGCAAGACCCTTTTTGATATTGAAGAGGCCTGCGCCCGGGCCACGATCATCATGGTCCTCGTGAATGATGCGGCGATTCGGCAGGTTTGGCCGCGCATCGCGCCGCATCTGACCGCTGGCAAGGCGCTCTATTTCTCCCACGGGTTCGGCTGGGTCTACCGGTCGCTCACCCGCGTCAAAGCAGGTCCGGATGTGGACGTGATCATGGTCGCGCCCAAGGGGTCGGGCACCTCCGTGCGCCGCAATTTCTTGGCTGGCGTGGGCATCAACTCCAGTTTTGCGGTGGCGCAGGATGCCACCGGCAAGGCGTTGGACCGCACGTTGTCGATCGGTATCGGCGTGGGTTCGGGTTATCTGTTCCCCACGACCTTCGAGCATGAGGTGACCTCGGATCTCGTCGGCGAGCGCGGTGTGCTGATGGGTGCCCTGGCCGGCATCATGGAGGCGCAGTATGATGTGCTCCGCAAGAACGGGCACAGTCCTTCGGAGGCGTTCAATGAGACGGTCGAGGAGCTGACCCAAAGCCTGATCCGTCTGGTCGATGAGAACGGGATGGATTGGATGTATTCGAACTGTTCGGCCACTGCCCAGCGCGGCGCGCTGGACTGGAAGCCGAAGTTCAAGAAGGCCACCCTGCCGGTGTTCAAGGCGTTGTACGAGGCGGTGAAGAGCCAGAAGGAAGCGCGTCACGTGATCAAGGTGTGCGGCACCGCGGATTACAAGCAGAAGCTCGACGCGGAGCTGAAGGTGATGCGGGATTCCGAGATGTGGCAGGCTGGCGCGGCGGTGCGCGCGTTGCGGCCACGTGAGAAGGCCAAGGCCAACGCGGCGAAGGCTGTCGGCGTCAAAGGGCGCGGAGCCAACTAAGGTTCGCGCCCGCGGCGCGGAACGGATTCAAGGCCCGTCGGCTTCGTCGGCGGGCCTTTCGTGTTTCCCGTGCGCGCTCAGCACGGATCGGTACAGCGCGTCGGTGGCGCGTGCGGCCTTTTCCCAGGAAAACCCGGCGGCTTTCCGGTAGCCGGCCTCGATCTTCTCTTTACGGAACGCCGGATGATCCAACAACAGGCTGACGGCACTGGCGATCGACGCGCGGTCACGCGGGTCGCAATTGACCGCCGCATCCCCGCAGTTCTCGACGGCTGCGCCTCCGGAGCAGACGACCGGGCACCCGCAGGCCATGGCTTCGAGCGGCGGCAACCCGAACCCTTCGTCATGGGAGGGGAAAACGAAGGCCCGCGCGAGCGAATAGAGCACGGGCAGATCCTCTTCGCTCACATACCCGATTCGGCTGACGCGATGGCGGATGGCGTTTTGCCGGATCGCGTTGTCAATCACGGCTGCGGTGGCGGGGTCGGCCGCGCCCGCCAAAACCAGATGCAGGTCGGGCCGTTCGCCCTGAACGATCGCAAAAGCCCGGATCAGGTTGAGGATGTTTTTGCGCTGCGTGAGATCGCCCACAAACAGCAGGAACGATGTGGGCAGCGCGTAACGCTGGCGCGCGGACTGGAGCCGCGCGTGGTCGGTACACCGGGCCAGGTTTGGCGTGAGTCCGGGCGGAATGAGGACAAGCCGGTCCCGGACTTCCGGAAACCGGTCGAGAATGACGCGCCGCGTGTAGTTCGAAAAAACGATGACTGCGGCCGCCCGGCGGATCGAGGGCGGAAGCAGGAGGCGATAGTGGAGCCGGTTGTCGGCACGGCAGAACTGCGGGTGTGTCAGGACATGCAGATCATGAATGGTGAGCACCACTGGACAAGGCGCGAGCCGCGGCGCGACATACGCCGGCGCATGCAGCAGCGGCGCGCGCGCGCGCTTCAGCAACACGGGCAGGACCGTCTGCTCCCAGAGGATGCGCAACAGGCGTGATCGGTCCGTGCCGTATGGCCGAATCATGCGCGTGTGCGAGGTGATCGGGATCGGACGGTGCCCCCGGGGTGCGCAAATACAGAGCGGCAGCGAACCAAAGCGGGTCAGCGCGCAAGCCAGCTGATGGGTGGTAACTTCGACGCCGGAATACGGTTCGCGCAGCACCATGGCGTTATAGAAAACGGGATTCATGGATTCACCGCACCGGGATTGGCGGAGAGGGAGGGATTCGAACCCTCGGTACCCGTAAGAGCACACAGCATTTCCAGTGCTGCACCTTCGGCCGCTCGGTCACCTCTCCCCGAAAAGTTCCCACGTTATACCGGGTTACTGTGTGGAAAACAATCCTAAAATCCTGGACGCTTTTTTCGGCAGATTGGCGCAGATTTACGTTTTGCCGGTTGCCGCGCCTTGATATTTTACATTACCGATGGCGATGCGGTGTGTTACCATTCGTTTCGTAAGTGGAAACGGTTCAGGTGCAGAGGGGTGCACCGGGAAAGGGGATACGGGCACGGATCACAGGCGGAACCGGTTTTCCGGGATGGCATCTGTGCGCGGCGTGAGAGGCGGCCGCTGCGGCACGAGCAGGGGGGAATGGATGTTGCGGTACGAGTCAAAGGTATGGGATGCGGCACCCGGCGAGGTGCTGGCCGGGGTGGACGAGGCCGGGCGCGGCTGCCTTGCCGGGCCGGTGGTGGCAGGCGCGGTCGCGATGTCGGCGGAGACGGCCGAGCGGTTGTACGCGGGAGAGTTCGCGGAACTGACGGACTCGAAACAGTTGACGGTGGCGCGGCGCGAGGCGTTTTTCGGGCGGTTAGCGGAAATGCCGGAGGTGACGTGGGCCACGGGGCTATGCAATGCGGAGGAGATCGATCGGCTCAACATCCTTTCGGCGACGCATCTGGCGATGCGGCGGGCGGTGGAGGCGTTGGCGGTACGGCCGACACATGTGCTGGTGGACGGGCTTCCTGTGAAGGGGCTGCCGTGCGCCTCGACGGCGATCGTGCAGGGCGACGCGAAGAGTTTTCTGATCGCGGCGGCGAGCGTGGTGGCAAAGGTGACGCGTGACCGGATGATGTGCGAACTGGACGCGCGGTTCCCGCAGTACGGCTTCGCGGCGCACAAGGGGTATGGCGTGAACGCGCACATGGCGGCGCTGTTCAAGTACGGTCCGTGCGCGGAGCACCGCCACACGTTCAGACCGGTTCAGGACGCAGACCAGAAACTGCCGGGGTTTGAATACTGAACGGGCCGCGTTTACGCACTGTCGGCGGTCCGAGACGTCCCGCCGTACTTTACCTGCGGAGTTAGAAAACTGGAGCTGGCGCCGGCTTCGGGGCGACACGGCAAAGTACGGTCGGCGATTCAGACGCGGTCGGACACCACGGTTTTTTGTGGATTTACCGGACGGGCGGCGGGGTCGGTGTGTTCACTCACGGGATAACCCCAAAAGGAGCAGTTGAACGGGTAGAATTCCAGCAAAGCCCCGTAAACATTGGGTTTTGCGGTGCGTCCGACGCTCTTTTTGAACTCTTCGTCCCAGCCCTTCGTCGCGGGTCGAATGTCGCGGGTCGCGGGTCGACGTTCCCGATCCCGATAGCG
>ERZ795030.3805-NODE-3805-length-15561-cov-4.835999_pt1 | contig 15561 bp, 16 predicted proteins | sample MGYA00375122_ERZ795030 | MGnify/ENA primary metagenome ERZ795030 (study PRJEB30165, sample SAMN05720146) | activated sludge metagenome | isolation source: anaerobic digester from wastewater treatment plant | place: Japan | collected 2015-04-20 ...
GGAACAGCAGGCAACTCCCCAACCCAAAAGACTGGGCGAAATCCTGGTCGAACACGTTGCCACATCCAGCCACGCCGTTCAGGAAGCGCTTGAGATACAACGCAACGGTTCTGAGTCCAGGAAAATCGGCGAGATCATGGTGGAATTGGGGGCCGCGTCCCCGGAAGCGATAGACGCCGCCCTGGAATGCCAACAGCGGCCCCCGGAAAATCCCAAACTAGGGGAACTCTTGGTGCGCGCAGGCGAAGCGCCCGCAAAAGACGTAGCCCGCTCCCTTCGCAGCCAGCAGCAAGCCAGCGTCGCAGGCGAACACATGAAAGAGTCCGTGAAAGTGGATGCGGCGCGTCTTGACCGCCTCATCGACGCGATTGGCGAAATGGTTATCGCCGAATCGATGGTGAGTCAGTCACAAGCCGTGCTTCAGGCCAGTTCTCCGGAATTGGCGCGTCATCTGGCCCAACTCGACAAGATTACCCGAGAGTTGCAGGAAATGGGGATGTCGTTGCGCATGGTGCCGATTCGCCCTGCCTTTCAGCGGATGGCGAGGCTCGCGCGCGATCTGGCGAAGAAATCGGGGAAGCAAGTGGAATTCGTGACGCGCGGAGAGGACACCGAACTCGACAAGACCGTGGTGGACAAGATCGGCGATCCCTTGGTGCACATGGTGCGCAACGCCATCGACCACGGGATCGAGGAAAGCGAGGCCGCGCGCATCGCAGCCGGGAAAGCGCCGGCGGGGCGCGTGGAACTGCGCGCGTTTCACAAGGGCGGCAACATTCACATCGAAGTGGAAGACGATGGCCGCGGCCTTGATCGGGAACGCATCTTGGCCAAGGCGCTGGAGCGGGGGCTTATCCGCGAAGGCGAGATTCTTTCCGATCGCGAGGCGTACAACCTGATTTTCGAGCCGGGCTTTTCAACGGCGAAGACGGTGACCGACGTGTCGGGCCGAGGCGTGGGGATGGACGTGGTGCGGCGCAACGTCGAAGCCCTGCGCGGCCAAGTGGAGATTCGATCCGAGAAAGGAAAGGGCGGGCTATTCAGCATCCGACTTCCGTTGACGCTGGCCATTATCGACGGCATGGTGGTGCGCGTGGGAAGCGAACGGTACGTCCTGCCCACGTTATCCATCGTGACCTCGCTGCGTCCAAACGCGAAGAACGTATCCACGGTCGTCCAGCGCGGGGAGATGCTCACCCTGCAGGAACAGTTGATTCCGATGCTGCGGCTGGGGCGTCTGTTCCATGTTCTCGATGCGGCGGAAGAGATGTCGCAATGCATTGCCGTTGTGGTCGAGGCGGAGGGAAGACGCGCGGCGCTGGTTGTTGACGAGATCATCGGACAACAGCAAATCGTGATTAAATCCTTGGGCGAAACCATGCAGGGCATACCGGCCATCGCGGGCGGCGCCATCATGGGGGACGGGCGCGTCGGGCTGATCGTCGACGTGAGCGGTCTCATGCGCGTCGCCAAGGAAACCCCGTCCGAGGATGTCCAGCACCAGTGCGAAACCAAGCCGGGCCCTTCTGGCGCCGAAGGAGAGGCAACCCTATGAAAGCCGAATACGTCAACCCATTCGTTGAAAGCGTGTATGAATTGTTCGTGTCCATGCTGAACGCCAACGCGCGAAAAGGCGAAGTGACCCTATCCACCAATAACGTCAAGCCGCGCCAATTGACCGCCCTCATCGGCTTCAGCGGCCCGGTCCGCGGCATGGTCGCGATGTCTTTTCCCGTCAATACGGCGTTGGCCATGGTGAGCCGTCTTCTGGGAACGCAAGTCCTGGTGGTGGACGACACGGTTTCGGACGCGGTGGGCGAATTCGTCAACATTGTATCGGGGGCGGCCAAGGCGAAGTTTTCAGGAGATGGCCCGCCCATCGACTTGAGCTTGCCGACGGTGGTGCGAGGCAGTGGCTATGTCGTGGATTATCCGTCGCGGGCACGATGGCTGGAAGTTCATTTTGACAGCGATCTGGGACCTTTCAGTCTTCAAATCACGTTCGAGACGCAGCAGACTGCAAAGGAGGGAGGCGCCCCATGAAAGCACTTGTTGTAGACGATTCCGTGGTGATGCGAAGAGTGCTGATCGGCGCGCTCAGCCGGGCCGGCATCACGGAGGTCGCGGAGGCGGCGGACGGCTGCGAGGCGGTCAAGGCCGTCGCGGAGGCGGAGTACGATCTGGTTTTGATGGACTGGAACATGCCGAACATGCTGGGAATAGACGCCGTGCGGGAGATGCGCGCGCAAGGAAAGAAAGTTCCCATCATCATGGTGACGACCGAGGCGGAAAAATCACGCGTCATTGAAGCCATCAAGGCGGGCGCCAACAACTATATCATCAAGCCATTTGATTCCAAGGGCATCGTCGACAAAATTCATGAAGTGCTCGAGAAGGCGGCTCCGGTTCAATAGCGGAAGCAGGTTTGAGACGCGGAAAGGGAGGCGTTTCCCATATGCACGCAATCGCATCGGGACAGTCGCAATGCGGCGAAACCGGAAAGGAGACGGACAATGTCTACCGGTTGCACCGGAAACGTCCTATCTGGAAATCCCAGCCACGATTGGAAAAAACGCGCGAGAAGGGCGTTGCGTTTCGGACGTCGCCCGTATCCCGCTTGTCGCGCCGCCCGGAAGCGTTTTTGATGGACGCCGCCGTCTTCGAGAAGTTTCGCGCGCTCGTCCACGATCGCAGCGGCATTTCGCTAGGTCCGAACAAGGAATCGTTGGTGTCGGCGCGCATTGCAAAACGCATGCGTTGTCTCGGGATTGCGACGCATGAGGGCTATCTCGAACATGTCTTGGGCGACGAGACGGAAATGATCTTTCTTATCGATGCAATATCGACCAACGTGACCAGTTTTTTCCGGGAGCCGGACCATTTCAATTTCCTGCGCACGATCGTTCCGCAATGGGTCGCCAAAGGGCAAACCCGCTTTCGCTTTTGGTCTGCGGCGAGTTCTTCGGGCGAAGAGCCGTACTCGTTGGCAGTCACGCTGCTCGACGTGTTGCAGGGCCGCAATCTGGACGTGCGCATCTTGGCCACGGACATCTCCACCCGCATGCTCGACAAGTGTCGTGAGGCGCTGTATAGCGAGGAGCGGATGCGGAACGTGCCGCGCGCCATTCGGGACCGGTATTTCGTCCCCTGCCGCAGCGAACGCGAGATTCTCGGCTATTCGCCCATCGAGGAGGCCCGGCGCCTGATAGCCTTCCGCCGCCTGAACCTCTCCCAGCCCCCTTTTCCCATGCAGGGCCCGATGGACGCCGTTTTCTGCCGAAACGTGATGATCTATTTCGACAATGCCGTGAGGAAACGGCTTTTGGAGGACATTTATCGTCTGCTGAAGCCGGGAGGATATCTTTTCGTGGGACATGCCGAAAGCCTGACGGGAATCATGAGCCGGCTGGTTCCGGTGCGTTCGTCCGTCTACATGAAGCCGAGCAAGTGAGTTTCGCCGTCGAATCACGGGCGAAACGCGGGGAAGCATCGAGGAGCAAGCAGTGCAACATACGGTTGGAATCTCCGAACTAAAAATATCCACGGATCCCGAGGACGTGATCATCACCTACTCTCTGGGGTCGTGCGTTGGACTATCGCTCTACGATCCCGAGGCGAGAGTGGGGGGGATGATCCATTGCATGTTGCCGCTGTCGAAGATTGATCCGGCCAAGGCGGCCTCCAATCCTGCGATGTTCACGGACACGGGGGTGGTGTTGCTGATCCAGACCATGCTCGACGCCGGCGCCTCGATCAAACGGCTTGTCGCGAAGGTGGCGGGCGCTTCGCAGCTCATGGACCAGACGGATACGTTCAAGATTGGCGAGCGGAACTACGTGGTTTTGCGGAAGGTCCTTTGGAAGAACAATATTCTGATTGCCGCCGAAGATGTGGGCGGAGCCGTAGCGCGCACGATGGCGCTGTACATGACCAACGGCAAGACCACGGTGCGGAAAAAAGGCGAGGAGATCGAATTGGCGTAGCCTGCATTGCGGATGATCCCCGTGGATCGTCCGCGACGGGACGCATAACGGCGGGAGTGCCATGCCCTATCGACACCAAATAGAACGCGAAATTGACGCCGTGCCGGCGCTGCCTGGCGCGTCGGCGGAGGCGCTTCAACTTGTGCAGCGTCCAGACGTGAGCGTGGCGGAACTAACCAAAGCGATTGCATTCGATCCTGGATTGACCGCCAACGTGCTTCGTTTGGCCAATTCGGCGTACTACGGGAAGGGAAGGTCCATCGGTTCCCTGCAGGAGGCGACGGTGCGGCTGGGCATGCGATGCGTCGAACAACTGGTGGTTACGGCCGCCGTGACGCCCTATGCGCGCAACCCCTTGCAGGGATATGATTTGCCGGCAGGCGATTTATTGCGCCATTCGACCTTGACGGCGGTGGTTGCCCTGGAGCTTGCCGAGGCGATCCGGAAAACGCCCCCGCCGCGCGCGTTCACGGCGGCCTTGTTGCACGATCTGGGCAAGATCGTATTGGGCACGTTCGTCAAGGTGGACGCCGCCCCGATACTCCAGTTGGTTGCGCAGGAGAAGAAGAGATTTCACGATGCCGAGCGCGAGGTGTTGGGGATCGATCATGCCGAGGCGGGCGCCCTTTTGCTGCAGCGATGGAGCCTGCCCCTCGAGATTGTCGACGCGGTCCGGTGGCATCATGATCCGGGACTCTGCAGCGAGACAAGTTTGATCTTGGACCTAGTCCACGCAGCGGACGCAGTGAGCATGAGCAGCGGCGTCGGCGCGGGGGTGGACGGGTTGAGTTACCGGTTATCCGAGGCCGTGGGAGCCCGGCTGTCGTTGCGCGAAACCATGATTGAGGGCGTGATGAGTCGAGCATTCACGAAGTGGAGCGATCTTTGCGCGACCATCGCCTTCTAGGGCGATCAGGAGGACCCGCATATGGGACTGAACATACTCATTGTGGACGATTCGGACACTGTCCGGGCCGTCATCGCCAAGACGCTTACGATGTGCGGCTTGCCCATCAACGAGGTCTACCAAGCCCCCAACGGCAAGGTCGCCCTCGAGATTCTCGCGGAAAAGTGGGTCGACCTCGTTTTTTCGGACATCAACATGCCCGTCATGGGGGGCGTGGAAATGATTGAAAAGATGCACGAAAACGATCTGCTCACTTCCATACCGGTCATCGTGGTCTCGACAGAGGGCAGCGCGACGCGCATGGAACAACTCAAGAGCAAAGGGATTCGCGCCTATCTGCGCAAACCCTTCACGCCGGAACTGGTCAGGGGCGTCGTCAACGACATCGTGGGGTTGCGTCATGAAAACCAACCTGAATGACGTGTTGCACCGTGTTTTTTGCGAAGTGGCCGAGCGCATGGCTTTCCTGTTCTGCGAATCTCCGGAGGCAGACGCCTCCTGCGAACCGCCCCCGGAAATCATCGGGGCGTTCATGACCTTCGCGGGGCCGTTGCGGGGCGAGTTGCGCATCGCGACCGTGCCGGAGGTCTGCCGGGAGGTGGCCAGCAACGTGTTGGGCGTCGAACCGGACGACGAAGCGGCCGAACGCGCCTCGGCAGACGCATTGAAGGAATTGCTCAACGTGACGTGCGGGCGTATCCTCACCGAATTGGCGGGCGAGAAACCTGTCTTTGACCTTTCCGTCCCGGAAGTGTCGGAGATGAGCGAGGACGAATGGACGCGTCTTGGCGAGAGCGCGTCGACGATCCTGCTGATGGTGGATGAATACCCCATACGCTTGACCCTTTCGGTGGACGAAATGGAGGGGGCGCAACGTGACTGACGCGACTTCGGTTTCGTCCGGCGCACGCAACGGTTCGCGCAGGGTGCGCGTTCTGATTGTGGACGATTCCGCGGTTGTGCGGGGGATTTTTGAACGGGAATTGGCCCGGGACGACGGTATCGAGGTGGTCGGCGTTGCCGCGGATCCGTTCATCGCCCGCGACAAAATCGTGACTCTCAAGCCCGACGTGATCACGCTGGACGTGGAAATGCCCCGCATGGACGGGATCACGTTTTTGCGCAAGTTGATGCATTATTACCCCATGCCCGTGGTGGTGGTTTCCTCCTTGACGCCCGCAGGCGGCGAGTTGGCTCTTGAGGCCTTGGCGGCGGGCGCGGTGGACGTCTTGTGCAAGCCGGGCAGCGCCTACATGGTGGGCGACATGTCCGCCGAACTCTGCGAGAAGGTCAAGGCCGCTTTCCATGCCGTCGTGCGCAAGCCGACCGCAAAGCCGGAAGGGAAGCCCGCCGCGCCGCAACGCCTCTCGATGACCTTGACCACCAACAAGGTAGTGGCCATTGGCGCGTCCACGGGGGGCACGGAAGCCTTGGCGAAAGTCCTGTCCGTATTGCCGGCGAACGCGCCCGGCGTTGTCGTGGTGCAGCACATGCCGGAACACTTCACGCGGTCGTTCGCCGAGAGGTTGGACGGTTTGTGCGCCATGAACGTCAAAGAAGCCGAAGATGGCGATCGCGTCGTGCCCGGCCGCGTCCTGATAGCGCCGGGCAATTACCACATGCTCTTGGGGCGTTCCGGCGCCAACTATTTCGTTCAGGTGCGCTCCGGTCCCTTGGTGGGACGTCATCGCCCTTCCATCAATGTGCTGTTCAAATCCGTGGCCCGATACGCCGGGCGCAACGCCATCGGCGTGATCATGACGGGCATGGGCGCCGATGGGACCGACGGGCTTCGCGAGATGAAAGCCCAAGGAGCCAGGACCGTGGCCCAGGACAAAGACAGCTGCGTCGTGTTCGGCATGCCCAAGGTAGCCATCGAAATCGGAGCGGTGGATCATGTCGCCCCGCTCGATGACATCGCCCGGACCATCCTTGATCTAGCGACGTTGTGAGGGAACACGACGGCGTATTCAAAATGAGAATGTTCCGCTTCCAGATTCACGCCTCGTTGATCGAACGCGCCCGGCTGTCGCTCTAGGCGGCGCCCCGGAATCGCAACCCTTCCGCTCCACTAACTCGGAGACGCCGCTTTCGTGTGCCTGTGTTCGCCACATATTCACCGTGAATGGATTGATCGAATACGTTAGGCGACGAAGGATGGTTTCGCCAGGGCTTTGAAAAGGGATCCAGAAAATGCGCGACAGGGCGTCCTTGCGGACGCCCTGTCGCACCGTGCCATTGGGGGGAGGAGAGGGATCAGAAGTCTTTCAGTTCGTCGTCATCCAGCGGGATCACTTCCTCGGGGCGCGCATGGGACGACTTTGCGGTTGCGCCGACGAGGGCATGTTTTCCTAAGCGGTTTTTCGCGGCGCTTTCCGATTTTCCATTATGTTTTATAGGTTCTGCATGGCTTCCGATTCGAAGGTCGTGGGACGCGGCATGAGCCGCCGCGGGATGTTGTCTCAGAGGCCCGCGGGCCGACGCTTGGGCGCGTCCATTTTGGGCGGCGGCCTTGCCGCTCACCAGGGCCGTCAGTGCGTTCACGACTTCGTTGAGTTCGGCGGCCTGGGCCGACAATTCCTCGCTGGCCGAGGCGGCTTCTTCGGAACTGGCGGCATTTGCCTGCGTGAGTTGGTCCATCTGCGCGATGGCCGTGTTGATCTGCTCAATGCCCTGCGCTTGTTCGTTGCTGGCAGCCGCCACTTCGCCGACGAGTTGCGTCACCTTGCCGATGCTGATGGCGATTTGCTCCAGGATGGATCCTACCTCCCCAGCCACCGCGACGCCGTTGTCTGCGTTCTGCTGAGAGCCCTCGATCAACGCGGCGGTATCCTTAGCGGCCTGGGCGCTGCGCTGGGCCAGGTTCCGCACCTCTTCGGCCACCACGGCGAAGCCCTTGCCGGCGTCGCCCGCCCGGGCCGCCTCGACCGCCGCATTCAAGGCAAGCAGATTGGTCTGGAACGCGATCTCGTCGATTGTCTTGATAATCTTGGCTGTCTGATCCGACGAAGCCTTGATTTTGTCGATGGCTTCGGACATCCGGACCATGGCGTGCTGGCCTTTTTCGGCGGCATTCCGGGATTCCGTCGACATGGTCGAGGCCTGATTGGCATTGTCGGCGTTCTGCTTGGTCATGGAGGTCATTTCTTCCAGCGAGGCGGAGGTTTCCTCCAGACTCGACGCCTGTTCGCTGGCGCCTTCGGCCATCGACTGGCTCGATTGCGCCACTTGATTCGCGGCGGAGCCCACCTGCTCGGAACCCTGGGTCAGGCTGTCGATCACATTGCCGATCGGTTTCGTGATCGAGCGGGTGATGAACACGGCCATCAACACCCCGAAGACCGCACCGATGGACAGGCCGATGATCATGGTCCATGTGCCGATGGCCAGCGAGTGAACGGCGGTCTTGGCCCCGTCGGCCGTGTAATTCATGCCCTCGAGCGCGGTGCCCTTGGAGGCGTCCAAAACTTTTTGCGCGGTTTCGCCCCGTTTCTTGTTGAGGTCTTCCCGAGCCAGCCATTCTTTCAGGAAGTTTTCCATGCACCCCAAATAGACCTTTCCGGCCTCGTTGCATTCGTCGATCAGTTTGATATCTTCGGGCCGGTCGGTCGTTTTCCGGAGTTCCGCCAATTTAGCGTTCACATTCTCGAAGATGGCCTCCGTCTCCTGGAACAGTTTCGGGTCCCGCCCCGCGATCGATCGCCATGTTCCCGCGATGATGGCGTTGCCGAGATCAACGATATCGTTCACAATGGATATCTGGCCGTTGAGGGGCAGCACATCCGCCGCTTTCGCAAGCGGGTTCTTGGCCAGATCGGCGATGGCCGCTTCTTTTGCCTTGATAAAGGCATAGCAGCAATCCATATATTTCTTGGCGGCTTCGAGAGATTTCTCCTTTTCGGCCGCCATCGCTTCCGTGGCCTTGACGGTTTGTTCGAACACCGTTCCATAATTAGTCGCTTCCGCGGAGGCCGTTTCGGCGTTTTTCTTTAGCCACTCGATGTTTTCCTGGGCGGCAAGATCGGACGCTTTTTTCAAGTTAGCCTTCACTTCTTCCAGATTCTTGCGCGTGTCTTCCAGGTATTGTTGTTCCTCCGTGTATGCGTATCCGCGCGCCGCATACATGGTGGCAAGCGACGAACGCTCGACGTCGTTGGCCACCGCGACGGCGGGCACGTTCTTGTTTTGCATGATTTTGGCGATGGCGCTGACTCCGTTCATGCTCCACACGGCCAAGCCGCCCAAAAGCACCGCGATGAGGATAAGCAGGACGAAACCGGTCCCGATTTTGGCTCCCAATCCCATGTTTCCAAACATATGCAGTTCTCCTTTCCTGCGACTCTTCCGCCCCCCTTGATGTGATGGCGGGTCATCGGTTTAGTCGGACACATCCCCAGCGCTCTGACGCACGAGCGACAATTCATCGCCTGACAGGACTCGATCCAAATCCAACAACATAATCACCCGTTCTCCGACTTTTCCCATCCCCAGGATGAAAGTCGTGTCCACGTGCGTGCCAAAATCCGGAGACGGCTCAATCTGATCCGGGCCAATATCGACCACTTCGGACACCTGATCGACGATGATGCCCAACGTCACCTGATGTCCGGAGGCGCCGATCTGAACGACAATAATGCAGGTCCGTTCGGTCTGTTCCTGAGACTCCAGGGAGAAGCGGCTGCGTAAATCGATGACCGGAATGACTTTTCCCCGGAGATTGATGACCCCCCGCACGAAATCGGGCATGCGGGGCACCCGCGTCACCGACGTCATGCCGATGATTTCCTGAACTTTGAGAATCTGGAGGCCATAGGGCTCCTCCCCCAGTTCAAAAGTGAGGTATTGGCCCGCGATATCTTTCCAGGCGCAGACCTCTGCTTGAACCGATGTTCCCGTTTCTTCTCTCATGGATTTCACCTCCCCAGTTGCTCAATTTCCTTTGACAATGGCTGCTCGGCAGTGCGCCCGCGCCTCCCCTGCGGGCGATCCTATTGTGAAGACGCTCTCCTGCGATGGCATCCGCCCCGGCGTGTTCCGGCGGCGTTCATCCCTACCCCTGCCGCAATCCGTTCCTTGCGGTCTTGGCTTCAGGCGCCGCATGCGGCGCCTCCACCTCCAGTCCGACATTACCGATGAGATCCGCCATCTTGGCCAGCACGGCTACCACGTCGTCCAGGTTGTTCTCGATATCCGTGAGAAAACGCGGATATAGGGAATGGCCCTTCGATATGGTTTCGGGCGATGCGTCGGGCAGAATGAGAATGCAGCGATATTCCGCCAACACGTCCCGAAAGACCAGCAGGCGCGCAAGCTCTTCCTGATTCTCTGCCAAAAGAACCACCACGGTATTCCGTTTGTCCGCATCTCGAAGTTCCAGCAGGAACTCGGGAAGAGCCCCGCAGGGACGCCAACTGCCCGGAAGCAGCGCCGCTTCGATCTTGCGTTCGAGTCTCTTCCCTAGAGGGTCTGCCGCTCGTCTGTAGAGGAGAATTGTCACGTGTTCCACTCCAGATATCCGGCTTACGCCGAAAGATGTATCAAGCGCCGTGCCAAGACGAAAAGAAACGGCGATATGTTGAAAGCGATTGATAGAAAAGGAGTTCCGCGAACCGTCCGCTCGTGGGGGCTCGATCGGCGGCTTCTGGCGTTCCGGTTTTTCTGGACAGAGTCCAGTTATTCCGTATCCGCTCCGGGTTCACCGGACGATGGGAAGGGGGAGGCTATTCCGTACCAGAAAGATGATGTTTTTTCAGCAGTTCGTAGAGGCGGGACTTGGAAAGCTCCGAGAGTTCGCAGGCTTCCTTGACATTCCCTTTTGTGGCGGAGAGCAGTTTTTGCAAGTACTGTCTTTCTGCAGCGTCGACGGCGCCGCTGCGGAATGTATGAAAGGAGGGCAGAGAGGACAATCCGTTGAGGCGGACGTCTGGGCGGTCCTGGGGGGGCGATGTCGCGGGAAGGGAGTCGCAGGCTTTTTGAATGCGCAGATATAACGGCAGGTGTCTGGCAAACAGGGTGCTCTCCTGACCGGCATTGGCAAGGGCCCAATCCACGGCATTGAGGAGTTCGCGGACGTTGCCGGGCCAGGAATAGGACTCGAGCGCCTCGAAGAAATCCGGCGAAAAACGTCGGGTGTCCGCCTGATGGCTCTCGCACAGTCGGTCGAGATAGCTCAAGACAATGTATTTGATGTCGTCGGAGCGTTTGCGGAGCGGCGGCAATTCGATGGAGATGGTCTGAAGGCGGAATAGGAGATCGTTTCGGAAACGGCCCGCTTTTACTTCTTCGTGCAGGTCTCGATTGGTTGCGGAAACCAGCCTGAAAGAGCTTCGTATCTCTCGATTGCCGCCGACGGGACGGAAGCAACGCTCCTGGAGCACCCGCAAGAACGCCCGCTGCACGGCAAGCGGCAACTCGCCGATTTCGTCGAGAAACAGAGTCCCCTTGTCCGCCTGTTCCACCAACCCCGACTGGGTTTTGTCGGCGCCTGTGAAGGCCCCTTTGACGTGGCCAAACAGGACGCTCTCCACCAGATTGGCGGGCAGCGCCGCACAATCCACCACGACGAAGTTTTCCCCTGCGCGCGGACTGTTTTCGTGGATGGCGCGTGCGAAAAGCTCCTTTCCGGTTCCGGTTTCGCCGGTGATGAGGACGTTGACGTGGCTGCCTGCGGCCTTGGCCAACAGATCAAAACATCCTCGCATGGAGGGGCTTTTGCCGGCGATGTTTCCGAGATTCAGCGCCATGGCAGGGCGGTTTGCCGTTTTTTCTTCCCGGTACTTGAGAACGCGCGTCAACTGCAACGTCAACTCATTGCTGGATATGGGCTTGTGGATGTAGTCCCAGGCGCCGTTTTTGATGGCAAGTTCCGCGCCCGACGGGTCGCCGTCGCCGGTCACGATGATGACTTCCGGGGGGGATAAGACCTCGCGGATGACCGGCAACGCGGCCAAACCGTTGCCATCGGGAAGGCAGACATCCAGTATCGTCACGTCGAATTGCCCGGCGCGGAGTTCGTCAAGGCCTTTTTGGAGGGAACCCGCCGCTGTGGCCTCGTGCCCCATTCCTCGGATGCGGCGGATCAGCATATCACACAGGATCGCGTCGTCATCGATTACCAGAATGCTCGCCATGCATCACCTCGCTGCCAAAAGGCCTTGCGTGGCGACTTTTCGGGCGCAATGCATGATGCCGCTTTCCCCCAATGCTCTGCCGCTGGCCATGGGAGATCGAAGTGCAATCTCGGGCGTTAGGCCCGATCTTGGCGCGATTGCTCGTCTCGCCTAACTGGCCAGCTTGAATGTTTTGCCACGCTGGAAACGGATTAAGTATACATGATCACGATTGTTTTTTTCACGGAAAAGCCCTTCGCTACAGGTACTCAAGGAGGCGGGCGTCCAGATCAGCATGGACGGCCGCGGACGATGGATGGACAACGTGTTTATCGAGCGGCTGTGGCGGAGCCTGAAATACGAAGAGGTCTACCTTACCGCCTACAAGACCGTCCTCCAGGCCCTCCACGGAATCGGGCAATTGATGCGCTTTTACAACGAACGCAGGAAACATCATCTGTGCCGGGCGGGTCTGGGCGCAATGACCAATGTTTATGCGGAAGGCAAGTCTGGGGATGAAGCATTCCGGAGCCGGGACGGCGTGGATTCGTCTCATCGCTTGCCGAAAACCGCCCGGCACAGAGACCGGGCGCTACAAAAACATCATCTCTCCAAAAAATTCCTGCAAGGGGGGGCGACGTAGCCGTCCCCGGGCGACGGGTCGTAGTGGCTGCGGATCGCCGAACGGCAGCCGCTGTTCCAGCGGCCAACGCGTAATGGATAGATTGGGGCGTACAGGCTCGAGTTGACGACGCCGTAGCGATGGTTGGTGACAAACGCCCTACCGTGAAGTCCGCTGCTTACCCACAGCGGGCGCTTACACTCTACACATGGCATTCGGGATATTTCTGCGAACTCGACACCCACGCGAACGTATGTTTACGGCGGAAATAGACGTTCCTATTTGCGGAACCGGCGCCAAGCGCCTAGTCCCGCCATACCCACTCCCAGCAGCGTCAAAGAGGCAGGTTCCGGCACGACTGGCTGCGGAATTTCACCAAGATCCGTGAGCTTTGCATAGAGGTCAAAAACGATCTCCGGATTATTGGTGATAAGGTCTTCGCCCGCCCAGAAGGTATCGGTCACTTGGCCACGAAGTACGTCATAGAAGATGTCGAAACCGACTTCGTAGAGGTGTCCACCATATATGAACTGGTTTGTATTGGAGGGGGCGTCGTAGCCGGTCATCTGGATGATATCGTAGGAGTTACTCGCGTTGTAGGGAATTACTGTGAGATTGCTCGTCATCGACAGCGTTTGGGTTGCGAGCGTGCTGGGATCGGTGAACTGCAAATCCCACAGGATTTCCCAGTTTTGCGCATTCCAAAAGTTGCAGTCATGGTTATTCCAATAGTTGATCCGTCCGATCTTGAACGGTGTCCCCGGCGTTGGGCTTGCCTCTACGGAGAAGTTTTCCCCTACCAGTTGCATGACGTTGGTGCGGACGCTTGTAAAGGGGTTGAAATTACTTCCTGTGTAGAACACGGTGTCTGTCTCGTCCCATGCTGCAATAGTAAAATTGCCATAGATATTTGAGTTTGGGGTATAGGCATGACTAAAATATCCCTCGCCTTCTCCTGTCAATATCAGTGAATCGGCACATGCCCCCATCGCCAATCCGACGACCAAGACTACTGACAGCAAGCCGCTTTTCTTGTACATTGGAGAGTTCTCCATTTTTGTAATCAGATCCACTACATCTATTGGCGGGTAGCAGAACCTCTTCCCCGGTTTTCATCAACCCCATGACATTCACAAATAACCCCAGGATAAGGAGCAAGTATTGATCCAATATGCAACCTATTGCGGGGCAGGCGCTTAGTTAACATCGAACGTCCTCGAGAAGAGTGAGGCCGCGAAAAAGCAATCAATAATGACAAAAGATCTACCATAACAAGCAAGGCTCTCAGAGTGGAAAAGCGACATTGAGTAAGTGGCGGGCGACCAGTGCTTAATCTTCCGCCGAACATCACCGGAGAAATCCAGGCGGTTGGCGCGAAATCTGGCGTGCCAAAATGTTTTTTGCGCCACACACCACATGGCGGGGGTGTGCGGAACAGACGCGCCGTGAATGGAAGCGGCACCTCGAAATCGCGGTCGCGGACGGGTTGGGATGGCGGACGTTGCGCGGCATGAACCGCGCCGACCCTGAGCGGTGGTTCTCCATGCGCGCCATCGCGCCGAAGGATTCTGAGAACCTGCAAAGCGTTACGGGCGCGCGAACGCACAACGCTTATGTGGTGACGCTTCACGCATTCGGGCTTGGTGTGTGCGTCAAGGATATGTGAAAGTGAACCCGTTCCGGGGGGATGACGAAGCGTGATGAGAATGCGGACCGTCGCCACATGCGGCGCGGATTGTCGAGCGGCGGGCATTGAACGAAGCGATAGCGCCGGGCGCGTGGTGGACGTTCACGCATTGCGTCACACCTTCGGCACAATGTTGGCCAAGGCGGGCGTGTCGTTGCAGGTGGCGCAAAAGGCCATGCGGCACAGCACGCCGACTTTGACGGCGAATATCTACACGCACCTTACGCTTGTGGACACTGCCGACGCCGTAAACGAGTTGCCGTCGCTCACCGCTTCGGCGGGAGAGCACGCGGCGCAAAACGTCGCGAATTTGGTTACCCCAACGGTTACCCCAAAATCTGATGTTTCGTGGTGCAACAGGACAAAAATTGACAATCGGGCGATGTTTAACCCAAACAGGGGAACAGTTAATACAGATCGCATTTCGACCAATAAAGACAATGGTTTGCAGAGGTGAAAAAAAGAAAGTGGTGAACGGGGCGGGGCTCGAACCCGCGACCACCGGATTAAAAGTCCGATGCTCTACCAACTGAGCTACCCGTTCACGCGTTTGCCCGAGGCTTGGCGTGTGTATGTCGCGGCTTTTGTCTCGACGGCGCCAAGAAACGTGAGTTTAGTCAATTATGGCCATGAAAATCAACCGGAAGGCTCCCGCCGGAGCTCGGAAAGATTAACGGTTACTGGCGCGGTGTCGTCTGCTTGGCGCGTTGCGTTTTCGCTTCGCCCTGGCCTGATCCTCTTACAAACTTAGTTTATGGGTTAAGGAGCGCGACGATGTGATCGAAGAGTCGCGCCGCGAGGATTTCTTTGGATTGAAGAGAGAGCGCAGGGGGCGGCGCATCGTTGAGGAGAATCGATGCGTAAAGCTGTTCGGATGCGAATGCGGATTCGTCGCCGCCGATCTGATTGGCGACGATGATGTCGACGCCTTTGCGATGGAGTTTGGCGAGGGCGTTTTCGATAAGGTCGTGGGTTTCCGCGGCAAATGCGACGATCACTTGGCCGGGGCGACGCGAAGCAGCGACGCCCGCGATAATATCGGGGTTTTCAACAAGGGTCAATGCGACGTCGCCTTGTCCGCGTTTTCGTTTTTGTGTGGCGGCATCCTGAACGCGATAGTCCGCAACCGCTGCGGCGCCGATGATGATGTCCGCGTGCGGCGCGATGTGCTCAATCGTCTGCTGCATCTGGGCGGCGGTTTCGACGGGGATTGTTTCTGCGTCTTCGGGTAAGGGGACCTCTGCCGGGCCGGT
>ERZ795030.3829-NODE-3829-length-15515-cov-50.264036_pt1 | contig 15515 bp, 16 predicted proteins | sample MGYA00375122_ERZ795030 | MGnify/ENA primary metagenome ERZ795030 (study PRJEB30165, sample SAMN05720146) | activated sludge metagenome | isolation source: anaerobic digester from wastewater treatment plant | place: Japan | collected 2015-04-20 ...
AGCAAAGGACTGAAAATCCTTGTGTCCCTGGTTCGATTCCCGGTGGCACCACAAAAACGGAACATTAAAACCCTGCTATTCAATGATATAGCGGGGTTTAGTTTTTCAGGTTGTACCATACAATTGTACCATACCAAAGGAAAATGCCCCTAAGAATTTAACTTCCTAAGGGCATTGATTGTAATTGTTTCAACGGGATCACTCCCAATGGCAGAAGCAAAGATAAACACTTTTTTCATTTATCCGGACTGCCAATGATTACTCCTTATCTAATCATCTGTAAACACAACACAAAATATCTCTATTCCAAACGCGGCACAGAATTCTAGATATAATCTTTCATCTACCACTCCGGCTTTTAACACTTTCTTTATCTCGCTTCTTTGTCGTTTTGTTAGCGGGCAGGGACTTTGCCCCTGGGTGTCGGCAAAATCGTTCTCATACTGACGCTTGCAATCCTTAAGGCTATCGAATATCACCATCGGACCATGCAGGCCGCATCGTAATTCTTCTTTATCCGCATCTGTAAACTGCCCCTCTCTCAAAATTTTTAGCAAAAGTATCTTGACATCCCTGGTCAGCGTTTCACCATCGGGGGTTCTATACCGCATCTGTTCCGTTGTTTTCATCTTCATTACTTGTTATTTGGTTTATGATCGTTTCAAGTTCTGCATCTGTGAGCCGTTGCAGGTCCAACACGGCTTCCGTGCTCTGCATCTTAGGGACACAAAACGCCAATAGTCGTTCAATTATCTGCCATCGGTCTTTTGGACTTAACTTTTTTAAGTCTTGTTCTAATCCCTGGCGGTTGTTATCGATCAACATCTTTACCCATGTTTTTAACTCGCTTGTAATCTTGTTTGGGCTGCCCTTAGGCCTGCCGTTGGGGTTCCCCGTTTTTCCTTTTGGTTGTGCCATGATCAATGTTTTTTAATGTTGTTTTCATTCAATTTTTGGACAAAATGCGTTTGTCCAACGCTCATTTTATTGCTTGGACATCCTTTGGACATTTTTGACAAATAGGCTTATAAGTTGGTGATATACAGTGCTTATGGTTTTGTCCACTTGGACACTCGGCCAATGGACATTTGGACACGTACGTATATATATACGTGTCCTATTTGTCCATGTGTTTGTCAGTAGGGTAAATCTTCTTCTTTCCATAATTCTACCAAATAATATATATCTGCATTGTTCTTCTTAATTATTCCCATGTCTAGTGCCTGGTCAATGGTCCGTCTTGCGGTCCTTTCGCCTTTTTTATTCGCACCCATCACGCTATCGATCAAATCCTTTTTCTTCCACTCGCTACTACCAAACATGGCCTTTTTAATCAATTCTTCAACATCGTGCCGTTTTTTCTCCACCTTCGGGCAATCGCATGGAACAGGTAGTCCGGTTTCGTCTATCCGGAATGAAAATTCCTCAATGTCCCGATTACGGCTATATACGGGAGTGATTACCGCAATACCATCTTGTTTCTTTACTTGTATGACCGTTTCGGACTTGTTGCATATTTCACTACCCAAATGACCGCGCGCGTTCTCATCGGCCTTGTTTTGGTGCAATACGGATATTATGGCGCAGTTCTCCTGGGTTGATATTGCCATAAACCTACCAACCACCTGGGAGGATTCCTCAATATTATTAAAGTCGTTTACCAGGTCCCGGATCCCGTCAATGATAACCAAATCGGGGTGCATATCGTCAATGGCTGCAATGGTCGTTTTTAGCCGATTTTTGACACTTAATTCCCGAAGTGATAAAGTGATTAACTTGCTGCTTGGTTTGTCGAAATCCCACCCGCATAGCCTATATATGCGCCTTTGTACCTTGTTTACGTGTGAGGCTGCCTGCTCGGTATCAATGTATAGACATTTGCCACCGGGACCGGATAATGAAAGTGTTTCATCTTCCAGGAATGCTGCCACCGCTGCCGACACAAAAAACGTCTTGTAAGACTTCGCCTTTCCGGTAATGGTGCAGAGGTTGCCACGGCTTACCAGGATTCTATCACCCTGGGAAACGATCGGCTCCGGCTCGGCAAATGCACTTGTTATGTCGATTATGTACTTATGATAATCTACCTGCGTCTGATCCTGCGGCATCGGTACGGCCTTTGCTAGGGCTGCTAATATTTCTTCGTTATATTCCATTTCCTAAACCCTCCCGATATAATATTTAGCCGTAAGACTTATGCAGGTTTCCAGGTCCTGCAATACCTGCGCTTCGTCTGCTACCGCTTTGAGCCGCTCCGGTGTCGCTCCGTGGGTTGCCATATATTCCAGGGACCGAATGCGCCTATCTACAATAGAACCTATCGTGTCTATGTAGTCAGTCGGAAGTGTTGGCCTTGACTTGCAAAATATCTTATAATATTCCTGCAATGCATCCTCCGGCCTGGTGCCCCTTCTGATTGCCTCAACCGTGTATAGGCATTTAACAGAATGTACCGGGTTCATCGCTCCGCCCTCCCAAACTTTGCGCCATACCAATCAACGAACGAAGTAAAGTCCTTACATACGTAATAGATTCCACCGGCCGCCTCAACCTCCCGCGCATACTTTCGCTGCGCCTCGCTTTGCCGATCCTTCCCGAACTTAATTTCAATTTTCACGCTCCGGCCACGAATGGTTGCTGATATATCCGCGCTGCCACGCGTTGAGGTACCAGGAATCCACTTGACGCTGCCCACCTGGCGCGTATGACCTAATACATCGGTAAAGGTCTTACGTTGGTCAATCGGCCTACCCATAGTATTTATGCGCTCTGCCTGGCCACCGCGCAACCGTATGTAGTCAATGACGCACTTTGTAAGTCCGTTTGCCGAATCATCCCGGTATTTTTCACTTACTAAGACATAGTCGGGCACATCGGGGAATCGCTTTTGCTTCGCCTCCCATGCAAACGCTTCCAGGTCTTTGACTGCCTGCGGCTTCTTATATGGTTGTTTCCTTACCTTATTCATGATCCACCTCCTTTATGTATTCCGGTTTCAGAAGATATCCATCGGGGCCGATATCTAACAAACCGCTTTCGTGGAAATGTTGTGAATATTGATGGCACAAATACGGGGTAATATTTAGTTTTTCCGCCACATCTTGAATCCTGGCCCATTGCCGATATTCTTTTAATATTGAATACATCAAAGCCCGTTCCCGTGCCGGTGTAAGACGTAACCACAGAGGTATTTTTTTCTTATCTATCATGGCCTAATCCTCCGTGTGTTTGAATTTATATACCTTCCTGCTCTTGAGGGCCTTTAACACATCGGTTTCTGAAAATAGTGTCTTGTGTCCTATCTTCTTGGATTCCAGTAAACCGCGGTTTACGTAACTATGAACCGTAACCAGGGAAACGCCCAGCATCTTGGCCACTTCTGCCCTGGTAATGAATCGGGGTTCTTGTTCTTTATGCTCCGCATCCATTTCATTCAACGCTTCGCGTAAGGATTCTTTGATTAATGGTTTCAAAAAATCCATAAAAAGTTGTTCCATAATTATACATTTATCGTTACTGCATTCAGCATGGCGGCCGCTCATACTGTTTGCTGGGACAAATGTATATGGACCACCACCAACAAATAGAAAAACGGATTTTCCCGAAACGTTGTAACAGTAAGATAAATATATTGTTGCGTTGATTCATCAACGAAAAAACCGATTTCAAACAGACTTAAAACCGATTTTGAGCGGATCAAAGGAAATAGAGTGCGGGTAATAACTTGGTATAATCATTGGTGCCGCGTATTTTTTTTGGGTGATATTCAACGAAGGGATAATTAGTTAATTCGCAAAATTTCTGATGCCACGGCTTAAATGATTTTGGCTTTTTATTATTCAAACATTTGCTATCATACAATATACAGGCAATCGCGGCCGCTTCTTTTCCATCTCTTGCCTGCCTAAGTAATGGCAATAGATCATCTTTAAACTTATCTGTGTTCCCCGAACTATAACCGCAAAAATCGGACTTGAAATAATGTTTTAACTCATCATAATTTGGCGCGGGTGCTGATACGTCTTTCCGGCAATTTTCAATCAACGGTGTAAAGGTGTCTTTGATATAGTCGCAGAATGTAATGGTGTAATTCCATGCGTAAAACTCGTATTCATCTGCCTTGTTCCCTTTTTGTTTACGGTCTTGGATTGCGGACACAGTCGTACATACCTGGTTGTACTTATCAACTAATTTTGTCGCCTCTTGAATAAAGGTGTTAGATTCAAAGGAAGTACCGCCTTTGTTTACCTCATCACTGATAAAGTCGTATATCTCGCGAAAATCCGCTATCCATTTTTGTAATTGACCATACCAATTGACGCCATTTTGCTGCGTTGCATCTAAATAGAACCGTAAGCCGGTGCTAATACTCGGCTTGCTGCTTACCAGGTGTTGATACTGCTCCCGCATCTGCTCCGTGTATTTGTTGATTGTTGTTTTGTCCATTGTTGCACCCTTTATAATTGATTATTACTGCCCATGTTTTGAAGTTTTTGCGCTATTCTTTCAGCGATCATCTCTGAACTAAGGCATATATACCCTTCAAATGATTCTTGGCTTTTATGGCCCGATATTGCCATTATGGTACGATCGTCAAATAGTCCGGTAATATATAGATTGGTTATGCAGGTTCTGCGGGCCGTGTGTGAACTCACCATCTCCCATTTGGGCCGCCATACGTTACCCTTTGCATCACGTTCAAACTTCATCTTCCCGGCTGCCTCTGCTTCGCGTTCCTTCATTGTCAGCAATGTAATGGACCTTTCAGCCAAAGACGGAACCGTTTGCGACAATTCACGGAGGATCTCCTTTATATATCTGTTCAGTACCTGGTCGCATACCCTCGGAAGTTGGTAATCGTACTTCTTAAATATTTTAGTTAAATACTGACTAAGTACGGGTATGGTTACGGTCGTTCCCGTCTTTACCTGGGTAAGACTAACAACGTCATACCCATTTGCCGTTTTTCTGAACATTTCCGGACTTATACGGCCATAGTCTGATATGCGTTGGCCCATATAGCAACCGCACAGAAAAACATCTCTAACCTTATCTTTTAGGCTCCCGGCCGGAAGGTGCATTTTATATAGTGCATCCAATTCTATCAATGACAAAAATGGCTTGAAGGTCTTGTCTTTTTTCTCGGTTTTTTCCCGGTAAACTACCTTTGCAATGTCAGCGTTATGGTGCAGTCCGTCTGCGAATGCAAATGCACATAGCGTCTTAAATGTCGTTACATACTTATTTATGGTCTTGTTGAGGTACCCACCATTTATAAGATATTGTTTGAATTCCTCAACGTTGAGGGAATCCCACGCGTAATGCCGTTTTGATAAAAACGCCTTTAACAGTTTTGCGAAACTTCGCCACGCCTTAATTGAATTTGGTGCGTATCGCCTTCCCTTGTTCTGACGTGCTCCGCTCTGCATCTCGGAAATGACATAATCACAATACATCGCTATATCCTTAGGAATGGCGGTAACTTTGACTTCAAAACCCCTAAGACAATTGGCAATGGTTTCCTTTGCAATGGCGGGTGTAAATACTTCATTGTCTGTTATTGCTTGCAACAAAGCATGGCGGATCGCGTTTAGCCGCTTATCTATGCCACGCAAACGCTCCGCAAGTGCTTTATTATCGCCCGAATATTCACGGACACATCCGTTTTTAGTATTCCAATGTTTGATTGGTATTGTCAGCGTTGAGGTCGCTCTGTATTCAAATTGGCGGCCTCCCACGATACGCGCCCAAATAGGTGCTTCGTCATCGCGTTGGACTTTTTGTGTCCGCAGTACAAAATAGATTTTTGCCATTGATAAGATATTTTATGGAACAATTACAATACAAATATAATAAAAATTAACTTGTACCATACATTTGTACCATACATTACCTAATTTACGCTAATTTATGCCGAAAATATACGTTAAGAAATATTGCTATATGTACTGATAATCAATGCTTTTTCAGTTAGTACAAATTAAGTAGTTCAGTAACCGGTGGCACCACATCCAGTAACCGTGATAACATCGCGGTTTTTTTATACCGGTTCTTTTCCGGATTGATTTTTATACTGTAAATTTGCAGGATATAATCATTTAATTCTGGAGGATCATATAATGAAAATCAAAAAAGTTGAAGCTATTGAGATATTGGATTCAAGAGGCAATCCAACAGTAGAGGTCAGGATGTCACTGGAAGATGGTACCAGGGCAACTGCCATGGTGCCGAGCGGGGCATCTACCGGTGAAAGGGAAGCTGTTGAACTGCGCGACGGAGACAAAAAGCGCTATAACGGAAAAGGAGTGCTTAAAGCTGTTTCCAATGTAAATTATAACATCGCAAAAGCTATTGAGGGTAAGTGCTTTACAAGCCAGAGGGAGTTGGATTACCTTATGATAGACCTGGACGGAACCCCCAACAAGGGAAAACTTGGCGCCAATGCCATTCTGGCTGTTTCCATGGCGTATGCAAGGGCCAGGTCCATAAGTCTGGGTATTCCCCTTTACCAATACCTGGGAGGCAGCAATGCCCATCTTTTGCCCGTTCCCTGCATGAATGTGATCAATGGCGGTGCCCACGCCGACAATACAGTTGATTTCCAGGAATTCATGATCGCCCCCCACAACGCTCCTTCATTCCGTGAATCCATTCGGATGGGTGCCGAGGTTTTTCATGCCCTGAAAAGCGTTCTTAAATCAAAAGGCCTGAGTACCGGTGTTGGAGACGAAGGCGGATTTGCCCCGGATCTGAAGACAAACGAGCAGGCCGTGGAAATGATCCTGGAAGGGATCGTAAAAGCAGGGTACAAACCGGGAGAAGATGTAAGCATTTGTCTTGATCCTGCCGCCAGTGAAATGTGGGAAGACGGGAAATACAAATTTTTCAAGAGTACAAAACAGCTGGTATCGAGCGATGAAATGGTGAAGATATGGGAAAGCTGGGTAAGGCAATACCCGATTGTTTCCATAGAAGACGGACTTGCAGAAAACGATTGGCAGGGATGGAAGAACCTGACCGACACCATCGGGAACAAAATAGAATTGGTAGGAGATGACCTCTTCTGTACCAACAAAGCCATCCTGGCAGAAGGGATCAAAAAAGGTCTGGCCAATTCCGTCCTGATCAAACTGAACCAGATAGGTTCTGTAACAGAAACACTGGAAACAATTGAACTGGCCAACAGGAATTCTTATAATTGCTTTGTATCACACCGCAGCGGGGAGACCTCGGACAGCTTTATTGCCGACCTGGCGGTTGCCGTAAATGCAGGCCATATAAAAACAGGAAGCGGATGCCGCAGTGAGCGCATAGAAAAATTCAACCAGCTTATGCGCATTGAATACGAATTGGGTAAAGTATCCCATTTTGCAGGATTAAAAGCTTTTAAAAACGCCTGAAAAGTTAGTGTTCCAAAAGCCTGGAGGGATGATTCATTTTGACAATCATACGCACTCCCATCATTCTGCCGACAGCAGGATGGCTCCGGGCAGGGCGGCTGAAAAGGCCCTACAAAGGTCATTGGGAGGGATATGTTTCTCGGATCATTACGATTTTGACGCTCCTGAAGGAGTGAGGTTGTTCACATTTGATGTGCAGCGGCAGCAGGAGGAAATCGAAGGGTTGAAAGAAAAATTTCCTTCAATTGTTCTGCTCAAAGGAGTGGAAATCGGGATACAACCCATCAGTCTCGGCGCCATAAGGGATTTCATGGGCAAACATGCCTTTGACACGGTCATAGCCTCCATGCACTTTGTCCGGGGAACGGATCCTTTCCACCGTACTTATTACCAGGGATACGATTTCAAACAGGCGTACGGTATATACCTGGAAGACATTTTGTCTTGTATCAGTGTTTTTCCCGATTTTGACATACTGGGCCACTTTGATTACGTGGCCCGGTATTCTCCATACCTGGAACACGAAGTGTCCATGAAGGTCTTTGGCGATGTGCTGGATCCCATATTGAAGATCCTGGCCCAAAATGGAAAAACATTAGAAATCAACACAAAAACGTACCAGAAATTCCAATATGGAACCCCGACCCTGGATAAAAATGTCATCAGGCGATTCAGGGAGCTGGGCGGTGAAGCCGTAAGCCTGGGATCGGACGCCCATAGTGATGAAAAGATCGGGGAACAATTCGGAATTTATACCGATATACTCCGGCAGTGCGGATTCCGTTACGGGGTGTATTACAGGAACAGGAGACCGGAATATTATAAAATTGATTCATGATGAATATCAGAAAAGATCTTTTGCCGGTACTGGTACTTTTCCTGGCTTCATGCCAGGGCAGGCCGACACACATACCCATAATTGAAACAGCTCTTAATGATTCAAATTCTGTATACTACACAGACTTTTCTGCTTATCCTGCCGTCCGTAACGATCTGCCGATAGGTATTTTTGATTCGGGAACAGGGGGTCTGACCGTGATGGAGGCCATTATGGCCAGCCGCCTGCTGGATGGAGAGAATTATATTTATTTCGGGGACCAGGCCAATATGCCTTATGGCAATTATCCATCAGAGGGAAAGACAGACTTTCTGAGGGAACTCATCATGCAGGATGCCTTTTTCCTGCTTGGACGGAAAGTTAAAATACTGGTAGTGGCCTGCAATACAGCTACTGCATATGGCCTGGAGGATATCAGAGCGTACCTTGATGAGAGCGGTTCAGGGATCAAGGTCATTGGCGTGATCAATGCCGGGGTCAATGCCACACTGGACAGGATAAAGCCCGGTGAGGAGGTGGCTGTAGGCGTTTTGGCAACGGTGGGAACCGTGGCTTCGGGTGGGTATGAAAACACTTTCCGGTCCCTTGCCCTTGAGCGGGGTTACGGTGACAATATCCTGGTAGTTAGCCATGGATCTCTGGGTTTTGCAGAAGCCGTTGACGGGAAAAGGGATTTTATCTGCACAGATGCATCCGGTCCAAGGGATGGATACCGGGGACCGTCGCCGGATCACCCACAATACAAGATAGAACTTGATCTGCTGCCAGCCTATGGCTTTGATTTTTCATCCAATAAAATGTTATATGAAGGCACACCTGAAGATCCGGCCCGCCTGCAACTGAACGCAGCGGAGAATTACGCACGGTACCACCTGTTGAGCCTTATGGAACAACTGCGCCGAAGCAGTGACCCAAAGCCATTGCGTTACCTGGTCCTGGGATGTACCCATTATCCTTACCAGCTGGAAACTTTAACACTGATGCTGGAGCATTTGCGCCAATTCAGGCAGGGTGACCAGTATCCGTACCGGGACCTGATAGCACCGGATGTGGAAATCATAGATCCGGCGCTGGAAACGGCACGCGAGCTGTATTACACGCTGTTGAAGGACAATCTGCTCACTTACAGGCTTGGACAATCGAATGCGCAATTTTATTTATCGGTTTCAAGAAAGGATCCTGATAACCCACAAAGACTCGATTCACTGGGGCGTTTTACCTATGAATATAAATACGGCCGTATGGCAGGCCTGTTTGCACAAGATATCGACATTGTGCCTTTTTCTGCAGACAATATAGATAGTCTGACCATAGAACGTTTCCGTTCGCTCAGGCATACCTGGCCGCTGCTTCCGTTCTGATTCAGAACTGCAACAGCAGTTCACCGATCTGTATGGCGTTCAGTGCAGCCCCCTTTCGAAGGTTGTCGGCCACGGTCCATAATTCCAATGTGTTTTCTTCCGTAGGATCTCTCCGGATCCTGCCTACATAGACAGTATCTGTACCTTCGGCTTCCAGGGGCACGGCAAAACCATGACCGGCTGAAAAATCATTCAACACAAGGCCGGGGAAACTTTTTATAAGCGAACAGACATCCTCCAAAGAAAAAGGTTCAGCGAACCGGGCATTGACCGCCACACAGTGACTCGCTATGACCGGTACGCGCACGCAAGTGGCAGAAACCCCGATTTTCGCATCACCCAATATTTTTCGGGTTTCTTCGCGCATTTTTATTTCTTCTTCTGTGTATCCATCGGGCGTCAGGGCGCCGATATCCGGTATCACATTCAGGTCTATGGGGCAGGGGTAAACGCTCCCTGACAGGGGCAGCGGATTTCCTGCTACCCAGGCCTTTCTTTCTGCCAGTATCCTTTCCACGCCTTTCTGTCCCGAGCCGGTCACCGCCTGGTATGTGCAGGCCACAATCCTTTGCAGCCGGTACCTGTTGTGCAGGGGTGCCAGCGCCAGGACCATCTGAATGGTAGAGCAATTGGGATTGGCAACCAGCCGGTCATCGGGGCTGAGCAAACTACCATTGATTTCGGGGACTACCAGTTTCACGTTCCCGGACATCCTCCAGCAGGAAGAATTGTCTACCACCTTCCAGCCGGCTTGTACAAAAAGCGGAGCCCAGGTTCCGGAAACGTCTTTCCCTGCGGAAAAGAAGGCTATGCCCGGTTCCTCTTTCAGTGCAGCAGGCAGGGTGGTCACCCCGATTTTCTTTCCCCGGAAAGAAACCGTGCGTCCTTCAGGGCGTTCCGATGCCACGGCAACCAGGTGATCTGCCGGAAAGTTCCTTTCTTCCAGTATTTTGATCATAGTCCTGCCCACCAGTCCAGTTGCTCCTGCAACCATTACATTTCTGTTCATACGCATTGCAGAATGTCGTTGATCAATCCGGAAGCTGTCTGCCGGCCGCCGGCTCCCGCTCCTTCCACGCGCAATCCGTTGGGATATAACCGGCTGTAAAGGATAACCGACACGTCTGTCCCGCGGAGTCCTGAAAAGGGATGTTCACGGGGCACCACTTTCAGGCCGGCCTTAACGCCCCGGTTGTCTATTGTGGAAACGTATCGCAGGGTTCCTTCCTTTTGCCGGCTTTCCAGGTACAGGGACCTGAAATGTTCTTCACAGGGCCACTGCGTGGGAAGAAACGAGGCGGTGTTTACCTGGCTTTCTTCTATGTCCATTCCACATTCGCGTGCCAGGATCAACGTTTTGCGCATTACATCCTTTCCGGAAAGGTCTGCCATTGGATCCGGCTCGGCATAACCAAGACTTGAGGCTTCTTCCACAATCCGGTGGAATGGAGTCTGGCCGTCATAACGGCTGAAAACATAGTTCAGGGTTCCTGAAAGACATGCCTCCACCCGTTCAGGGGTGTCCCCGCTGAGGCGCATCTGCCGGATCAGGCAAATCACCGGAAGCGCTGCGCCCACGTTGGTTTCATAGAGGAAAGGAACATGTCTTCTGACCGCCTGGCGGCGAAGTTTGTTATAATAATCCATATCCAGGGTGTTGGCAATCTTATTACAGGTCACTATGGCTATTTTGGCCATAATAATATCTTCGTAGCGCAGGGCAATGAAATGATCAGCTGTACAGTCTGCAAACACGCTGTTTCTCAGATTCATTTCTATGATTTTGTCAATAAAAGTCCCGTTTTGGTACAATTCCCCGTCGCTGGACAAGGTCTGTCCGATCTGGTCAGGAGCCAGCCCTTCCTTATTCAGGATCATTCTTTTGCTGTTGCAGATCCCGCAGATCTGTACCCGGATACCTTCCCGCACGGCCCATGCTTCCCGTTGGCTGAAGATCATTGCGGTCAGGCTTTTTCCCACATTGCCCCAGCCTGCAATAAAGAGGTTGATACAGTGTTCAGAAGATCCGAAGAACTCCTGGTGTACAGCCCGGATGGCTTCCGCTGCATCGTTTGTGGCCACAACAGCCGAAACGTTTTTTTCAGAGGATCCCTGGGCTATGGCCCGGATGGTGATGTTTCGGCGGCCAATGGCCTCAAACATGCGGCCGCTAGCCCCGGATTGGTTTTTCATATCGTCGCCAATAAGACTGATAATTGAAAAACCGCTTTCTACTTTCAAAGGTTCTACTTTCTGCAGTGAAATTTCGTAGGCAAAGGTTTCATCGGCGGCCTTCCTGGCTTTCTGCGCATCGGCCTGGTCAATAGCCACCAGCATGGTGTGCACCGAAGATGCCTGCGTTATGAGAATAATGTTGATCTGCTGCTGCGCCAGCGCATTGAAAAGTCGGCTTGAATACCCCGGAATGCCCACCATCCCGCTCCCTTCCATGGATAGCAGGGCTATGCGGTCACTTCCGGAAATACCCCTGATCTTTTCTTTTCCTTCGGGGGGGTCCTGCTCGATGAGTGTCCCGGGGCCTTCAGGATCAAAGGTGTTTTTTACCATGATTGGGATGCCTTTCGACACGACCGGCTGTATGGTGGGAGGGTACACCACCCGCGCCCCGAAATGCGAGATCTCCAGCGCTTCTTTATACGATATGTTCTCAATGGTACGTGCCTGGGGAACGATTCGTGGATCTGCCGTCATCATCCCGTTCACATCGGTCCAGATCCAGAGCATGCGGGCTTTTGCCGCTACAGCCAGCAACGAGGCCGTGTAATCTGATCCTCCCCTTCCCAGGGTGGTTGTCCTGCCCTGATCATCGGAGGCAATGAAACCCGGTACAAGAATAATCTTTGACAGGTTATTGCGCAACAATTCCCGGACATTGCGCTGCGTCACGGCGGTGTTGACCACCGGCTGGGAAGAGGAGGGACCGGTCCGGATGATTTCACGGGCATCTGCCCAGTGGCAACTTAGTCCCGTGGAGGTGCATGTTGCTTCCAGGATCCGGGTGGAGAACAACTCCCCGAAACCGGCAATCAGATCGGAAGTGGCAGGACTGATTTCCCCTATCATGAAAGCCCCGCGGCATATATCCCGCAGCTTATCAAACAATATGGATAACTCAACCCGGACACCGGGATCTGATTCCGATGGAAGCAGCTCGTTTATAACTGTGATATGCCTTGCTTGCAGATCGTCTATCAATGTAGTATAACCGGAATCTCCGCTGCCGGCCATGATTCCTGCACGTATCAGCGTATCGGTCACACCGCTCAGGGCCGAGGCAACCACAATGGTTTTATCCCTGGCCGAGGCAGTCCGGATAATTTTCATAACCTGACTTATGGCAGAGGCATTGGCCAGTGAGCTGCCCCCGAATTTAAGAACTTGCATAAAGTAGATGTTATTTGTTCATGTTCCAGTAAAAAGCCGTCATGTCCAAAATCAGATGAAATGACCTCCAGGACTGCTCCGGGTATGTGACGGGCCAGAATTTCCATTTCTGAAATGGGAAAAAGTATGTCGCTGTCTATGCCAATACATAGGGTGCGTGCTTTGATACGTGACAAGGCTTTGGCTGTGCCTCCGCGATTACGCCCCACATTGTGCGAATCCAGGCTTAAGGTAAGGGTGTAGTAACTGTAAGGGCTGAACCGGTCTGCCAGTTTTTTCCCCTGGTACTGCTGGTAAGAACAGGCTTTTAAAGCCATCAGCACGTCATCCTCCTGTTCTGACTGGGTCTTACTATACCCCTCATATGACCGGTAAGAGAGCATGGCGATGGATCGTGCCGCTGCCAGTCCCCGGCGGCCAGACAGGGGTTCTTCCCGAGGGCCGAAAGTCGTATCTGCTAAAAGGGCCATGCGTTGTGATTCATTTAATGCCGTAGCCCAGGGACTGATGCGTGCATTGCAGGCGATCAGGCACAGGTTGCCTGTCAGGCCGGGATTACCTATGGCCCATTCCAGGGCTTGAAAACCTCCGCTGGAACCCCCTGTGAGCAGGTCAATATGTTCAATACCCAGATGGAGGCGAAGCAATTCGTGTGCTTTCACCATATCCCGGATGGTGATTAAAGGGAAGTCAGTAGCATGGGGTTGCGTGGAGCCGTAACAGGACCCCTGGACATTGGCGCAGATAATATACTCCCGACCAGGATCAAGGAATTTTTCCGGTCCAACCATTGTGGGCCACCATTCAAGTGGATTTGAATTGGCTGTCAGGGCGTGGCATATCCAGACCACATTTCTGCCGGCACAAGAGCCCGGACTGCAATGGTAGCGAATGCGTATCCCGGGCAGGACCGCTCCGCTTTCCAGGAGAAAAGGCTCATTATATATATAGGTGTTCTCTTTCATCCTGAACAGGAAACCAGGGCTTGCTTCAAGTCACTCTTAAGATCATCAATATGCTCAATGCCAACCGAAAGGCGTAAAGTGCCCGGGCCAATACCGGCTGCTTTCAAGGCATCATCTGGCATTTGCGCGTGTGTTGTGGAAGCGGGGTGGGTGATAAGGGTTCTGTTGTCTCCAACATTAGCCAGGTGGGTGATCAGCTGCAGGCGGTTCACAAAAGCTGCGGTGGCGGCAGGGTCTGCCTTGAGGGTGAAACTCAAGACGGCTCCTGCTCCGCATGGAAAGTATTTCTTAACATGATCATACGAAGGGTGTGTTTTCAACCCCGGATAACATACCCCTGAAACCTGCTTTTGCCTGCCAAGCCAGAGCGCCAGTTCCAGTGCATTGTCCATAGCCCGCTGCATGCGCAGTGACAGGGTTTCTGTTCCTTGAAGGATGAGCAGTGCATTGAAGGGGGAAAGGCAGCAACCCCAGTCGCGCAGGCCCAGTGCCCTTGCCCTGTTACAGAAAGCCTTATCACCAAAAGATGCATGAAAATTCAAACCATGATATGAAGGACAATTTTCGGTGAATTGCGGGAAACGGGGATTATCCCAGTTGAAAGTCCCTGCCTCGGCAAGAATCCCGGCAATGCTGTTGCCGTGTCCTCCAATCCATTTGGTAGCTGAATGTGTTATGACTGCTGCTCCGTGATTTGCCGGGCGAAACAGATACCCGCCCCCTCCGAAGGTGTTGTCTACAATAAGGGGAATCTGTTTTTTATGACAAATCGATGCCAGCACATCAAAATCAGGAACATGATAATCTGAATTGGCTATTGTTTCCACAAACAAACCTTTAGTGCGGCTGTCTATAAGGGCCAGGATGTTTTCCGGTTCATTTCCGGGTGCAAATCGAACGGTGATTTCCAATTCACGCAAACGGTCCCGGAAAAGGGAGTATGTTCCCCCGTACAGGGAAGGAAAAGCCACAAAATTGTCCCCAGGCACGGCCAGGTTAAAAACAGTGAGAAAAAGGGCGGCCTGGCCGGAGGATACGGCAACTGCCCCGGAACAGTTTTCCAGGGCGGCCAGGCGTTCCTCCAGTACAGTGACCGTGGGATTTGACAGACGAGAATAGATATAACCTTCTTCCTGCAACTGGAATAGACGCGCTGCATGGTCCATGTCCCTGAAACAGAAAGAAGCTGTCTGGTATAGGGGGGTAGCGCAGGAACCTGTAGCCGGATCCGCTATGTGCCCTGCATGGACCTGCATGGTCTCAAAATGCTTGTATACAGACATGATGTCAGTAATTAAATATTAAAAAAGTAGAAAATAAAGAAACTGAAAAGTGGGAGCAGGCGGAATTGCATCTTAACGATGCATTCGCATTATCATAGATGATATGTAAAAAAGACGATTCATATTGCAAATATAAAAGTTTTTTTAAAAATATTTGGTTTATAAAAATAAGTACTTTATATTTGTGACAACATTAGTAATTAAAGCCATGGAAAAAGTCTTGAATGAAAAAGAAAGTCTTGAGTTGATCACCAGGATGATCG
>ERZ795030.3837-NODE-3837-length-15481-cov-25.543368_pt1 | contig 15481 bp, 3 predicted proteins | sample MGYA00375122_ERZ795030 | MGnify/ENA primary metagenome ERZ795030 (study PRJEB30165, sample SAMN05720146) | activated sludge metagenome | isolation source: anaerobic digester from wastewater treatment plant | place: Japan | collected 2015-04-20 ...
GACGTATTTGACACGCTTCCCCAACTTGTCGGCAAGGTTATGGAAGAAAGGGCGTAGCATGAGAAGAACATATATGACGTATTTGACACGCTTCCCCAACTTGTCGGCAAGGTTATGGAAGAAAGGGCGTGGCAGTAGAAGAACATATATGACGTATTTGACACGCTTGCAAATGTTGGAATGACACAAGACTGTAAGTCAACGCAATTAACTGTTGTATTATAGAAAGCATTTGCGTATGTTGTCATTCCCATAGTTCCAAATACTGCCCACAGGATCGGATGGTATTGTTTTCGTGTTGTATATGTATGTCTTTCTACTTTCCATCCCGTAATGTCTCCCGTAGCACCATATATGCGTATCTTCCAAGTATAGGTAGCCCCCCACGCTGTTCCATTGGCAATATGCTGGTGCATATAAATAGTTCCGCTGGCCCTTGACGTTTCAACAGTTCCGTCACCCCAATCAATAGTATATGTCCCTGCCCCTGCAACGGTTGTTGAAAAAGCTATCCCTGTTCCTTCCGTAACAAGCAGATTTATTTCATTATCACCTACCGTTGATATGTCTATCCACTCGGGTTGTGGTTGCCATGTCCCCCCTGTTGATATTTCTCCAATCTTATCTGCATATTCCCTGAATGTTGCAGCACCAACCGTCACTCCCTTTAGTTCGATGGCATCTTTTATAGCGGTCTTTGTTCCTGCTATATAGTCTAATTTTGCTTGTGCGTTGCTTGTACTCATGGCGTTATTATTTCTCCGTTAATTGCATTAAGTTCCGTTTCCATACCTGCTAATGTTGGATTAGTTCCATCGTACTCCGTGTCCGTTGTATCCGTCAATAGATTCAATGATGCTATTATTCCGCTATAATCAATTAGTTTCACATTTGAGCCAAGTATAGTCTTTACACCTGTAATAGGAATATTACTTACGCTCTTTACCTGAGCGACAGGAACTCCTAATATTGTCTTTACATCTGTCATGGCGTGGTAGTGGTTGTAGTAGTGGTTCCTTGTACGACAGTTATCCAAGCATCATAAGGACTGAAGAACATAGTATCAGCACTTAATGCCCATCCTGCTACAACGACAACAGCATCCTCATTTATAGGAGGAGTCTGCGTGAGAAGTCCGAGAGTCTCAGAAGCATATATAGGGCCGCTAGACCAGTTCCATGCAGTGTTGCATACTTGTCCCTTTGTAAGCACCTTCTTAGTGCCTGTGCCTGTCTCAATGGCCATAACAAGCATGTTAGTTGTAGTGGTGGAGGAAGCGTCAGCTTCATCAAAATGAAAATCTGCGCCCTGAGCCAATAAACAACCAAAGCCAACGGAATTAGTATCCACTGTTACAGATAGCGTATCTCCTTTATAAGTAGTGTTGGTGGAAATGACAGCTCCCCAATCTATATTATCTCCAGAGAATAATGGAGGAGTGGCAACAAGCCAACCATTAAATATAGGATCTGCTTCATTGGCAGGAACATCAGCACCTGTAAAGGCACTACTCGTCTGATTATATATTAATCCTGTTAATCTCTTTAGCTGGTTTAGAATATATTTTAGGAGTTTTGATTCATTACTCCACCCAATTTGCTCTTGCATTGTCGTTCCTTTTTATGTTACACAAATTTACATTTTTATTATCAACATTCTTTTTCGTTATGAAATTAATAGAGCTTAATATAGCTAAAAGCTATATTATTTTCGTATCAAACTATAATTAGATTGCATCCTTATTCCCAAGTCCTTAGCAAGCTCTGGATAGAACATTGGCATATATTGAGCAAGCTGATTTGTAAAGGGAAAGGTCTTCATCCAATATTTAATTACATATGTATCTTCTGCGGTTTCTGTATCTCCTGTAGCTAATGCCCAATTCTCTTTGAGGAAGTTTTTAATAGCCTTTCTAAAGTTTTCTACAAAACTTAGAGATGGAAATATTCCCGTAGAAACAAGTGATATAAGGTTGGTAGGATCATAAAAATATGAAAGTTCTGTTCTGAACTTATCAGCCATCTTCACTATAAATCTATATTGATTCATTACAGCTTCATCTTCACCATCATCATCAGGCATAGCTGCTTTTAATCCTACTACAATCAAGAACATGCTCGTGAGAAACATTACATCATATATTTGATTTCTTATATTTGCCCTGACAAGATCTATGAATTGAGCTTCTGTCATCTTTAATGTCTTTCCTGTTTCTGCTGCATATTCTGCTTTCTTTTTCTCATAAAGCTGTCTCATAAAATCTACACCCTTCTCACTTCCTATAAGAGATGCATATAAATAATCAGTTTTATTAAGAAGGTCTTCGCCTATTATCCTCATTATGGTTCTCATTCTTCCCCATTCATAAGCATCCATAGCAGCATTATATTTCAAACTACTTACCCTTACATCAACAGGACGAGGTATCCAGTTCTTGAACACCATAAATGACTTTCCATATACGGATGCATTTATGAGTCTTATGTTTTCTTCTGTCAAATTTCCCAGAGCATCCCCTGAAAGCTGTCTTACCTTTACCCTTAAATCCACAACTCCTTTTGATTTCCTATCTATTCCAGGTATAGTAAATTCTCCATCTACTATCTGGGCAACTTTCATTATTCCTTTTTCTTCTATAAGTTTTTCTACTTCATTCTCAAATTCTTCCTCATAAGCAATTCTTTGTTCTCTTGTACCTTTGTATTTCTCTTCATATTCAGGTTTGCTTCTCAAATATTCTCTTGCATTCAATAACTCTCCGTTTATAACTATCGTGTTCTTTAAGAAAGCATAGAAGATAGTAGTCTGAACATTCAGGTCAGATTGTCTCATAAGTACCATGAGAAAGTCCTGGAGACTCTCTTGAGTGAGAGTACTTAATGAGAGCTTCTTTGCTATCTGTCTGTTATAATTCTCTGTAAGGGGAAGAAAGTAATTAAGGGCTCCTATCATTTTCTTCTTATCTGTTCCATTAAATTTATTAAGAAACATTGTCAATTCTGATGATAGATAATCAGCTTTGGTAAAATATGTACCAGCATTAATTACAGCTTGAGCTGTACCTCCAAATAGGTTTGATGTGGAAGAAAGGATATTAAGACCAAGAGCATTTAATTGAAATATATTGTTTAATGTATCAATGGACTTACTCATGCTTACCTGTCTTTCTGCCAATCCTTCAGGAAATACTTTTATACCAAGCTTCTTATTAAGGGTTTCCCCCCATGTACCAAGTTTGAATAGGAGTTGATCGAAGGTTTCACTTTCAATATACTTCTGTCCATATACTATTGACTTTATAAGATTCTCAAGTATCTTGGAGTTATCATCATTTCCTTCTACATATTCAATTTTTCCATCCTTTAGTTTAGGCTTTCCAAAGAAAGATGTAGCAATAGATTGCTTGTTTCTTTCTACATTAAGTACACCTTTTATCTGATTCTCTATCTGTGCAAAATATTTATATCGTATGGCAGCTTCATTATACATAGCCATTGTACGAAATAAATCCTCACTCATTTCCCCATCAACTTCCCTTGTAAAGTATTTAGGAATAACATTTATAGGTCTCCCATTAGCGTCAATCTGTCCGTATCCTACATCACCTTCATCTATGGATATGCTTCTGAAGAAGTGTTCTCCAAAAGTGATATCACCACCAGTGACAAATTTATCAATCAAACTCTTTCTTACATATGGAAGAAAGGTTCTTGGATTATTTATATATCCAAGCTTCTTATATTCAGAGTTTCTTTCTAATATATAGTTATAGAAATCCTTAGCTGGTTTGTTTTCAGGTTTATTAAGTTCTTTCCATTCCTTAGATTCCCATTTATCCCTTCTTGGAAACTTCTTTACCTGATCGTATATGAGCCAGCCAACAGCTTCTGTATTAGATAAAGTATATAATCTCCTTGCCTTCTGTTTTTCCAATAATATATCAGCATCAGGATCATCACTTACTCTTGGTTTTTCTTCTATTCTCTTGAGTTCCTTTTCAAGTAATTCCTTTAAATGGTCTCTGTATGCAACCTTATCTATGTTATCCCTTATCCAGGTGAAATCTTTCTCAGCAATTTTCTGCTCAAGTTCCTTATAGAATTTATTATCAAATTCATTTATCAATTCATTCTTATCGGGCTTCTTTAATATCTTGAAATAGTCCTTAATGGCAAGCCCTTTTGCTTTAGCCCATTCTATATATTCCTTTCTTAACTTTTCAAGTCTTGCACTTTCACTTTGAGTATCAAATGCAGCGAATGATAAAGCCCTACTTGCTTTTCTAAATAACCATTGAACAGCTTTTGTCTGTATTCCTGTTGTAGTAACAAACCATTTACTTACTCCCTTTACTACTTTTTCACCCTTTAAATGTTCATCTATTCCTTCACGCTTTACCACAACATCAGCCACATAACTCTTTCTTATCTTCTTGAGTCTGCTTTCTAACCTTCTTGCTTCATTAGATACTTCTTTTATTCCCTCATACAACTCCTTGTCTTCCTTCTTATTAAGATCAAATAGCTCCCTAAGATCTGTATCAAGATCCGTATAAGCATATAATGCTTCCAGACTTTCATCTATTTCTCTCTCAAAATTATCAATTTCATCCTCTGAGAAAGAGTTTATATCAACATCATCATCCTTATATTTTGTATTATATTCCGTAATTGTATTCTCTATCATCATATTAAGCAATTTAGCCTGATTGATGAGAGGAGCTACATTCTGTTTTATTTGTAATTGTCTTATAGCACTGAAGAGTTCATTAAGTTCTTGAGCTTTCTGTTTCTTTTCATCTTCATTTGTAATCTTTCTCTCAGATATAGTATCGTATATCATATTGAGTTTATCAATCAATGCGTCTATTTCCTCTACGCCTGTTCTCTCACCTTTGGTTGCTACAGGAAGAAGATAATCATCAGATATATTCTTTATATCAACATCACCTATTTTTATTGAAAGTAGTTTGGGTAACTTTTCCTGACCTTTCTTATATACAGGTTTTGAATATACAGCCTGTATAGGAATCATTCTTGTATGTTGAAAATCCTCAGATTTCATTCCATACATCTTTTCAAGAATATATTTGTATTGAGACATCTGCTTATCCCAAGCTTTTATCTTATACCAAGGAACATCGCTATATTTATCTGTATCAATATCCATGAACTTCCAGTCATACATATTAATCTTACCTTTAGGACTGATGGCTATAAGGTCAATGGTTCCAGCCATATCCCTGTTAGGGTCGTATATGATGATTTCAGCCATGAATCTTGTTCTGCCAGCAGTTCTGTCCTTGTCAAGAGATTCAAGTCTTTGTTTTAGATTGTTCTTAAGAATTTCGTACTTGTTTCTATCAAATATTATATTACCAGCGTCATCTGTAAACTTACTCTCATAATCACTATCCTCAAGAGGAGTATCCCTTAAATATCCATCTTCATCAACAAATAGATGAAAAGCATATTCCATTACACTATGACCTATAGTACCTGTATCTGCCTTTAAATCATAAACAGCTTTCTGAAATTCCGTATCAAGAAGTTTGCTATTACGAAACAAATTGTCATACCAATCCTTTACTATGTTAGTAACCCTGTTCTTTATCTTTTTTCCTGTATCTCTCAGGAAGTAATCAAAATCCTTTGTACCATCAGTTCTTTGCCTAAGTTCTATATTACTGGCTTTCTCTTTCAATAAGTCATATGCTATCTCTTGTTTACTCTTTTGTAAGAATGTAATATCCCTTTCACTCTTTATATCATCGGCAGTACCAGTAAACTTACCAGTGATAATATCCATTGAAAGTCTGTCAAAACCAGACTTGCTGAATAGATTCTTAAAGAATTCAATAATAGATTGCCACCAGCTTTGTCTGACTTTATTAAGTAATTCAGGTTTTTCAGTGATACCTTCAGCATTATTAATAATAGTTTCAACAAGCACTTTAGCAATAGCTTCTTCCTTCAGTTTAATAACATCAGGTTTTCCATCTTTTGTCTGATAGTCGGGATCTGTTCCATAATCAATAAACACCTGTTTCAATAAAGCATATTGATTTATCTCGCTAAGAAGCTTCTTATATAATTTAGGATTGACTTGCTTTACTATTTCTACAACAAAGTGCATAGCTTCTTCAGGAAGAGTTCCTGCTTCTTTACCTTCCACTACCTGTATAAGTTTCTGCATAATAAGAGCAGCTCCATTAGCATCACTCTTCCTGCCATTCACAACTATTTTCTGTAAAGAAGATATATCAACACCTATTCTTTTTAACAGATCTTTTATCATCTTGATAGTCTCAGGAGAAGCTACGGAACTTTCTGTATCACCTATCTTTTGAAGCCCTCTTTTTTCACTTAATATGCCTACATAAGGACTATAATAACTTTCCATTGTAACAGGAGCATTTCTATATCCTGCAATATAATAGCCAGTTTTATCATTATTCATCCTCAAAAACCAAGTGGTATCTCCTACCGAATCAGACATTCTCTTGAGTATTCCGTTTATTCTCTGCCTATCATTTGGTGTAAGATTTTTACGATATATCTCATCAAAGAATAGCTTCTTAGCATCTCTTTGTACAGGATTTAATTGTGCTTGCAAAGCTACAAATTCACTTACTTCCTCTCCTATAATAGGAGTTTCAGCATATAAATCAAATTCGGATTGGTTGTCTATTATACCATGAATAATATCATATAATTGGTCATAAGCATTATCGTGAACATTAATATTAAATATTTTAGCAATCCATGCCAGTAGTTCTTCAAATAGATTATTAAATGTTTCAACTTCCATTGCTGGAATACTTTTTAACATTTCAATAAAATAAGGATTCGTTAATGCTTCTGAGACAAACTCACTTTCATTAGTAAATCCATAAGGAGCATTGATATCTCCAAAGAAGGAATAACCTGTCCTATCTTGTTTCTGGTTTGCTACTTTTTTAATATAATTCATATATACAGTTAGGGGATTAGCTTTTCCTAACTGTGAATTTTTATATTTTTCTGATTCTATATAAATAGTACTTAATGTATGAACTAACTCATGTAATATTAATCTTTCTGGATCTACCTGATAATTAACTGATGTATAGTCAATTAATACATCTTCATCTGTAATATATGAATATGGTTCGCCTTTTTTATTAATTCCCTGACCTAACTTTATTTCAGTTTTACCTGCTGCATCTGTATTTTCAGGACGATTAATCAATGAAATATGAACATTGTGTTTTTCTGCATAAGGTAATAGATACTTTGCAAGATCAGAATACTTACTATTCTGTGATATTATCCTATTAAGAAAATCAACAGTCCAGGATTCAGCAACCACATCACCTGTTTCTGCCTCATAATTCATATTATCAAATAAACTATTTATTTTATCTGATATTTCTTTATTTTCAACTTTAGAAGACATTCTAGATTGTTCTGTCATAAAACCAGCATTATTATATAATGCTCTAAATTTTAAGACATTACTAATATTAGGATTCTTCATAAACTCAGACTCTTTGAATTTGAGTCTTCGTTCTATTTCATTTATAATCCTATCCTCTATTCGTTGTTTATAATCAGGATCAATTTCTGCAAGATTTAATAGTGTTTCATATTTACCTATAATAGCCTTCTTCTTAATATTATGAAGTTTTCTTACTTGAGTATCCTGTATTATCTTATTATCAATTCTCTTGAGGGCATTCTTAGTGGCAAGATACATACCTTGTTTGTCAGAAACATATTTATTCTCTTTAAATAAAGAAGGCAAATATTTCTTTATAGTAGATTGATCCCCATCAGAATATGTAGACATACTACCTAATCCTCTTCTTGAGAAATCCTGAATTAATCTTTTATCTGCGTGTAGCTTATCTAATGAATCTCTACTTTCCCACTGTTGTATTTTTTCTAGTTTTTCTCTCCAGAATGATATTAAATCATCATTTAAAATATCTCTAATATTAGAATATACATCTTTAACAGTATTCTGATAGTTATAAGTGATTCCTATAATATTATGTAATAACTCCTTAGCTGTATTATTAGCTATATTAGTATCATTTGTATACCAATATTCATCTTTTATTTTTTCTCTATTTCTTTTGAAAAATGGATTATTCTTAATTGATAGTTTATTAACTATCATATTTGATACTTTTTCAATATCATTAAATGATTTATTTATTTCTATCTCAGCAAGAAGAGGATTACCTCCCACTTCCTCTAAAGTCTTTTTAAATTCAGGAGTATTTGGATTTACACATTCCATTAGTAACACTTTTTAAGAAGTTCTATAACCTTATCCCTATCTCTCAAGAGGGCTTCATTGATATAATTTAATGCCTGTGGTTCTGACATCTTATACTTTTTAGCAAAGTTAGACAATATTTCAGCTCTTCTCTCATATGAAAACTCTGTTAATGAATTAAACTCATCATAGAGAATCATTTGATTGATATCTGTAAACTTCTCGTTATCTTTTAACAATCTGTCAATGATGTCTGGTATAGTAGTAAGTATAGTTTCATCTTCTTCTTCTTCTATACTAGTAGATTCATCATATAACCTATCTAATATCTCCTGATTCTCCAAGGCATATTTATATTGTGCATCAGTCATTCCATAATCAGACAGATCATATTCACTATTTGGAAACTCTCTACCATCTTTCATAGTATTATCTTCAGCACTGAACACCTTCTTAATCTCTTTAAGTTTGTTTACACTAAACTCATATCCATTATATTCACCTATTATCTTGTCAGGAAGTCTTCTGACGATACTTCCTTTTCTTTCAACAGGAGTTTCATTAACATTGATTTCAGCCAATACAGCAAGAAGTTGTTCTCTCCAATCAGCTTTCGCCATATTGATTACAGGAATACCTTTCCTGCTTGCCATATCTATTGCCTGACCTGTACCTCCTGATTTAACTGTCCTGTTTGAATAATGCGTAATACCATCTTGAGTCCAAGCAAGAACAAAATCAACAGGTGTGTCCAGATTCTTACCAAACACCTGATTGGTGTTACGTGCCATCAAACCTCTTATATAATCAGTTTTCTTAGCATCTACCCCTTTTACAGCAGCCCAGTTAGGGTGAATCTCCTCAGCTATTTTCAATGTGATTTCATTAGCATCTTTGGAATAGAATATCTCTTTATTAGTAGCCCCACTTTCAAACGCTTGATCAGCTCCTTTAGCATGACCACTTCTTAATGTATAACCAAGAGATGATAGGTATTTAGCAATCTCTGTCATTTTTACCTGTATTTCAGCAGGAGTCTCTCTCGATCCTATCCCAGCATATGTCATAGTAGGAGTGGATGATCTTGCAGGAAGCTTATTAAATTCAGGCTTATTACTATATTGCACATTAGCTGTATTATCCGGTGATTCTGGTGAAACAACATAATCCCTTAAAACAGGATAGAGAGCAGACACAATATCTGTATCAGGAATCTCATTTTCAATCTTAAAGCTTCCATTATCCATAACAGAAGGAGAGAAAGCATTTCCATATTCTACAGCATATCTATCATCACCAAGAGCATTTACTAATTTGTATACATATTTTCCATCTTTAGTGACAACTGGTGTTTTAGCTGCATCTCCATAATTAACCCTCTGATACAAATAAATATCATATATGGACTTGTTTCCTTTTCTCTTGAGACTGCCATAAGTGGCTCTTGTCATAGACTTTCCTGTTTTCATGTCAATCATGATTCCATCTTTCCTTACCTGTATTCTCCTTATCTTGAGGAATTCATATTTGACATGAGAAGAATAAAACTTCTCGCTTAACATCAATATCATTCTATTCTTATATCCTTTCACCCCCAATTTACTTAATAAGCCCACCTTCTGACTCATTACAGGTGCAAATGGGGACATAAGGAATGAAGGAGACATGTATTGATATATGTCATTTCCAAACCTATCAGTAGTACCTGTCTCTTGAGGTATCTCTTCCCCTTCTTCCCATAAAGGAGAAATGAATCCAGGTTTTACTTCAGGAACAACCTTATCATCTCTCCAGTTATTTCTCTGAAACCATCCCTCTGCAAAGTTCCTGACATCTTCATCAACTGTAAGAGTATTTATTATGTCACTCACCTGAGCAGCATAGTCTTCTATGGGGATGATATTTTTTATGGAAATTACAGAGGAATATGAGCCTTGGAGCAAAGCAACCTTTACAAGGTTGTTATATAACTCAGGTTCAATCTCCTTTAGTTCTCTCATCATCCCTGTATATATATCCTGATCATTTGCAGTTTTAAGGTTTACTCTGAGCTTCACTGTCTTGGTTTCATTCTCAGGATTACCCCTATCCTGACTATCTGGAACAAGTTCCTTAAGAATAATCATTTCAGGATGTCTTTTTCTTGCCTGTTCAAGTTGAGAGGTGATGGCTGTAGAAGAGTTTATTAATAAGCTCTCTATCTCTGAACTAATACCTTTCTTGATATGAATGATATAATCAAGGAATGAAAGTCTTAACTTATCAGCCACCCTATCAAAATCATCATTACTTAAAAAATCTTCTTCTTCATAAGGTCTTATGATGGGATTGAGGACTGTTGCAAATTCATCCCTTTCAAGTTTAAGAATAGCACCTATTGCTGACATTCCCCTATCCATGTATTCTATTAGGTCACCAAGAAACGTAGAATTCAATATCTCATCTACGGATGTAAATATGTTGCTGGCACTAGCTATCTCTGTCTTAGTGGCTTTCCTGTTAAATGCAGCACCGTTCTTAAACCTTGTTGTATCATAATTGAATGCCTGAGTAAGCTTGAACTTATAATCAGCCATCTTAGCATATTTCAAAAACTCCTTAAGAATGAATTTCTGTTCTGCATTCTGTTCATCAGTAAGTCTCTTGTTTATATAATAATCACTAATATTACTCTCAAAATTACGGACATTGAATTCTGTAACAGTTTTCTTTGAAGGAAACCTACTCATTATAGCATCCCTATCATCCTCACCATAAAGAGATTTCTTATTATTTATTTCCAAATAGTTAAGAAACTCCTTGATGATAGGTTGTTGCATAAACATTATACCTGCTTCTCCTGCGCCTATTCCCTCAAGATACATGAATGTACTCACTGCTAACTTGGAAGGAATAAGTCTTAATATATAAGGGTCTTTGGGAGCATCAGCAAAAGCAGTTCCATATCCTGAAAGTCTCCCAGATATATATTGTTTTCCATCTTTTGTTTTTATCCCTGACAAAGAAGTATTTTTTGCAACTCCTGATGTATTATGTGGAAGATTAACCACACCATCCCCAAGAATTTCCTTATCATATTTATTAGGAAGAGTTTCTATCTTTCTCCTGTCAAGTTGTATGTCTGCTTTCTGGAAGATAGATTGACCAGTAATACTAACAGCAGCTATGGCAATCCAATCCTTAGCTGAAGCAAATGCATGTCTTAGTTCTGATAAGTATACACCATCCAATAGTTTATTCTTTATTTTGGACTCATCTATACCCATCAATTTATCTACCTTTTCAGCTACAGCTTTTAATCCACCATCATCAATGGGAGCAACGAGCCTTTCAAAATTCTCAGGAAGGGTAAGAAGCTCTTCGAGGGATTCATAATATTCATTCTCAAGAGAGCGATGATACATTTCTTCTACATAAGCTTCTTTTATTTCATCATTAAAGAAATCAAAGAATGCTTTTTCCTCTTTTCCTTCAGCTGCTTCTATCTGTTTCCTTATATAAGCTGAAGGGTCCATATCAACAGCATCAGCTTGATTGATAATATTCTCTATTACCTCTATATGTTGTTCGTAAAATCTTCTCTGATCATAATCAAGCGGAGATATTACAGCTTCAGATATATCTTTAGGAATAGTTTCAAGTGCGTCAAACACATCATAAAGCTTTTGTCTGAATTCCCCATCTTCTCTAAGCTTGGCTACTTTGGCACGTAAGGTTTTGTCATACATATCAGAAAAGAAATCCATAGTGGCTTCTTTACTTCCCTGATATTTTACAAGGCGTATTTCCCCTTTATCATCTACATATATGGATTTTAAATATGTATTGAGCTTATCTATATCAAAGTCAGAACCTGTCTTTCCAACAATAGCTGAAGGAACTACAACAGTATCACCCATGAATGCAGGAAGGAACCCTTTCACAACAAATACCTCCATAGATGACATTGCTTGGGTAGGAATACGAAATCCTACTCCCGATAATATCTTTCTTCCCTCTTTGGTATTATTAAGATATCTTATAATATCCTCATCAGTTTTAAACTTCTTATTACCCTTTAATTCATTCTTAAACCAGCAGGGGAGCATTACCTCACAATATCTCTTTCCATCCTCATCCTCATAGAATTTAAGAGTGTCTGTAGAAAGCCTTATGTCTTGTTTTTCTTTTGGGGAAAGCTTTTCATATTCATCTTTTGTAATATTTACATAACTAATATGACCGTCTACATCAGTAACCTTTCTGATAAGTTTTCTTCCAAGCCTCCTACTCTCCCATCCCGTAACAGGAACCTGTACTTTTGCACTACCCTTTGTCTTAGGAGATCTGAACAGCTTTGATACCATTGAATATAAAATATCCTTTATCATCTTATATTCGGTGGAAGCTTCAAATGGAATTATAAACCTTCCATTTTCATCAAGCCTTAACGAGTCCTTTGCGTTTTCAGATAGCTCCCTTCTAAGCATTTCCCGCTCAAGAGTATTCTGAATAGCATAATTGTCCCTAAGAACATATCCTGTCCCAGTATCTTCAATACCAAGTTTCCTTAATAGTCTTTCAAATCTGTTATCATATAAGTTATGAAGGGCTTTAATATTTCTATTATAAGCATCCTTAATTACCTTTTTCCTCTCAGGAGTAGCACCTATTGGCTCTCCCTTATCAAACATATCAGCAGTAGCAATCTTCACGCTTTGAGAACCAGTGGTTTGTTCCTTATATTCGGATGTCTCAGTTTCAACCTGTATACCATAGGCTTTCCAAGGAACTTCTACAATGCCTGTATAAGGCTCCATGTTCATATCAGCATTATCCGTATAAAAGTCATTCAAATCTGTAGCACCTGTTCTTCTTCCACTATTCATAATAGCGTATTGAATATCCTGATTGATCATCTTTAAATAGAGAACTTCAAGATTAGTACCTTCTATAGCCTTATAATATAAAGGAAGCTGTGCGAATTTATCAATAACCAGATTAATGAACAGAGATTTGTTTTCACTACCAGATACAATAGGCTTCAACACCTCAATTCTATGATAGGGTTCAGGTGTAAGAAGCAGTTCATTATCATGCCTCAAGAGGGCGTCATCTACAGGATAGTGCCAGAGTTTCTTTTCTGCTAGTTTATTGCGAGTATAAGCCATTTGCCACTGATGCCATGCTTCTGCCTCATCAGACCATTGACCATTTTTAACTTTAGCCTCTCTGTATGTAGTATCAGCTATCCATGAAATAGATTCAGCCTCTTTCATATCCAATCCTGGATAGAGGGGATGATCAATTTGTATTTCAGATATGGTGATAGTATTCATCCAGGATTTAAACAGATGATATCCTATATCACTACTCTTTAAGGTAACCTTTCCCACCTTATTATATTCCCTGTTCAACCATGAGTTATATGCAGGATGATCAAATGTTGTCCTTCTCGGTGAAAGAGTTGATTTTATACGTTTCGTTTCATCAATCTTTGTCTTAGTTATTAAGAAATTATAAGGATCACCAATTAATATCTTGTGATATTCCGTATTGCTTATATTATAATTAACATTAACAAATGTTAATATATCATTCAACTCCTCTTCAGAAAGTTGATATTTGTTTATATTGTGCTCAGTAGTAAATGTACTATCCAGAGAACTGAAGGAATAATAAGTCTTACCATTAATATTAAATGAATATATTTTTTCATTCCTTATAAGAGCATCTTTCCTACGTTGAACACCTTGCTCAAGATATTTTCTTATAGAATCATGTATGGAAGTTACACTATCTTCCTCTTTAATGAAATTCATTATATCTTCAAGACTTTGAGTTTCGTCATTGATTCTTCCATCAAGCTTCTCAAGGAATTCCGCATTTAATATCTCCTTAAAGAATCGAAGCTCCTTTGCCTTATCTCCTATATTAAGGAGTTTCTCTCTATTTGAATAATCTCTGGCAAGAGCAATCTCATCTTCCAGATAGCCCCTAAACACCTTATATATCTTGTTCCATCCCTTTTCTCCTAAAAGAATATCTTCAAATGTAATGTAATTGCCAAGGTTCATCATCCATTCAGTAGAACTGTCTGCAGGAACTATGATATAATAACTACCATTCAGATTGTTATTCATTTCCAATACAAGTCTGTCACCTCTGCTAAGTTCTACTACACTAGTTCCTCTGTTTCCGTCAGGATCACTCTTACCCTCTATAGTCTCAACTTTTATATTCCTTATAGGATTACCATCTATGTCAAAAAACAATCCCCCCTTCATTAACACTACTGAACGTTGAGAGAAAGGATCATTAAGTTCCCGTCTTAAATCCTTCAATTCATCAACATTATCCACACTATTGAATTCATTCTCAAATATGGATGCCATGTTGTTATTCTCATAATTCTGAACCCTCTTCCCTTTAGGGTTCATATGTGTAGCATCCTGATTAGGATTGGTAGTTTTTACATAAAGTTCAGAGATAGTACTGAACGGACCATCTATCTGCAATGTCTTCCCAGATACAGTCGCTACTTCTTCTGACTTCTTCAGATTGGTGTAGATTGAACTTACAGCATCAAGAAACTTCTCTTTATCTGTTTTCTTCTCTCCTCTGCGTTTTATATCCCTTAATTTTGAAAATGCTTCCTTTGTAAATATTATACCTATACTATCAAGAAAAGGAATTATTTCGTCTATCTTCTTAGGAATAGACGCAGGAAACTTACTACTATCAACCTGATATACACTTTTTGCACCATTATAACGAATAAGCGAATTAGGGGTAGATGATAACATCTTTATATTCTGTATCCACTCCTTCTGCATTTGCATTGTAATGGCAAACGTATCAGATGAGCCTAAATAAGAATCACCATCCAAATCATATTGTGTCCATGTTCTTGGTTTTTGTCTTGAGAAAGCCTGAAAAAACTGTATGAAGAACTTCCAATCATAGAAATCAAACTCACTAAACCTGAATTCACCTGTCTTTAAATCCCCTCCTATACGTTGAAACCATTCAATATAATTAGAATCTTCCCTTGCAAGTTCCTGTAATTTCTCTTGTATCTTGTATACATCGGTAGTGTTATGCAGCCTCTCTATAGTGGTAGCAAATACTTGGCTGAAATTAAGAGGAATATATCCGTCTATGCTTTCTGACAGTTCTCTTGCATCTTCAGAATATTTTATCTCTCCAATAGGATTTTGTGGTATAGGTTTCATCT
>ERZ795030.3846-NODE-3846-length-15450-cov-6.309321_pt1 | contig 15450 bp, 10 predicted proteins | sample MGYA00375122_ERZ795030 | MGnify/ENA primary metagenome ERZ795030 (study PRJEB30165, sample SAMN05720146) | activated sludge metagenome | isolation source: anaerobic digester from wastewater treatment plant | place: Japan | collected 2015-04-20 ...
GCCCCGGCATACGGCAGGCCCCAGGCGTTGACGTGGAACATCGGCACCACCGACAGCACCGACTCGCGCGCGCTCATGTTGAGTGCATCGGGCAGCGAACCGGCCAGCGCGTGCAGCACGGTCGAGCGGTGGCTGTAAAGCGCACCTTTGGGGTTGCCGGTGGTGCCGCTGGTGTAGCACAGGCTGGAAGCCGAGTTTTCGTCAAATTGGGGCCAGGCGTAGTCACCGCTGCGAAACTGAATCCAGTCCTCGTAACTCACCAGATTGGGTATGCCACTGTCAACCGGCAGCTTGTCGGCATCACACAGTGCCACATACAGTTTGACACTCGGGCAGTAGCCGTGAATGGCTTTGACGATGGGCAAAAACGACAGGTCAAAACACAGCGCCGCATCTGTCGCATGGTTGATGATCCAGGCAATCTGCTCGGGGTGCAGGCGCGGGTTCAGGGTGTGCAGCACCCGAGCCGAGCCGCTAACACCATAGTAAAGCTCCAGATGCCGGTAGCCGTTCCAGGCCAGCGAGGCAACACGCTCGCCTGGCGCCAGGCCCTGAGCGTCGAGCGCCTGCGCCAACTTGCGCGAGCGCAAGGCCAAGTCTTTGTAGGTGTAACGGTGAATATCGCCCTCGACGCGTCGTGACACGACTTCGCCTTCGCCGTGATGGCGCTCGGCAAACTCGATCAACGATGAAATCAGCAGCGGTTGATGTTGCATCAGTCCGAACATGGCAGCGTCCTTTTTGTGGGTTGATTGGTCTGCCATCGTAATGCCAAACTGGACCAGCCACGGGTCGCAATCGCCAGCTGCTTGCCGGACTTGGGATCTCAATAGCTTGCCCTGTTGAGACGCTGCCCAGAAGGTCGGCGCCTCAGAGTCAAATTCCGAGCATTTACGCCAATTTTTAAGGAATTTCGTCGCGTTGTTCAACTTTTCAACGCGGTACAGCCATGCGCTTGAGATTCCAGGCCGGGCGATCCAGACGCCACTGGCGTGTGACTTTGCGCAATCCACACGTGGGGAACAGGTTCAATCACATCGCCGACCTGTTGATGCCAGGGACCGGCTTCACCGGTTGTTTGCGCATGGCGTATGCCGCCTTGCCTGCTATCACGCGCTGTCGATGCACCATGGTCAGCATCGGTGTGGCATCCTCAGCCAATCGGGTTGGGTCGGTCAGGCGCTCCCGCCAGCGCGGGTGATGGTCTTGGCGGGCCACTCGCAGCAAGGGACCAGTTGGCATAGCCACACAGGCGCTACATTGTTGTCGCTGCAGCCGCGATGACTGATACCCAGCCAGCGCAGCATCCGAAGCGATGTACAGGGCACCGCAGCCTGAACCAAATCTCGGCTTGTTCGACAACTTCGGTCGGCAGCAATGTTTGCTGCTGCCAGCTCGCCTATGAATTGATGGACGGGCTAACCTTGCCTGGCATCTGGTTCACCTGCGATTCTGCCGCCAGCCAGTCCAGCAACTCGTGACCCTCCTCGTGGTTTCGCGCCTCGTAGTTGGAATAGGCAGTTTGACGAATCAATTCATCTCGCACGGGGCCAATGTCAATGGCTTTGGCGCAATCTGGTTCTGGCATTTCTACAGATTCCTCGCCGACCTCGCTGCTGATGTGCTTTTCGGGGTTCAATGCCTGGGTACTTTTCATGAGTGTTTCACCTTTGTTGGGTTGGAGCAATATGCGCGTTATGAGCACACGACTGAGTCAGAGTTGAATGTAGTTGCGTCGCACACTGGCGGTCTGTGCGCGGCTACACAAAGGCGATGTGTTTTGGGAATACCTTTGCAATTTTTTGCCAGGCGACGAAGCAAAGGACCTCACCGGTCGATGCCGAAGTCCTTCAGGCGCTAACTCCCATGTCGCCTTGGTTTGCGACCAATTTCACCAAAAGCCAATTTCATCGCCATCGCATTGAGCCCTGCCAGGCACCGGTTTATCAATGTTGTGATTCAATTCCCTGCCACTCAAGCAGACCCGCCAGCGACAAATCACCGTGCCATGAAAATGCCTGATTTGCACCCCGCTACTGAAGCCGCATCAAACAGCCGTGCCATGCTGACACCATGTCGTGCCGCCTTAGGATGTGGTCAGAAATAACTTCCCCTATTTGCACCGGCGGATTTGGGCGCACAGCGTCGTTGCAAGACGCTTGTTTAGCCAGCTAAACGGCGCGTCTTGCGCCTAGCCGTGCATCCCAACTCCTTGGTGCAAAACGGGGAGTTATTCCCGACCACATCCTTAGCGCTGCTGCCAGCCCTCATGCAACAGTGCATTCAACTGCACCAGCATGGCATCTCGCAACGCATGGAGTTTCGGCAGACAGTCCAAAGCATCCTGATCGCAGCCGCTGGAATGCAGTAGCAGCGTCTTTGCCGCCAGCAAATGCACCTGCCGGTGCACGCGTTTGATGGCCTGGAAGGCGACTGGCCCACCATGGCGCACCTGGCGCTCGCCGTCCAGCCATTGACCGAAGCGGCAAAGCTGACCATCAGGCGGTGCCGCTGCACGCTCACCCTTGATAAATGCCTCCAGCGCCACGATCCAGGCACGATGCTCAACACCGGCAAAGAGCAGCGGCAAATCGTCCCGACTGACGGAAGGCCGATCAAACCAGACCGGATCGGGCTGCCACGCAGCAGCCCAGGCGGGCATATCGGCACCTGGCATGGGCCGTGCGATGCCAAAGCCCTGAGCCAGTTCGCAGCCCAGTTGCAACAGCATCTCGCCGTGTGCCACAGTCTCGACACCCTCGGCGATGACCTCGCGGTTGAAGGCTCTGGACAAGCCGATCACGCCTTCGAGAATGGCCAGATCATCCGGGTCGTCGAGCATGTCGCGCACGAAACTCTGGTCGATCTTGAGCTGGGTAACCGGCAGGCGCTTGAGGTAAGTCAGCGAGGAATAGCCGGTGCCAAAGTCATCAAGGGCAAATTTCACGCCAAATTCCCGGCAGAACTCAATGATCTGGGAAACTCGGGCCAGGTCTTCGAGGGCGCTGGTTTCCAGCACTTCGAGTTCGAGATCGCCCGGCCGGTGCGCCGGATGTGCCGCCAACAACGCACGCAGGCGCTCAACAAAGTTGGCCTGCTGCAACTGGCGGGCCCCGACATTGACGCTGACCGGGAGGTTCAAACCGACCTCGCGCCAAACTGCCATCTGCTTCAGGGCGCTGGCGATCACCCATTCACCGATGTCGACCGCCAGCGGATGGTCCTCGATCAATGGCAGAAACTGGGCCGGTAGCAACAGACCTTTTTCCGGGTGTTGCCAACGGATCAGTGCCTCGGCCCCGATCACCCGGCCGCTGCGCATGTTGACTTTGGGCTGGTAATAGAGCACAAATTCTTGCTCAGTCAAGGCGCGGCGGATACGTTCCAGGCTTTCGTGATGGCCGCGCATGTTACTGTCCTGCTCGGCATCAAAGATGTGATAGCGGTTCTTGCCAGCCAGCTTGGCCTGGTACATCGCCTGATCGGACTGGCGCAGCAGTTGATCGGCATCCACCTCTGCCGCCTGCGGGTAGAAGGTGACACCCACACTGGCTGACACCTGCAGTAGAAAATCGCCTACCTGCACCGGCTGGGCTGCGGCATTGAGCAGGCGGACAAGCAACTGCATGCTGGCAGATACATCGGCCAGCTCAAGCAGCACGGCGACAAACTCGTCGCCGCCCAGGCGAGACAATGTGTCGCCTTCGCGCAGCGACTCCTTCATGCGGGCCGACAGCGCGATCAGCAACTGGTCGCCGGCATCGTGGCCATGCCGGTCGTTGATGGCCTTGAAGCCATCGAGATCAAGATAGGCGACCGCCAGCAATTGCCCGTGCCGCTGCGCCTGCACCATGGCCTGATGCAAGCGATCGGCAAACAGCACGCGGTTGGGCAGCGTGGTCAGCACGTCATAGTGGGCGATGTGTTCGAGCTGGCGCTCGTGTTCCTTGATCGCCGTGATGTCGGAGAACAACGCCACATACTGCAGGACATTGCCCCCGGCATCGCGCACCACGCTGATGGTCTGCATCTCGGGATAGATCTGGCCGTTTTTGCGGCGGTTCCAGATTTCACCGTACCAGTGGCCTTTTTCGTTCAGATCGCGCCACAGGGCGGCATAGAAGTCATTGTTCTGGCGCCCAGAACTCAGCATGCGCGGGTTCTGGCCAAGGACTTCGTGCCGCTGGTAGCCGGTGATGTAGGTAAACGCCGCGTTGACCTCAATGATCGTGCCCGCTGCATCGGTGATCATGATGCCTTCGCGGGCATGGGTGAAAACGCTCGCCGACAGAAGGAGCTGGTCTTGCTCGCGCTTGCGCACGGTGATGTCGCGCGCCGAGCCTACCGTGCCGATGACGCTGCCGTTCTTGTCGAGGAACGGTGCCTTGTGCACCTCAAGGAAAAGCATCTTGCCTTTGACGTTGCCGAACTCTTCGAAGACCGACGGCCCGCCCCGCTCAAGGGTGATCGTGTCCGAGTCCTGGCAAAGCTCACCAAAGGTATGCCACTGCGGATGATCGGGACGAGCGGCACGTTCGCGCTGGGCAAAAAAGAGATCGGTCTGGCCCAGCGGCTCGTCGGTATCGCGGGCATTGAGCAACTGGGCGCAAACCGCCTGGTTGGCAAAGATATAGCGCTTCTCCAGGTCCTTGGCCCAGATCATGTCCGGCACGTTGTCGCACATCAGGCGCAGCATTGAGGCCAGGTTGCGCGACTGCTCTTCGCTGATGCGCACAGCTTCCTCAACCTGCTTGCGCGCCGTGATGTTCATCGAGGTGCCGACCGCGAGCAGGGCTTGCCCGTCGGTGCCACGCTGGACAATCCGGGCGCGGCTGTGGATCCAATGGTATTGGCCTGCCTTGCCTGACATTCGATACTCCAGATCGAATACCGAACCTTCAGGCTTTAAGGCTTGTTCGACCTGAGCCCGAAATGACGCAAGGTCGTCCGGATGCACGCGCTCGGTCCATTCGGGCAAACTGCCCGGTGCCTGCTCGGCGTTCAGGCCAAGTCTGGACAAAAATGACCGGTCATACAGAAGTCGTTGGTTGACAAAATCAAGCTCCCAAAGCACCAGTTGGGCAACTTCAACCGCCATGTTGAGATTGCGCTCGGCGCGCTTTCGCTCGCTGATGTCGCGGCCCACAATGACCAAGGCGCGGCGCTTGTGCTGCGCATCGAACAGTGGCACCTTGATCATGTCGAAATGAATCGCCTTGCCTTGGCGTTCGACCCTGCATTCTTCGGTGCGAAAGATAGCCTCGCCAGATGTCCAGGCCGCTTCATCACTGCTTTGGCAGGAGTCCATTTCGGTGGCCAGGTGTGGGTACAGGGTGCCAATTTCGCTGTCGGAGCGGTTCTGCCAGGCCAGCCCATCCAGACCGAAAAGACGCAGGCACACGCTGTTGGCCACCAACCAGCGTCCGTCGCCGTCCTTGAACTGGATGGAGTCGGGAACCGCCTCGATCAGGGTCCGCAGTTGGGCCTCGCGCTCGGCCAAGGCCAGCTCTGCCTGCTTGCGCGCGGTCATGTCCATTGAAATGCCACACAGGGCGTAAACACTGCCGTCGGCATAACGCAGTGGCAATTTGGTTGACTGAAAAACGGTGGTGGTGCCGGTGGCGGGCACCGTATTGACCTCTTCAGCCCTCAGGGTTTCACCGCCCTCCAGCACGCGGCGATCATTGAGCCGGATTTGGTCGGTAGTGGCTGCGTCGAAAAACTTCTCATCACCGAATCCGACAATGGCATCCATTTCGACTTGCCAGAGTTCACGCACAGATCGGTTGGCAAACAGATAGCGCCCCTTGATGTCCTTGAGATAGATACTGGCATCGACGTTGTCGAGAATGGTCCGGTAAATTGCCTCTCGCTCGGCCAGTGCCGCCTGGGCCAGCGACTGTTCGGTGATGTCCTTGAAGCACCAGATGCGGCCATGCTCGCTGCCAAAAGACAAGGCCCGGGTGTACCGGGCAAACACCCGACCATCCTTGAAGCGCAGGGTGTCGCGCGCTTCTTCATGGCTCTGGTAAAGGCGTTTTACCTGGTCAATGAAAGCTGCAGGGTCCACCAATTGATCAAGTACGTGTGCCAGCAGCGGCGCATCCTGGCCGGTCTCGGCAAGCGTCTGCGGCACGCGCCAGAGTTCGATAAAGCGCTTGTTGGTGGACAGCACTTTGCCATTGTCGGCAACCATCAGGATGCCTTCGTCGGTCGAGTCCAGCGCCACTTGCAACCTGCTCTGCGCACTTTCCACACTGCGGGACAAACCTTGTTGTTGTTGCCGGGCAAGTTCTTGCAACAAATAGCTCAACAACATCAGACTGAGTGGCGCCACGATGCCAGCGGCGACGAGACCGGTCAGCAAATAGTCAGGTGTGACCTCGCCCTTTAGGATCAGGCCCATGACGGACACGATCAACTCCACCGCGACCACTGTTCCGAATGCGACGATCACCGACAAACGCCAGCCTTGCAAGCGCAGCAGCATCGGGATCAGCCGGACTTTCATGGTTGGCTTGCTCCGGGGCAATTGCGTTTGCGAATCGTCCACGAGGCTGTTGCCTGCCCACTCGCGCCCATCGCAACCATCGTTGCAAAGGGACATCCGTCTGCCAGGCCTGCGGCTAGATGCCCGAACGCGAATGGTTTGGTGATGAAATTGCTCCTGAACGACGTTTGATCAATTGTAAGAATAGCTTGGCGGGTCGGCGATGGCCCGATTTTTGCGCCATTGCGCCAGCAGGGGTGCGCGCCTCGCTTCAGGCATGATGCAGCCCTGCTTGCCAGCCCCCATATTAGCCAATGAAACCAACCGACACCACCCCGAGTTTGCCGCCGCGCTGGCTGGCCTATGGGCTATTGGCCCTGAGCATGGCGTTGGTCGGCAGTTATGTGGCCCTGTCCAAACCGCTGGCAGCGGCACTGCCGGTTTTTTTGCTGGCCTGGATGCGATTTGGCATTGGTGCGCTGGCCATGCCGCACTGGCTGATCAAGCCGTCCAACGAACCGGTGATGACCGGCAAGACACGCTGGCTGATCTTTCTGGAGTCGTTTTTGGGCAACTTCTTGTTCACCATTTGCATGTTGCTGGGTGTCAGCATGACCACCGCCGTGTCGGCCGGGGTCATCATGGCGGCCATTCCGGCCGTGGTGGCACTGCTGAGCTGGGCCTTTCTGCGCGAGCGCATCGGCCTGCGGGTGTGGGCTGCCATCGCCCTGGCGGCGTTCGGGATTGGCTTGTTTTCACTATCAAAATCAGAGCTGTCTGCGCATACTGGACAGGGGCTGGATGCCAATTTGATGCCTGAAAGCAACTGGGTCGGCAACCTGCTGGTGTTTGGCGCTGTGGTGTGCGAAGCGTCCTACGCGGTGATTGGCAAGAAGCTCACCGGCAGCGTGTCGCCCAAGCGCATCACTGCGCTGATCAACTTGTGGGGTTTTGCACTGATGACCCCGATGGGGTTGGCCGCGGCCTGGTCATTTGACTTTGGCACGGTCACACCTGGCACCTGGCTGCTGCTGGTGTTTTATGCGCTGGCCGCCAGCGTCTGGACCGTCTGGCTGTGGATGACCGGCCTGAAAACCGTGCCCGCCGGGCAAGCCGGGGTGTTCACCGTGATGCTGCCGATAGCAGCCGCTGCGGTCGGTGTGCTGGCGCTGGGCGAGGCGCTAACCGGCCTGCAGGTGCTGGCGTTTGGGCTGAGCTTGGGCGGGGTTGTATTGGCAACGCTGCCGGGACGCAAGTAGTGCCGCGCTGATTGCCCCTTTTTCAGACCAGTCTGCCGTTTGTGCAATGAATGCCCGCCAGAACAGTGCTAGATGCACCTTGAACAAACCCTTTGAGGTGAACAGCGCCGTCCAACCGAGGCACTCTGACGCTGCCCTGTTGAACCATCGACCTAAGCCAGACAAGCCGGAATTGAACAGCCTTCGTCGCGAGGGCGCGACTCCTACTCAGGCAGTCGGTGCCTATTTGAATGTGTGGGGGTTGCGCCCTTGCGACGAATGACTTCATGACTTTCTTGAATTCTTCTCGAAAATTGCAAAGACTTGAGTTGTCAGAGACTTGAAGCCTCAGTTGACCGCTTGTTGTCATCTCTAAGTCCTTATGTGCATTTACCTTTTTAGCTTCGATGGGGTTCACCCATTGGGTGACAGCGCTACGCATTCGATTGAACCACTGCCAGCGCGACTGGGGCGCAAGCTTCTCCCTCGTCCGCTACGACGACATGCGGGCAGTAGAGAGCGTCGTCATCTCCCCCCGCAGCTTGCTGCCTCATGCTGGGCGCAGCCATGCCACAAGGCTGACCTGCTCAAACCGCCCAAACCCGCACGGATTGGAGCTGCGGCTTTCGCTTGACCTAGACGCGCTGCCAGCGGCCTGCTCAAGCACGTCCAACTGAGCCAACCAGGATCAAGTCCATGCCGTCAATCAGTTCTGCGGCATCGCTGCGTTTTGACTTGCATGCGCACCGCGGGGATTACCCTGCGTGCATTGCATTCGACTGCAACACCAAACCGCCGCTTGGCTGAGCGCGGCAGACTGCACACCCTGCACGGGGCTGGTCTGGTGCTGTGTCTGGCGGGTGTGGTGCTGGCGGGGCAAAAGCTGCTGACGGACCTGCGGACAGTTGCCGAAAAGCCCGTGGATTAGTCCTGAAAATATAGCTGCTCGCGCATGAAGGACGGGGGCTGCAGGCTGATTTTCTTTAGAATCGCAGCTTCATAATTGACCCCGGCAGTACCCGTCTCTGGCATGTCGGCGGCATGCCAGCAACGCATGCAACAGGTTGAAAAAGCCTGGACTCTGTGCCTGCGCGAGCATGCCAGAAGGCCGCCCATGACCACCTGCCATGCCGACTTGCCGCAGAGGTGGAGACGCGGCGTCTGCCAGCCTTGCGCTAAACCAGCGACTTGTCACTCACCACCATGCCATCCGCGTCGGCATACAGCCAGTCGCCCGGATTGACCCAGACACCCTGAATCTGCACCGGCAGATCTTTGAGCCCCTGGTTTTTTTTCTCGGTCGGCATCGGCATGCAGGCCAGGGCGCGAATGCCCACGTTCTGCCCGGCCAGCTCCGCGACGTCGCGCACACATCCGTCAATCACCACGCCGGCCCAGCCGTTTTTGGCGGCAGCAGTGCCCAGGTTGCCACCAAGCAGCGCGCGCTGCAGCGAACCGGCACCGGCAACCACCAGCACCTTGCCAACCCGGCCCTCTGGCGTGTCGATAAAGCCGCACGAGTCCACCGCCGCCTTGACCAATGAGTTGTCTTCAAAACACTTGACCGTGGTCACCGGCCCGGAAAAAACCCGTTGCGCGCCAAAATCGCGAAAAACCGGCGGCAACACCCGAAAGGCGCTGGGTGAATCGTTTTTGTGCGCATCACACAAATCACAGGTGGCAAAAGGCTTGCTCATCTTGAATCTCCTTGTGAAAGTTGAAAAATTGTAGGCGGTACACCAGACGGTCACAAAAAGATGCTATTGCCCAATGAAAAAGGCATCTCCTGGGTTGGAAAGCCCAGGTTTCTCCATTAGCATTCGTCTCACCCAGCAAATTGGCTGATATCGCTGGTGATTGATCAACTATTCATAGGACAACACACATGGCAACTGAAAAAAAACCACCAGCTAAAAAAGCTGTTTCTGTCACCAAGGTAGCACCTGCACCCAAAGCATCGGCCAAAAAGGCTGCTTCTGCCAAAGCCGCTGCTCCAGCCAAAAAGGTAACCGCCAAAGCCGCTGCCCCGGCCAAAAAGGCAGCATCCGAGAAAAAAGCACCTGCAGCCAAACGCAGCGTCAACGCGGCTTTCATGAAAGCCCTGACTCCCAGTGGCGAACTTGCTGCGGTGGTTGGCGCCAAAGCGCTACCGCGCACCGAAGTCGTCAAGAAGCTGTGGGACTACATCAAAAAGAACGAATTGCAAGATGCGGTCAACAAGCGCCTGGTCAATGCAGATGCCAAGCTCAAGGAGGTTTTTGGCAAGGCGCAGGTCACCATGTTTGAGATTGCCGGCCTGATTGGCAAACATCTGAAGTAACTGTTCAGATCTGCGGCCAAGCAAACAGCCGACGCATGTCGGCTGTTTGCTTTGTGGCATCATTGCGCCCATTCAAAAAACCCTAGGAACTCCGCCAATGCTGCGTTTCCTTCTGACCCGCTTCAGCCTGATCATTCCGACGTTTGTCGGCATGACGCTGGTGGCGTTTTTTCTGATCCGGATGGTGCCTGGCGATCCGATCGAAACGTTGGCGGGTGAGCGCGGCATTGATGCCGCACGCCATGCCGAGCTGCTCAAGGTGTATGGCCTTGATCGCCCGGTGCTGGTGCAGTATGGCATCTACATTGGTCGCGTGCTGCAGGGCGATCTGGGCAAGTCCATCATCACCCATGATCCCGTGCTCAGGGAATTTCTGGCCTTGTTTCCGGCCACCATCGAGCTGGCCCTGTGTGCCATTTTGTTTGCGCTGCTGATTGGCGTGCCGGCCGGCATTCTGGCGGCTGTCAAACGCAACACGATTCTGGACCACGGTGTCATGGGGGTGTCGCTGACCGGCTATTCAATGCCGATCTTCTGGTGGGGATTGCTGCTGATCCTGCTGTTTTCGGTGCAACTCGACCTGACACCGGTGTCCGGGCGCATTTCGGTGCAATATTTCATCGAACCGGTGACCGGCTTTTTGCTGATCGACACCTGGCTGGCGGGCGACCGGGACGCTTTCTGGTCAGCCGCCACCCATTTGATTTTGCCGACCATTGTGCTGGGCACCAACCCGCTGGCGGTGATCGCCCGCATGACCCGCTCAGCCATGCTTGAAGTGCTGGGCGAAGACTACATCCGCACTGCGCGTGCCAAGGGTCTGTCCAACTTTCGGGTCGTCGCGCTGCATGCGCTGCGCAATGCCCTGATCCCGGTGGTGACAGTGATTGGCCTGCAGGTAGGCGTGCTGTTCACCGGTGCCATCCTGACCGAGACCATTTTTTCATGGCCGGGCGTTGGCAAATGGATGATCGAAGCGATTGGCCGACGTGACTACCCGGTGCTGCAAGGCGGCATGCTGCTGCTGGGCGGCATGGTGATGCTGGTCAATCTGCTGGTGGACGTGACCTACGGCATCATCAACCCGCGCATCCGGCACTAAATCAGGCTTGCATCTTGACCACCTTGACCGAATCCCCTGCCCAAGCGCCGCAGCACCCGTTGCGCGAATTCTGGGACTATTTTCAAACCAACAAAGGTGCTGTGGCTGGCTTGCTGATTGTGCTTGCGGTGCTGCTGATGGCGGCCTTTGCCCCGCTGATTGCGCCTTACCCGCCGGATGCCACCGACTCAAGCGTCTTTTTAACCCCGCCTGCCTGGCAAGCCGGTGGCTCAAGCGCGCATTGGCTGGGCACCGACGCGATTGGCCGCGACATTCTCTCGCGGCTGATTCACGGCGCGCGCCTGTCGCTGGCGATTGGCCTGGCGGTGGTGGCGTTGTCGGTCATCGCGGGCACCGTGCTGGGTCTGACCGCAGGCTATTTCAGGGGCATTTATGAAGTGGCGGTGATGCGCTTGATGGACATCATCCTGACCCTGCCGAGCCTGCTGCTGGCGATTGTGATTGTGGCCATTTTGGGCCCTGGACTGATGAATGCCATGCTGGCAGTGGCGATTGTTGTGTTGCCACATTACGTTCGCATCACCCGTGCAGCGGTTATTTCCGAGATGTCGCGCGACTATGTGACGGCCGCACGCATGAATGGTGCCGGCCACCTGCGCCTGATGTTCAATGAAGTGTTGCCCAACTGCACGGCACCCTTGATCGTGCAGGCCTCACTGGGCATTTCGTCGGCCATTCTGGATGCTGCAGCACTGGGCTTTCTAGGTCTGGGTGCCCAGCCACCCTCGCCCGAGTGGGGCACCATGCTGGCCGATGCGCGCGAATTTGTGTTGCGCGCCTGGTGGGTGGTGACATTCCCCGGCCTGGCGATTTTGATCACCGTGCTGGCCTTCAACCTGCTCGGTGATGGCCTGCGCGACGCGTTTGACCCCAAGCTCAAGCGCTGAAAGAATGCCCATGGCCCTGCTTGAAATCGAAAACCTGTCGGTCCAGTTCCCGTCCAAAACTGCGATCATGCACGCGGTTGACGGGGTTTCCATGACGCTGCAAGCCGGTGACGTGCTGGGCATCGTGGGCGAATCGGGCTCGGGCAAAAGCGTCACCATGATGGCGCTGATGGGCCTGGTGGCCTACCCTGGGCGCATCAGCGCCGACAAGCTGCACTTTGACGGCCACGATCTGCTCAAACTCTCCGAGCGTGAGCGCCGCAAGCTGACCGGCAAAGACCTGGCGATGATTTTCCAGGACCCGACCACCAGCCTGAACCCCTGTTTCACGGTCGGCTTTCAGATGGCCGAGACGCTCCAGTTGCACCTGGGGCTGGACAAGGCAGCGGCGCGCAAGCGCTCAATCGAATTGCTGGAGCAGGTGGGCATTCCGGCCCCCGAGAGCCGTCTGGGCATCTACCCGCACCAACTCTCTGGCGGCATGAGCCAGCGTGTCATGATTGCCATGGCGATTGCCTGCAACCCCAAGTTGCTGATAGCCGACGAACCCACCACGGCGCTCGACGTGACGATTCAGGCACAGATTCTGGACCTGCTGCGCAACCTGCAGAAAGAGCGCAACATGGCGCTGGTGCTGATCACCCACAACATGGGCGTGGTGTCCGAAATGGCGCAGCGCGTGGCGGTGATGTATGCCGGGCAAATCATGGAAGAACGCAGCGCCCACGATATTTTTGAGGCGCCCCAGCATCCTTATACCGAGGCCTTGATGGCCGCCATGCCCGAGCGCAGCGACGGGTTGACCCGCCTGGCCACCATACCGGGCATGGTGCCCGGCCTCTATGACCGGCCCGGCGGCTGCCTGTTTGCGCCGCGCTGCAGTTACGTCACCCAACACTGCAAAGACCAGCGCCCGGCCTTGCGCGAATGGCAAAGCGGCATGGTGCGCTGCCACTACCCGCTTGAGTCCGGCGTGGCCGCATCAGGAGCCCCCGCATGAGCCAGCCGCACAAGCCATCCGACCCATCGGTGGAGCCGGTGGTGCTGGCCCGCGACCTCAAGCAGGTTTACAAGATCAGCCATGGGGCCTTCAGAAAAGCCGACCATTTGCAAGCCGTCAGCGGCGTGTCATTTTCGATCAACCCCGGCAAGACGCTGGCGGTGGTAGGCGAGTCAGGCTGCGGCAAATCAACCTTGGCGCGCATGGTGGCCCTGATCGAGGCCCCCACCTCGGGTCAATTGGCGCTGGGCAAGGTTGATGTGGTTGGGGCCAGCACGCAACAGCGCCAGGCACTGCGGCGCACCGTGCAACTGGTGTTTCAGAACCCGTTTGGCTCGCTGAACCCGCGCAAGAAAATTGGTGCAATTCTGCAAGCACCGCTGGAAATCAACACCGACCTCGGTGCTGATGAACGCGCCGAGCAGGCCCGTGCCATGCTGGCCCTGGTGGGCTTGCGCCCCGAGCATTTCGACCGCTACCCGCACATGTTCTCGGGTGGCCAGCGCCAGCGCATCGCGATTGCCCGTGCCCTGATGCTCAAGCCCGGCCTGATCGTGGCCGATGAGCCGGTGTCGGCGCTGGACGTGTCAATCCAGGCGCAGGTGCTCAATTTGCTGGCCGACTTGCAGCATGAGCTTGGCCTGGCCTACCTGTTTATCTCGCACGACCTGGGTGTGGTGCGCCACATTGCCCATGACGTGATGGTGATGTACCTTGGCCACGCGGTCGAACATGGCGACAAGAAAACCCTGTTTGCGCAGCCGCTGCACCCCTACACCCAGGCGTTGCTGGCATCCACGCCGGGCATTGCCGGCTCAGGGGTTTCCAGGCAGCGCATCGTACTCAAGGGTGAGTTGCCGTCGCCCCTGAACCCGCCCAGCGGCTGCGTGTTTTCAACCCGCTGCCCGCATGTGACACCGCAGTGCCAGTCAGAGCGACCAGTTTTACGCGAACTCGCCGGACGCCAGCTTGCCTGCCATCTGGCGGAACAATTTGTCCAACCCGCTGCAGCGCAGCATTAACCTGTCAGGAGTCTACAAAATGACGATTTCCAAAACGACGACCCCCCATAAGTTCGCACATAAGCGAACCGCGCTGTGTGTGCTGGCTTTGCCTGCATTGCTGGCGCTTTCACCGGTGTCGGCAAAAACGCTGGTTTACTGCTCAGAAGGCAGCCCCGAAAACTTTGCCCCAAGTATCAACACCACCGGTACATCGTTTGATGCCAGCGAGCAGATTTACGACAACCTGGTGGATTTCGAGCGTGGCGGCACCAAGGTGGTTCCAGGTCTGGCTGAAAGCTGGACCGTCTCAAAAGACGGCCTGGAATATGTCTTCAAGCTGCGCAAAGGCGTGAAATGGCAGTCCAACAAAAACTTCAAGCCGACGCGCGACTTCAACGCCGACGACATTTTGTTCATGTTCGAGCGTCAGTGGAAAGAAAACGACCCCTACTTCAAGGTCACCAGTTCCAACCACGCCTACTTTGGCGACATGGGCATGCCCAAGCTGCTCAAGTCGGTTGACAAGGTCGATGACTACACCGTCAGGATTGTGCTGAATGCACCCGAAGCGCCGTTCCTGTCCAACCTGGCCATGCAATACGCCGGGGTTCAGTCCAAGGAATACGCGATTGCCATGCTCAAGGCTGGCACGCCGGAAAAAATTGACCAGGAACCTGTCGGTACCGGCCCCTTCATGCTGGTGCAGTATCAGAAGGATGCCATCATCCGTTACAAGGCCAACCCCGTGTACTGGGCTGGCAAGGCCAAGATTGACGACCTGATCTTCTCCATTACGCCGGATGCCTCGGTGCGCTGGGCCAAGCTGCAAAAGGGTGAATGCCACGTCATGCCCTACCCCAACCCAGCTGATCTGGATGCGATCCGCAAGGACCCCAACGTCACCGTGCTGGAGCAACCCGGCCTGAACATCGGCTACCTGGCCTACAACACCACCAAGAAGCCGTTTGACGACGTGCGCGTGCGCAAGGCTGTCAACATGGCCATCGACAAGAAGGCCATTGTGGCGGCGGTGTACCTGAGCACCGGCGTGCCTGCCACCAACCCGATTCCGCCGACCCAGTGGTCTTACAACAAGGCCATCAAGGACGACGCGTTTGACCCGGCAGCCGCCAAGAAGCTGCTGGCCGAGGCTGGCCTGCCCAACGGCTTTAGCACCGACCTGTGGGCCATGCCGGTACAGCGCCCCTACAACCCCAACGCCAAACGCATTGCCGAGCTGATGCAGGCTGACCTGGCCAAGGTCGGCATCAAGGCCGAAATCAAGAGTTTTGAGTGGGGCGAATACCGCAAACGCATGCAAGCCGGTGAGCATCAGATGGGCATGCTGGGCTGGACCGGTGACAACGGCGACCCGGACAACTTCCTGA
>ERZ795030.3849-NODE-3849-length-15438-cov-12.144965_pt1 | contig 15438 bp, 10 predicted proteins | sample MGYA00375122_ERZ795030 | MGnify/ENA primary metagenome ERZ795030 (study PRJEB30165, sample SAMN05720146) | activated sludge metagenome | isolation source: anaerobic digester from wastewater treatment plant | place: Japan | collected 2015-04-20 ...
CACTGCGACAACCGGGACAAAAAAACCTTTCGCTCCCGCTATGTATTGCCTTTGCTGCAAAATCCCTATATCCGGAAATGCAGCCCCAAAGCTGCAGCTCTCGAAAAAGAACTGCGCATTAAAAACCGCCTCTATCCGGGATACGACGAATTACAACAAGATGATTTGTTGAGCCTCCTGTTCAGCCCGGTAAAAACGGCCTACGAGCTGGGAGAACTGCTGCTCAAGCTGTTCAGCCTCCTGAGTCAAACCATCGACAACGACGACGAAACAAATACGGAAACCGACCAAACAGACAACAAAACCAACGAAATCTACCTGCCTTTGTTTCAGGAAGCTCTATTCAAAAGCTACACCCAAGTGCAACGCCTGAACGCTCTCCTGAAAAAAGACCTGCTCGAAATCAACCTGCAAACCTATAAAAACCTCTTGCTTCAGGTACTTGACCTGAGTGTGCCTTTTTCGGGTGAACCGCTCAACGGACTGCAAATTATGGGAATGCTCGAAACCCGTTGTCTCGATTTCAAAAACATACTGATGCTCTCGGTAAACGAAGGGCAAATGCCCAAAAACAGAGCCGAGAATTCGTTTATTCCCTACAATCTGCGCAGGGCGTTCAATCTGAGCGGCCCGGAGCATCAGGACGCCATTTCCGCCTATTATTTTTTCAGAACGCTGCAAAGGGCCGAAAACATCACGCTGGTGTATAACAGCTCCACCGAAGGCCTGAACAAAGGCGAAATGAGCCGCTTTATGCTGCAATTGGCAATAGAAAGCAAGTTGCCCATCGAAATCCTGCATTTGAGTTCGGAAATCAAAACCCTCCCGGGCTCTTCCATTCTGGTCCCCAAGACCCCAGCCCTTATGCAGCAGCTTTACGATATGTACGACCAGGCCGCAGCAAACACAAACAGTCAAAAGCGCTACCTCTCCCCAAGCATGTTGAATACCTACCTCGATTGCCGTTTAAAATACTACTTCCAATACCTGCGGGGGCTGAAAAAAGAAGAAGAGATCAGCGAACAAATGGATCCCCTGTGTTTCGGTACTATTTTTCATGCGGCCGCTCAATACCTCTATGTAAAACTGATTCTACAAAAAAACGGACGTAAGCACAGCCACGAAAACATTTTGGCAAGCATGGAAGATATCCGGGCTTTCAATCTCGCTTTGAAAGCGCCGGATTCCCCGGCCGGGTTTTTAAACCGTAATGCAGCGGCCGGTGAGCGGCTCAATGAGAAAATCGAGACAGATAAACAGTTCGAGGAGAGAATCGACACCGGTGAACAGCTAAATGGAAGAATCAAAGCCGCCGACCTGCAAGCCTTATACGCCGACAAAGACTGTCTGGAACGTGCAGTGGATTATTTTATGGCCAAAGAGTTTTTCCGTCTCAAAGACGGACAAAACCTGCCGGCACTAAATGGCGAACAACTTATTCAACGTAGATTGCTGATTCAGTTCCTGAAATTCTTACTCAAACTGGATCAAAACTACGCACCCTTCGAATTGTTGGGCCTGGAAACTTTCGTAGAAAAACACATGGAACTCCTCCCCACCCCCGGCAGGAAACTAAAACTGCGAGTGGGAGGCATCATCGACCGCATGGATAAAAAAGACGAGACTATCCGCATCTGCGATTACAAAACCGGCGGCAAAGCCGAAAGCGCTTCCTTCGACAAGGGCTTGTTCAAATCCGACCAAAAACGCAACAAGCACGTCTTTCAGACCTTTCTTTACGCCGGCATCGTTAAGGATCAATATCCCGCTTCGATGGTTAAACCCGAACTCGTATACATTCATCAGGCCGGCAAGCCCGATTACAGCTCAGATATAGTTGTAAAAAAATCCGGAAAATCCGGGGCTAAAACCAACGGCAGCAATGTGGTGAATGATTTCGGAGAATTCAAGGAAACTTTCGAAACCGAACTGCAAAACGTCGTCGGCGAACTGTTCGATCCCGCAGAAAGCTTCGATCAAACCTCCGTACTCGAAACATGCGAGCATTGTGATTTCAATACTATTTGCAGACGCAAGTAATATCCTAAGTTAAGCAAAAGCAGACTATCGGTTCAAAAAAGGACAATAAAAGGACTCTTTTTCCCTGGCAACAGGCAAAACTAAAGAACCTCCGGCTGCCTGAGGCTGATGTAGTTATCTCTACGTAAATGCTCAATAAAAACGGCTATCCGGTGCTCGTAGCCCGGTTCCTGTTCGAAATGCTCCGCCAGAGCCAGGGCGATCTCTCTGACGCTACGTTGGCCGTCTATCAATTGCACAACGGCCGATCCGTGCTCTTCGAGCTTAATGTGAATATAGGGCGATCTTCCCTTAGGAGTGAGACGACGATTCAACCAGGCTGATCTGAAACGGGGGAAGACCAGCTGCAAAAGCTTGTCTTCCCCTGTTTCTATGCGTATCCTCTCGTTTACAGAGGGTATCAGGTCGAATAAATTTTGGGGTTTATTTTTGGCCATTGGTTTTGGCGGCTTTTTTCAGAGGCAATACTATCATCAGATAGGCCATCGCGAACATCAGCACCAAGCCGATCCAATAACTGGGTTGCTCTATGGGCAACATCTCCGAGAAGAAAACATTGAAGAGAGCGAAAATAGCAATAATCAATCCCATCAAGGCTTCGCCGGCTATCATACCCGAAGCGAGCAAAATGCCGGTGTTTTCGACTTTGGCCAGTTGTACCGGTGAAAAATTCATTTTGGCTGTACGCATATCGAGCAAGCCCTTGATAAGGCCTCCCACAAAAATAGCAGCTACCGTCTGGAACGGCAGGTACATACCCACAAAGACCAGCATGGGGCTCTTTACACCCATCAAAATCAAAGCTACGCAAAGCAGCATACCGGCAATAATCAAAATCCAGGTCATGGAACCGGCCACCACGGCATTGGAAAGTATGGCCATCAGGCTGGCCTGGGGAGCCGGCAGGGCTTCGCTGCCAAAACCTCCTGCGTAACCTTGCATACCTCCCATGGCAATATCTGCATTATTGAGAATGATCAGCACACCGAACATCACAAAACCGGAGAGCACCACACCTATGATGTCGCCCAGCTGCATTTTCCAGGGTGTTCCACCCAGGATATGCCCGGCCTTGAGGTCCTGAAACATTTCGCCGGCCACGGCGGCAGCCACACAAACAATGGCGGCCACGCCCAGCACGGCAGCTACGCCTCCCGTGTTTTCGTCTACCCCGCAAAGCACCAAAATCAGGGCGGTAATCACCAGGGCAGTGATGGTCAGGCCGCTTATGGGATTATTACTCGAACCGATCAAACCCACCAGATAGCCCGAAACGGCCGAAAAGAAAAAGGCCAGCACTATCATAATGGTAGCAGCAACCGCCGCCACCAGAACGGTGGTTTTGAAAATAAAATAGGTGATGCAAAAAGTAGCAATGGCGGCCAACACTATGCCTGCCAATACCCAGGAAGTTTTCAGGTCTTTTTCGGTTCTTACCACTTCCTCTCCGCTTTCGGAAGCCGCTTTTCTCAAGTCTTTCACCGAACGTTTCAAGCCGGTAGTCAGGCTGGAACGCATGCGATAAAGCGTAAAAATAGCTGCCAGCAACATTCCGCCTATGGCCACTATTCTCACCACCGACTGCCATACCGTATTGGCGGCCAGCATCCAGGCCTCCTGAGAATTGGGGGCAACACCGTCCACGGCAAAACCGTTCACAAAATCGCGACCGAATACAGCCAGTAAGAGTGGGACCATCAAACCCCAGGCCATTACCGAGCCGCTGAAATTCAGCGAGGCCAGTCTTGGTCCTATAATGTAACCCACGCCCAAAAAGGCCGGGCTGACATTGGGAGCGGCGGCGTAAAAACCTCCTTCGATGGTGTGTCCGCTGGTTAATTTAGCTATGGCCACCTTGAAAAAAGCCTTGGCACTCGAAGCAAAAAGCTTCAAAGCAGAGCCTAGCGTTACCAAAGCTCCGCCCACCATAGCCCAGACCAGGTATTTGGAATCGCCCGTACTGCTGCGTCCGCTTTTGTGAATTTCGGCTGCTGCGGTACTTTCTGGAAAAGGTAATTCCTTGTCTTCGACCATTACTCTGCGCAAAAGAGCCACAAAAAGCACTCCCAGCACACCGCCGGTAACCAGGATGAGCGAAGCCGTCATATAACTGCTCCAGGAAGAAAATTCCTCCCCGCCCCATACACCGGCAATAAAAAAGGCCGGCAGAGTAAAAATAGCCCCGGCAGCCACCGATTCACCGATGGATCCTACCGTACGGGCAAAATTTTCTTCCAGCAGGCTGCCTTTAAAAAAACGTAATACAGCCATACTGATTACGGCTGCCGGATAAGTGGCAGCAATGGTCATACCTGCCTTGAGCCCTAAGTAAGCGTTGGCTGCTCCCAGCACTACCGCCAGAACCAGCCCTATAAGCAAGGCTCTTAGCGTAAATTCTCTGAGTCCCTGACTCGAAGTCTCAGGGCGATACATTGAAGATTGTTCCATAGTATTTAAAATTCAGCGCCGCTAATGTAGCATTTTTTATTTATTAAAGCCTTTTTGTTGCATCAAATAAGCTTTAAAGTCGTCGAAGGCAGGGCTTAGGGGAATACTCTGTTTCTTTGCCTGCATAAAGGCCTGCAGGCGTTTTGGCACAACTATAGCCTCGCCCAGTATGTCCTCGACCGTATCTTTGAATTTGGCCGGATGAGCCGTTTCGAGAAAGATGCCGCTTTCGCCCGGTTTCAGACCCTCTTCCAGGGCTCTGTAGCCGCAGGCACCGTGGGGATCGAGCAGGTAGTTCTTTTCTTTAAAAGTACGGTAAACCGTATCCCGGATTTCCTGATCGTCGTAGCGAGCTCCGGCTATTTCGGCAGTAATGGCCTCATGGGAATGCCCGTACAAATCGAGGATGCGGGCAAAATTGCTGGGATCGCCCACGTCCATGGCGTTGGCCAAAGTGGCTACCGAGGCCCGTGGCCGGTAATGCCCGCTTTGCAGGTATTCATAAAAAACATCGTTGCGGTTGTTGGAAGCAATAAAACGTTCGACGGGCAATCCCATACGCCAGGCAAAAAAGCCGGCCGTGATATTACCGAAATTCCCGCTGGGGACGCAAAAAACCAGCTTCGAAGGATCGTTATAACGCTTCCATTGAGCATAGGCATTGAAATAATAGAAGGCCTGAGGCAGAAAACGAGCCACATTGATGGAATTGGCCGAAGTCAGATGAAAGCGCCGGTTAAGCTCCGTATCCATAAAGGCCTGCTTGACCAGGCGCTGGCAATCGTCGAAGTTGCCCTCTATCTCAAGAGCAGTGATGTTTTGCCCCAAGGTGGTAAACTGCTTTTCCTGAATTTCGCTGACCAGGCCTTTGGGATACAAAACATGCACCTGAATGCCTTCCACTCCCAAAAAGCCATTGGCCACGGCACTGCCGGTATCGCCTGAGGTGGCTACCAACACATGGACTTTCTCCTGCCCCTGCCGACGAATAAAATAGGCCAGCAGCCGGGCCATAAAACGGGCGCCTACGTCTTTGAACGCCAGGGTTGGGCCGTGAAACAACTCCAAACTGTAGATATGCTCGTCAACCCTAACCAAAGGCGTTTCAAAACTCAACGTGTCGTAAACCAGCTCCCGGAGCGTATCTTCGGGAAGATCTTCTCCAAAAAAGGCCATGGCCACCCGGTAAGACATTTCCCGAAAGCTCAGGCCCGGAAGCTCTTCAAAAAACGAAGCCGGCAAAGTGTTGATGCGCTCGGGCATGTACAAACCCCGGTCGGGAGCCAGCCCCCTGACCACGGCTTCTTGTAAAGAGACCGGCGGAGCTTGTTTGTTGGTGCTGTAGTAGTTCATTATTTGTTGATCGAAAAAAATGTCTGACTGTGTTAATTCAACATCTAAACCCTTCCTTCTTCGTAATTAAGGGTCTGCTTTCGTACTCAGGCCGAAAAAGGCACGGATAAATTCCTCCCCCTGCAGCGTGCCGTAAAAGCCCTCCCGCACCGAGAATTCATCGAAGACTTGTACAGCGTCAGGGACAAAAAGCTTGCCGGAGGGCTCCAAAATACCGGTCCCCGGGCTAAAAAAGCTGCCCGGGCCTTTGGTGGGCCGAGCTTGCGCAGAACCTGCATCGCTGCGATAAATCAAAAAGGGAACCGCCTCTGCCGCATGGGTTTTGGTCCGGCAGTAGGTGGGATGGTCGGGCAAAACAGCTATGGTGACGGCCTCGTCCCAAGTGGAAATCTCCTCCAGTATGGGGCGAATCAGGCGTTGATCGAGGTACTCTATGGTGCGGATCTTTAAATCGACGTTCCCCTCGTGACTGGCTTCGTCAGAAGCTTCCACATGCAAAAACACAAAATCTTTTTTCTTGAGTTCGTCGATGGCCGCCTGAGCCTTGCCTTCGTAATTGGTGTCGTACAAACCGGTGGCTCCGGGCACTTCGATGGGTTCCAGGCCTGCATAAACGCCTGTGCCCTTGATCAAATCCACAGCCGAAATCACCGAACCGCTTCGTATCGGATACTTTTCCCTCAACGGCAGCATAGCGGGACGGTAGCCCGGCGACCAGGGCCAAATGGAATTAGCCGTATCCAGGCCTCTGGCCTTGCGGGCCAAATTGACCGGATGAGCCGGCAAAATCTCCTGCGATCGCAAAATCAATTCGCGAAGTAAACGGGCTGTTTGTTCTGCCCGGGGATGCACGGCCCGTGGCAACACTTCGGCAAAGGCGGTACCCGACACATCGTGAGGCGGAGTACAATCCAATTCTTTGTTGCCACCCTTGAGCAGCAAGAGATGACGATAGGAAACACCCGTATGAAAAACCAAATCCTCACTGCCTAACTCCTTATTCAGAAAATCTATCAATTCCCCGGCTTCGGAAGTAGAAATATGGCCGGCAGAATGATTTTTAATCTTGCCGTCCTGTATGCAGATAAGATTGCAGCGCGCCGCCATATAGCCTTCGGGGACATCGATTCCCATACTGGCGGCTTCGAGCGAACCTCTGCCTTCGAATTGCTTACTTACATCGTATCCCAGTAAACTCAGATTGGCAATTTCACTGCCGGGAGGAAAACCTTCAGGTACTGTAATGAGCCGGCCACAACGACCCTCCCTGGCCAGCCGGTCCATACAGGGAGTAAAGGCAACCTGCATGGGCGACTTTCCGCCCAAGGTCTCCATGGCTTCGTCGGCCATGCCGTCTCCCAGAACAATCAGGTATTTCATCTTAACGAATGTTCGCGATGGAGATTATATCGCCAAACACTCCGGCAGCCGTTACACCGGCTCCGGCTCCGTAGCCTTTGATAACCATGGGATCCTGAAAATAGCGCTCGGTCTGTATCAGAATAATGTTGTTGCTGCCTTCCAGATCGTAGAAGGGATGCGATGGTCCGACTTCGTGAAGACCAACCGAACAAGCTCCGTTTTCCATTTTGGCCACAAAGCGCCAGCGCAGAGAATCTTTCTCGAGCAACTTGCGTTTTGCTTCGAAATCGGCATCCATCTCGGGAATGTTTTTCCAAAAATCTTCCAGACTGCCTTTGAAGTATTTGTCGGGAATAAAGAGATTTTTCACCACATCTTCCTGTTCTACTCTGTAACCGGCTTCGCGTGCCAGAATCACCAATTTCCGGATGACGTCGGTTCCGCTCAGGTCGATGCGGGGATCGGGCTCCGAAAAACGTTTCTCCTGAGCCATTTTTATGGTTTTGCTCAGGGGATTTTCGGCACTGATGGTGTTGAAAATAAAATTCAACGTGCCCGACAAAACGGCTTCCATTTTTAAAATTCTGTCTCCGCTGTGAATCAAGCTATTCATCGTATTTATAATGGGCAGACCGGCTCCCACATTGGTTTCGAAAAGATATTTCACCCCTTTGCGACGGGCCAGTTCCTTGAGTCGTGCATAATTGTCGTAATCGGACGATGCCGCTATTTTGTTGGCTGCTACCACAGACACGTTGTGTGACAACAAATCCGCGTAAAGGGCTGAGATTTCGGGGCTGGCCGTACAATCCACAAAAACGGAATTAAAGATGTTCATACCCAGAATTTCGTTCCGAAGTAACTCCGGACTGCTGGTCTTGCCTTCGCGTTTTAGTAAATCCTTGTAATGTTCCAGGTCTATGCCTTCTCTCGAAAACACAGCTTTCTCTATGTCGGCTATACCCACCACATTGAGTTTTAAGCCGTTTTCGGCCATCAGTTTGGGTTGCTGACGCTTGATTTGTTCCAGCAGGCTACCGCCCACAGTACCGATACCGATCACAAAAAGATTCAACACCTGGTATTCGCTCAGGAAAAAAGAATCGTGAATCACATTGAGGCTTTTACGCAGATGATCGAGCTTAATCACAAAAGAAATATTGGTTTCGGAAGCTCCCTGCGCACAGGCAATCACGTTAATACCGTTACGTCCCAGGGTCGTAAACAATTTGCCGGCGATACCCGGCGTACGTTTCATCCCTTCACCTACGATGGCTACCGTAGCCAGATTGCTTTCGGCAAAAATATCGTTGATTTCACCCATTTCAATTTCGTGGTTGAATTCTTCTCTGAGCACCCTGACCGTTATTTCGGCGTCTGAATTGCGTACGCCTATCGATGTGGTATTCTCCGACGAGGCCTGAGAAACCAGGAAAACGGAAATACCGGCTTTAGCCAGAGTTTTAAAAATCCGGTAATTCACGCCTATCACTCCCACCATGCCCAAGCCCTGTATGGTAATCAGACTGGTATCGGGAATGGAAGAAATACCCTTAATGGCCTTATTTTCGCCCAAAACTTTGTCGCGCGAGATATAAGTGCCCGGAGCTTCGGGATTGAAAGTATTCTTGATGCGGATGGGTACGTTTTTGTGGTAAACGGGAAAAATGGTAGGCGGATAAATCACTTTCGCCCCAAAATTACTAAGCTCCATAGCTTCTACATAGCTTAGATTTTCGATGACATATGCGTTGTTGATCACTTTGGGGTCGGCCGTCATAAAACCGTCCACGTCGGTCCAAATTTCCAGGATGGAAGCATTGAGCTCCGAGGCGAGAATCGCCGCCGTATAATCGGAACCGCCCCGTCCTATATTGGTGATTTCGCCGCTTTCGACATCGCTCGAGATAAAACCGCCTATTACCGAAAGCTCGGGAAGCCGGTTCAGTTGTGTCTTGATGGCCGCCGAGGTCTCTTCAAAATTGACCACATGCTTGCCAAATTTATGATCGGTTTTGATCAGCTTACGGGCGTCGTAAAGCGGAATATCCAACAGACGGCTTACCATGAGCGAGGAAAGCCTCTCGCCGTAACTCACAATCACATCTTCCGACTTGTCCGAAAGTTCGCGTATCAGAGCTACTCCTTGAAAAATGTTGCCTAATTCATCGAATATACCCAAAAGTTCTTCCCTAACCTTTTTTTGCTGCTCCGGAGCAAAAGCGCCTTCGACCAGAGAGAAATGCTTTTTTTTCATCTCGGCCAGATAGTTCAGGTAGTTGCTGTCTCCTTCGGCCGCAGTTCGGGCTGTTTTGATCAGGAAATCGGTCATTCCGGCTACGGCGGATACTACTATTACTACCGGCTTTTCGGCTTGTTTCTCTACAATACGCTTCAACTGAAGCAGCGCCTGGACAGAACCCACAGAGGTTCCCCCGAATTTAATAACTTTCATTTTGCTCTATATTGATATTGTGACACATACGATTACCATAAATCATGCCATACAAACTATGCATGAATTTTTAAAAATTAGAACCCTAAAAAAATAATTGTTGTTTGTTGGAATATCGAAAAGGCCCCCGGCCTTCGCGATTGGAATGCGAAAGATAATCAGACCCCCGCAGGGGTTGTGGTAGTAGTGGTGGTTATATGTAGTTGCCAAAACATCATCTCTTTCGAACTGGGGCTGCAAGCCCTTTTGAGTGCGCAAATATAGATTATTTAGAAACAAAAACAAAAAAAAACCGTTTATTTCGTCCAATTAATTTATTTTTGCGGCTTATTGAAACTTAAGACCTCCGTTTGATAAGCCCCAGGCCTGTCCGGACGTCTAATTCTGCATTATTAATGGCTAAATCACTTAAACACCCCAAAGGTTTATATCTGCTTTTTATGACTGAAATGTGGGAACGTTTCAGTTATTATGGTATGCGAGCTCTGCTCGTATTGTATTTAACCCAGTCTGTACTCGAAGGAGGTATGGGTTTTTCCGAAGAAAACGCCACTCTGCTCTATGGCTTTTTTACCGGCCTGGTCTACATGACCCCTATCATAGGGGGCTGGCTGGCCGACAGATACCTGGGACAACGCCGTGCCATAACCATAGGCGGTATTACCATGATGTTGGGACAATTTTGTCTAGCCTCTACCAATAGTGTAACCATGCTTTACCTGGGTTTGTTCCTGTTGATTATCGGAAACGGCTTTTTCAAACCCAATATATCGGTGCTGGTGGGCGATCTCTATGAACCGGGCGATAAACGAAGAGATTCAGCCTTTACCATTTTCTACATGGGTATCAACATCGGCGCCGGGCTTTCACCTTTGGTTTGCGGCTGGCTGGGAATGCTGTACGGTTACAGAGCAGGTTTTCTGGCTGCCGGTATCGGTATGCTTATCGGGCAATTGATTTTTAACCTTATCGGCCCCAAATACCTGGGTAATTTAGGTAGTGTCGCCGTAGGTAACAAAAACCATCCCAATGCCCAGAATCATCCCCTGACCAAAGAAGAAAAAGACCGCACCTGGGTGATTATCATTATCGTACTGTTTTGCGTGTTCTTCTGGGCCGGCTTTGAACAGGCCGGTAGTTCCCTGACTTTGTACACCGAGAAATACATCAACCGCAATGTGTTCGGATTCGAGATTCCCACAGCCTGGTTCCAGTCGGTGAATTCTTTCTTTATTGTATTGCTCGCCCCTGTTTTTTCGATGCTCTGGACCTTTTTGGCCACCCGTAACAAGGAGCCCGGAGTTCCTCTGAAAATGGGCCTTGGCATGATTATGCTCGGCGTCGGCTTTCTGCTGATGGTTATGGCCTGCCTGCAACGCGGCGGCGACAATCCCGACGAAACTGTCAAAGCCAATCTGCTTTTTTTGGTTGGAACCTACTTGTTCCACACTTTTGGTGAATTGCTCCTGTCGCCCATCGGACTCTCTATGGTAACCAGACTGGCTCCGGTTAAGCTAGCCTCGCTGCTGATGGGTGTTTGGTTCCTGAGCAGTTTCGTAGCTAATATTATAGGAGGTTTTGTCGCTTCGTACGCTTCGAGGATGGGTGCGATGAGTATCTTTATCACCATCGCGGCCATATCGGTTATGCTCGGCCTGCTGCTGATTTCCATGAATAAGTGGTTGTTCAAGAAATCGCACGGTACTTTGTAATACATCATGGAACAAAAAGGCTTTACGGAAGTACTGGACAAATTCCGCCAACAGATTATTGATGAAGAATTTGACCAGATAGTGGCCATCGCTAACGGGGGCATTATTCCCGCTGCTATTCTGGCTCAAAAGCTCGAACTGGAAGTGTTTCTGCTCAAGATCAACCTCAGAGACAAACAGCAACGACCTCTTTACGACCAACCCAAGTTACTGGCCGAAATCGACTTTGATTGTAAAGACAAACGCATCCTTCTGGTCGAAGACCGGGTAAAGACGGGCAGTACCCTGAATTTTGCCAAACAATTGCTTAACGAAGCCGGAGCCGCCAAAGTAAAAAGCTTTGCCGTGAATGGCAAAGCCGATTACTCACTCTACGACGAAAATTGTTTTCGCTTCCCCTGGATTATTTAACAATCAGAATCCGGAAGCAACTGTAGCGCCCGCTATCCGAGGTTCGCTGTAAGAGGCTATTCCTTCAGGAGCTATTCCTTTCCGGAAAGCTGTGCGTGCATCGAGGCTGCAGCCTTGCGGCCGTCGCCCATGGCCAGAATCACTGTGGCTCCGCCGCGCACGATATCGCCCCCGGCGTAGATGGCAGGAATAGACGAACGCATGTTGTCGTCTACCACTATGGTGCCCCAGCGGCTTATCTCCAAGCCTTCTACCGAGTTAGGGATCAAAGGATTGGGCGAAACACCCACGCTGACAATGACCTGATCGACATCGATCACTACTTCGGCCCCCGGAATGGGTACGGGACGGCGACGACCCGAATCGTCGGGCTGACCCAGTTCCATTTTTTGCAGACGCATCTGTTTTACCCGGCCTCTTTCGTCGCCGTAGTATTCCAGAGGATTGTGCAAGGTAAGGAACTCTATGCCCTCTTCTTTGGCGTGTTTCACTTCCTCGACACGGGCGGGCATTTCTTCTTCGGAACGACGGTACACTATCATAGCCCGCTCCGCTCCCAGACGCTTGGCCGTACGCACGGAGTCCATGGCGGTATTACCACCGCCTATCACGGCAACGCACTTGCCCATAGCCACCGGCGTATCGGATTCGGGATTGGCGGCATCCATCAGATTGACCCGGGTAAGGTATTCGTTGGACGAGAGAATATGAATAAGATTCTCCCCGGGAATATTCATAAAATTGGGCAAACCGGCTCCGCTTCCTACGAAAATACCGCAATAACCCTGTTCTTTGAGTTCGTCTATGGTGATAGTCCTGCCTACGATGCAGTTGGTCATGAATTGCACGCCCATCTGACGCAGATTATCGATTTCCACATCCACCACGGAATTGGGCAGACGAAATTCGGGAATACCGTATTTGAGCACCCCGCCTATTTCGTGCAGGGCTTCGAACACCATTACTTCATAACCGTATTTGGCCATGTCGCCGGCAAAAGAAAGCCCGGCAGGTCCCGAACCCACCACAGCCACTTTTTTACCGTTTTTGGGCGCCAGTTCCGGCACCGAAATACGGCCACTCTCGCGTTCGTAATCGGCGGCAAAACGCTCCAGATGACCAATAGCCACCGAGGGCTTACCCAGCTTGAGCGTGTAGATGCACTGGGCTTCGCATTGTTTTTCCTGAGGACAGACCCGCCCGCAAACTGCCGGCAGCGCACTGGTTTCTTTCAGCACTCGTGCCGCTTCAAGAAAGTCGCCGCGTTCGATGTTTTTTACAAAGCTTGGAATCTGAATTTCCACCGGACAACCCAAAATACAGGTGGGATTGGCGCAATCCAGACAGCGGGCAGCCTCCTGTCTGGCTTGTTCGGCTGTTAAACCCAGATTGACTTCCAGATGATTGTGACTGCGGACCTCTGCGTCCTGCTCGTTCATTTCTACCCGGGGGATATCGGTTCTTTCCTTGGTTTTACGGCTTTTACGTAAGTCCTCGCGCCAGGTTTGAGCGCGCAGAGCCGCAATTTGTTCTTCTTTTGTCATTGCTGATTCTTCCCTTGTCATTTCTGATGAAGTTTTTTCATTTCTTCCTGTTCTTCTTCTTTATAAGTACCCAGGCGCATAATCATTTCGTCAAAATTCACCTGATGAGCGTCGAATTCGGGGCCATCCACACAAACAAATTTGGTCTTCCCACCCACGCTTACGCGACAGCCTCCGCACATGCCGGTGCCATCTACCATAATAGTGTTGAGCGAAGCAACGGTGGGCACGTCGTATTTCTTGGTCAACAGCGACACAAACTTCATCATCACTGCAGGACCGATGGTTACACAAAGATCTACCTTTTCGCGTTGAATAATCTTTTCTACCCCAACCGTAATCAAGCCCTTTTCTCCGTAAGAACCGTCGTCGGTCATGATGACGACTTCGTCGGAATGCCGGCGAATCTCGTCTTCAAGCATAATCAGGTTTTTGGAACGGGCCGCCAGCACCGAGATTACTTTGTTGCCGGCTTTTTTCATACCTTCGACTATGGGCAGCAAGGGGGCAATCCCTACTCCTCCGCCGGCACAGAGCACCGTGCCGAAATTTTCTATATGAGTAGCCCTGCCCAAAGGCCCCAGTAAATCGGTGATTTCTTCGCCCACCTGCATGTTGTACAGTTTGTTCGACGTCAAACCCACTCGTTGCACCACTAAGGTAATAGTGCCTTTTTGGGTATCGGCCGACGAAATGGTCAGGGGAATTCGCTCACCTTTGGCTCCCAGTTTTAAAATAACAAAGTGGCCCGGTTTCCTGGCTTTGGCTATCATGGGTGCCTCCACCTCCAACCTTACCACTAAGTCGGACAATTCGGTCCTGCTGACAATCTTGTTCATAAGCTTAGTTTATCTGTTGAGTCCGGATTTCCGAAAGAGCTCGACGCGCAGAAATCACGAAAGCCTATTCCCGTTCCGGACGAAATCAGCACAAAAGTACTAAATTTGATTGTACCACAGCGAGTAGAAAGGGCAAATATTTATATCTATCTTTGCAAACTCAGCCACTGAGGCCTGAAACAAATTCTACGATCGTTGCCTATGATTGCTTTTAAAGCCCTTATTTTTGACTTGGACGGCACCTTGATAGATTCCCTGCAAGATATTGCAGATGCCATGAATCGTGTATTGACAGCCCGTAAGCTGCCCCCTCATTCTTACGCCGATTACAAAGAATTCGTCGGCCGGGGCCTAAAAAATCTGGTTGAACGATGTCTGCCTGCCAAGCTGCTGAATCCCGAAATACTGGAAGCCTGTTATAACGAACTGATACGTGACTACCGCGAACATTATGTAGTAAAAACCCATCTCTATCCGGGCATTCGTGAGCTGCTGGAGCAGATTTCACTCAAATACGCCGGGCAACAGAAGGCTCATACTGCCGGGGGCGGCAGGCTTTTCCCGCTGGCCGTTCTCTCGAACAAAGCCGACGAAATTACCCAACTCATAGCCCGGCAACTGGGGCTGACCGCTTATTTCGACCTGATCCTGGGCGCCACACCCCGTTTTCCCCGCAAACCCGATATTCAGTCGAGCCTGTATATAGCCGAACAGTTAGGCTGCCAACCCGCCGAAATGCTCTACATCGGCGACAGCGGCGTAGATATGCAAACCGCCAAAAAAGCAGGAATGACGGCCGTGGGCGTCACATGGGGCTTTCGCAGCCGGCAGGAACTCCTCGACAACAGAGCAGATTATGTAGTTGATACTCCGGCAGAAATCCTGGAGATACTCCGAAAGAGCTCATTGTCCTAAAACCACTTCTTCTTTTTGAAATAAATCAGCATCCCCACTATTATCAGAAGAATCAGAAACCAGACGGCAAAATAACCGTAATGCCAGCGCAGCTCGGGGATATTGATAAAGTTCATCCCGTAAATGCCGGCGACAAAAGTAGCCGGAATAAAAATAGTGGAAACAATGGTAAGGGTTTTCATCACCTGGTTCATGCGTTGCCCCTGCACCGAGAAAAACAGGTTGTTACTACTCTCGAGCGAAGATAAAATACTGTCACATTGATCTATCAAAGTAAGGCAGAGATCGCGAATTTCCAGAAAATATTTCATGTGCCGTTGTTGAATGTAGGGGCTTTTATTGCGTTCTATGCTGAAGGT
>ERZ795030.3850-NODE-3850-length-15436-cov-55.902607_pt1 | contig 15436 bp, 4 predicted proteins | sample MGYA00375122_ERZ795030 | MGnify/ENA primary metagenome ERZ795030 (study PRJEB30165, sample SAMN05720146) | activated sludge metagenome | isolation source: anaerobic digester from wastewater treatment plant | place: Japan | collected 2015-04-20 ...
CCTCAATTTGGCTGCGCCTCAGGTGACGGTGCAAAAAAGCTCCGGCGGCGTGACCGTCTCTTGGGAGCCTGTGACCAACGCCAACTGCTACCACATCTACCGCGCCACCGATCCCTACGGCGATTACGGCACCCAGCCTTTCGCGACGGTCCTGGCCCCGGAAACCAGTTGGGAAGACACCCAAGCCTTGCCCATGGCCTTCTACAAGGTTGTGGCGGCCTTTGAGGACCTTCCCGCCAAATAATAAACAAACCGCTTAGATATCGGCCCCGCTGTCCTCTCAGGATTGGCGGGGCCTTTCTTTTATACCGGAGCCATAACTGCTTACTCACCCGCAATATCCTGTCAGTCCGCACCCTTAGCGCCCGTGTCCATCTCTCTCCTATGCCTCCCGCACAATACTCGCATCGAATACGGGGATTATGCGGGAGGCGTGTCAGGGCCCCGGAGCAGGGCCTTAACGGCCAGTCGGCATTGCTTCTTCCGGGTCACTTCAAACACCCGCTATCGTATTCAGTCCCCATGCGTTACCCACCCGATTTGAAAGAGAGCCCGATGTTGAGTCCAGCCAGATAAACGCGAACCGGGTTAAATTGTGTGGAGCCCACTACTTTACTTGGAAAACTTATCCGGCAGAAAAAGGTTGACAAATCCCTATTCATGGTTTAACTGGATGAAGAATGTTATATTTTGCCGCTCAGGCGAATCCCACAGACAAAAGTGGGACTCGGCAGCGGTGAATTGACTCAGATAGTAATACATAAGCCCCGCAAGGGCGAAGAGAGTAATAATATGCATAGATTAGCATCGCTTTTGGCCATCTGCCTGGCGCTTCTGAGCGTCGGCCTCACGGCCCTGGGTCCGGATTTCGCGGACCTGCCCTTTATAGACATTTACAAGGTGCCGGACGATGCCATGGTTCCTGGCCATGTCTGGATCAGGCTGAAACCGGAGCTTTCCGGCCAGTTGCAAAGGCTGGAGCATGAAAACGGGACACTGGTCTCCTTTGGCATTGTCGAACTGGACGAACTTAACCGCCGGTTCGAAGTAAGCAAAATCAGCCAGATTTTTTACAGTCCGGCCCACAGGAGCGAATTCACCCAACGCCACCGGGACTGGGGCCTGCACCTCTGGTATGAAATAAGTTTCGCCAGCAAGGCTGACATCCGTGACGTCGTGATGGCCTACCGTGGCCTCGAAGGCAACGTGGCGTGGGCTGAGCCCGAGTATAAAAAAGTGCTGTACGAAGCTGTTGCGGGCCAGAACCCGGAATCGTTGGAAACACTAAACCGCTGGACCCCCAACGACCCCTATTACAGTTCCCAGTGGCATTACAACAACACCGGCCAGCAAGGCGGAACAGTCGATTGCGATATCGACCTGCCCGAAGCCTGGGACCTGGAAAAGGGACATCAGGACGTGATCGTGGCAGTGATCGACGGCGGCATCCAGACCAATCATCCGGACTTGAATAACAACATCTGGAGCGGGGTGGGCTACAACTTCGTGACCGGCAGCTCCACCATCAACCCCGAAAACCACGGCACCCACGTGGCCGGTACCATCGCCGCGGAAAACAACAACTCCACAGGCGTATGCGGCATTGCCGGCGGGAACGGCAATACCAAAGGCGTGAGCCTGATGTCCTGCCAGGTCTTCGACGGACAGAACCAAGGCGGCTTTGCCAACGCTCCCGTCTGGGCAGCGGACAACGGGGCGGCCATCTCCCAAAACAGTTGGGGTTATCAGTACCCTGACGTGTACAACCAGTCCGAACTTAACGCCATCAACTATTTCAACACCAACGGCGGTGGTACGGTTCTGAACGGCGGCATCACCATCTTCGCCGCAGGCAACGATGAAGCTGAAGGAAATTTCTATCCCGGCTGTTACAACGGCGCCTTTGCCGTGGCCGCCACCACCAACCAGGACAGAAAAGCTTATTACTCCAACTGGGGCACCTGGGTGGACATCTCCGCCCCGGGTGGAGAAACGATATATTATTCCACAAGAGGAATTCTCAGCACGATAACCGGCAACAGCTACGCCTGGTACCAGGGCACCTCGATGGCCTGTCCGCACGTGTCTGGAGCAGCAGCTCTGATTGTATCTTATGCCCACCGCAACGGGCTTACTCTCACCAACACGGAGCTGAAAACGATCCTGCAAAACACCGCCGACAACCATTATGGCGTGAATCCAAGCTACACTGGGAAACTCGGCTCCGGACGCCTGAATCTGTACAACGCCCTGTTGGCAGTGCAGCCGCCCCTCAATCCTCCTCTGAACCTGGCCGCCACCTCCACCCACAGATCTGTGACCCTCACTTGGGAAGTCCCGGAAGCGATGACACCCAACAACTACAAGGTTTACAGAAACAGCTCCTACCTTGCCACAACGGCGAACCTCACTTACACAGACCTGAGCGTGACCGACGGCGTAACCTACAGCTATTACGTTGTAGCCAGCTACACCGACGGCGATTCAGAGCCTTCCAACACCGTGAGCGCCACCCCCAACACTTTTCCTCCCACAAACCTCACAGCAGTAGGCGGCGACACTGTTGTCAACCTGGGCTGGACCGCTGCCGGGGGACGTGGCGCTGAAAACGAAGAGTTTTTGGATGAGAGAAACATCAGCGGCTACAGGATCTACCGTGACGGCAGTTCCCTCACCACGGTGACGGGCACCAGCTACGCTGACCACAATGTGGTGAACGGCACCACTTACAGCTACTGGGTGACAACGCTGTATTCCAATCCCAGCGGTGAATCCGCTGCCTCAAACACTGCGGAGGCCACTCCCTTGGCAATGGCGTATGCCGTGATCGGCAGCGGAACCGGAACTACCTCCACCACTGAGGGTTGCCCCATCAACATCTATAAGAAGAGCCTGCACGGGCAGTCGGTTTATACCGCTGCCGAACTGAACGCCGCGGGCCTGTATGGTCCAACGGACATCACCCAGTTGGGCTTTTACGTGGCAACGGCGCCAGCTTTGGCTTTGCCTAATTTCCGGATGCGGATGAAGCACACCACGGCTACGGATGTCACAAACTGGATTAGCGCGGATGGACTGACCACAGTTTACAGCAGCACATCATATATGCCTGTTACCGGGGACTGGGATATGCTGGTCCTATCCACCCCCTTTGCCTGGAACGGGATCGACAATATCGTGATCGACACAGACTTTGACCGGGTGGCCACAGAATCCGCCACCGGAACCGTTCACTATACCAACATGGCCAATGGCTACCGCTATGGCCGCAGCACCTATAGTGACATGGGCGAAACCTTCACCGGCGGCTTGGTATCAGTTTACCGGCCGGATGTGAAACTGGGTTTTGTCTATGTGGAACCTGCCGGACCGGAAATAGCGGTCGATCCCCTCAGCCTCAATTTCGGCGAGGTGCAGGTGGGGCAGACCAGCGTGAAGCAATTCACCATATACAGTAATGGAGACGAGACTCTCAGCGGGAGCATCACCACTCCGTCCGGCTATACTGTCTCAACTGCTCGAGGCAAAGGCCAAAAGGATCTGGGAGCGAGCCGAAACACTCTGTCCTTCTCGCTTCCCGTTGGCACCCACCAGACCTACAACCTAAGTTTCAACCCCACGGCTGTTGCCACCTATTCCGGCAATGTGACAATCACCAGCAACGACATCGACGAAAGCACGGTGCTTATTGCCGTAACAGGAACAGGATACACACCCGCCAACATCTCTTTGAGCGACAACAGTCTTTCCGCTACGCTCGTCAACGGCGCCCAGGGTACGGACAGCTTTACGATCAGCAATTCCGGCAGCCAGGGGCTCAGCTTCAACCTCGCAGAATCGCCTTCCGTGGCTTGGTTCAGCGCTACACCCTCTTCCGGAACAGTATCCGGAGGCGGAAACCAGCTCGTCACCGGAACTTTCTCCCCTGAAGGACTTGTCCCCGGCACCTACAACATCACTCTGCTGGTCAATTCCAACGATCCGGACAGCCCCCAGTTGCCCATGTCCGTCCAGCTTGTGGTGCAGAACAGCAGTCCGACAATCAACGCGCCAGAATCACTGACCTTCGACATCTATGCCGACACCTCCCTGATCGAGGATTTCAGCCCCTACGCGGATGACCTTGATCCGCAGACTCTAACTTTGGGATACAGCGGCAACAGCAATATCCTCGTCTCCATCGACGGGCTTACCGTCACCTTCAGCAGCCTCAATTACTGGACCGGCACGGAGGAAATCACCTTCTCCGTCTATGATGGCATGGCTTATGCCTACGACACGGTTTCTGTTACCATCACCCAGATCATGTATCCGCCCACAAATCTCATCGCCCAGGCTGGAAACAGGGTGGTGAATCTCAGCTGGGCTGCGCCTGATCCCGCCGGCGTGAGCGGCTACAGGATCTATCGCGACGGACAGGTGCTCACCGATGTGTTTGGCACCACATTTTCCGATGCCAGCGTATCCAACGGCGTCACCTACCAGTATTACGTCACCACGCTCTATGCCAATCCCGCGGGCGAATCGGCAGCTTCCAACACAGCAGAGGCCACCCCCATGGCGATCATCAATGTCACTTTGGGAGATGGCAGCTTAGCCACAAACACAAACGAAGGCTGCCCCATCAACATCTTTAGAAGAAGCCTGCACGGGCAGTCTGTCTATACCGCGGCGGAGCTCAATGCCGCCGGTGTCTATGGCCCGGCGGAGATCACGGCGCTGGGATTCTACATCAACAGCGCTCCCAACCTGGCCTTGCCTTCCTTCGTGGTGCGCATGAAGCACACCACGGACGCCAATGTGGCCAGTTGGCAGAGCTCCACAGACATGGTGACGGTTTACAGCGCAACTTCCTACATGCCCACTACCGGCGGCTATGACATGCTCACTCTGGATACTCCTTTCACTTGGAACGGAACGGACAACATTGTCATCGACACCGCTTTTAACCGGGTGAGCAGCAGAAGTTCGACAGGGACCGTACGCTATACTGAAACTGCCAGCGGCTATCGCTACACCCGCAGCGACTACTCAAACCAGACCAATACGTTCTCCGGCGGCAGCGTATCAGTTTACCGGCCTAACGTGCAACTCACCATCTACGGCGGTGAGCCCGCCCCGCCGGAAATAACGGTCGATCCCCTGGCTCTCGACTTCGGCGAAGTGCAGGTTGGCAGCAGCGTCGTGCGCCAGTTTACCATCGCCAACTCCGGGGAGGAGGATCTCACCGGCTCTATCACCACTCCGGCTGGCTACAGTGTCGTCGAACAGGGCCGGAATTCGACAGACTCGGGAATCCTTCTTAGAGCAGCCTCCAATCTTCGCAACACTCTGGAGTTCAGTCTGGTGGGAGGCGCCAACGCCATTTACCTACTCACTTTCCAGCCGCTGGAAGCTATTGCCTACAACAGCAACGTGACCATCACCAGCAATGATGAGGACGAACCCACGGTGAATATCGCTCTGACCGGCAGCGGCTACATCCCGCCCACAGTCTCACTGGATGCCACAGCCCTGGAAGCAACCCTGGCAGTCAACGCCGAAGGCACAGACAGCTTCAACATTGCCAACCTCGGCAGCCAGAATCTCGACTTCACCCTCGTTGAAGATCCCGCCGTAGCCTGGTTCAGCGCTAATCCCACATCCGGCACTGTCGCAGGAAATGGCAGCCAGCTTGTCACCGGTTCATTCACCGCGGCTGGCCTCGCCCCGGGCACCTACACCGCCAACCTGCTGGTCAACACCAACGATCCGGACAACCCCCAGCTCACAGTGTCCCTAACCCTCGAAGTCCTGAACGCGCTTCCAGTCATCGATTTGCCGGCTGCTTTTAACTTCGATATGAACACCCAGTTGATTGAGGATTTCACCGATTTCGTCAGTGACGCCGACGGACATGATCTCACCCTGGGCTACAGCGGCAACACAAATATCCAGATATCCATCGCTGGAATGCAGGTCACCTTCTCCGCTCCGCTTGACTGGTTCGGCAGCGAAGAGATCACCTTCTCTGTCTTTGATGGCTACGGTTATGCCTATGACACGGTGACGGTTACCGTGAACCTTACTTCGTTGGCCGTTCCTGAAATAACGATTAGCAAAAGTGCCAGCGGCGTATTGGTTTCCTGGGAACCGGTGACCAACGCCAACTGCTATCACATCTACCGCGCCACAGATCCCTACGGTGATTACGGCACTCAGCCCTTCGCCATGGTTCTGGCTCCACAAACCAGTTGGGAAGACACGGAAGTTCTGCCCATGGCCTTCTACAAGGTTGTGGCGGCCTTTGAGGACCTTCCCGCCAAGCAATAGCCAAAACATCTACCCGGCCTGTTCCCAAGTGAATGGGCCGGGTTTTGCCTCCTCTCCGAAAAGGTTGTGCAAAATAAAATGAACCTTTTGCACCAGAAATTGCAATTCACAACTCACCAAAACATCCCTATTTAAAGGATCGATCATGAGGAAAAGCACCATCTTTGGGCCAATTCTGGCCCTGCTCCTGCTCTCACCCCTGTTTCTGACCGGCCAAAACCTGCCCGGTGGATCAGCCTTCAGCGTCACTCGCTCTGGCAGTGAGGGCATCCAGATCAATTTTCAATTGCCTGCCTGGGAGGTTGAGGCCGTTGAACGCGACGGCACCAGTTACTCCCGAATCCGGGTGGACGGCATCCCCAACCTCTTCATCGGCGAAGAGGAGACTCTGCCAATCTTCAGCGCCATGGTGGCCATCCCCGTCCGCGGCGGAGTGAGCTTGCGAGTTTCCAACGAAGTTTCCGAGAGCCGCTCCGGCCTCCAGCCAGATTTCGCCACCTCCCTGAACGCGGAGCGCCAGGCCGGGCGCCTGGGAGGAATCCTCTATCCGGAACATGCCGTCCTCATCTCCGAACCCCAGGTGCTGCGCGATTTCCGCGTGGTGAGCCTCAACGTCCATCCCTTCCAGTGGAACAGCGCCACGGGAGAACTGCTCGTGCGGGAAAGCCTCACCCTCAACCTCGATTTTGATGACGGCCCCTCCATCAACGAGACGGTCCCGCCCCTCAGCCTTTCCCCAGCTTTCGAGAAGATCTACAGAGGCCTCATCCTTAACTACGATCAGGCGGCAGGCAGGAATGCCAACTACCACAATCCCCGCCTGCTAGTGATTTACGGTAACTACGGGGATGCAACCTATCAGGGCAAGGTGGATGAATACGTGGCCTGGAAACGCCAGAAGGGCTATCAGGTGGACGCCTTCAGCACTGCAACAGCCGGAACTACCTACACCGCTATAAAAACTTTTATCCAAGGCAGATACGACAACCTTAACACACGCCCGGATTATATCACGATCATCGGGGATGATTCCGGTACCATAGCTGTGCCAACTTACAGCACATACATGGATTATTACTACACCTGGCTGGCTGGCGGAGACAACCTCGGCGACGTGGCTATCGGCCGCATTTCGGTGGATTCAGCCGCGGAAATGGTGGACTACATGGCCAAGATCAACATCTTGGAACGTGACATCAACCCAAACATGGGAGCCTGGCTGGACCGCATGCTGCTGGTGGGCGACTCCTCCACTTCCGGCATATCCACCATCTATACCAACGAATACATCCACGACCGCTCTCTGGAGATCAATCCGGATTACACCTATACTGAATTGTACGGCGGGTCCCCCTCCACCACCGCAATGAATGCTGCTATAAATCAGGGCGTGGCTTTCTTCAATTTCCGGGGCTGGATCAACATGAACGGCTGGCCTAACACCATGAACAACATGAGCAATGCCTACCGGCTTTTCCACGCGGTTTTCATCACCTGCAGCACCGGTTCCTGGGGAGGGGGAACAAGCACCACGGAATCTGTGGTGCGTTACGGCTCGGAGGCCACTCTGGGCGGGGCTGTGACCGCCATCGGCATGGCCACTTCATCCACCCACACCCCCATGAACAACTGCCTTGATGTGGGCATCTTTCATGGCATCTATCCTTTGGGTATGCGCAACATGAGCGAAGCCATGCTTTACGGCAAACTCTACCTCTATGCCGTCTATGGGATTAACTACTCCACCCAGGCTTACAACTTCTCCGGTTACTGCAACCTCATTGGAGATCCCACAGCCGCCATTTACGTTGGCATCCCTTCACAGTTCAGCGTCACCGCTCCTTCCTCCATTCCTGCCGGCGAGACCAGCCTGGTGGTGAATGTGAGCGACGGCGCCAGCCCGGTGCCAGGCGCTTCCGTGGTCCTTTCCAATCCGGCTGGCCAGCAAGCCCTGGCCTTCACCGACGCCTCCGGCAACGCCACCCTGTCCTTTGCAGCCAACCTCTCCGACAACCTCAGCCTCACCGTCAGCAAAGACGACTTCAAGCCTTTCATCCAGACCGTGAACATTGCCTCCTCCGGCGGCTTGGTCTATGATGGGCTAAATATCGACGACAACGCCAGCGGCAACGGCGACGGTGAAGCCAACGCCGGCGAGACCATGGATATTTACGTGAGCCTTCATAACACCACATCCGGACCACTTTCCCCCTTTGGGGAGGCCAGCTGTTCCGATCCCTACATCAGCCTTACCAACTACGACCGCATAGATTTCAACCCTATATCTCCCGGGGCTTCTGGCGAAAGCGTGGAACCCATCACCCTGCAGATCGCTCCGGACTGCCCGGACCAGCATCAGTTCGTGCTGGAATTTGAGATCAATGACGGTGCCTACTCCACCCTGATCCCCATCACCGTGAGTAACGGCCGCCTGGAGATCATCTCCCACACTTTTGTGGGCTCCTCCGGCAACCTGGTTAATCCCGGAGACACCTGGCCTCTCACCCTCACTCTGCAAAACGTTGGCAGCTCTGCACTCTCTGATCTCAGTGCCACCCTCAGCTCACAGGATGGCTTTTTCGAGGTAACCGACACCCAGGGCTATTACGGCTCCATCAACCCTGGGGCCACAGCTGGAAACAACACCGACACCTTCTCCATCCTAGCCCGCAGCACCTGCGTGGACGGCATGGTGATCCCCCTGCTGCTGGAGCTATCGAACCCGGATGGTTTCCAGCAGAGCATCCCCCTCACCTTCACCATCGGCCAGACCAGCGTCACCGACCCCCTTGGTCAGGACGCCTACGGCTATTTCATCTTCGACGAAGGCGACACTGGCTATGAACAGTGCCCCGTTTACAACTGGATCGGCATTGCCCCAGCGGAAGGGGGCAGCGGCACCGCCCTCAACCTCACTGATCCCGGCAGCAGTAGCGACGAAGGTGACCAGTTGGGAGCCGTGGCCATCCAAACCGTGAATCTGCCTTTCACCTTCAAGTTTTACGGAGTGGATTACAGCCAGGCTTCCATCTGTTCCAACGGTTTTATTGCCTTTGGCGAAACCAACGATGCCGATTGGCGCAACTGGCGTCTTCCTGATGCCGGAGGCCCCAGCCCCATGATCGCCGTCTTCTGGGACGACCTAGACCTCCAGTCCAGCAGCGGTGTTTACACTTGGTACAACAGCACCCAACACTATTACGTGGTGGAGTGGTACAATCTCATCTCCGGCTACGATTCCACTACTCCCCAGACCTTCCAGGCCATCCTCTACGATCCGGTTTACTATCCCACCCACACTGGTGACGGCCAGATCAAGCTCCAGTACAAGGAGTTCAACAACATCGACCTCGGCGACGGGGATGCCTATCCCCACGGTAACTATGCCACCATAGGCATTGAGGACCACACCTCCACCATCGGCCTGGAATACACCTTTGGCAACATCTGGCCCACCGCCGCGGCTCCTCTCTCCGACGAATCCGCCCTCTTCATCACCACCAGGCCCCTCATTCCGGATTACCCCTATGTTGTTCTGGAGCAGGTGAATATACTGGATGCCAATTCCAACGCCCATTTGGAGCCCGGCGAGTCCGCCCAGCTCTCCCTCCGCCTGGGCAACCGAGGTTTGGTGGACGCCACCAGCGTGAGCGCTGTGCTCATCTCCAACGATCCTTACGTGACAGTTTCCATTAATACTGCCTCATACGGCGTCGTACCCGCCCAGGGCAGCACCTGGTCGCAAAGCAATTACTCAGTCAGCGTGGCTGCCAACTGCCCGGCAGACCATCAGTTGCTCTTTGACCTTAACATCACCGGAGCCAACGGTAACTGGAGTCAAAACTTCAGGCTGGGAGTATATGAGCCCGAGCTTGAATTCCGTCACCTGATCGTGAGCGATTACAGCGGTAACCAAAATGGAATCCTGGATCCAGGCGAAACAGTCACCTTATCCATTGAAATCCATAACGTGGGTGAAATTCCCACCGCGGCTGGAACTGCCTCCCTTGGATGTTCCACTCCGGGAATCACGATAACCGACGGAAGCGACAGCTTCCCCACGCTGGCGGCAGGAGCTAGTGCCACTCTTCATTTTGAGGTCTCCGCCTCCTCTTCCATGGCAAACGGAACAATTGTGACCCTGAACTTTAATGCCTTGTCTGGCACGGCAACAGCCAGCCTTACCGAGTATCTGGAGGTGGGGGCTCCGTTGGAAGTGGTCATCGGAGATGGCGACGATACCCAGGGCTATCCTCTCGACCGCTGGTACAACTACAGCGCCCACGAAGCCATCTACCTCGCCTCCGAGATCGGCGTGCCCGGTACCCTCAAATCCCTTGCCTTCAACAAAGATAGCGGCAGCAACCTGGATCCCATCGAAGCCGTCTCCATCTATATGAAAAACACCACCCAGTCCACCCTGGCCTCCGGCAATTACAGCACTTCCGGCTATACCCTGGTCTATAGCGGCAACTTCCCAAACAACGCTGCCTCCGGCTGGATGGAGGTGAACCTCAACCCCATGTTCGTCTATGATGGAGTTTCCAACCTTGCCGTGCTCACCGTGAAAGGCTATCAGCAGTATAGCTCCAGTTATCCCCGCTGGAGTTATTCCAGCACCCAAGGCAACCGGGCCCGCCAGAACCGCAGCGATTCCTACGCTCCAACCAACCTGCTGGCCACCCCAAACCTGCCCAACCTGCTCCTCAAGATCTTCCCGGATTACGACATGCTGCTGCCGCCCCAAAACCTCAGCGCCACCGCCAGCCACGGCCATGTGCTGCTGAATTGGACCGCCCCCGTCTTCAGCGAGCCAGACAACTACCGCGTTTACAGAAACGGCAGCCTGCTGGCCAGTCCCATTGGAACCCAATACAACGACAATGCTGTTACGGACGGCAGCACCTATGAATATTACGTGACAGCGATTTACGACGGCGAGGAATCCCCCGCCACACCAACCGTTTCCGCCACCCCGAACATGTATCCCCCCACAAACCTGTACGCCCTGCCCGGAAACACCATGGTGGACCTCAGTTGGACCGCCGCGGAAGGCCGCGGTTCCCGCTCCGCTTTTGCCGCCGGAAATGGGGACCGCAGCATCAGCGGCTACCGTATCTACCGTGACGGCAGCCCCATCGCCACCGTGGCCGGGACCTCCTATCAGGATTCCGGGCTCAGCAACGGCGCTCTCTACTCCTACTATGTGACCACCGTTTATACCGCTCCCGACGGTGAATCCGCCCCCTCGAACACGGTGACCGCCTCCCCCAACCTTATCACCGAAGTGATGCTGGGCGACGGGACCTCAAGCACTCCCAACAATACAGCCTGCCCCATCAACATCACTTACAAGAGCCTTCACGGCCAGTCGGTCTATACCGCAGCAGAACTGAACGCCCAGGGCGTCTCCGGTCCCATATACATCACCGGTCTGGCCTTCTGGGTCAACACCCCGCCGGATTATGTCCTGCCGAATTTCATTATCCGCCTCAAACACACCACCGACACCAATGTGGCCAACTGGCAGGGCGCGACCGACATGGTGACTGTCTTCAGCTCGGAAGGCTATATGCCCACCGCCGGCGGCTGGGATATGCTCACCTTCCAGACACCCTTCCTCTGGAACGGCAGCCAGAACATCGTGGTGGACACCGCCTTCAACCTTACCGAACAATGGACGCAGTCAGGAACGGTCCGCTACACATCCGTCACCAACGGATACCGCTGCGCCCGCAATGATTACAACGACCAGACCAATGTCTTCTCAGGCAACTATACCAGCAGCAACCGCCCCAATGTGAAGCTGGCCCTGGTTCCCTACCAAACCGGACCCGAAATAGCGGTTAGCCCCGCCAGTCTGGGCTTCGGCGAGGTGGAAGTTGGCACCAGTTCCACGCTTCAATTCAGCATCAGCAACAGCGGCGGTTCCCTCCTCTCCGGCACCATCACCACACCCGCGGGCTATACAGTAAGCGGATCAGCGGCGCGGACGGCCTTCCGGGCAGGAAAGGATGCTGTTCAGGATTCTGGAAACGTAGAGCGAAATATTCTGAGCTTCTCCATCCCCGCTGGCTCCAGCACCGCTTTCGACCTCACCTTTGCTCCCACCTCCGCCCAAATCTACTCCGGCAATGTTGTGATCAACAGCAACGATTCCGACGAAAGCAATATCCAAATCCCGGTTACCGGCACAGGCATCATCAGCCTCTCCACCCCCGTGCTGAGCATCAACCGCGTAGACGGGGCCACCCAACTCTCTTGGAACGTGATTCCCAATGCCACCGGCTATAAGGTCTTTAGCGCGTCCGATCCCTACGGGGATTACGAGCTGCTAACACCAACCTCCATCGTCACGAATACTTACACCGATAACCGCGCCCTGCCCCGGGCTTTCTACAAGGTCGTGGCGGTGCGAAACTAACTTACAAACACCCATGCCAGAGGGGCGGAAACTTCCGCCCCTTTTTTGGCCACAAATCCATAGAGACCGTGGGGTGGGCCTGGCGTACAGAGAACGCAGAGAGCATGGACGACAGGATACTTTGGAGAGATTGATCGTTGCTGGCGTCGATGCCCGTTCCTCGCTCGACGCCAGCAGGTGGCCTGGAACCCTGGGGAATAGCGTAGCGATATAGTCTGGCCGTTAACGCCCTATCCTGTGTTCCCGTCATGCCTCCCGCATGATGCCCGCATTTGATGCGAGTATTCTACGGGAGGCGTGGGAGAGGGATGGAAGCGAGCGCTCAGGGCGTAGCAGAAAGGACATCGCGGTGGGTAAGCAGTTATGTCTTTATGCTAAACCAAGTGGCTGGAGGAGTTCACCAGAAAGCAACTCGGATGTATTTACCTGTCTGGATTGAAAAAGAGTATTTATTTCATTGCATCCCTGTAGCGTAGTTATCCAATTTAAAAAAAATCGTTAGTTGTTCTTCTTCTTTAGGCTCTTGTAATGCATCGAAGTTGTAAACTAATGCTTCGATCATTGAATTCCTGTTTTCAATTTTCCCACCAGAGTGGTAGAAGTGTTCTTGAGTTATAATATTATATTTCTTCCATACTAAGTCTATCATAGGATTTGTTCGATATGTGTTACCATACCATGTCGATAAAATGAACTTAGCCTTTGTTGTTACAAGTAATTTTTGCAGTGTTTGTTCATTCTTTTCAGTCCAAGAGTTAAAGTAGTCAACATATCTGCCAAAGTAAGGGGGATCACAGTAGATAATATCTCCATTATGAGCATCTTCTATGATCGACTCGAACGAACTACATTTGAATGTCCATTGAGGTTTGATTATCTTAGACACTGCATCAACTTGGTTAACTATTTTTGTAATATATGACTTAGAGAATCTCCCAGGTTTTTTGCAAAAAGGTATGTTCCAGTCACCCTTTTTATTAAATCTCATCATACCATTGAAGCCAGATCTAGATAGAAACAAGAAATCTAAAGGATCATTGTATTCATTAAACCTGTCTCTGACTTCTCTGAAGTAATTATAACCATTATTACCTGAAGATGCTAATTTTTCACTTGAAATTTTCAGATATTCTCTTACATTGTACTTTGTAATTATGCCTTCTTGTATTGACTTGTAAAACCTTATTATGTGAGGGTTAATGTCATTAAGAACAGCACGATCCGGATTAACATTAAAGGCTACAACACCCGTTCCAAGGAAAGGCTCAATCCACCTACCCTCGAACTTTGGCAGTATAGAAGTTATCGCTGGAACAAGTTTTGTTTTGATGCCTTGGCTCTTGATTGGTGGTACTATAATCTTCATTTTTTGCGTTGACTCTTACCTTTTTTTGGATTTATCTTTGATACATCTCCACCTTTGAATTCGACATATTCTTTCAATCTTTTTATCTTTACCAGTTTTCCGTTAACTAGCTTTGTCAATTTACCATAGTTTATCCAGTACTCGTCAAACCATTTTTCACCTAGGTTCGCAAACATACCGTTTCCATTAATAATATCCTCGATGTCAATTATTGATCCGATATTTGCTGTGTTTCCGGAGCCCTGTATATCGCTTGCAAGTTGCCATTTTTCACACGCGAAGAATGTAAAATCCTTTATAACAGATACTATTGAATCCAATTTATCGAATTCTACCGTCTCATACTTTATATTCAATTTACTTTGACCATCAGGCTGGAGTTCAGTTACCCTAATTAACTTTCTTTCAACGTCATTCTCCAGATTGGTTCTTGTGTAAATAATGCCAATACAATAATGACCTAAATAAGTGTTGTATGGAAACTGGATGTTTTTATTCGAGTTCCTATCTTTGAAGTAAGATCCATGACTACCTAATGTAAAGCCATTAACTACTCCGGGGTTTTCTAATATCCGGAAAGTGGTTTTAATATCAACTGCGAATCTGATTTTGTCGTTTTCTTTATGGACAAAACTAAGATCTGGGTAATAATTCTGGTGATCAGGAAGGACGATATTGTAATTAAAATCATCGGCAAACTTGACGATAGCGGGGAAAAGATGTATTTCAAGTATTTTAGAAATGATCTTCGTATCTGCACTTATTGTATATATGTTCTTTAATATGTCAATAAACCCTTTTACTTTCCATTGTCCATCACCGTTAGCTACATATTCTGATAATCCTTTAGCGAATTCCTTTAGATTCCTAGTGAAATCAGATTTATAGTGTTTGTATTTATCTTTAACTGGCATCTTCGTTCTCCTAAGTAATGATTTCTTCGTTGAGTTCCATAATGTTTGGTGTAAAATCCAACTCGTTGTTCTCTGGTTGCTTGAGGGCATCTGATACCCCTCGTTTATCACGATCTGTGTAAAGCCAAGCGGCTGAACGCATTATTTTTGTTTTGTAAATCCAAGTCAAGTTCTTTTTTTATAACTAGCTACCTAATTGCAACTGCGAATCAACTGGCATTGGGCTTTATAAGTCTCCCTGACTCTTTCCAAAGTCTCTAAGAAATAGATCCTGCCCTCTGATCCAGTCTCGTGAATACCCTTGCGGTTTGGCTTTCAGTTGGCTTATGCTGCTTTTTTCCGCCGGGAAAGATGCTGATGCTATCTTCATTGCACTGGCTCCGGGATTTAGCATCGGATATCTGATTGACAAAAACCCAG
>ERZ795030.3863-NODE-3863-length-15375-cov-6.033029_pt1 | contig 15375 bp, 15 predicted proteins | sample MGYA00375122_ERZ795030 | MGnify/ENA primary metagenome ERZ795030 (study PRJEB30165, sample SAMN05720146) | activated sludge metagenome | isolation source: anaerobic digester from wastewater treatment plant | place: Japan | collected 2015-04-20 ...
CGGGAGAAATTATATTTTATAGATGATTGTATATTAATATTCTTAAACAGATTTTTCGTCCCCGAAAACTGCACAACAAGGGAATCAGCGTTATACGGAGAGTAGGTCAATAGCAAATGCGAGCGTGGCGGCGGCGCCCGAAACCAGCGCATCCTCGTCCAAATCGAACTGGGGGTTATGCATGGGAGCGCCCATCGTGCCTTTTTCTTCGTTCCCAACGCCAAGAAGGGCAAACACACCGGGACAGAGTCTGCCGTAATGCGCAAATGTTTCGCTGCCCATCAGCGGCTCTGAGTCGATCACGTTTAACCCTGCCGTTCTCAGGGCGGAGATCGCGCGCTCAGTGCAGGCAGCGTCGTTCACGACAGGCAATATGTGGCGCATATTGACGAATTCCTCGAGACAACCATACATCGTGCAGACGCCCCTGACGATCCTTCGAACCGCCGCTTCCATCCGCGCGCCTACCTCGGGCTCAAAATACCTGCACGTACCCATGAAATGTGCAAGGTCCGCAATGATGTTGGAGGCTGTGCCGCTGTGAAATTCTCCAACGGAAAGCGAGGCGCGCGCGGCGGGCGGCAATTCGCGGCCGACCACGTTTTCAAGCGCGGTCACGATGTTGGCCGCGCAGAGCAACGCGTCGCTACCCAAGTACGGTGTGGAGCCGTGAGCGCTCTTCCCGCGTATGTTTACTTCCATGAAAATACCGCCCGCTGTGCGCGGCCCGGATGAGAGCGCGATATCGCTCGTTTTTAGCATTGGGTTTACGTGCATTCCCCACGCGCAAACCGGGCGCAGCGGTGTGAGCGCTTCGATCATCGGCTGCACGCCGGTACCCGTTTCCTCATCCGCCTCGAAAGCAAAAAGCACCTTTCCGCAAAGCGATGAAGAAACAGCTTTTAAGGCGTGCATAGCCGCGAGCAGCATGGCGGTATGCGCATCATGTCCGCAAAGGTGCGCGACGCCCGAAGTCCGTGAAACGCTGGTCTTTTCCATTTTGTGGTTTTTTGTGGATTCCTGAATGGGAAGAGCGTCCATATCCGCGCGCAATACGATCGTCGGCCCTTCCGCCGCGCACGCGAGCACGCCCAACGCGCCGTAAGGCCCGATTTCGAAGAAAGGAATGCCGAGTTTGCCGAGCTCCTCCCGCACAAGCGCGCCCGCCGCCCGCTCGTCACGGGAAACGCCGGGATGCTCGTGGAGATATCTACGCATTTTAATAAGGTAGTTTCTATCGATCAGGCTCGTGATATCCATGCTTCACCTCCGCTGTGATTTCGCTGATTATACCATTTATTCGAAGCTTTTAAAGGAGAGTTTTTGAACTCCCATACAAACAGTCACTATCCGCATGTCCAAATGCCGCATAATACAATAAAATCGTCTAAAATATCATAAAATATGTTTACGAATGAAGAAATGCGTGTTATATTAATGTATAGCTCGAGCGAACGGTCTGCGATGAAGCGTATTCATCGCCGCGTCACAAGCGCTCAACCCGCCAAAGGCTGCAATGCCGCTTTACCCTTTTCTTAGAGGCCATATACAGCGAAGGAGAGGTGATGTTCCGTGAACGTTGTCGAAATGCGTGGGATCTGCAAATCGTTCGGCCTCGTGAACGCAAACGTCGATGTGGACTTGGACATCGCCAAGGGGGAGATCCTTTCCCTGCTCGGAGAGAACGGGGCGGGCAAAACGACGCTGATGAACGTCCTGTACGGCCTTCTTGAGCCGGACGCGGGGACGATATGGATCAACGGCAGGCAGGAAAGGATTTTATCTCCTCTCACCGCCACCGCGTTGGGCATATCGATGGTGCATCAGCATTTCATGCTGGTCAACACCCTAACGGTCGCCGAAAACGTCGTGCTCGGCTACGAACCCCGAAAAGGAGCCTTTTTCGACCGCGCCCGCGCGTTTGAAGAGGTCGGCAGGCTCTCCGAGGAATACGGCCTGCGCGTCGACCCGCATGCGGAGGTATCGACGCTGCCCGTCGGAATGAAGCAGCGCGTGGAAATCCTCAAGGCGCTTTACCGCAAATCCGATATCCTGATACTCGACGAACCGACCGCCGTGCTTACCCCCGGCGAAGCGGACGATCTTTTCGAGGTGCTGCGCCAATTCAAACAAAGCGGCAAGGCCATCATACTGATTACCCATAAATTGAAGGAAACGATGCAGGCTGCCGATCGCATCACAATACTCCGACAGGGCAGAGTCGTACGGACGATGCCGCGCGTCGAGGCGGATGTGGACCAGCTCGCCGAGATGATGGTAGGCCGGCGCATCGTATTTTCGATCGGTCGCAAAGAGATGCCAAAGGGGCTCCCGGTCCTCATGTCGATCCGGCACGCCACGCTGAAACGGGAAGGAGTCGCAAAGCTTAAGGACATCAACATCGACGTGCATGGCGGCGAGATACTCGGCATCGCCGGCGTGGACGGAAACGGTCAGACGGAGCTTGCGGAGGTGCTCACCGGCCTGCAACGCCTTAATGAAGGCGCCATCTATATAAACGGCGCTCCGGTCAAAGCCCCCACACCGGCAAAAATGCTTGAGCTGAAGGTGGGGCATATCCCGGAGGACCGCACGACCCGCGGCGTTATCAGAAATTTCAGCGTGAGCCAGAACCTGATCCTGGGCTATCAGAGATCTGCCCGCTTCAGCGGCAGGCTCCAGCTCAAAAAGCGCGCCGTAGACGCGTTCGCGAAAAATACCGCGGAGAAGTTCGATATCCGCTGCGGCAGCATCGACGACCCGCTCTCGTCCCTTTCGGGAGGGAACCAGCAAAAGGTGGTTATCGGGCGCGTCATGAGCGAGGACCCGCGCATCGTCATTGCGGCGCAGCCCACGCGCGGCGTGGACATCGGCGCAGTCGAATATATCCACGAGCGCATCGTCGAGCTGCGGGATGCGGGCAAGGCGATCCTTCTGATCTCCGCAGACCTCGACGAGGTGATCAAGCTCGCGGACCGCATCTCGGTCATCTATGACGGTCGGATCGTATCCGACGACGAGGCGAAGAATTACGACGAGCGCCGCCTCGGCGCGCTGATGACCGGGCAGGCCGACGAATCGCGAAGGGAGGCGGACCGATGAAGGATCTGTTCACGCGCGCCTGGAAGAAGTCGAAGGGCTTTATTCTCCAGAGCGGAGCGCTGTTCTCGATCGCGGCCTTCGTCTTCTCGTTGATCGTTTCCGCGGCGATCATGCTGCTTTCCGGGTTCGATCCGCTTCAGGGTTATTCCGCGCTGCTCTCGGGCGCCTTTGGCAGCTGGGATAATGTCGCGACGACCCTCGGCACGGCGACGCCCCTGATATTTGCCGGACTTTCGGTTTCCATCGGAAAGCGCGCGGGTTTTTTCAACATCGGCGTCGAGGGCCAGCTCCTCTCGGGCGCGCTTGCGGCCGCGGTGGCGGGCGCGTATCTCAAGGGTCTGCCCGCCTTCATCCATATCCCCCTGTGCTTTGCGATCGCCTGGATTGTGGGCGGGCTGATCGGCGTGCTGTCCGTCAAGCTCAAGCAGTTCATGAAGGTCAGCGAGCTGATCATCACCGTCATGCTCAACTACGTGATCACCTACCTCGTGGACATTTTGGTATCCGAGTTTTTCCTGAACCCGGGCTATGTGGTAAGGACCCCGGACATCCAGGCTTCGGCCGCGCTCGCCCCGCTCGTTCCGCTCTCGCGGCTGAACACCGGCATATTCGTCGCCCTCGCGGGCACGGCGCTGCTGTATTGGATCTACCGAAAGACGCGCTTTGGTTATGAGATCCTGGCCGTCGGCCTGAACCGCCGCGCGGCGGAAACCGGAGGGATTGCCGTCAACACGAAGGTCTCCATCGCCATGTTCATCAGCGGGGGCCTCGCCGCCATGGGCGGAGCCGTGGAAAGCATGGGCGTGCACGGCTATTACATCGCGAACATGGTTTCCGGCTACGGATACGACGGGCTGACGATCGCCATTATGGGCGGAGGCAACCCCATAGGCTGCGTCATGGCATCCGTCATATTCGGCGCGCTGCGCGCGGGCTCGAGCAACATGAACCGCACCACGAACATACCGGGCGAGTTCATCACCATCCTGCAGGCGCTCGTAATCCTTTTCGTGTCGGCGCCGCTGCTCATCCGGTACTTCAAGGACAAGCTGACGAGGACCAAATCCTCTGGATCGGAGGCCGCCTGATGGACGCGCAAATGCTTGACAACATAGGCTCTCTATTGGCGAGCACGGTCAACATTTTCATCCCCATCACCTTCGCCGCGATCGCGAGCTGCTTTTCGGCGAGGACGGGCATCATCAACATGGCGCTGGATGGCATCATGCTCGTGAGCGCGTTCTTCGCGGTGTACGGCTCTTATCTCACCGGAAACGCCTGGTTCGGCCTGGGGCTCGGCATCGTGGCGGGGGTGGCGATCGCCCTGTTCTTCTCGGTGATCACCATTAAATTCCGCTGCTCCCAGGCGCTGGCGGGCCTCGGCATCAACATGCTCGCAAAAGGACTCACGATCGTCCTTTTGCAGGCGATCTGGAACGCGAAGGGAAAATCCGCCATTGTCGAGGGCATAGACGTCATCCGTTTCGACGCGATCGCGGGCGTTCCGATACTCGGCTCCATCTTCGCGCAGATCCCGCCGCTTCTTATCGTGCTCGTCGCCTCGCTTGCGCTCGTACAGGTCGTGTTTTTCAGGACGGTTTTCGGCCTTCGCATGCACGTCACGGGCGAGAATCCCGTCGCGGCGCGCTCTCTGGGCATCAAAGTCGAAAGGATGCAGTACGTCTGCATGATCATCAGCGGCGTTTTCGCCTCCCTCGGCGGCGCGTACCTTTCCATTTGCGACGTGAGCATATTCAGCCGCGACATGGTCGCCGGCCGCGGATTCATCGGCATGGCGGTCGCGATTTTCGGCGCCAACCAGCCCGTGGGCTGCATACTGGGCGGCCTTCTCTTCGGCTTCGCGCAGAGCCTGCAATACAGGCTTCAGGGAGGGGCGGGCATCCCCACCCAGCTCGTCCAGATGATGCCCTACGTGCTCACGCTCGTCGCGCTCGCCTTCTCGAAGAAGGATACCTCGGGGCTGACGGAAAGCCGGCTGTGATCTTTAAACCGAAACCCGGCGGTCTTGCCGCCAAATAATACAAAGGAGAGAAACAAATGAAGAAACTGATTGCACTCCTTGCGGCCGTTCTCATGATGCTCTCGCTTCTGGCGGGCTGCTCCGGCCCGACCCAGGGACAGGCGAGCGAGCCCCCGGCGGGCGATACCGCGGCGCCCGAAACAACCCCCTCCCCCACCGTTGAGCAACCAGCGGCGCAGGACTTCAAGGTGGCCATCGTGCTCGCGACGGGCGGCCTCGGCGACGGCTCCTACAACGACAGCGTCTACGAGGGCTTCGTCAAGGCCAAGGACGAACTGGGCGTGGACTTCCAGCTCGTCGAGCCCGCGGAGGTCGCGGAGCTTCAGGGCGATTTCGTGCAGCTCGCTAAGAGCGGCGAATATGACTTGATCTTCGGCGTGGGCTACGAGTGTGAGGAGTACGTCGTGGCAACGGCGGAGCAGTTCCCCGACCAGAAGTTCGTCATCATGGACTCCACCGTGGCGGATCACGCCAACATCACCTCCGTGCAGATCAGCGGCCCGCAGATGTGCTTTATTTCGGGCGTGATCGCAGGCATGTACACCAAATCCAACAAGATCGGCATCATGGGGGGCGTCGAAGGGCCCGCCATGGTCGCCCGCTGCATCGTTCCGTTTACAGCCGGCGCCAAGCTCGTCAACGCCGACGCGGAAGTGGTCGTCAAGTATTCCGGCAGCTGGTCGGATTCTTCCGCCGGCAAGGAAATCGCGCTTGCGCTCTATCAGGAGGACTGCGATGTCATCATGCCTTACGCGGGCGGCTCCGGCCTCGGCGTATTTACCGCCGCCCAGGAGAAGGGCTTCTACGTGATCGGCGCCGGCGGCAACCAGAATTCGCTCGCGCCGGAGCTGACCATCGCCTCCGGCCTGTTCTTCTACGGCAACATGGCCTTCTACTGCATCCAGCAGGCCATGGCGGGCACGCTCGAGAGCGGCCTCAAGCAGGCCGGCCTCGCCGAAAACGGCGTGGGCTATACGACCGAGGGCTCCAATGTGGAGATGAGCCAGGAGAACACGGATCGCCTCGCGGATATCAAACAGAAGATCATCGACGGCGTGATCATCGTGCCCGAGAGCGAGGACGCGCTCGAATCCGCCATCGCCAACAACGCAGGCCACTGATCGAACCGGCTTCGCCCGATGAAAAGCTCCCCGGCAAAGCTTTTGCCGGGGAGCGCTCAAAAGGCCCTGTGGGAACGAACGGCCTTCAGACGCTTAACGCCTTATTCGTTATCCTCCTCCTGTTCCGCTTCGGCCCCGGGTTCCGGATAGCGCATCTGCACGCCGAGGCCTGAGAACGCCGAGACCCACTCGTCCGGCAGGGGCTGATCGGTGACGACGACGTCCACACCGCTTAAATCGGCGATTTTCGTCAGCGTGATCTTTCCGAACTTGGTGCGGTCCGCGATGAAGATGCGCTTCTGGGCGCTCTCGAGCATCCTCTTGCGGATATACGCCTGCATTTCGCTGGAATCCGTGATCCCCTCGCGCAGGCTGACCCCGGTACAGGAAACGAAGGCCTTATCGACGTTGAACTTCGCCAGGTTTTCGATGGCCGTCATGCCCGTGAAGGAGAGAGACGCGTTGTCGAGATCCCCGCCGGTGGAGATCACATGGATCTCCGGCGAGTTCGCCACTTCCACAAGGATATCGAGCGAGTTGGTGATGACGATCAGATTGCTTTTCCCTTTGATTTCGGAAGCGATCCGAAGCGCCGTGGAGCTCGAATCCAACATGATGGTGTCACCATTGTTGATCATCTCCGCGCACACGCGCCCGATCCGGCATTTGCCTTCGCGATAGGTGTTGCGGCGGATGCTGATGGGCACGTCCTGCCGCACCACGTCGCCGAGAAAAGCTCCGCCGTAGGCGCGTTTGAGCAGCCCCTCCTCCTCCATCTTCTGCAAGTCGCGGCGTATGGTCTCCTCGCTGACGGAGAAGAGCTCGCTCAGCGCCGATACGGAAACGCTGCCGTTGTCCCGCAGAAGTTCGAGTATTTTTTTCCGCCTTTGGATGAGAATCATGGGGCTACCTCCGAAAAATAGATTAAGAATCCACAAAGTTGACGATTGACTTTGTTTATTATAACAAACAACCGGTATAAAAGCCATAGAAGGCAACGTTTTTCTATGCAGGCAATCCACAAACGTTCATTCGGGAAGAGGTCTATGATCAGAAACATCGTTTACGAGCGCGGGAAGGCGACACTGCTCGACCAACGCGCGCTCCCCACGCGGGAGCGCTACATCGAAGTGAGCACGCCGCAGGAGATGGCGCAGGCCATCCGCACGCTGAGCGTGCGCGGGGCGCCGGCCATAGGCATTGCCGCGGCCTACGGGCTTTGCCTCGCGGCAGACGGAGCCCTTTCGCGCGAGCAGGGGCGTAAGCCGGAAGAATCCGTCCGCATGGCCGCGGAGGAGCTCAAACGCGCGCGGCCCACCGCGGTGAACCTCTTTTACGCAGCGGACAGGATGCTCGCGCGGCTGGACGCCGTTTTTCCGTGCGAACCCGAGCATATGCGCGCGGCGCTCGTGGCTGAAGCGGACGCGATCCGCGACGAGGAAGCCGAAGCCTGCCGCGCCATAGGCGAACACCTGCTGGCGCTGCTTGAACCCGGAAGCGGAGTGCTGACCCATTGCAACGCGGGCGGAATCGCGACGGTCCGGTACGGCACCGCGCTTGCGCCGCTGCTGCTCGGCGCGGAACGCGGCATCAAATTCAAAGTATATGCCGATGAAACAAGGCCGCTCCTTCAAGGTGCGCGCCTCACCGCATGGGAACTTAACAGGGCGGGGATCGACGTAACCCTCATATGCGACAGCATGGCGGCCCAGGTCATGCGCGAAGGCCGCGTACAGGCCGTTTTGGTGGGGTGCGACCGCGTCGCCGCCAACGGGGATACGGCGAATAAAATCGGCACATACGGGCTCGCTGTGCTGGCGAAGCATCACGGCATCCCGTTTTACGTCGCCGCCCCCTCCTCGACGATCGACCCGCAGACGGAAACCGGAGAGGGTGTCGTCATCGAGGAGCGCGCCCCGGAGGAGATCACCCAAGGCTTCGGCATACGGACGGCGCCGGAGAACGTACAGGTCTATAATCCCGCCTTCGACGTAACGCCGGGCGACGCGCTGATCAGCGCCATCGTGACGGAGCGCGGCATGCTCAGGCCGCCTTACAGGGCGTCCATCGCCTCATTGATCCATGAAACGAACCGCGAAAGCGGGAATAGGTGAAGCATATGTTAATGGAAACAGAACGGACAGAGATCATCAAATACGCAAAGCTCATGGCCGCGCGCGGGCTGACCCGCGGTACGGGCGGCAATATCAGCCGCATCGCGCGCGAAAGCGGCTATGTCGCCATCACCCCCACGGGAGTGGAATACGATGCGCTGGAGCCGGAGGATATCCCCGTAGTAGACCTCCGCCACAATGTAGTCGAAGGGGGGCTTCTTCCCAGCTCCGAACTGAACATGCACCTCGCCTGCTACGAAGCGCGGCCGGACGTGCGCGCGGTCGTGCATACGCACTCCACCTACGCCACGCTGATGGCGTGCCTCGGCAAGCCGATCGAACCGATCCACTATCTCATCGGCTTCGCGGGTGGCGAAGTGCCGGTGACGCCGTATATCATATTCGGGACGGAGACGCTGGCCCAAGAGGCCGTCCGGATCATGGGCGCAAGCCGTAACGCGGTGCTTCTGGGGAACCACGGGTTGCTCGCCGTTGGAAAAAACCTTCCCGCCGCTTTCAACGTGGCGGAAGAAACGGAATTCGTGGCGGAGCTCAATTACAAAGCCATGTGCGTGGGCGGCTGCAAAACGATTTCCGAAGAGCTGTTCAGGGAAACGATGGTCAAGTTTGAAACGTACGGGCAACAGCTCGGCGGACGCTGAGCGCCGGATATGGAACGGAGGCAATTTGAAATGAGAGAGAATAAACCATATGGAATCGAAACGCTGGCCATCCACGCGGGCCAGCAGGTCGACCCGTTGACGGATGCGCTTATCCCCCCGGTACACCTTTCGGCAACTTATGTTTTTCATGGGGACAAGCTGGATCGCTATCTTACCGGGGATGAGGAAATGTACACCTACGCGCGCACGGCCAACCCGACGCAGGATCAGCTCGAGGAGAAAATCGCCGCGATGGAGGGCGCGCAAGCGGCGCTCGCCACAGCGTCCGGCATGGCGGCCATTACGAACGCGATCATGGCCTTCGCAGGCTCGGGGGAGCACGTGATCTTCGCGAGCACCATCTATGGAGGCACCTACTACGCCACGCAGAAGGTGTTTAAACGCATGGGCATCGAGTGTACGCTGCTGGACGCTATGGACGACGATACGCTCGACGCCACCGTCAGGGATAACACGCGCATTCTGTATTTTGAAACACTGTCGAACCCCACGCTCGCGGTGGCAGACGTCGAACGCCTCGCGGCATGGGCGAAGCGCCGCGGGATCATCAGCATCATCGACAATACGTTCATGAGCCCGTACCTTTTCAATCCTCTGCGCTACGGCGTGGATATCGCGGTGCACAGCACGACGAAATACATCAACGGCCATGGGGATCAGCTCGGCGGCGTCATCGTCGGCTCGAAAGAGCTGATCGACACGGTGCATTTCCGAGTGTATCAGAATCTGGGCGCGGTCCCCTCCCCGCTCAACTGCTATCTCACGATGCGCGGCATGAAGACGCTGCCCATGCGTATGGACAGGCATTGCGGCAACGCCATGGCGCTTGCGAGAGCCATGGAGGCGAACCCGCGCGTCGTCCGCGTGGATTATCCCGGGCTGGAGAGCCATCCGGGACATGCGCTTGCAAAAAAGCTGTTTTTGCGCGGATTCGGCGGCATGCTCTCCATCTCGCTGGACGGCGGCGCGGACATGGCGCGCAAGGCCGCCGAAGGCCTGAAGCTCGGCCGTTACTGCGCAAGCCTGGGCGATCTTGAAACCCTCGTGGAAACGCCCGCAAACATGACGCACGGTAAAATGGCGCCGGAGGTGCGCGTGAAGATGGGCATACCGGACGGCATGCTGCGCGTGTCGGTCGGGTGCGAATCGCCCCAGGATATCATCGGGGATTTTGAACAGGCGATCAAAGCGCTGTAAGGGGGAAAGATGTTTCGGTACGAGGATTATGTCGCGTCCGCCGCGAGCATCCGGGAAAAAATCGAGGAATTTGCGCCCGACTTCCTGATGATATTGGGTTCCGGCCTTGGCTTCCTTGCCGACGGGATGGAAGGCGCAATCCGCATTCCATATGCGCAAATACCGGGATTTGCCCCTTCCACCGCGCCGGGACACGCCGGCAGGCTGGTTTTCGGCGGCTTATCGGGCCGCAGGGTGATGGCGATGCAGGGACGCATGCACGCGTATGAAGGCTATTCGCAGGAGCAGCTCGCCTTCCCGGTCCGGGTGGCGAAACTGCTCGGCGCGCAGGGCATGGTCGTAACGAACGCCTGCGGCGGCATCAACGAACGCTTTTCCGCGGGCGAACTGATGGCGATCACGGACTTCATCAACCCTTCGCAGGCAAGCCCGCTGACGGGGCCCAATGAGCCGCGTTTTGGCGAACGCTTTTGCGACATGGGAGATGTGTTTACCGGGAGTTACCGCGAAATCGCGGCCCGCATAGCGCAGAAGCTGAATATCGTCCTGCGCGAGGGCGTTTACTGTTACGCGCACGGACCGCAATTTGAAACCCCCGCCGAAATCCGAAGCTTCCGCATCCTTGGGGCGGATGCCGTAGGCATGTCGACCGTGCCGGAAAGCATCGCTGCGCATCACTGCGGCATGCGCATCCTCGGGGTAACGCTGATTGCCAATATGGCGGCGGGGATGCTGCCCAAGCCCCTCAGCGAGCGCGAGGTGCTTGAAGCCGCCGCGGAGGCGCAGCCGCGGTTTTCAAAGCTAATACTGGAATTTTTAAAGGAAGCCTGACAGGAGAACGCTCATGCTGGACATGCTGTTTCAACATGCGGATGTGATTACCATGCGCGACGAGGAGCCGGTCTTAAAAAACGTTGCCGTGGGCGTGAAGAATGGCCGCATCGCGCTCCCCGGCGACGAGTCCTGCGCGTCAAAACGCGTCATAGACGCATCGGGCCATATCCTGATGCCGGGGCTGGTCAACGCTCATGCGCACCTTGCCATGACGTTGCTGCGCGGCTACGCGGACGATTACGCACTCCACGACTGGCTGGCCGCCATCTCGCCGGCGGAGGTGCTCATCGACAGCAGAGCGGCGTACGTTTCGGCCATGCTGGGCATTGCCGAAATGCTTTCATGCGGCGTCACTTCGGTTTCGGATATGGATATGCAGCTCTGCGCGGTCCTCCAGGCCGTCCTGGATGCGGGCATCAACGCGTCCGTCTGCAACAGCGCTCTGTGCGATCCGAGCGACGCGGCGCATACGCTCAGGAAGGACCCCGCGTTCGAGGAAATAGCCGGGGCACACGCGTATCACGGCGCGGACGGCGGGCGCGTGCGCATGGATATGGGCATCCACGCCGAATATACCTCGACGCCCGCGCTTTGCCGTGAAATCGCACAGTATGCCGTCGAAAACGGATATCAAATACAGCTCCACCTGTCCGAAACGATCCAGGATCAGAAGGACTGCATCCGGCGGCACGGCGTCAGCCCCGCGAAACTGCTTGAGGATACGGGCGTGTTCGACGTGCCCGTCACCGCCGCGCACTGCGTCGCGGCAACCCCCGAAGACCGGGGGCTGTTCGCCCGGCATGGCGTTACCGTGGCGCACAATCCGGTTTCGAACCTGAAGCTCGGCAGCGGCATCGCAAACGTGGCCACTTTTTTGGGGGAAGGCGTGAATGTGGCGCTCGGCACGGACAGCGCCTGCTCGAATAATACGCTCGACCTGTTCGAAGAGCTGAAGCTTGCCGCCCTTTTGCAAAAGGGCACGTACATGGACGCGCAGGCGACGAACGCTTATGCCGCGTTGAAAACGGCCACAGTCAACGGGGCGAAAGCGCAAGGCAGGGATACGGAAACCGGCCGTATCCGGGAAGGACTGTACGCCGACCTGATCTTGCTCGACGCGCGCAGCCTGTCCATGTATCCGGTCTACGATCCCGTTTCCGCCGCGGTCTATGCGGCGACGGGGAGAAACGTCGTCATAACCATGGTGCGCGGAAAAATTCTCTACGAGCGGGGCAAGTTCTCCACATTGGATGTTTCTGCGCTCATGGAAGAAGCGCGGCATATTGTTAACCGGCTGCCTACTAAAAGGGGATGAGCCGATGTTGTTGCCTGATTACACGCTCCGTGATTTTAAATAAGGCGTCTGGTAAAAAGAAAGATGCCGCATATAAGCCATATTGGGCAAGCCAAAGATATACTTCCAATCGGGTTTACTAGCAAATCGCCCCCATGCTTTCCCTGCCGCATCCTTCTCGATTGCCGGAACAACGGCAAGGCCGCCCAAAATCAACATAAACGGACTTATCCGGCTTGAGAACTCTGCTTTCATATTAAAAAATGGAATGAGTCAAATCATCTTCAAGTTTTTATTGACATATGCCCATAATCGAGATAAGATTGTTATGGGCATAAGCCAATAACCATGGTAACGATGGCTTGCGAGGCAGCTACAGCGAACATGAATACGTATCGGCCGCAGCAGGTAAGGAACTATCCGCCTCGCGGAACCGCCGGACTGAAAGGAAGCGGCTGCGCCGAAAAGAAGCCGTAAACGATCGCTTAGAAAGGAGAACGCATTATGCCTGCAAGAGATGGAACAGGACCGCCGGGCCAAGGGCCGGTATCAGGCCGCGGCACAGGGCGGAGAGGACAACGCGGACCAATGGGCGCAGGCCCGGCAGGGCACTGTATTTGCCCAAAATGCAGAGGAAAAACTGCGCATACAGCCGGCAAGCCCTGCGCTTCAATCAAATGCCCCGAGTGCGGAGCGGCTATGATCAGAGGCTCTTGAAATTAAGGGATGTGTGCTCGAAAGGAGGTGAGAACCATGCCAAGAGGAGATGGAACAGGTCCGATGGGGACGGGCCGGATGACGGGAAGAGGCGCGGGATACTGCGCGGGCTATGCGGCTCCGGGCTATGCGGCTCCGGGCTATGCGAATCGGGTTGGGTTCGCGGGAGGCTTTGGATGCGGCTTCGGCGGAGGGCGCGGATTCCGGAGAATGTTCAATGCGGCCGGACAGCCGGGATGGGCGCGCTATGGATACCCCGCGTATACCGGTGCGTATGGAGAGGCTGCCGATGAGAAAGAGGTCCTGAGCAATCAGGCGGATTTTCTGGAAAAGCAGCTTCAGCAGGTTAGAAAACGTCTTACCCGCTTGAAAGAAGCCGAAGAATAATCCTCGATTTGCGGAATAAGGCAGGCAGAAACCCCTGCCTTTTTCTCATGGAGCACAGGACCGGCCACTTCTAAAAGATAGATTCCGGTTTAAAAGAACTCGTTTTTCCTGTATAATAGCTATATATCGAATGCCGGCAGGCAAGTCTGATGAACGGAGTTGATGTCTTTGGCAAGGCCCACGAAATGGAGGAGGATTGAAAACATCCCTTCCGTCCCATACTTTATTCCTTCGGCTAAAGATGTGGAGGAAATCCCGGAGAATATCTTAAAACTCGAGGAATTGGAAGCCATCCGGCTAAAAGACCTCGAAGGGCTCGAGCAAAGCGAATGCGCCGAAAAGATGGAGGTTTCCCGCCCCACGTTTCAACGCATTCTCTTATCCGCAAGGGAAAAAATTGCCGACAGTCTGGTGAATGGGAAAATCATACATATAGAGGGCGGCAATTTTACGCGGAATATCTGCCCGGTCAGATGTCTGGATTGTGGTAAAGAATGGGTGGAGAGTTACGAGAATATGGACTCCATTAAAAATGGAGAGTATGCATGCCCCGCTTGCGGTTCGGCAAAAATCGCCTGCGAACAGAGCTGCAAGGGGAAGTTCTGTCGCGGGCACTGCCGGCGGCATGGCTGGGAATAGTGCGGATAACGAAAGAATTCCATAATTAAACATAAGCCGATATCAGCCTGATGGCGGGGAGCGTCGTTCTTTAATTGTACGCTCCCTTGTTTTACCATCAACGCCGAGCCTGCGTTTTCGCCCCATAGAAATATCGAAGAAATATTGACATATGCTCATAAAGGGGATAAGATATCCGTTGTGGGCATAAGACCACAATTGAGTTGTGGTGAAGGAGCCGTTTTGTATATGAAATTACATATCCTGACAGACAACAGGGCAAAAAAGCGCGGCATACTTGCGGAACACGGGCTATCTCTCTTCATTGAGCATGAAAACGCCAATATTTTATTTGACACCGGCCAGTCCGATGTTTATCTCCGCAACGCGGCCCGGATGGGCGTAGAACTGGATAAAACCGACTGCATTGTGCTCAGCCACGGGCACTACGACCATTGCGGGGGTCTCCCTTGCTTTCCGGTATCAGAGCAATTCCCAAAGACTTATGTACACACGGCGGCTTTCGCCAGGCGATATGCGCTGTCCCCGGACGGAACAACTTATCGCGATATCGGCATCCCATGGTCATGCGACGAGTATGAGAATATAAAAAACGCTCTTGTATTTACGGCGGAATACACGCAGCTCGCGCCCGGCGCGCATCTTCTCGGGGAAATACCGGGTACCGCGGAATTCGAGGATATCTCCCCCGGCTTTTATTGCGGCAATGAAGCGGACAAAGCGCCCGATCTGATGATGGATGAGCAAATGCTTGTTTGCGATGCGGAAAAAGGCCTCTTCGTTTTCCTCGGGTGCAGCCATCCCGGCGTCGTGAATTGTTTGAACGATGTCATGAAGTTGTTTCCGGATAAAAAGCTCCACACTCTGGTGGCCGGAATGCACTTGGATCACGTGAGCCCTCCAAGGCTGCAAATGACGATTCAACACATGATTGATTTGGATATTCGTAGGGTTATCCCCCTCCATTGTACGGGGATCTTCGCGATTTGCGAAATGAAGCGGCGTTTGGGGAACCGCTGCCTTGCATTATGCGCGGGGGATTCCTTGGAGCTATAGGAGACGGCGTTTCCGGTCGCGCCTGATACCGGCGCGGAATTGGTTTTCAGAAAGGGCAAACAGCGTGTTTTGCGAAGCGTTTTCGGATAAGGTGATCGAGCACTTTATGTGTCCGAGAAACAACGGGAGCATGCCGGATGCGGACGCCACGGGAAGCTGCGGCGACCCGGCATGCGGCGACTGCCTTATG
>ERZ795030.3867-NODE-3867-length-15361-cov-21.513197_pt1 | contig 15361 bp, 16 predicted proteins | sample MGYA00375122_ERZ795030 | MGnify/ENA primary metagenome ERZ795030 (study PRJEB30165, sample SAMN05720146) | activated sludge metagenome | isolation source: anaerobic digester from wastewater treatment plant | place: Japan | collected 2015-04-20 ...
GCTTCCAAGAACTCCTTATATCAAACCAACCTTCAAACTGATCCTTGAATCTGCCAGGCCAAAGGGGTCATGTTTTAGGGCCAGGCCAAAGGGGTCATGTTTTGGCCAGGCCAAAGGGGTCATGTTTTAGGTTTTAACATTTTCCCGCAAAACATTGAAAGAGAATCTATACTGACTCCAATGGAGACAGTCCCTGAAAACTTGATCAACCGCGATGCGCTGGAGCGACTCCGCACCACCTGGGCGGGGGCCGCCAAGGGCGACTATAGCGGCACCTTCGACAACAGCGGCTCGTAGCAGGGACAGGTCAATAATGGCGGCGTAAACTGCTGACTGTTAAGCGAAGGCCGAGGGTGAGAGGAAAACCCAAAGGGGCCACGTCTTAACCATTGGCAGAATCGCCTCACATTTCAGTCCAACAAGAACCTAGTTTTGCGCGGCCGGTCACTTTGCGATCAGGCCTGCGCCTGCACGCGTTGCTGCGCCTCGCGCCAGATCGCGAGCAGCCCCGCGAAATCCTCGTCCTTCGAGCGGCTCACGATCACGCGATCAAAGCGGTGTTTCTGCGCCAGCTCCAGCTCGGCGGTCTGCATGCGACGCGCGATCTCTTCTTCGCCATCCGTCCCGCGCCCGGCCAGCCGCTTGCGCAGCTCCGGGATCGGCACATCCACAAACACCGTCGTCATGTGGCGGCGCAGAAGCGCATCGCCCTCCGCGGCGCGGCGGAAGTTTTCCACGCCCTGCACATCGATGTTGATGATCAAGCTCCGCCCGGCACGCAGCGGCCCGACCACGTCGGCTGCCAGTGTGCCATAGCGATTCTTCTTGTGCACCCAGGCCCACTCCAGAAACGCGCCCGCCGCCACCCGCGCATCAAAATCCTCGGGTGTCAGAAAATGATAATGCACGCCGTTGATCTCGCCCGCCCGCGGCTCGCGCGTCGTCGCCGTCACCACCCGGTGGAAATCCGGGACCTCGGCCACCATCCGGTCGCAAAGCGTCGACTTGCCCGACCCGGCGGGACCGGCGAGCACCAGCAACACGGGAACCTGTGCAACGTTTTCAGCCATGGTTGGAATGCGTTAAGCCAGAAAAGCCATCGTGCACAGCAGCGCGCCCGCCGCCGACAATCCGCCACCGACGAGGCGCGTGCGCCCCTCGCGGGCCTGCATCCACACGATCCCATCGCGCATCCGGTACGGCGCAGCGCCCAACCAGATTCCGAGCAGGATGCCCAGGTACACCACCACCTTCAGCGGATAAACTTGCGGACGATAGTCCATGAAGCCCGCCATCAACAATGGCCACGCCGCCAGTAGCATCAGCCCGGCCAGCCCGCGCACCGCCAGAAAGTCCGGCGCGTACCGGATCGAAAGCACCGCCACCGCAGCAAAGCCGATGAACAACGGCTTCCGGTATTCGCCAAAATCCGCCATCGGCATGTTCCAGACGACGTATAAAAACCAGACTGCCGCCGCGCCAAAACACACCGCGGTGGCCACCGGCGAGCGCGGAAACGCCCGCACCGCCGCCGCAATCCCCGCGCCGCCACGCAGCAGCATCGCGCCCAGCGCGACCAGCAGCAGACCCAGGACGAGATTCGCGGCAAAAAGACTCATAAGCGGGCAACAAGGCGGAAAGATCGGCCGAGGGGAAGGCTCTTTTGCATTTCCCCCGGCCGCACCGCCTGCCGCCTCAGCGCACAGCCAACAGGTTCTCCCGCGGCGCCAGCGCCGTTCCACCCGACCTCGCCTCCGGAGCCGGCGCCGCCGCCATGCGGCTCCGGATCTCCGACATGAACTCATGAAACTCAGGCTCGTCGTCCTTGAGGCGGATGGCCCGCCGCAAGTGCCGGCGTGCCTCCTCCAGCTGGCCCGCCGCCGCCTCGTTGCGCGCAGTCCAGTACAAGTAGTACGGATTGCGGTCGCGATACCGCTTCACCTGCCGGTCCAACCGCTCCGCGGTCTTCAGATCGCCCGTCCGGCGGTGGACTTGTGCCAGACCGTTGAGCCCCGCCAGCGAGGCCGGGTCCACCGCGACGGCGCGCTCGAAACTCCGCCGCGCGTCCCCGAGCCGGCCCACGACCCACTGCGCATTGCCGAGATTGCACCAAGCCGTCGCGTTACGCGGGTCCGTGCGCACCGCACGCTCCAGCAGTCGCAGGGCGCCGGCGTGATCGCCCACCACCAGCCGAAATACCCCCGCACTCGTGTACATGCTCGAAAAAGCGCGGGCATCGTTCACAGCACGGGCCATCCCACCACTGGCGCGAAAGTTCGCCATGATCTTCAGGTCGATCTCGAAGTCGCCACCCGGCTCCCGCACGCGCACGTTGATGTGCCCGGTGCGGAGCACCAGCTTCCCCGCACGATTCCAGCGCGGCCGCACGTCGACCTCGTTGAACTCCGCCGGGATTCTGAACTCCCGCGCCACCGCGACGATCAGCATCGAGTAGCTCACGCAATTACCTGCACGCCGGCGAAACGTCTCACGCACATCGTAGAGTCCGTTCGGCTCGTAGCGGAAGCGTAGTCCATCATCTCCGAGCACCGCCTCTACGATCGCATCAATGCGCCGCTCCACCGAGGAGGTGTGCGGAATGCGCGGCGCAAAAAAGGCGCGCATCTCGTCGTCAACTCGCAGCAGTTCATCGGGATTTTCCGGCAACTCGTACACGGATCCCTCCGGCGCGGCGCTCTCGGCTGCCACTGCCGTCAGCGGCAGCAACAGCAATAACGCCACCAGCCAACGGCCAAACGGGATTGGACGGACACGGGGCAATGGGGTCGCATTCATGACATGGTCTCCTGTGGATTGAAGGACATGCCGCGGAGGCGTGGTCTCCTCAGTCTGGATAGGGGAGACGCACTCAACCATCGGCTCTTGTCATAACCCCGCCAGCGCCGTTTTCCCGTCCGGTGTTCGAACGATTTTTTGCATCACGCGAGCACGTCAGCGCATTCCGACGTGGCGGTCACCACGTCCACACAGAGACAACCCACCCGCTTCCCCAAGCGACTCAAACGCCTGCCAACTGGAGCTCTCCGTAGAGCACGCTCACCGTCACCTGCGTGATGCGCACGGGGACGAGCTGGCCGATGAGCCGCTCGCTCCCGTCAAAATGTACGATGCGGTTGCCCCGCGTGCGACCCATGTAGCGGCGGCCCTTCTTGTCCGGCCCCTCGACGAGCACTTCCTGCACCGTGCCGAGCAGCGCGTCGTTGCGACGGCGCGAGTTGGCGGCGAGCAGGTCGAGCAGCGTCTGGTTGCGCGCCTCCTTCACTTCCTCGGGGATCTGGTCGCCGAGCTCGGCAGCCGGCGTGCCGGTGCGGATGCTGTACTTGAAGACGTACGCCATGTCGTAGTTGGCCGCCTCGAAAAGTGCGCGCGTCTGCTCGAAATCCTCCTCCGTCTCGCCGGGGAAACCCACGATCACGTCGGTCGAGATATACATGTCGGGCCGCACGGCACGCAGCGCCGCCAGCAGCTCCAGGTAACGCTCGCGCGTGTAGGGCCGGTGCATCGCCTTCAGGATGCGGTTGCTGCCCGACTGGAGCGGCAGGTGCACGTACTCGCAGAGTTTCGACAGGCGGCCATACGCCTCGATCAGGTCCTGGTGAAACCCGCACGGATGCGGCGACGTGAAGCGGATGCGCTCCAGCCCGTCGATCTCGTGGACCTTTTCCAACAACTGCACAAAGGCCGACCGTCCACCGTCGCGTGCGTAGTCGCGCCGGCCGTAGCTCGTCACGATCTGCCCGAGCAGCGTGATGTCGCGCACGCCCTGCGCCACGAGCGCCCGGCACTCCGCCACGATGTCCTCCATCGGCCGCGAACGCTCGTCGCCGCGCGTCTTCGGCACGATGCAGAAGGCGCAGTGCATGTCGCAGCCTTGCTGGATGGAGACGAGCGCCGACACCTGGCGCTCCTGCAGCTCGTGATCGCGGATCGCGTTCTGCGAGCCCGCCTCCTCCGCGATGTCCACGATGCTCTGACCGACCGGCAGCCCTGCATCGCGCGCCGCGCGGAGGTTGTCGAGATAGCCGGCGACCTGGTGAAACTTCTGCGTGCCGATCACGAGATCGACGTCGGGCAACTGGTCGAGCAGCGACGCGCCACGGTTCTGCGCCATGCAGCCGAGCACGCCCAGGATGAAGCGCGGATTGCGGCGCTTGCGAGCCGCCATGTGCCCCGCCTTTCCGATGGCCTTTTGCTCCGCCAGATCGCGCACACTGCACGTGTTGAGCAGCAGGATGTCGCAGGCGTCTTCGTCGTCCACGATCCGATAACCGCGGGCGCGCAACATCGCCGCGACAGCCTCGCTGTCGCGCTCGTTCATCTGGCAGCCGTAGGTTTTGATGTGGACGCGGTTCAAAGGATCGCCCGGCAAACGGGCGGAGCCGGACCAAGTAGCCACCCGGCCCGATGCGTCAAACGGTAAAGCCACGCCCCCGGCGACGACGACGGCGGGGCGGCGTGGCTCTCGCGCCAAAGCCGCGCCGGGCAAACGCGTTGCCCGGCACAGGCCGACAATCACTGAAGCGGCACCCAAATCTCGGTGCGCAGGTCCGCCGGCGGCGTGTGGTCGACTGTGTTGAGGTAAACCTCGAAGGCCGGCTGGTCGCGCAACTGCTCGCCGCTGGCCGGCAGCCAGTCGCGGAAAATCGCGTCGTACGTCGCCGAGAGGCCGTCGTACGGACCGGCGTGGAGGAAGACCGCGTAGCGCCCGCCGGGCACCGTTTGCACGCCGACTTCGCCGGACGGCGCGAGGTCGCGCGACAGGGTCACGCACGCGTCGTAGCGGGTCTTGTCTTCAGCGGTGATGCGCGGGTCGTCGAGACTGATCCCGAGGAACTGCGATTGCGGGCCGAGCAGGCCGCGCGGACCTGCGAACGCGCAGAGTTTTTCCCAGGTCGAGCCGACGCTGGCATACGGGCCGGTGTGGCGGATATAGGCCACCCGCGTCTCGGGGCGGGTGACGATGCGAGGAGTGATCATAACGGAGGACGTGTTGACGAATTGCGCCGCCCGCACCCGCAGCTCGAAGCGGTGCGTGGCACGGCAATCGGTGGGCGACACGCCAAATCGTTGCTCAAACGCGCGGCTAAACGCCGCCGCACTCTCGTACCCCGCGTCGAGCGCGATCTCGATCACGTCGCGGGGAGAGCTCTGCAACTGGAAGGCCGCCGTTTCGAGCCGCACCCGCTGCACATACTGTCCGAGCGGCTCGCCGAGCATCGCCCGGAACAGGCGATGAAAGTGAAACGGCGAGAGGCAGGCGACCGCCGCGAGCGTTTCCAGCGTGAGCTTCTCCGACCGGTGTTGGTCGATGTAGAGGAGCACGCGGTTGAGGCGCTCGTGGTAGTCGTGCAGCGTGGTGGCGCGATTGGGTGTCATGGAAGGATCTCGATTATGCCAACTCCTGGCCGCATCTGCTTTGCAGACCTTGCGGATTCGCGCAATCGCCACGCTTTTCCGCCCGTTCGCCGTAACCAGTCCCGGCCCCACGCCGTCACAGAGGACGAAACTCACACGTCCTCGCTATGCCTTCCGCCGAACCGCCCGTGCTCCCCACCCTCCAACGTATCCTGATCCGCCACGAAGGCCGCATGGTGGTCGTCCCCGTCGAGCGCATCGACTGGATCGAGAGCGCCGACAACTACGCGCTCATCCACGAGGGGCGCAACACGCACATCCTGCGCGAGACACTCACGCGCCTGGAGCTGCGCCTCGCGCAAAGCTCCTTCCTGCGCATCAGCCGCCAGGCTTTGGTCAACCTCGCCTGCGTGCGGGAGATCCAGCAGGAAGCCGGCTCGCACCACATGGTGCTCGCCTGCGGCGCCAAGCTTCCGATCACGCGCGGTATCCGCGAAGTCCTTGCCCACGTCGAGGCCGACTGATCGCGCCTCCACCACCGATTTTTCCGACAACAAAAAACCCGCGACGCTGCGATGCCGTCGCGGGTTTTTGTCGTCGGCGCCCAGACTTCAGGCGTCGGCGCTCAGCACGGTGGCCGTTTCGCTCTGCGCACTCGCGCTGTTTTGCTTCAGGTAGGCGACGAGTTGCGCGATCAACTGGTCGCGATCCACCGTGGCCGTCTCCGTGGTGGTCGAGTCGGCACTCGTCGAAGACCTGCTGGAGAGTTGCGCGGAGACGTCGCTCAGCAGGCTGTCGAGCGCCTCACGCTCCTCATCCGACTCCAGCCCGGCAAACGGCGGCGGGGGCGGCGGCATCCCAAAACCCTGCATCGAGGCCAGCGCCTCCTCCTGCTCGACCAGCGTCACCTCTCCGTCGCCGTCGGTATCGGCCGCAGCGAAGAGTTCGTCGAGCCGGGAAGTCTCCGCGGTCGCGCCAGTCGCACTGTCCTCCGATCCGGACGTTTCCTCGCTCGGTGGCGGGGGCGGCGGAGCCGAGTGCGGCCCATGCCGGCCCGACGCGGCAGAAAGTTTATCCATCATGGAGGAGAACTCGTCCTTGCTCAGGCCGCCGCTGCTATCGGCGTCGGCTGAGGTAAACATCGACTCTCGCCACTGGGCGGAGTCCAAACGCGACTGACTACTTGGCGAAGAGATCGTCATGGCATTGGGATTTGAGTTGTGGGGTTGGCCCGGCAGACACCGAGCCGTTCATCACAACCAACGACGCGGCACCGAGCCCCCTTGAGGTTCGCCACCCCGGCGAACCACGCCCCCGCCCCATCAAGCCACCCGCGCAGTCATCCGCGAGAGAAGGCCACCCGCAGCGCATCTATCGAGAGACGGTCCCCATCGAGGGGGAGGGGGCTCTTGCTGAGGCTGGTAGCTCGTCCGATATTAAGGCCTAAAACATGACCCCTTCTGCCATTCTACCGGTGTTGCGCAGGGTGACTTGTTCGGCCGGGTCTTCATGCGCTATTCGCTAGACCAGCGGATATAGGACACCTCCATGTTCCCTTTGCTGTCGGTGTCGCTCGACACCTGAATCAAAGCACTTCGGCCCCGGAATCGTCCGAGCCGGAAGGTTGCCGTGGCGCTGTCGTCGAAGCTCACCTGGACCAATGATCCCACGATCTTCCATCGGCCTTCTCGCGCCCAGGTATGTGTGGAGCCATCTTCAAGAATCACACCCGGCGCCGTCCCTTCCTCAATGACGGTACCATCGGGGTGAAGTCGCCAATTGATGAGGTTCGCCTGAGAGCACAGCTTGCTGACATCGAGACTGTACGCGCCAACGACACGATCGGCTCTCGGGGCACACGCACAGCCCTCTTCAAGCAAGCACGCCAGGAAAAGCCAGTATCGCAGTCCTTTCATTTGCGCCGAAAGCGTTATTCACCCTTACTGCGTTTCACGGCCTGAATATGGATGATTAGCGCGTACATAGCTTGCGGGTTTCCAGGTAAGATTTTCGGATTCGCATCGGTGCGAGGCGGAATGGGCTGCGAGACGCCGAGCAAGACCCGACAACCCTCGGATGTCGAGCCTGCGGGCCGTCGGGAGCGCCGTCGGCACGGCGAAAGGGTTTGGCCGAGACGCGAGCCGTCAACCTGGCTGCCCGGACAACAAAAAAACCGCATCGCCATAAAGGGATGCGCGCCTGGGCTCTTTTTCGGCGGCCCCTGCTACGAAACGACTCAACCAAGACCAAGATGGGCGCGCACCTTTCGCTTTATCTCCTGCCGCCGCTCATAGGCGACGACGCCCAAACGCTCCTTTACCTGGCTCTTTCTCACCATGTACACCAGCGAACAATCGACCAAGGTCTGAAAGCTCAGCCCATCGTCCTCGTTTAGGACGACGTTGTTCTGGCGGGCTTTCTCGGCCGGCTGTTTTTTCGTTCCGACCAGCACATTGAACCGCAGTTGCTTTTCGTCGTCTAGCATGTCTTCCGGCGATAAAACGACGCCGGGATGGCCCGCCGAGTCATTGTCGGCGGCCGGGATCTTCACGATGTCCCAACGGCGCAACTTCACAGTGAATCCCCTAGCGTGTTGCCCAGCTCAATTTCGCGCTTACTGCGGCGCACAGTACCCGGAGCGACCGGCGGCACTTCCTCGGGGACTTCCCACCGCTCCATTTTCATAAACCCAAAAGGGAACCGCACAATCACTGGGCTTTTCCCTTTCACGACATCCCGACCGATGCGGGCGAAGCTGCTTTTTACCTTCGTAGAGTTCAGAATTTGCATGTTTCTTGCCTATTTTTTGGCCATTTTTTAGTCAAGTGGCTTTGCAGCCGTAAAACCCCATCGTGGCCAACAGCCCAACGGTGTGATTGAAAAGCGGTCAGGCCTTAGGCTTTTCAGTAAGCCGCTCGGCAATGAGCGTCGCGTGCGTAGGCGATGGTTTGTCCGGTGGGCATGGCGAGCTGGGCCACCGCACTGGCGCGAATATAGTATGTGCAAAGGAAGGGGTTGGCTGAGGCGCGTGACCGCGGTCGAGCGGCCTGGCCACAAAAAACCCGCATCGCTGTAAAGGGATGCGGGCTGAAAATGGTGGACGCTCCCGGGCTCGAACCGGGGACCCCTAGTGTGTGATACTAATGCTCTAACCAACTGAGCTAAGCGTCCGAAAGAGCCGAGACGTTTGAACGAGCCTTCGGCCCTGCGCAACACGGTTTTTCAGGAATTTTCGCCCGCTGCCGATGCCGTTGGCCACGACCGAGTCCGCTATTTCCGCGTGCAGACGGGGCGGCGCCGCGCCGGGTACAGCGTGCGGCAAATCTCGCAGACCGTCCCGTCGCAGCCGCGCGCCGTGCAATGTTCGCGTCCGTAAAAAATGATCCGCAGGTGCAACGCGTTCCAATGCTCGCGCGGAAAGGCCGCCTTCAGGTCGGCCTCGGTCTGCTCGACGCTGCGTCCGTCGGTGAGCCCCCAGCGCTGCGCGAGGCGGTGGATGTGCGTATCCACCGGAAACGCCGGCACGCCGAAAATCTGCGCCATGACGACGGAGGCCGTCTTGTGCCCCACGCCGGGCAACGCCTCCAGCTCCTCGAACGTCCGCGGCACCTGGCCGCCGTGGCGCTCGACGAGCAGGCGCGACAGCTCCCGGATCGCGGCGGCCTTGCGCGGCGCCAGTCCGCACGGGCGCACGATCGCCTCGATCTGCGCCACCGGCAGCGCGGCCATCGCGGCCGGCGTCGCCGCGGCGGCGAAGAGCGCGGGCGTGACCTGGTTGACGCGTTTATCGGTGCACTGTGCCGAGAGCACGACGGCGACGAGCAGCGTGTAGGCATCGCGATGCACGAGCGGCACGGGCGTCTCCGGGTAGAGCTCGGCGAGGCGCCGGTCGATCCAGGCGGCCCGCTCGGCCCGCGTGCGAAAGGTCGTGGCTGTTGCGCGCATCACGGCACCCAAACGGACGCCGGCGCGAAACGCAATCCGCCGCCCGGGTCCGGGCCCTCTTGGGAAAAAATGCGCAGGATGCAAATTTGTATTTCGTCCGGCCGCAGAACTGCCACAACGTGGTTCCCTATGTTGCCGCTCACATCCTCATCCGGAATCAACGCCCACGGTGGTCCGATCCTCCCCCATGGAAACGCGATCATGAATAACTCCCTGCTCAACAAGGGCACGGCGTTCACCGAAGCCGAACGCGACGCGCTCGGCCTCCGTGGTCTCCTGCCTCCGCAGGTGATGACGATCGAGCAGCAACTCGTCCGCGCCCTCGGCAACTTCCGCCGCAAGGCCGACGCGCTGGAGAAGTACGTTTTCCTCACCACCCTCCAAAATCGCAACGAGACGCTCTTCTACCGCCTCGTGCAGGAGCACGCCGAGGAGATGATTCCCATCATCTACACGCCGACCGTCGGCCAGGCCTGCTTGGAGTATGGCGCCATCTTCCGCCGCCCGCGCGGCCTGTTCATCAGCATCAAGGACAAGGGCCGCATCGCCGAAGTCCTCCGCCACTGGCCGATCATTGATGTGCGCATGATCGTCGTCACCGACGGCGAGCGCATCCTCGGCCTCGGCGATCTCGGCGCGCTCGGCATGGGCATCCCTGTCGGCAAGCTCGCGCTCTACACCGCCTGCGCCGGCCTGCACCCGTACTACACGCTGCCCATCACCCTCGACGTCGGCACCGACAACGTCGCCCTGCACGACGACCCGCTCTACATCGGCCTGCACCAGAAACGCGTGCGCGGCGCCGAGTACGACGAGTTCATCGAGGAGTTCGTCCAGGCCGTGAAGTCCGCCTACCCGAAGGCCCTCATCCAGTGGGAAGACTTCGGCAACACCACCGCATTCCACATCCTGCGCAAGTACGAGAAGCAGGTGTGCAGCTTCAACGACGACATCCAGGGCACCGCCTCCGTCGCCGTCGCCGGCATCCTCTCCGCACTCCGCCTCACCGGCGGCAAGCTCACCGAGCAAAAGATCCTCTTCCAGGGCGCCGGCGAAGCCGGCACGGGCATCGCCGACCTCTTCACCGCCGCCGCCCAAAAGGCCGGCCTCACCGAGGCCCAGGCGCGCGCCTGCTGCTGGTTCGTCGATTCCCAGGGCCTCGTGGTCAAGAACCGCCCCGGCAAACTCGCCGAGCACAAGGTCCCCTACGCTCACGACGCCGCGCCCATCGCCACCCTCGCCGAAGCCGTTGAGAAACTCCGTCCGACCATCCTCGTCGGCGTCTCCGGTCAGGGCAAAGCCTTCACCCAGGCGATCGTCACCAAGATGGCCGAGATCAACAAACACCCGGTGATCTTCGCGCTGTCCAACCCGACCTCGAAGGCCGAGTGCACCGCCGAAGAGGCCTACCAATGGACCGATGGCCGCGCCATCTTCGCCAGCGGCAGCCCCTTCGCCCCGGTTACGTACAAGGGCAAGACCTTCGTCCCCGGCCAGGGCAACAACGTCTACATCTTCCCCGGCGTCGGCCTCGGTGCCCTCGCCTGCGAGTCGAAGCAGATCACCAACGGCATGTTCCTCACCGCCGCTGAGACGCTCTCGAAGCTCGTCACCCAGGAAGACCTCGACATGGGCCGCATCTATCCGTCGCTGACCAAGATTCTCGAGGTCTCCGCCAAGATCGCCGCCGCCGTGCTCGAAGAGTGCCACCGCGAAGGTCTGGCCCGTCTGCCCCGCCCGGCCGACGTCGAAGCCGACATCCGTGCCCGCATGTTCAAGCCGGAGTATCGCAACTACGTCTAAAGCCCCGGCCGCCACGGCAACGGCGGCCAGGTTTTACTCTTTTGGCCGGGGCCTCGCGCCCCGGCCTTTTTCATGCCCGGAGGCGAATCCATCCCCGCCGAAGCGACCGCGTGCTCCGTGCTCTCCGAGCCTCGGTGTTTCAACCGCCTCAGGCGTACCGCCAGAAACGCACCGCGATGGCCAGCAGCATGCCGATGCGCACCGCCCCCTCGAACGTCAGCACAACCAGCACCCACTTCAGCTCCACGCTCCGCCGCATCGCATAACCGGCCAGCGTGATCACGATCATCCCCAGCGCGGGGTCGATCAGCCGGCGGTCGAAGAGCAACGACAGCACCCACACGCATTCCACGAGAAATCCGAGCGACCACAACGCCGCACGCCCCTCGCCGACCTCCAGCGTGCGCGGATCGGTGCCACGCTCGATCTGCCGGATGCCCAGATACCGTTCCGCCTGCACGAGCTGCCACAGCTCAAAGCCCATCCAGAGCGGGGCGAGTATGGCTTGGGGCGACATGCCGCCACGCTACGGCCGCACGCCCCCGCGGCAAGCGCCCGCTCGCCCAAGGCCTGCGTTGCACTCCGCACCCCGAGTCGTTTTCGTCGGCCACCTCATGGCTCCCACCCTTCTCGTCCTCGCCGCAGGCATGGGCTCCCGCTACGGCGGCCTCAAGCAACTCGACCCGGTCGGCCCGTCCGGTGAAACCATCCTCGACTACGCCGTGTACGACGCCGCCCAGGCCGGCTTCCGCCGCGTCGTCTTCGTGATCCGACGCGACTTCGAGCAGGCCTTCCGCGAAAAGGTCGCCGCCAAATACGCCGAGCGCATCGCCGTGGACTTCGTTTTCCAGGCCATCGACGCCCTGCCCGCCGGCTTCACGCCGCCCACCGGGCGCGAGAAACCGTGGGGCACCGGCCACGCCGTCTGGTGCGCGCGCGACGCCATCCGCGAGCCCTTCGCCGTCGTCGGCGCCGACGACTTTTTCGGGCGCGACGCTTTTCAACAACTCGCGCGCTTCCTCAGCGCGCTCCCGGCGGCGGCTCAAAAACCCGCGCCGTTCTCGATGGTCGGCTACCGGCTCGACCGCACCCTCTCCGAGCACGGCAGCGTCTCGCGCGGCCTCTGCGACGTCGCCCCCGACGGCCGCCTGCGCGGCATCGTCGAGCGCACCGCCATCGACACCGCACAGATCGGCCGCGGCGAGCTCACCGGCGCCGAGACCGTCTCGATGAACTGCTTCGGCTTCACGCCCGCACTCTTCCCCGCGCTCGACGAACAACTCGCGGACTTCCTGCGCGCCCGCGGCGGCGAGCCGAAGAGCGAGTTCTACCTGCCTGCGGCCGTCTCCACCATGATCGCGCGCCACGAGGCCACCGTCCAGGTCCTGCCGACCACCGGCGACTGGTTCGGCGTCACCAACCGCGACGATCGCCCCCGGGTGGTTGCCTCGCTGGCCGCGCTGGTCCAACGTGGCGATTACCCCGCCCGCCTCTTCTAAAACGCCATGCGACTCTCACGCGACGACGCCGACATCTTTGTCCCGGATCAGCAGACTCCGGCGGCGGCGCTCGCACGCGTCACGCATCTCTGCGTCTCCGCGCATCAAGACGACATTGAGATCATGGCGCACGCCGGCATCGCCGAGTGCGTGGAGTCGAAGGGAAAAAAGGCCTTCGGCGGCGTCGTCGTCACCAACGGCGCCGGCTCTCCGCGCGCCGGCAAATACGCCATGTTCAGCGACGACGAGATGCCGCGCATCCGCCGCGACGAACAGCGCCGGGCCGCCGAGCTCGGCCGCTACGCGATCCAGATCCAGCTCGCCCACCCCAGCGCCCATGTGAAAAGCGGCGACTGCCCCGAGGTGCTCGAAGACCTCACCACCATCTTCGGTGCCTGCTCGCCCGAGGTCGTCTATCTGCACAACCCGGCCGACAAGCACGACACCCACGTCGCCGTCCTCCTGCGCTGCATCGAGGCGCTGCGCGCGCTCCCGCCCGGCCGCCGGCCGCAACGCGTGCTCGGCTGCGAAGTCTGGCGCGATCTCGACTGGCTCGTCGATGCCGACAAAGTCGCGCTCGACTCCGGCCGCCAGCCACGGCTCGCCGCCAGACTCCTGGGCGCTTTCGAGTCCCAGATCGTCGGCAAACGCTACGACCTCGCCACCGTCGGCCGCCGCAAGGCTCACGCGACCTTCAGCGCCTCGCACGCCAACGATAAGCTCAAGGGCATCACCTGGGCCATGGACCTGACGCCCCTGATGCACGACTCCGAGCTCGACGTCGCCGAGTACACGCTCGGGTACGTCGATCGCCTCCGCGACGAGATCGCCACCCGCATCCGCCGCTACGACTGAGCGCAGCAGCGGCTGACAGGCACAGCACTCAGGACTTCTTATCCGCAGAGTGGCCGAGCAACTGTTGCGCACGTTGCAACGACTCGGCCAACTCCTTGCGCACGGCCTCGATCTTGGCGCGCTCGGCCTGCACCGCCGCCAACTGGTCCACGGCATCCTCCTTCACGGGAGGCAGGCCGAGGATTTCGCGGGCACGCGCCAGCGCCGCCGCGATGTGCGGACACACGTTTTCCTCGCCCAGCCGGTCGATAAACCCGGAGTTGATCATCGCCGCGAGCGGCTGCGTGTGCGGCGCACTCAGGATGAGATGCTTGCCCTTCGAGTGAAGTTTCGCGCGCAAATCTTCCAGCGCCTGCAGGCCCGTGGCGTCGATCGCGAGGACCTTGCGCGTGCGCAGGATCAAAATCTTGGGCTCGCGCTTCGCGCGTTTGAGCTCGTTGTCGAGTTTGTCGACCACCCCGAAGAAGAACGCGCCAAACACGCGGAAGATCAGCACGCCATCGGGAATCTCGCGGCCGACGAGCGAGTGCTGCGAGCCCTCGGTCTCCGAGGCCTCGTCCACCGCCGTGATCTGCGAGGTCTCCGAGATGCGTTTCACCATGAGCAGCGCCGCCAACACCACGCCCACCTCCACCGCAAGCGTCAGGTTGGTCAGCACGGTGAGGGCAAAAGTCGCCAGAAACACGGAGGAGTCGCTCAGCGGCCAGTTTCTCAGCCGCAGAAATTGTTTCCACGAGACCATGCGGTAGGCGGCGACGATCAGGACCGCGCTCAACGTGGCCAGCGGGATGTAGCCGACCAGCGGCGCCGCCGCGACGAGCATCACCAGCAGGAGCACCGAATGCGTGAGGCTGGCGACCGGAGTGCGTGCACCCGAGCGGGCATTGACCACGGAGCGCGCCACGGCACCCGTCACCGGCAGGCAGCCGAAAAGTGGGCCGACCAGGTTGGCCACACCCTGTCCGACGAGTTCCTGATTCGAGTCGTGCCGGTCGTCGATGATGCCATCTGTGACCACGGCGCTGAGCAGCGCCTGCATCGCGACCAGCAGCGCGATCGTAAAGGCGGGCTGCACGAGATCGCGCAGCGAGCCCCACTCCACCGAGGGCAGATGCAGCACCGGAAGACTGCCCGAAAAAGCCCCGAAGGCCGAGTTGATCGTCGCCACCTGCCAGCGGTCGTGAAGGCCGACTGCCACCGCCACGAGCGTCATGAGAAGCAACCCGGCCATAGCGCCGGGCACGAAGCGCGAGGCCTTTTGAGGCCAGAATCCGATGACCAGCACCGAGGCCACGCCAAAGGCGACCGTGGGCCAGTGGATCGCGTCGAGATGCCCCAGCAGGACCTGCAGTTTCCCCACCAACTCGACAGGCATCGCGTCCACCTGAAGGCCGAAGAAGTTTTTGATCTGCGAACTGAGGATCAGCACGGCGATGCCCTTGGTAAACGCACGCGACACCGGGTACGGAATGAACCGGATGATCGAGCCCAGCTTGGCAAAACCGAGCACGCAGAGAATCGCACCCGCCATGATCGTGCACAGCCACAACCCGCCCTGCCCGTGGCTCTGCAGCACACTGTACGTGATGATGACAAACGCCCCCGTCGGCCCGCCGATCTGCACACGCGACCCGCCGAACAGCGCAATTAACGCGCCGCCGATGATTGCGGTGAACAACCCCTGCTCCGGTGTCGCGCCCGACGCGATCGCGAAGGCCATCGACAGAGGAAACGCGAGCGTCATCGCGTTGAGCCCGGCAAAGAAGTCCTGCCGGAATGTCTTGGCGGTGTAGCCTTGGATTGCCTCAAAAAACTTGGGCCGAAATGGGATCGAGAGGTTCATCTCCGCGAGGGAAAGCCGGTGACGCTGTCACATCTCCCGC
>ERZ795030.3875-NODE-3875-length-15318-cov-6.289393_pt1 | contig 15318 bp, 17 predicted proteins | sample MGYA00375122_ERZ795030 | MGnify/ENA primary metagenome ERZ795030 (study PRJEB30165, sample SAMN05720146) | activated sludge metagenome | isolation source: anaerobic digester from wastewater treatment plant | place: Japan | collected 2015-04-20 ...
CGATCCGCGCTTTACAACCTACACTTCTGCTGTAAGCAGCTCCATGCTTCTTCCTCAACTTTACCGCTTTGTCGACGATGTTAATCCCGCCAAAGAAGGAGCTTATGATTATATCTCAACTTTCATGAATACAACCGCCTCTGAATGCGCCGCCCTCGATGTTAAAAGCTCGACATGGTCAACCTTAAAATCAGGTTATGAAATTCTTTTAGACGAGTCGAAAAACTATATTTACGAGCATTCCGAAAACGATGTTTTAATTGCCGCGATGGTTGAACGCTATGCCGTGATTATCAACAAGTACGGATACGACAATTTCTTGACCGACGCCCTCGGCAATCCGGTCTTGATGGCTCTTAATAGTAGTGATGGTATCGATCTACTCGGTAGCGAAGCGGCCATCGCCGTCGCGATAATATCCTTTGCCGGCATCATTTTTATCTCGCTTGCCGGTTTCCTCTTCTACCAAAAGACGAAAAAACAGATACTTTAATTTAAATTAAAAATCCTTACATTTTGCCAATTGGCTCGATACAATTAAGCATAGGATAGGCTATGAGCAAATATTTACTGGGCAAGATATCAATCAACTTTGCCGTTTTTATCTGCGCCATGGTCGGCGTCATCGCCACCTCATTTGGTGTGTCAGGACTCATGACCGGTGTCTCGATTCTTTACTACACGGTCCAGAGCAATATTTGGATTGGTTTGACGAGCCTTACCTTTGCTATTTTACAAATAATCGGGGTTAAGAAATCAAGTGTTGTGATAACCGGTTGGCTCTATGTTACAAAATACGTTTTTGTGGTGGCCATCACTTTGACGATGGTCATCTTCTGGCTGCTGCTCGCTCCGACTATTCAGCTGCCTTCTTATCTTCTTTCGCCGAGCAATCTCTTCGCTCATACACTTACCCCAATCTTGTCGCTTGCGTCTTTCTCCTTTTTTGATTCTCGAGACTATAAATTGTCGAAAAAGAGTTCTTTTTTCTCTTTAGCGACGCCACTTTACTATTTTATCTTTGCTGTTGTCTGTTCGTTAGCAGGCGTGCCTTTCCACGTTTTCCGGATGCCTTACTTCTTTATCGACTTCTACGAATTTGGCTGGTTCTCGGCTTCCGCTTATTCTTCGTTATACACCTTTTCTTCCTTTGGCGTTTTCTACTGGATCATCATCATTTTATTATGTGTTTTCCTTCTGGGTTTTGGCTTACTGTTCCTGAATCGATACATTTATGCTAAGCAGCAAAAAGATACGAGCGTTGCGAGTGAAAAGACGCTGTAAATACTTTAAAATCGATATGTTTATAACAGGAGGAAAATAGATGAGCATCTATCAGATCACCGTCGAAGACGCCAACAAAGAAAAAGTCATTCTAGAAAAGTATCGCGGTCGCGTTTTGCTAATTGTCAACACGGCGACAAAATGCATGTTTACCCCTCAGTATGAAGGACTTCAATACCTCTATGACAAATTTCACGATAAAGGCTTTGAAATCCTTGATTTTCCGTGCAACCAATTTGCCAATCAGGCGCCGCAAAGCGATGAGGAAATCGCTAAATTCTGCAGTTCGGAATACAAGACGACTTTTCCGCGCTTCGCTAAAACTAATGTCAACGGACCAGATGAAAATCTACTCTTTACGATGTTAAAGAAGACGCTGGGCGGCTTTTTTTCGCCGCGCATCAAGTGGAACTTCACGAAGTTTCTAGTCGACCATAACGGCAAGATGGTGCGCCGCTACGGACCGAATGTCAAACCATCACGCATCGCTTCCGATATTGAAAAATTATTGCAGGAAAAGGGGAACTAAATGTTTTTAGCTTGGAAAGAAATCAAACACTCCAAAGGCAAATTTGCCCTGATTATGGCGGTCGTCGCCCTCGTCAGTTATCTCGTCTACTTTTTGACTTCGCTGGCCTATGGTCTCGCCTCTTCGTATACAAACGGCATCACCAAATGGAATGCCGATAATATCGTCTTGACCGAAGCTTCAAATGACAACATTCTCATGTCGACAATGTCTGATGTCACCAATGACGATAATGACGATTACAGCCTCTTAACCGTCGCAGGCGAGAAGGCGAAACTCGGCATTTTTATGGCCGTCATCAAAGATGAAACGCCCGCCGAAGGCATCGAAGACACGCGAGCTGATGTCTATGTTTTCGGCATCGAAAGCGCCGGCTTTCTTAACCCTATTTCCGGACTTGACCTCGCCGATAACGAAATTATCGCCGATATCTCGATACAAGAGTTCGGCTATGAAAAAGGCGACACCATCATCGTCACGGGAACCGACACCAATGATCTCCCTTTAATCAAGTGGACAATCGTTGGCTTCACCGCGAAATCAACTTATCAAACGGCCCCGATTCTCTATATGAATCTTAAGACGTGGCAAGATTATCGCTACTATGGCCGCGGCGCGATTCCCGAAGAGGTGACGCTATTTAATGCCGCGGTCGTGCGCGGTGAAGTGACTAATGCCCCATCTGTTTATGTCGTTGCTCCCATCGCCGATTTTATCAATAGCCTGCCGGGCTATACCGCCCAAGTTTTAACTTTTAGTGTGATGATCGGCTTTCTGATCGTCATCGTCGCCTTTGTCCTCGGCATTTTTATCTATGTGTTAACGATTCAGAAAACCCCGATGTTCGGAGTCATGAAAGCTCAAGGCATATCAAACAAATACATCGCCGGATCGGTCGTCAGCCAGACCTTTATTCTCACGGCCATCGGCATTTTAATCGGTCTTGTTCTGACGCTTATCTCCGGATTTTTCTTAGCCGGAACGGTGCCTTTTGCCATCAATATCCTCTTCTATGTCGTCATCACGGCCGCCTTTATCGCTTTTGCGATCGTCGGTGGGCTCTTCTCAGTGCGCGCCGTCTTGAAGATTGATCCCCTCCGGGCCATCAGCTAGAGGTAACAAATCATGAAAACATTAATTGAAATGCAACAAATTACGAAAGATTTCCTTCAGGGCGATGATGTTGTCCACGCTTTAAAAGAGACAAATTTTAAGGCATATGAGGGAGAATTAGTTGCCATCATCGGACCATCCGGTTCCGGCAAATCGACATTTCTGACGATCATCGGCGGTTTGCAGACGCCGACTACCGGCCGCGTCTTAATCAACGGACAGCCCTTCAGTCAACTTAACATTAAGGAACGCTCGCAAGTGCGTTTCGAAAAGATCGGCTTTATTCTCCAAGCCTCAAATCTCATTCCCTTCTTGTCTATCTCTGACCAGATGTTTCTCCATGACCGCATCAGCCGCCGCGGCCGCAATATGGAAAGGATTGAAGAATTGTATACGCGTCTCGATATCAAAAAGCTTCGCAACAAATATCCAAGTGAATTATCCGGCGGCGAGCGGCAGAGAGTCGCGATTGCCAAGGCCCTTTATCATGACCCAGTCGTCATCCTCGCCGATGAACCGACGGCCAGCCTCGACACGAACCGGGCTTTTGAAGTCATCAAACTGCTGGCCCAGCAAACCAAAGAACAAAAAAAGGCGACCATCATGGTCACTCACGATGAGCGCCTCACCGAATTCTGTGACAAAGTCTATGTCATCGTCGACGGCGTGATGACGCAAAAGAAATAGACTTATTTTATGATAAATTCGTAGATTATCGATTCTTGGTATAATGAACCGGCTTTTAATAAGCCGGTTTTTTCTTGGCCTAACGAATTGTTGATGGTGTTTGGCAAATACTGCGGTTCAAGGGCGAGAGCTCCGTGCTTCGGCATTCTTTTTGTCGGAATCATATTTTCATTGGTCGGATAGTTTCCGGAATAAAAAACGAGGCACGGATAAGTGGTGTACATATTTAAAGATAAATCATTGTTTGAACTGGTAAGCGACGCTGAAGAATTTTGTAAATTCGATTCATTGAGGATATAAGGGTGGTCATAACCTTGGGCGGCGCCGGAAAGCTCGCGAGCGGTGATGTAATCTCCGATTCGCTTCGGTCTTAGAAAATCCATAACTGGGTTGACGTCGACGACTCGCTTCGGAATTAGACGCTCATCGACTTCAGCAAATCGCGTGGCATTAATCATCAGCTCATGATCTAGAATCGTTCCCTGGCCATCGAGGTTAAAATATGTGTGATTGGTGAGATTACAAATTGTGTCGGCATCACTTTTTGCCTCATAGCGAATTTCGAGGCGATTGCGGTCAAGATGGAGCAAATACGTGACAAAAACCTGCAAATTGCCGGGTAATCCGTCTTCTAGATGCGGTATCTGATATGAAAAAATGGCAATTTGTCCACGCGGATCGCGATAATTTATATAGTCAAAATATGCATTTGATAAACCTTTGTTGCCGCCGTGTAAACCGTTATTTGGGAGAGTTTCCAGCACCGTGTATTCGCCTCCGTCGATGTGGCAGTGGCTCTTTTCAAGGCGCCCGGCTACGCGGCCGATTGTCTTTCCATAATAGCCGCTAGAAGAGGCAAAATCAGCGAGAGATTTGGGCCGTAACGTCACCATTCGCTCGCATCCATCTTTCATCGTTATAACGATATCGAGAATGGCGGCTCCAAAAGGCGAAAGAGTTACCTTCATTCCCATATTGTTTATAAGTTTTATGGTTCTTTTCATCGCATTATTATCATAGCGCAAGTACGATATAATTTGCGAAAAATTAAACAGTTATTATAATAAAGCATAGTTATGGCGGGGCAACCATATGGACAAAATTTTAGAAGTCGAGCATCTCAAGAAATACTACGGCCACATAAAAGCTGTAGATGATATTTCATTTTACGTCGAAAAAGGTAAATTATTTGCTTTTCTCGGCCCAAATGGCGCGGGCAAATCGACGACAATCGATATCATCTGTACTTTTTTAAAACCGGACAACGGTTCGGTTCGCATCGATGGGCACACGATTGGAAAAGATGATGACAAAATTCGCTCTGCAATCGGCGTCGTCTTTCAGGATGGCTTTCTCGACGATTTGCTGACCGTCGAAGAAAACATCAAATACCGCGGAAGTTTCTACGGTCTAAAAGGAAAAGAACTCCAGGTAGCCTTTGAGCGCGTCGTCGAGGCCGCGGGCATCAAAGACTTTTTAAAACGTCAGTACAAAAAGCTTTCTGGCGGTCAAAAGCGCCGCTCCGACATCGCCAGGGCTTTGATTAACACTCCCAAAATTCTCTTTCTTGATGAGCCGACGACCGGGCTTGATCCGCAGACGCGAAAAAAAGTCTGGGAAACAATTGTCAAGATGCAGCGCGATTCCAATATGACCGTTTTCTTGACCACTCATTATATGGAAGAGGCTTCGGAAGCTGATTACGTCATCATTATCGATAACGGTAAAATCGCCGCTCGCGGAACGCCTTATGAACTGCGTAAGCACTACGCCAATGATAGCCTGCGCCTCGAATACCTTGATCAGGAGGCCATCGAAGCGATACTTAAAGGCAACAATCTGAGCTACACTTTGCACAATGGCGAAGCCATCATTCCCCTTAGGGCGACGATTGACGCCTTGGCTGTCCTCGATTTAGTGCGCGATCAAATAAAGAGCTTTGAAGTGTTATCAGGCACCCTCAACGATGCCTTTATCAACATCACAGGAAGGGAGATTCGCGAATGATCATCTTTGCCCTTCGCAATTTTAAAGTCTTTATTCGCGACCGCCTTTCGATCTTCTTTTCGTTTTTGTCAGTTCTGATTATTTTTGGACTATATACATTGTTTCTTAATAACGCCTGGGCTTCAGCTCTGCCCGATAATGTCACTGGCGGTCAAGCCTTGATGGATGGCTGGCTGATGGCCGGTATTCTCGCCGTCGTCTCATTTACGACGACGCTCGGCGCTTTCGGAACGATGGTCGATGACAAGGCCAAAAAAATCTATAAAGACTTCTCATCTTCACCCTTAAAGCGTTCTTCGCTCGTCGGCGGATATATTATCTCGGCCTATTTAATCGGTATCATCATGAGCGTTTTCTCGTTGGTTTTTCTTGATTTATACATGCTCATACGCGATGGCCATATTCTCGATTTCGTCGAGACTATGCAAGTTCTGGGATTGATTTTGCTCGTCACGCTCGCCAATAGCGCCATCGTCTTTTTTATCACGATCTTCATCAAGAGCATGACGGCCTTTGCCACGATCAGCACGGTCGTCGGCACTCTCCTCGGCTTTTTGGCCGGAATTTACATGCCCGTCGGCAACTTTCCGGCCGCCGTCCAGGCCGTCATTAAAGTCATCCCCCTCTCTCATGCCGCCTCCTTGTTCAGACGAATTATTATGGGCGATTTAGCCGATACCGTTTTTTATGGCGCCCCCATCGAAATCAAGAATTCCTTTTTGGATGTGATGGGTGTCAATTTCGCCTTTGGCGATTTCGTGGTATTGCCGTGGATGCAAATCGTCTATCTAGTGGCGACGGCCATCCTCTTCTATAGTCTTTCACTCATCGTCGTGACTTTTAAAAAAGAGCGCTGAGGGACTTGTTATTACGATGGCGTTTTGCCATCTTTTATGCTATGTTATTAACTTGTATGAAAAACAAGTTTTTAGATTTATTTTTCACCTTTCTTAAAATCGGTGCGACGACTTTCGGTGGCGGCTATGCGATGATTCCGCTGATTCGTAATGACGTCGTCGACAAAAAGCGGTGGCTGAGCGAAGAGGAACTCTTGGAAGTTTTGGCCATCGCCGAATCGACGCCCGGTCCCATCGCCATCAATGTCGCGACATACACCGGTTATAAAATTCGCGGATTCTGGGGCAGCCTCCTGGCGACGCTCGGCGTCGTCCTGCCTTCCTTTTTCATCATTTTCGGAATTTCGATTTTATACTCCTATATCAAGGATAATCAAATAATCGCCGCGGCTTTTATGGGCATTAAAGCGGCGGTGGCACTTTTAATTCTTTCGGCCGGCCTCAGAATGCTCAAAAAGATGAAGAAGACATGGTATTCGGTTCCAATCATGATTATTATCATGGCAGCTCTGATTATCTTTGATTTGCTGGCGATTAGCTTTTCCTCCGTCTTTTTGATTCTGGGTGGAGCGCTCCTCGGATTTTTTATCTATTATCTTATCCCCTTAATATCACGGCAAACAAAAAAGGGGACTGACAAATGATATACCTCCTCCTTTTTTTGGAATTTTTAAAAATCGGTCTCTTCTCTTTTGGCGGCGGTTACGGGATGATCTCGATGATGAAAGAGACGGTCCTCGCCAATAACTGGCTGAGCGAAGCCCAGTTGCTCGATTTTATCGGCATCGCCGAATCGACACCCGGTCCGATCGCGATTAACATGGCGACCTTTATCGGCACTTCGCAAGGCGGAATGCTCGGGGGAGCGATTGCGACCATCGGCGTCATTTTGCCGTCCTTTGTCATCATTTTACTCTTAGCCATCATCTTGAAAAATGTCGTCAAATCGCGGCCCTTTCAAGCGATTATGAGCGGCATTCGCCCGGTCATTGTCGGACTTATCATCGGCACCGGTTTGATTTTTACTTATAGTCTGATTGGTTTGCAAGATCGTTCGACCTTTGCCTTCGATTATCGAAGTCTCGTCATCTTCGCTATCTTGGCCGTTATATATTTCGCCTATCCGCGGATATTTAAAAAGGAAGTTAGCCCTTTGCTCCTCATTGCCTTCTCCGTTTTTTTTGGCATCGTTTTATTCGCCGCATAAAAAAGCCCCACCTAATAAGGTGAGGCGATACATAAATCGATTCTTCTTAATCGATATCCGGAATTGACGGAGAATATTTGCGAGCGTGGTGCTTGCCGTCGATGACTAGTAAAGCGGCGCGATCACCTTTCGCGAAATCGTACATCAGAATGTTATCGTTGGCGTTTTTCTCTTCTTCGCCTTGTTCGGCGATGTACCACTGAATAAAATTGACGGTCAGATGATCCTTTTCGGCTTTAGCGACTTCGAGGATGTTTTCGATGCTGGCGGTGACGAATTTCTCGTGTTTGAGCGCTTCGACTAAGGGTTCGCGGGGATCTTTATAAGTGAGGGATGGCTTATCGATGACATCGAGAAGCGGCCTTTCACCGACGTGCTGCAGATAGCGGATGAAACCGAGGGCGTGGTCTCTTTCTTCCTGGGCCTGAATCTCAAACCAGTTGGCGTGGCCGACGAGACCGAGATCGTTGTAATAAAGCGCCATATCGAGATAGAGATAGGCGGAGTAGAGCTCGCGTTGAATTTGTAAATTGAGTAAATCAACAACTTTTTTTGTAACCATGTAATTACCTCCTAGGTGTTACTTTTCTAACATCTATATCTTAGTCGATATGTAACTATGTTAAAAGTTATTTGCTCGCGATCATTACTATTTTCTTATCGCATCGTTCATGAAATAATTATGCTTATGAAAACGTTACATGAACGCGTCATCTATTTAGCCGGAGGCTGTTTCTGGGGCATCGAAGCCTATTTTCAGCAGCTTAAAGGCGTCCTCGACACCGAAGTCGGCTACGCCAACGGCGATAGCGAGAATCCATCTTATGAGGATTTGGTGGCCCATCGCGCGAATCATGCCGAGACCGTTAAAGTCATCTATGATAATGACATTATTTCGCTTATCAAAATTCTCGAACACTTTCTGCGCATCGTCGATCCCTATTCGCTTAATCGGCAAGGTCATGATGTCGGCATTCAGTATCGAAGCGGTGTCTACTATGAAAGCGATGGAGATAAGAAAATTATCAATTCCTATTTTGAAGAACAAAATGAGGATATCTCCCGATTGTTTGCCGTCGAGGTGATCCCCTTAAAAAACTTTTATCGGGCGGAAGGATATCACCAGGATTATCTCTTAAAAAATCCCTTTGGCTATTGCCACGTCGACATGCGGAAGATAAAAAAAGAGGAGCGCAAGTGAAGCGTTCCTTTTTAATTATTTAGAGTTTATTTAATTAAACGTGATGGTAATCGCCCCGTTATAGCAGCGGGCGTAAAGTATTTTGCTACCGGTCGACGGAACTTGGCTATTAAAGCCGGCGAGGTTGTTCGAGCCGTTGGTCGTCTGGCTGTCGATATCATAATCGGTCGACGGTCCTCTGACATTGCCGCGAATATCGCCGTTCGTCGTCTCGAGGTGAATTTTTGTTGCGACATCGATGTCGGCTGTCGTCACTTGTCCGTTGGTCGTCGCGAGTTTCATGTTTTCGGCCGCGATGTCTTCGGCGGCGATTTTGCCGTTAGTCGTCTGCGCGTCGATATCGACGGCAGTCAGCTCATCGAGGACGATATAGCCGTTCATCGAGCGGGCGGCGATATCTTCTAGTGATGAAGAAGCGGTGATTTCAATCTTAGAGTTCGTGGTCCGGACATCGATGTTTCCGGTGACGTCGACATTGTTCACGCTGATCAGACCGTTCGCGGTCTCGAGCGCCAGTTCGCCTTGCAGGGAGATGTCGTCGACATCGATCACGCCGTTAGTATTATTAATATGAAGCGAAGCCGCGTAATTTTTGGGGATGGTGATTGTCATCGTGCGCAAGCTCGTCGGAACATAGAAGATGCGCTTAATCCACGGGACATCGTTATGATAGACGAGAGTAAAGTCGTTTTCATCAACGCTCGAAACATAAGTTTCGTGGTTGTTTTCGTAGACGGTAATTGAGACGGTCAGCGCTGTTTCCGAAGTATTGATAACAATTTTGTTGTTTTCTTCTTCGACATTGATGTTGAGATCAGCGGCGGGAACCTCGATTACGCGGGCGGAATAGGGCTCGGCGGTCGATAAGGCGGCAAAACCTCCGGCCGCAGCGGCGCTGATGCCGGCAATCGTGCCTCCGAGAACAATCATCACACCTCCGAGAAGAAGCGGGACGATGATGGCTTTTTTAATCATGCATTGGTCCTCCTGACAAACATTTTTTTAATCGTGTGCGATAGCGATTCAAGCAATTTGATGATGCCCTTTGTGGCGTAGAGCGAACCGATGATGGCGATGATTGATAAACCGATTAAGGCGATGCCGAGACCGATCGAAAAAAAGCCGGTCGGAATATAGGAGCTGGCAAAGCCAAATGTCGAGGCGATGATCATGGCGATACCGCCGATGCCGATTGAGACGCTAATCGCCCATAAGGCGATGATGACGCCACCGATGGCGGCGAAGAAGCTGGCGATGACGCCTAAAGCGCTCATCAAGACCGGAAACCAGAAGGGAAAGAGAACAATGAGCAATACGACGATTAAAGCGGTGCTCTCGGGACTCCTTTTTGATTTATAATCTTCAACTTTGCGCTTGATGATTGTCGCAAACGGCTGATGGGCCTGCAAATCGCGGGCGATGCTCTCCGGTGTGCCGAGTGAGGCGACGGCCTCAGCTTCGGTGGCCCCGTCTTCGACGCGGTCGGAAATCATCTCTTCGTAATAGGTGATCGTTTTTTCGACTTCATCATACGGAAGATTCCTGATTTCGAGCCGAAGCTTATCGAGAAATTCTTTTTTTGTCATGCTAATTCTCCCCCTTATGTATTCCGTTTATAAAGGTATAAACATTGGTTACTTCTTCCCATTCATTGAGAAACTCTTTGATGCGTTTGCGGCCGGCATCGGTGATACGATAGTAGCGGCGCAGGCGGCCGTTATGCTCAACCGAGAAAACGCGAAGGCACTCGCTCATTTCAAGGCGTTTTAAAATCGGATAAAGCGTCGATTCGGATATTTCCACGACTTCGGAAAGATCCTTGACGATTTGATATCCATACGAATCGCCCTTGACCAGCTCGGCCAGGACGCACACTTCCAGAAGACCGCGTTTTAATTGAATATCCATATGCCCTCCTGACAATACTATACAACGCGTAGTATTATGTGTCAAATAATATTTTCCAATTAATGACATAAATAAAAAAGCCCGAACTAATCGGGCCTATTTTGATATTTGTTTATTAGCTTCGCACTTGCGCATCTTTCTTTTTATGTCTTTTTAAAAGGAAAAAGAAGAGGAGATTGATCGCGACAAAATAAGCGATCAAGGTGCCGTAAGAGACCCATAAAGGCACTGAGGCAAGGGTATTCCCGCCTTTGTAGATATAGCCGACGATGAGCAAGACGGGAAAGCCAAGAGCGATGGCGACGGTGCTGCCATAGACGAGTGAGTCGGCGGATGGCGTCTTAAAGGTCGGATCAATTTCGCGGAGGAGGGCGATACCGTCGGAAGCGGTGCCGGTCAAATTGCCGTAAAAGGTCACAAAACCTTGATGTTTATAGCCAGGATAGGCTTTAAATGTCATATATTTTACATAGAAGAATGTAGCGAAGGCGCCGATGACGCAGATAACGGCTAGGGTGACGATTAAACCGACATCGGCGAGATTGCGAATGTCGATGGCCATGATCGAAGAGATAATCATCATATCAAAGGCGAGGCCGGCGATGCGCTCGAGCATGAAGTTGTTAATATATTGTTTCTTGATAATCTTTCTCTTTTGCAGAGCGGCTAGAAGCTTTTTGACGAGCATGGCGATCATCGTGCCGACGATGAAATTAAAGCCAAATAATAACGGGACGATCGTATTTTTTATAAAGGCGACCGGAATAAACGAAAGCGGATAGATGATGGCAAACGTCAGAAGGTAGACGATGCCGATCAGCGCGACTTGAATCGTCAATTTATCGATGGATTCGGAGAGTGGAACCTCGCCTTGTTTTTCGACCATCTCATCGCTTTGTGGAGCATTTTCATTTTCATCGCGGCGTTTAACAAAACCTTTTTTTGCGGCGTAGTTTAGGTAGATGACACCGCCGACGGCCGCCGATAAAAAGCCCATCGTCGAGATGGTGATGCCGAAGTCGGTACCTCCGGCAAAGCCGAGGGCTTCATAAGTGCTTCCCCAAGTCATCGCCTGGCCCGGACCTTGCCCATAACCAAGTGGTAAAATGATGCCGGCGTAAGGGACAATAGTGGTGAAGACAAGACTTAATAAAATGGTGACGGTGACGCCTATAATCGCCTGTAATAGGTACGAACCGATGATGATGATGCCGCCTTTGACGCTGTCGCGGCCCATCTCTTTGGATTTTGCCCGTTCCTTGCTGACAACCTTGAGGCTAAGAGCGATAAAACCTACTGCTAGGGCATGGTAGGTGATTACTTGGAGCATGGCTTTAAAACCATCGGTGTAGACATTGAGGCCGGTGACGGCGAGCTCGCTATATTGAAAAGCGATTTTGAGGCCGAGCCCGATCGCGCCGCCGATGAAGGCGACCGGCAAAAGCGATTTACGTAAGAAAGGAATGACCCTTCTTAAAAAATTGGAGAGCAGCAAAATAGCCAGGACGACGAGAAGGCCAAAGACAATCGACCACGTGACATTGAAGTCTCCGGAGTTAAAGGCTGAGTTAGAAGCCAAGTTCACGATGGGTAAGAGGTACATAATTATTAATTCCTTTCCGTTTGATGTTTTCGAATATTTTAATAGTTATATAGTACTGGTAAATTGATACCTTTGGTTTCATCTTGATGATGATTGTCGGAAGCGAATACGAATAGAGGACGATCTTGCGCTTTTGCTGGCAGCCATATCCGCGCAAGTCGCTATATGGAATCGTGAAGTCGACTTTCTTGCCGACGATGGTTATCCCGTCGCGGCTTAAGCCGAATGTGCACGCCGCGTAGTAATGGCGGCGCTTGTTGCCCCAGCACACTTTTATGTCGACGTCTTCACTGAAATTCTCATTGATGTGAGCGAGCACGTATTTTTCATAGTCATCGATCATCGGGCGGGCAATTTCGTGCAATTGGTATGGTTTTTTATCTATCGTGAAATGACCGCTTTCGTCATAATGGCCTTCAAAATCGCAATTTTTGCAGAAGAGCCGATCATCGCGCGATTCCAAGACGTGGTGATTATGGCATTTCGGGCAGAAGAAGAAGAGGCGCTCAAGCCCCTCGGCGATAAAATTACCGCGATAGCGTTCAGCCTTGTTCTCATATGGGTCGACATCAATGCTCGCGCGGATAATTGCTTCGAGTTGTTCGGCTGTGGAAGCCGTGATTTCCTCAGGGGATATTATCTTGCTGATAACGCCTTTTGTCGGACCGAGTTTACGAAATGAGCTCCAGCGAGGATTGGAAAAATAGGCACCATGAAGGTTATAAATTACGACTTCGATGCCGAGCATTTTGGCAAGTTTACCCGGATTGTGGAGATGAAAGCAGGGCTGGCCGTCAAAAGTTGAATTGGCTTCCGGAAAAACGGCGACGGAACCGCCTTCTGCGATCACGTCTTTTATCCTACGGATGACATTTATGTCTATCGTTCCCTTTTTAATGGGAATGGGATTCATAAAATGTTTGAGGAGAAAGCCATAACCCGGATTGGTTACCACCTGCTCGTTGGCGACGATATATAGCGGCGCCTTATAAACATAATAAAGTAAAAACGGGTCGAGTTCGCTCTGGTGATTACAAAGCACCAATTGGGGCGTGGAGCGCTTTTTGCGAATTATTTCCCCTTTGAATCGATATTTACGGCGAATGATATTGGATACGATTAAGCGGTTGATCCAAGCGTAGAAGTGATGGCGGAGGCGAACCTCGCGATTGAACCGATGTTTTCGTGACATTGTAAACAATTTTCATATATTTCGCGAATAATGTCAAAAATATAATCGAGAAAAAGTTCACGCCCGCTTGTCAATGGGCGCGGGACGTGTGCTATACTCAAAGCAAGAGGTGATGCACATGAACAGGAAAATAATCCTCATACCCTTACTTAGCCTTTTTCTCGTCGGTTGTGATGCGGGGCCATTCGCTAACGACGAATACAAACCGAAGGGGATGACCCCCACGCATAAAATTGTCAGGGCTTTGACGGCCGAGGAAGTCGCCATATTTGATGACTCGACGGCGATAGCGGATGACTATCTGAAGTCTTTTACCCGTTCGACCGAGATGCGCATCTATCACAAAAAAGCCCTCCCCAGCCACACCACGAGTGCGACATATGATGAACGGGCTTCATCTTTACAATCGCACAAGATATATGAAAATGGCGTCTTCAAGACCGAATTGAGCGTCGAAAACGAGCGCATTTACGAGGGCTCAATCCTCAATGCCGAAATGAATTTAGCCTACTATGGCGTCGTCAATGATGATGAAACCGAGATTACAACGACGCTTGATCTAACTGATCAAAGCGGTGAACATACCATCGAGAATTCGACTGATCCATTTGATCCGATCACCGACTATGATTTCTACTTTGCCATCGATTTCAGCACTCCCGTGTGGTCGCTGATTGGATGGTGCACAATTGGCATGACCGATGCCGGATTGATCGCCGCGACCTTCGTGACGAATGATGTCACACCGATCGGCTCAGCTTTTGTGGCCTCCGACGGCAGCAAGTTCATCGTTGAGACAAACACCTTTTTCGAAGCATATTTTGCCAAAGGCGTCGATGACGAAACCGAAACTGAATACTACTATTTGACACAAGCCAGATCATATGAAGAAGAACTGATTATTTCAAACGAGGTGCCAAATATCGCTGCTGAACCGATTGAGTATCTAACCCGACCAATTCTTCTCGCTTTTGAAGAAGACATCATTACCGCCAGCACGGCGACCAATAACAATTTTGCCATCGACAGCATTCCCGCGCCTGTTGAAGAGGAGGAATAAACCATGAGAAATAGCAGATTATTTAATGTTCTACCTCTCATTGTCGTCCTCGCCGGCTGCTCGGTTACGGATTTTAATCCGTTTCAGGAAGATAAATACGTCCCAGTTGGATTTCAAACCGAATCCATCGTCCGCGCTCTAAGCGATGATGAAGACGACATTTTCGAGGCTGGCATCACGCGTATCGACGACTATATTACCGGGTTGGAAGAAAGGGCTGAAATACGCAGATACTACTCCTCATATTTTGGCGATTATGCACCGGATGGCGCGAATGATATCGACTATTCGGTTTCTTCGCTTAACATCATTAAAACTTATGAAAACAATGTCAGATTTGCCACTCAGACAGTTAGTGAATCCGTTTTAAATGACTATCTCGATTACACGACCGAATATGTCTTGAAACAGTGGAATTATCTGCCAACACCGGCCACTTATGAGGTACGGCGCTCGATGCAGGTCAATGACGAAGAAGTAGAAGTCGTCACATTCGCTGAAGGAGCGTATGTCGAAGCGGATAATTATGATAATCTATTTGGTTATGGCGCCGCAAACTATGTCATTAGTTTTGAGATGGGGGCATCGGCAATCGGCATGAATTCCAGCGATGAAATCATCATGCTGATCAGAACCTCAACTTATAATGTGCTGAACCTGGCCCGTAATG